>JAABUT010002878.1_pt1 | contig 15707 bp, 16 predicted proteins | sample 5559281 | NCBI WGS metagenome assembly JAABUT01 (sample SAMN10711880, study PRJNA513359) | rock metagenome | isolation source: Antarctica rocks | place: Antarctica: Victoria Land, Ricker Hills nord | collected 2016-01-04 | reverse complement strand
CAATCGACAGGTCGAGCGAGGGGATCGCCACCGTGGCGCCATAGGCCTTGCGGACCTTGTCGAAGACGACGGTCGCCATCAGGTCGGGTCCCCCATCGACGTCATCCCTTGACCCCTCCGGCCCCGAACCCGCTCGTCAGGTAGCTTTGCAGGAACGCGAAGATCACGAGCAGCGGCAGGCTCATCAGCACGGATGCCGCCATAAGCAGCGACCACTCGATGTTGAACGAGGTGATCAGCATGTTCATCACCCCCGTGGTGAGGGGGCGCACGTCGTCGGCATTCACCAGCACGAGCGCATAGAGATACTCGTTCCAGGCCAGGATAAAGGTGAACAGCGCGGTCGAGATGATGCCGGGCAGCGCCTGAGGCAGGATCACGTCCACGAAGGCGCCCATGCGCGACGCGCCGTCTATGAGCGCCGCGGCTTCCAGGTCGACCGGGATCCCAGCCATGAAGGAGCGCAGCAGCCACAGCGCATAGGGCAGTGCAAAGGTCGTGTAGGCCAGCACCAGACTGGTAAGCGTGTTGGCGAGCCCCATCCTGACGATCAGCAGGTACAGTGGGATAATCAGCACCACCGAGGGCAGCAGGTAGGTGAACAGCACCAGCGCGGCGATCCGCTCCCGCCCCGGGTACTGGAAGCGGACGAGGCTGTAGGCGCCGAGCGTGCCGACCACCACAACCAGGATCGTGGTGCTGACCGCCAGGCGCATCGAGGTGGCGAAATACTGCAGGAACGGCGTGTCCTCGATCAGGCTCCAATAATGCTCTAACGTGACATGGCCCGGCACCAGGCTCGGCGGGATCTGGAACAGCTCGCTCTGCGGCTTGAGCGAGGTGACCACCATCCAGAGCAGCGGGAAGGAGACCACCAGCACGATCGCCCACGTGACAAGATTGATGCCGATGTGGGCCGGGATGGAGCGTTCTCTCACGCGGCCTGCTCCCTGGTCGTGCGCCGCAGATAGACCACCATGAACATCAACATGAAAGCCATCATGAGGGCCGCATAGGCGGCGGCGCGACCCATCTGGTTGAGGCCGAACGCCTCCTGATAAACCAAGAGCGGCAGCGTGCGGGTGCGGTTGATCGGGCCGCCCCCGGTCAGCAGCCAGATGAGGTCGAACTCCTTGAAGTCCCAGATGGCGCGCAGCAGCACGATGACGCCGAGCACGTCCTTGAGCTGCGGGAAGGTGACGTCCCAGAAGCGACCCCACGCACCCGCCCCGTCGATGGTGGCGGCCTCGTAGAGCTGCAGCGGGATGGTTTGCAGGCGCGCCAGCACCGCGATCACCACGAAGGGGAAGTACTTCCACGCCCCCACCACGATGGTGCTCAGCATGGCGTTCGGCATCGACCCCAGCCAGTTCACCGGCATGTCGACGACGCCGGCCACCATCAGGAGATAGTTGAGGATGCCGTAGAGATCGTTGAACAGCCAGCGCCAGACCAGCACCGCCACCACGGTGGACAGGAAATACGGGAATAAGATCAGGCTGCGGGCCAGCGATCGGAACACGATCCGCTCGTTGAGCAGCAGCGCCACGCCGATCCCGACGAGCAGTTGCAGGGTCAGCGTGCCCGCCGTCCAGATCAGGGTGACGCCGAGCGACGCCCAGAAGGCGTTGGAGCCCAGGATGGCGCGGTAGTTGGCAAGGCCCACCCAGGCCCCCTTCAGGGTCGGGGTGTAGATCGAGAACAGCGACAGATAGAGCGACGAGCCAAGCGGGTAGACGATCAGCACCACAAACAGCACCACGGTCGGCGCGATCAGCGCGAGCCCGATGAGCGCGTAGCGGGCGTCGAGGCTGAGCCGCGGGGGCGCGAGCGCCTCCCTTATCCGGTCGGTTACGCAAGTCACGCCGCGCGCCTTCGTGCTCAGGCCTTCATCAGGGCCTCCAGCTTGGCGCTGGTGTCGCCCAGCACTGCCTTCGCGTCCTCGCCGTTGAGGATCACGCGCTGCACCAGCTCGGCAATCGTGTTAGCCGCGATGATGTCGTTGGCCTTCGGGTTAGGTTTGTGGGCGGGGCTCTCGAAGCCTAGATTGAAGCCGCCGGCCGCGGCCTTGGACATCAGCTCCACCTCGGCCTTGTAGGTCCTGACGATTGGGTTGGCGAGGTAGGCCGGGTTCTCGGCGATCTGCGTCAGCACCGGAAGGATATGGCCAGGCGCCGCTAGCAACTGGTCCACATAGCCCGGCGGCTGCAGCAGGAAGGCCGCGAACCTCTTGGCGACGTCGGGTAGGAAGATGCTGGGGAAGTCGTTGAAGGTCCAAGGCGCCACCGCAGCCGAGATCGTCGGATAGGTGGCGCAGGTCACCGACGGCGCGATGGCCGGGTTCTGGGCCGTCACGTTGGCGAGCACGCGGCCGGCGTAGATCCCGGTCGCGGTGGCGCCGCTCGTGAAGGCGGTGAGGCTCTCGCCCCAGCTGTAGCTGGTGGCGCCGGGCGGGCAGAGCGCCTTCATGGAGGCGTAGAAGGCGAGCGCGTGACGGGTCGCGTCGCTGTCGATGGCGACCTGCAGGTCCGGCGTGAAGATCTGGCCGCCGGCACGGTGAATGAAGCCAATGAAGATCAGCGACGTCATCGAGTTCAGCCCGTACGGCAAGGGGGCGCCGTAGAGGCCGTGGCCCTGCATCTTCTGGCAAGCGGCCCGCAGCTCGTCCCATGTCGTGGGGATCTTTTCGATACCGGCCTTCGTCATGAGGTCCTTACGGAGCCACAGCATGTCGGCGGCGGTGTTGCCGATGCCCGTGCCGCAGTAGTGGCCGTCGCCGGTCTTGTAGACGTCGTTGGCGTCCGGGAAGTAGTTGGCTGGCCCGATCGCCTGGATGACGTCGTCCATCGGCTCCACCAGCCCCTGGGCGTAATAGGTCTGCGCCGCGAAGGACGGCAGGTGCGTGATGAGGTTGGGCAGCTGCTTGGCCGCGGAGGCAGCCGCGAACTGCGCCGAATAACCCTCGTCCGAGGTCGGCTCGAACTGCACCGTGACGCCGGGATTGGCGGCCTCGAAGGCTGCGATCTGGGCCTTGTAAGTCTTGAGCTGGGCGGGCGAGGCCTGGGGTGACCACCACCGCAGCGTCGTGGGCACCTGCGCGAAGCCGCTCCGGGTCCCGGACAAGGCGAGCGCCGCTCCGGCTCCGGCGAGCTTGAGGGCGGAGCGGCGGGATAGGGCGGCGCCTCCTGCGGGATTATGATGCACCATGGCCCTGCCTCCTGAAACATTCGCAGTGCGAACGGCTGTTCGCAATTGAGCGGGAATCATTGGGCGTGGCAAGAAACATTTCGCGGCATTGATGCCACGAAAAAGGGGCGGCTTTACATTTGACGTCGGCGGCGCTGCCGCTTGCGGCCACGGACGGAACACGCGATGCTATCGCGAACAGGCGTTCGCATAGCTGCTGCGTTCCGGTTGACACCGAGTGCGGTCGGGACTGCGATTAGAACCGCTGCAGCTAAGCGAAGCCGTGGCGGCAGTGCGGATGCTGGCCGGCACATTCCGAAGGAGCACACGGCGTGAGCAAGAAGGCCGCCATGGACGATGTGGCCGTGGACGAGCGGGTTGCTCCCGATGCGGAGCCGGAGACCAGCGACCGCGACTTTGTGAACTCGTTTGCGCGGGGCCTCGAGGTGATACGCGTATTCTCGCGCCACCGTCCCAAGATGACGCTCAGCGAGGTCGCCCAGGCCACCGACATGACCCGCGCGACGGTGCGCCGGTTTTTGCTGACGCTGGTGAGGGAGGGTTACTGCGAGAACGACGGCAAGTACTTCTCGTTGCTGCCCAAGGTGCTGGAGCTCGGCTATTCCGTGCTCTCATCCATGGACCTGTGGGACGTGGCGCAGCCGATCATGAACGAACTGGCCGAGCTGCTGCAGGAATCGTGCTTCGCTGCCATTCTGGACGGCGACTCGGTAATCTACGTGGCGCGGGCGAGTTCAAACCGCTTCGTCAACGTCGGCATTACCATCGGAAGCCGGGTGCCGGCCCATTGCGTCTCGACCGGCCGCGTTCTGCTAGCGGCGTTGCCGGACGCGCAGCTCCATGGCGTGCTCAGCGGAGCCAACTTTCCCAAGTTCACACCCAACACGGTCACCTCAAAGGTCAAGCTGCGCGGCCTCATCGAGGAGGCCCGCCTGCAGGGCTGGTCGGTGGTCGACCAGGAGCTGGAGGTCGGGCTGCGGTCGCTGTCGGTGCCGATCCGCGACCGCTGCGGCGCCGTGGTGGCGGCCCTCAACGTCTGCTGCCCGAGCATGCGGATCACGCCGGAGGACATGCGCACGCGCGTGCTGCTGGCCGTGATGGAGGCGTCCAACAGGATCACCCGCGCCATGCAGGCCTGATCGCTCGGGCCGCGAAGCGATCCGGCGAGAAGCCCGACAGGTCCTCGGATGGCGCGCGCGCCAGTACGGTCTCGGCCACGAGCTTCGCCGAGAGCGGGCCGAGCGTGTAGCCGGCGTCGCCCGGGATCGCCACGAACAAGCCGGGCACGGCCGATACCGGCCCGAGCACGGCGGAGCCGTCGGCCGTGGTGTTGACCCCGGCCCAGGTGCGGATGACCCGCAGGGACGCGATGGCCGGTACGATGTGCTGGGCGAGCGACACGTTGCCTATCAGGCTCGCGAGCTGCACGGCAGGATGACGGCGCTCCCCCGCGAGGCGCGCCGCCCATCCGCCGCCGATCACCACCTGCCCGGTGCCGAACTGCTTGAGGGTGATCGGCCGGTCCGCGTGCTGGACGAGGTGTGCGATCAGCGGGGGCGCCGGCTCGGTGATGTTCATGTGCAGCGGCTCGGGATCGACCGCCACCATGACGCCGAGCGAGGCCGCGAGCGGCCGGCAGCCCGAGGCTGCCGCCAGCACCACGCGACCGGCGCGGATCGGACCGGCCGCGCACGTGAGCACGAAGCCGGTTCCCTCGCGGGCCAGCCGCTCCACCGGGCAGTGCTCGACGAAGGCGACGCCGAGCCCGGCCACCCAGCGCCGGATGGCCGCGTTGGCGAGCAGCGGGTTCAGCTTGCCCTCGTCTGCGCAAAGCTCCGCCCCGACGACGCTGGGCCCGAAATAGGGCGCGATACGATCGAGCTCTCTTCGATCTAAGATCGTGACCGCAAGTCCGAGGGCCTGCTCGCGCCGGGCTTTCCCAATTAGGAAATCGAGCTGTGCGCGGCTTTCGGCGATCATCAGGCCGCCGGTCATCTTAAGGTCGAAGTCGGCGCCGAGTTCGCGTTGCAGCCCTTGCCAGAACGCCACGGCCTTGGGGTACAAAGGCAGCATCGCCTCGAGCCGCGGCACGTGGTCGGGATAAAGGCGCATGAAGCGGCTCTGCAACTGCACGTGCAGACTGCCCGCATTGGCCGTCGAGCCGCCGATCCGGCCGTCGTCCACGATGGCAACGTCAGCCCCCTCGGCGGCTAGGAAGCCGGCGACGCACAGCCCCAGGATGCCACCGCCGATCACGACGGTGCCGATCTCGCGGGGCGAAGTCCCGGCCGCCGCCTCGCTCACGGCTCAAGCCGCGCGAGATCCTCGATCGCCACGGGCTTGACGGGAACGCGCGGCGCGAAGCCCGAGAACTCGTCGCGCGGGCGACCGAACCGCTCGGCCAGCAGAGTGTCGAGCACCGGCGCGCAGTAGCGTCCCTGGCAGCGGCCCATGCCGACCCGAGTGCGGCGCTTCACGGCGCCGATGCCGGTCATGCCCTCGGACAGCGCCTGCTCGATGTCCCCGAAGGTGACCTCCTCGCAGCGGCAGATCAGCGTCTCGGGCTCGGTCAGCGCCGGGTTGAAGGACGGTGCGGCGTAAAGCGACCAGAGCGCACGCTGGAAGCGGCGATGCCGACGCAAGCTATGTCGGGCCTTCTCGTCGAGGGCTGCCGGCGCCAGGCCGAGGTCGCGCGCGGCCGCTTGACCGGCGAGCGTGCCTTCCACGAGGGCCGCCTTGGCGCCGCCCAGGCCCGTGCAATCGCCGAGCGCGAACACGCCGGGCATGTCGGTGCGGCCGTCGGGGTCGCGCCGCGTGACGAGGTGGCGCCGCACGGGGTCGAAGTCGTGGCCGCAGCCGAGCGCCCGCAGAATCTCGTTGGCGGGCTCGAAGCCGTAGCCCAGGCAGAGCGCGTCGACGGTGAAGCGCCAGGGCGAGGCGTCCCCGGCCCCCATGCCAAGCGTGACCACGAGGCCGTCCGCGGCAGGCTCAACGCGGGCCACCACGATCCCGTGGAGCATGGCTGTGCGGCCCTGGCGACGCGCCGCGTGGTAGTGCAGCCCGTCGACAACGAGGCCGGGGGACGCGGCCACCATGGCGGCAAGGCTCCGCCACTGGCGCGGGCCCGGGCGGGGCGCCGCCTCGGCCACGGCTACGACCTCGGCGCCACCCTCCAAGAGTTCGGCGGCGAGCTGCAGGTTGAGGGGGCCGTTGCCAGCGATCAGCACGCGCCGCCCAGGTAGGCGCCGAGCGGTACGCCACAGGGTCTGGGCCGCCCCGGTGGTCATCACGCCCGGCAGGGTCCAGCCCGGCACCGGCCAGCCCCGCTCGTAGGCGCCGGTCGCCACGATCGCGACGCGGGGCTCGAAGCGCACGGTGCCGGCCCCGCCGCTGGCCACGAACTCGCGTGGCTCGAAGGCGCCCCACACCAGCACGTTGGGCCGCAGGTCGACGCCGAGCGCCCGGGCGGTGGCGATCAGGGCCGCGCCGCCGCGGTGCTGGGCATCGGGCGCAGCGACGCCCTCAGCCGACACCTGCTTGTAATATTGCCCGCCGGGCTGCGAGCGCTCGTCCAGTAGCACGACCTCTGCGCCCGCCCGCCGCGCCGCAATCGCGGCGGAAAGCCCTCCAGGGCCGCCGCCGATCACCAACACGTCCGGCCGCTCGACCCGCATGGCGCCGATCTCGGCAGGAGGCGCTGCGGCCACGGGGGTCGGCAGAGGTCGCAGGTGAGCCTCTGGCATCACCGCCATCGGGGTCTCGACCTTGGTCATGCAGGCCCGCTGGTTGGGGCGGCCGTCGACCTCGACGAGGCAGTCCTGGCAGACCCCCATGCCGCAAAACAGCCCGCGCGGACGTCCGCTCCGCGTCGTGCGAAGGGTGTGAATGCCGGCCCCGGTCAGCGCCGCCGCAAGGCTTTCGCCCCGACGGGCCTGCACGGGAAGGCCATCGAACGTGATGGTGACGGTTTCGCTCATGGCTCGTTTTCGACTGCTGTACGGCGGTAGCGGGTGAGGGCCATCAGGCGTCGGTCGCGCCAAGCCACGCGCTCGGCCCACCCGGCGATGGGGAGTCGGCCCCGCCGCTGCGCCTCAACCTCGGCCACGAGGGCGTCCGTCCATGGGTCGTTCTGGCCGCGTTCCGCCCCCATCCTGGCATAGGCGGGCCCCATCTTTGCGGCGTGGGACGCGATGCCCCCTTGGGTGTTGAGGTCGGCGGTCTCGAAGGGGCCGATCACGGACCAGCGCGGCCCGAGCCCGTCGCGCACGATGGTGTCGATGTCCTCAACCGTAGCGACCCCATCGCGCACGAGGCAGTAGGCTTCGCGCAGCAGCGCGCCCTGCAAGCGATTGAATGCGAACCCCTCGACTTCCTTGCCGAGTCGCACCGGGGCCATTCCGGCCTTGGCCAGAAGAGTAGCGGCGCGATCGACGACGAGCGGGTCCGTGAAGGGGGCCGGGACAAGCTCGATCACCGGGATCAAGAACGGCGGATTGCCTGGATGCGCCACCAGCGTCCGCGCCCGGCCCGGCAGATGCGAAGCCGACTGCGAGATGGGGATCGCCGAGGAGGCGCTGGCCAGGATCGCGTCGGGCGCCGCAAGAGCATCCACCTCGGCCAGCAGATCGCGCTTGAGCTCGAGACGCTCCGGTCCGCACTCCTGGACATAAGCGGCCCCCGCCACGGCGGCCACGAGACCGGGCACCACGGTGACCCGGGCGAGGACGGCCTCGGGCGATTGTCCGTCCAGCAGGTCATATCGCGCGAGGTCGGCGAGTCGCGCCAGCACCCGGCCGGGCGCTTCATCCCGTTGTCGCTCGTCGGGATCGGTCAGGCGCACGGACGCACCGACCTTGGCGAACAGCACCGCGAAGGCGAGGCCGATGCTGCCGGCGCCGAGGATGGCGACATCCTCGCTCAGTGCTGAATCCAAAAGGCTGCCCCCTTAGCGAAAAGGTGATCGCTTCGACACGTTGTGTTCGCACAGCGAACGCGTGTACACTAGTTAGCATCGGCTTGGCCGGACACAAAACGCTTCATGCGCGCGGCCGGACGCATTGGAATTCATTGGATGAGGGGATTGCTCGACGGCCGGATCGCGCTGGTGACGGGGGGCACGCGGGGGCTCGGCCGCGCCATCGCCTGCGCTTTCCAGGAAGCGGGCGCGCGCGGGCTCCTGCTTGACCGGGAGGCAGCGCGCGCCGTAGCCGAACCGGTCACGGATTTTGCAGCAATCGCGTGCGACGTCACGGACGAGGCGGCGCTCGCGGCCGCGATCAGCGCGGCGGTCAAGCGCTACGGCCGGTTCGACGTGGTTGTCGCCAATGCGGGGGTGGTGCCGCCCTGGCGCGCCACCGCGGCGCTCGACCTCGACGAGTGGGATCGCGTGATGGCCGTGAACGTGCGCGGCGTGGCCGCAACGCTGAAGCATGCTGCTCCTGCCATGGCCGAACGCGGCGGCTCCATCATCGCCATGGCGTCCATCAACGCGGTGAAGGCCCACCCCCAGCAGATGGCCTACACGGCTTCCAAGCACGCGGTACTCGGCATCGTGCGTGCGGCGGCGTGTGACCTCGGGCGCCAAGGCATCCGGGTAAACGCGCTGGCGCCGGGACCGATCGCCACCGAGGCGCTGCTTCAGCGCGTTCGCACCCGGGCCCGCACGGGGCCGCCCGAAGACGAAGCGCTGGCAGCGCTCGCCGCCGTCAACGCGCTGGGCCGGCTCGCCACCGAGGCGGATGTCGCCAAGGCCGCCCTTTTTCTGGCCAGCGATCTTGCGAGCGGCATCACGGGGGCGCTGCTGCCGGTCGACGCCGGCCTGCTCTGAAGGGAGACAGCATGCTGACGCTCGACGGAAAGACAATCCTGGTCACGGGCGCTTCGAAGGGGGTTGGGGCCGCCATCGCGCGTACGCTGGGCGAAAGCGGCGCGGCCGTGATCGCCCATTACGGCTCCGACCGGGCCGGCGCGGAGTCCGCGCTGGCGGACGTGCCGGCCGACCGTAAGCACCTGATCGGCGCCGACCTCGGTGACCCGGCGGCGGTCGATGCGCTCTGGGCCGAGGCGCAGGGCTTGCGTGGCGGCGTGGACGTCTTCGTCAATAACGCCGCGCTCATGCAGTGGCATGGCGGCTTCGCTGCCTCCGACGAGGACTGGGACGCGGTTTGGGCCAGGACCTTGCAAGTCAATGTTCTGGCGCCCGCACGGCTGATCCGGCGGGCCGTGCCGCACTTCGTGTGCCGGGGCGGTGGCATCCTGGTCACGATCTCGTCCTGGGCGGCGCAACGGGGCGTGACCAACCCCGACACGATCGCCTACGCGGCCTCCAAGGCGGCGGTCAAAGCCATGGCCCAGACCGTCGCACGGGCCTACGCCGCGGACGGGGTGCTTGCCTATATAATCGCCCCAGGCGTGGTGCGGACCCGCATGTCGGAGGACTTCGCAGCGACCCAAGGAGGCGAGGGCAAGGTCACCGCCGGTCTGGCTATGGGCGAATGGGTGCCGCCCGACGACATCGGCCACCTCGTGGCCTTCCTGGCCACCGGCAAGGTGCGGCATCTGTCGGGTGCCACGCTGGACGTGAATGGGGCGACCTACATCCGCTGATGCGTGCCCACGCCATGGGCCGGCGCCGCCTCGAGTCGCCACCACGGGCGCCAAAATGCTGGAATTTCGCACATTGGTTCGCACAACGAACAAAATCTGTTGCTGAATGCTGCATTCTGCCACAGCATGCGTTTGTCAGCCCGAGGACGCCCTCGCTTCCGCCGCGCTGCCCGCAGGGACGGACCGGCGCCGTCGGCCATCGGTTGGAGGAGGAAAGGCATGCTTGGTCGTCTAATCAAACTCGCTTGCGTCACCGCGTTCGCGGTCGCGCTCGCGGCCGGGGCCGCGGACGCGCGCTCCATCGACGATGTCATCAAGGCCGGCACCATCCGGATCGGCGTGAACCCCAACTTCCCGCCCATGAGCTCCTACGGGGACACCAACGAGTTCCAGGGCTTCGACATCGATATCGGCAACAAGATCGCGACCGCCCTCGGCGTGAAGGCGGAGTTCGTGCCCACCGAGACCGCGCAGCGCGTTCCCTTCCTGGTGGCGGACCGCATCGACATTTCGCTCGGCGCCCTGACGCGTTCGGCCGAGCGCGCCAAGCTGATCGACTTCACGGCACCGCTCCACACCGAGACCATGGCGGTGCTCACCACCGACAAGGAGAAGGCCACCAAGTGGACCGATCTCAATAACGCTCAAACTACCCTCGCGAACATGCGCGGCAACTGGTCTGTCGACTTCCTGAAGGGCAAGCTTCCCGACACAAAGGTGCTGCTGGTCGACAGCATCGCCGACACGGTGCGCTCGGTCGCGCAGGGACGGGCCGACGCCATCATCGAGAACATCGACTTCTTCATGGCCTTTACGAAGAACTACCCCGACGTCAAGTGGAAGACGCTCGACGACAAAATCTTCGTCAACTACGACTGCATCGGTGTCGCCCGCAACAATGATGGATTGCGCAATTTCCTCAACGTGCTGCTTTACGAGCTGCATAGCCAGGATGTGGTGAACCAGACCTGGATCAAGTGGTACAAGGCGCCGATGCTGGTGCCGGTGGTGGCGACCCCGTACTTCTAGGCCGACGGCGCTGACCAGGCGCCAGGGACGACTGCGTGACCTACACGTTCCAGTTCTCGGTCGTGCTCGACAAGCTGCCCTACCTCCTCGGTGGTGCGGCGATCTCGCTTGAGATCGGGGGGGTGATCTTCGGGATCGGCGCCGTCATTGGGCTCGGTGGGGCCATGGTCAAGGTCTATGGCAGCCGACTCCTGCGCTCCGCCATCGACGGCTACGTGGTCTTCTTCACCAACACCCCGGCGCTGGTGCAGATCTCCTTCCTGTTTTACGCGCTGCCCGATGCCGGCATCCTGCTGTCGCCCCTCACGGCCGTGATGATCGGCATGACCCTGAACGCGGGCGCATATCTCACCGAAATCCTGCGCGGCGGCATCGTGTCGGTGCGGGCCGCCGAGATCGAGACGGCCGAGGTGCTCGGCATGTCGCTGATGCAGACGGTGCGGTACGTGATCCTGCCGCACATCGCCAAGACAATCTACGCGCCGCTCAGCAACTTCTTCATCTGGCAGGTGCTGGGCAGTTCGCTGGCCGCCGTGTTCGGCGTCGAGGAACTCACCGGGCGGGCCATCAACATCTCGACCGCCAACCTGCGCAGCATAGAGACCTTCTCGGTGACCGCGCTGATCTACATCGTCCTCACCTTCGTGGCGTCCACCGGCTTGGCCCTGGCGGGGCAGTGGGCATTCCGTGTCAAGGCGAGGATGTTCTGATGCTGGGCCACCTCCTCCAAGACGCGCCGCGCTTCTTCAACTACTACACCGGCATGTTCCTGCTCGAGGCCATGGGGCGCACCCTGGGGCTAACGCTGCTCGGCTGCGGCGTCGGCTTCGTGTTCGGCCTGCTGATCGCGGCGCTGCGGCTCACACGCTCGCCGTGGCTGCTGCTCTTTCGGGTGATCGCGATCGGCTATGTCGAGGTGTTCCGCCGCATCCCCTTCCTGGTCATCCTCTTCATCGTCGTCTTCGCGGTCCAGGCGGTCAGCAACGACGTGTCGTTGTTTGCCATCGCGCTCGTGGCGATCTGCCTCGTGTCGACGGCCTTCATGTCGGAGATCATCCGGGCCGGCCTAGAATCCGTGCCGCGCCTGCAGGTCGAGGCCGCCGAGGTGCTCAACTTCGGCTTCTGGCGAACGCTGACGACCGTGCTGCTGCCGCAGGCCTGGCGGGTGATCCTGCCACCCGGCTTCGCCTTCATCGTCATGTTCATCAAGGACACCTCGCTCGCCTCGCAGATGGGCGTGCTGGAGTTGACCTTCACGGGCAAGGTCCTAATGAACAGGGGTTTCTCGCCTTTCCTGGTCTACGGCGCCGTGCTCGGCTGCTATTTCATCCTGTCCTATCCGCTCAGTCGCCTGGGCGCCTACCTGGAGGTCCGCCTTGCCTCACCTCGAAGCCGAGGGTCTCTCAAGCTCCTATGGGCAGGTCTCGGTCCTGCGGAACATAGCGCTGTCGGTGGACAGGGGTGAGGTGATCAGCCTGATCGGGCCGTCCGGCTCGGGCAAGAGTTCGCTCTTGCGCCTCCTGGTCGGCCTGCTGGCCCCCACGGCCGGCACGGTGCGGATCGACGGCAAGGTGGTGGACTACGGCTCGCGTGCGGACGTCCGCGCCCTACGCGACAAGACCGCCATCGTGTTCCAGCAATACAATCTGTTCCAGAACATGGACGTGCTGCGCAACGTCACTATCGCACCGATCATCATCAGAAAGCGGCCCCGCCGCGAGGTCGAGGAGGACGCCATGGCGCTGCTCGCCCGGGTCGGGCTCGCCGACAAGCACCATGCCTATCCAGACCAGCTTTCGGGTGGCCAGCAGCAACGCGTCGCCATCGCGCGCGCGCTGGCGCTGAAGCCCGAAATCCTGCTGCTCGACGAGGTGACGGCGGCGCTCGATCCCGAACTCGTCACCGAGGTGCTGGAAACCATCAGAGGCCTCGCGGGCAACGGCATCACCATGCTGCTGGTCAGTCACGAGATGAGCTTCGTGCGAGAGGTATCGACCCGCGTGGTGATGATGGATCGCGGGCAGGTGGTCGAGACCGCGACCCCTGACGTGCTGTTCAGAGCGCCGGTCCAGCAGCGCACGCGAGACTTCGTCAGCAAGATCCTGCGGCACTGAGCGATGCCACCGAGCGCCTCATTGGGGTAGGAATGGGCGGAGATCCATGTCGACCGGCGGGGTTCGGCCCTGCACAAGGCTCGCCACGATCCGGGCCGCGAGCGGGCCCGCCGTGAACCCCATCCAGGGGAAGAAGTCCATGAAGAACCCCGGCATTCCCGGAACCTCCCCCAGGATCGGCTTCCAATCATCAGTGCCGTTGACGATCGCGGCCCAGCTGCGCACCACGCGGATCTCGGCAAGCGCCGGCACCACCGCGACCGCCAGGGCCAGGTTGGCCCGGAACGAGGCCGGGTCGATGCTCGGGTGACCATGCCGTCCGAGCCGCGCCGGCCAGCCGCCGCCGATCAGCAGCGAGCCGACCCCGTTCTGCTTCAGGGTAAGCTTGTCGCCCGTGTAGTAGAGCAAGTGCGGGATCAGCGGTGCCACGGGTTCGGTGACGCTCACTTGGATCGGGAAACCCTCGATGCCGAACCGCAGACCCAGCATGGCCGCGATCGCGCCGGCCTCCGAGCCCGCCGCGTTGACCACGCGGCGCGCGCGTAGCACGCCTCCCGTCGTGGCGACCTCGTAGCCGTCCACGACTCGCGCGACACCGGTGACATCCCGGTTGCGCAGCACACGGGCGCCGGCCTTGATTGCGGCCGCCGCGAAGGCCGGCGTGGCCGCGAACGGATTAGCCTTGCCCTCGTCGGGGCAGAAGGCACCACCCGCCAGCGCCGGCGACAGATAGGGCGCCACGCGCCGCAGCGCGGTCCGGTCCAGCAGCTCGATAGTCAGACCCTGGGCGCGCTCGACGTCGGCCTTGCGCTCGAGCACGGCCATATCGGCGTCTGTGGCGGCGGCCAGCAGGCCTCCCTCGAGCGAGACGTCGAGCGCGGCTCCCAGCATGGCCGGGAGCTCGCGCCACAGCGCGATCGAGCAGGCCAGCAGGCCGATCGTGGGGGCGAATGTCGTGGTCCACGCGGCGCCGTAGCGGCTGAAGGGATCGAAGGGGATCTGGGCGTGGAGGCTGCCCGCGTTGGACCCGGAGGCCCGCGTGTTGAGGTCACCCTTCTCGATCAGGGTCACGTCCACGCCATCCGCCGCTAGAAAATACGCTGTGGCGCAGCCCGCGAGGCCGCCTCCGATCACCAAGACGTCGATCATGTGTCGTGCCGCTCTCCGATGCGGTGCCTGGTGGAGTTTACACCGATATGTTCGCTATGCTAACTCTTGTTCGACAGGCGCACACATAGGCTCAGTCTCGGCGCTGCCGCGCGCAGCCCGGCCGACCTCCTCCATCCCTCCAGCCCTCTTCGGTGACCGGACCATACCTATGAGCACCGCATTCCGGGGAAGCCACAGCGTCATCGTCACGCCCTTCACGACCGACGGCCGATCCATCGACGAAGAGGCCCTCAAGCGCTTCCTCGATTGGCAGATCGCGTCCGGGGTCCCGGGCGTCATCATCCTGGGCACCACGGGCGAGTTCCTCACAGTGACGGACGAGGAGCGTCGGCGCTATGTCGAGACCACCGTCAAGCACTGCGCGGGCCGCATTCAGGTGATGGTGGGCACCATGAACGCGCACACGCCCAACGCGGTGCGCTATTCAAGAGAGGCCGAAGAACTCGGAGCCGACGGCCTGATGATCGGGCCTCCCTACTACTACACCCCGACAGAGGATGAGATCTTCAACTACTACCGCGCCATCACAGCGGCGGTGTCGCTGCCGATCATGCTCTATAACAACCCCGTGACCACCAACGTCAAGATGCGCCCCCCGTTTGTGGCGCGCCTGACCAAGGCATTCGATACCATCCGCTACATCAAGGAGGCCAGCCTCGACGTCGGCTACGTTTACGACATCGTGGAGCAGACCGATGGCGTCATGAACGTGTTCGCGGGCGAACGGATCGTGGAAAGCTTCCTCCTGGGCGCGGTAGGCTACGTCAATCCATACGGCAACTACATCCCGCACGCCTCGGCCCGCATCTGGGACTACCTGATTGCCGGCCGCATCGCGGATGCCAGGGCGATCCAGGCGCTAATCGGCAAGATGGACCACATCATCGCCGAGGGACATCCGACCTACGGGCACCAGTGCTATTCGAAGGCCCTGTCGGCCGCACGTGGCTACCCCGTCGGTGATGTGCGTGCCCCCCTCACCACCTTTGCCGAACTCGGCCAGGAGGGCGTTGAACGCCGGGCCAAGCTCATCCCCATCATGAATGAGATCGACGCCCTGATGGACCGGCTGGAAGCCAAGGCCGCCTGAACGGCCGGCCCCAGTTCCAAGCGCGCGCCCGGCTGGCGCGTGGGTCGTGCAGCGCGATAGGTAGACGCGTCCCAGGAGTCTCTTCTGATGTATCCGAGCACCCTGCTCTTCATTGATGGTCGCTGGCGCGATGCGGGGGACGGGCGCACCCTCGATGTGCTCGACCCCGCGACGGGGGAGATGATCGGCGCGGCGGCACACGCCACGATCGCAGACCTCGACGAGGCGGTGGCTGCGGCGGCTCAAAACCGTGGCGGCGCTGTCATCGCAAGTGGAAACCGGAATGATCACGGTGAACCATCTTGGACTGGCCCTGCCGGAGGTGCCGTTCGGAGGAGTCAGAGACAGCGGCTACGGCGCGGAAGGCGGCATCGAGGGCATGGAGCCCTATTACCTCAACAAGTTTGTCACTCGGGCGTCCTGACGCAACCGCGAGGATAGACCCGAATGAGTGCGCTTTTCCAACCCTGGCGGCTCGGCGACCTCCCGCT
>JAABUT010002875.1_pt1 | contig 15731 bp, 9 predicted proteins | sample 5559281 | NCBI WGS metagenome assembly JAABUT01 (sample SAMN10711880, study PRJNA513359) | rock metagenome | isolation source: Antarctica rocks | place: Antarctica: Victoria Land, Ricker Hills nord | collected 2016-01-04 | reverse complement strand
GTTCCGCACGGCCGCCGACACGCTGCTCACCATCGCGGCCGATCCGAAGCACCTCGGCGCCAGGATCGGGCTCACGGCCGTGCTCCACACGTGGGGCTCGGCCATGACGCACCACCCGCACGTGCACGTGATCGCGCCCGGCGGCGGCCTGTCGCTGGACGGCAGCCGCTGGATCGCCTGCAGGCCCGGCTTCTTCCTGCCCGTGCGGGTGCTGTCGCGCCTGTTCCGACGGCTGTTCCTCGACCGATTGATCGCCCTGCACGAGGCCGGACGCCTCGCCTTCTTCGGCGAGCAGGCCGGGCTGGCCGACCGCGACGCCTTCGCGGTTCACCTCGCGCCCCTGCGGAAGGCCGAATGCCGGGTAGATGGGGACGTTGCCGCCCCCATCCCCCACAGACCCGGACGTGCGGCTTTCCCGCATCCGGTTCTTCACGAGAGAGGTTTGCTCACGGCGGCGTAGCCCTGGATGATCCTGACGGGAGGCAGCGGGTGGCGTCTCAGCATCTCGTTGAAGCGGGTCCAGGGAACCCACCCCTGACGATCTCGCCGAGACAGCCATTTTTGCCAGATCCGCCCGACTTGGTTGGCGAACCATCGCAACCGTCGCGTGTTGCCGCCGACGCCGTAGTAGGCGAAGTGGCCCCGCATCATCGAGGACAGGTGACGGTGCTGCTCGCGGAGGGACCAGTGTCGGTGTTTCCGACACCAATCGCTCACTGCGGCAACCGCCCGGGCGAAACGGTCCTTGGCCGTGATCTGCCGAACCAACACGCCAATCAAAGCATTATTCCCGTGGGGACCCTCAGCATTCGGATGATAACCGTGACGAACACGGAAACCATTGCTCGATGGCCATGATTATCATGCGCACCGTGCATCGATAATCGCCCTACGTAACCGCTTGCGTTGAGGGAGGATGTAATGCCGCCAACGATCGCTGTGGTCGGCAGCCGCCCAAACTGCGCCACGAGCGAGCTCGCGACACCAATAACCGTGACGCTTCCGAAGAACGATTGGCGGGCCCGCCCTGGGAGGATCCTGAGCAGGAAATGCACAGGTGAAAAACCCGGCGAACGCCAGGAGATCGAGAACCGCGATGGCCGGGCCAGCAGCAAGCCGAGAAATGCGACCGCAATTCCACAGCTCGCGGCGGCTCGGGCCAGTTGATGGGACTGCCGTAAGTCGGAGGGAAGCGGGTTGGGAGGCGGGCTTGCGTCCCGGTCCGCTCAGAGAGAGTTAGCGGACATGTGCTTGCCGTTCCGCGACCGTCCCCAAACGTGGGTCAGGCCGAGGAAGTCGAAGGTGGTTCCATCCGTTGCGGGATGGCGGGCGCCCCCTTTCGTCGGTGGGCGGAAGTCGACGATCCGTGTCTTGTCCGGATGGAGCGTGAGCCCGAACCGAGCAAGACGCTTGCCCAGCACGGCGAGAACACGCCGGGCGTCGACGATGTTGTCGAACGCCATGAGCGCGTCGTCAGCATACCGGACAAGGGTGCTATCCCCTTTGAGACGTGGCCGCACTTCATTCTCAAACCATTCATCCAGCACATGATGCAGGAAGACGTTCGAGAGGAAAGGTGAGATCACGCCCCCTTGCGGGGAGCCTTCAATCGAGCGGCGCAGGAGACCGTCTTCGACGGCTCCCGCCTCCAGCCATTTATCGATCATCTTTCGGATGACGCCATCCGTGACTCTTCGGTCGAGGAACGCTCGAAGGGCGGGGTGGGGTATTGAGTCGAAGTACTTGCGTATGTCGATCTCGACCACCCAGTAGAGCCGCTTGGCCCAAAGCACGTTCTGCAGTGTGCGGAGTGCTTGCTGGGCCGAGCGACCCGGCCGGAAGCCGTAGGAACAGGGCAAGAAATCCTGTTCATAGACCGCCTCCAGTACCATCGCTGCAGCGCGTTGCGCCACTTTGTCTTCGAAGGTTGGAATGCCGAGTGTCCTTAGCGAGCCGTCCGCTTTCGGGATGTACGCGCGGCGAACCGGCGGCGCGCGGTAGCGGCCGGACTTGATGCGATCGAGCAGGTCCAGAAGATTGGCCTCCAGGTTCGCCTCGTAGTCCGCCCCCGTGACGCCGTCGATGCCGGGTGCACCGTCTTTTCGGGTCAGCCGGTAAGCCTCCATCATCCAACCCAGGTCGATGACGTGGTGCAGCGAGCACAGCGCCGTCCCCGGTTTCGTTCTCGCCAAATTGGCTATCCGTTGTCGGTTCGTGGACAGGTTTGTGGGGTTCAGAGCCCCCTCCCATGTTTCAGGTCAACGGTTCTCTTCTCGTGGCGTCTTCCTTCCCTCGGCCGGGTCCCGGTGAGCCCGGTTCCCCGTCTTCAGCGGTACTATGAAGGCGCTACGACTTCCCGCCCGCGCGATCCCGGTCCCTTATGGTTTCGGTTCCGGGCTCCACGCGTTCCTCCAGTGTTCGTGTTCGCCGAGGCGCTCCTGACGAGCATGGAGGATGCTCGTCAGGCCTGGGGCGTTGGTCAGCCGGCGTCCCCCTTTCCGGCGTGCTGCACCCGTGGGCGCGTGCGGGATCTCTCAGGTTCCCTGGCGATCCATCCTATGCCTTTGCCCTGTTCCAAGACCCCGGCCGAGCCGGCAGGACCTCGCCCATGACGGTTCTGTCGACACCGCCCCCGGTCTACCCAAACCGAAGGCCTCAGCGGGTACATAATCTCGAGGCTGACGCAGGGCTTCAACATCCGCTGTCTACGCTTCACGAGCGACGTTGCCGTCGCCCATGCAAGACTCGCTTCCGGCTGGCGGGCTGCGCCTCTACCGGGAGGGGATCGAACCCTCTGGATCACGACGAAAGGTTTCAGGTCACATCACCATTCTCCTCTCCAGGACTTACCCTGACGCAAGGGTGGTGTACGCCAAGCGCCCGTTCGGAGGCCCGGAAGCCGTGCTGGCCTACCTCTCGCGCTACACGCACCGCGTCGCGATCTCCAACAGCCGGCTCGTCTCGCACGACGAGCGCGGCGTCACGTTCCGCTGGAAGGACTACCGGGCCCGGGACGGCGCGAAGGGGGCGCGAGTGGATCAAGACGATGACGCTCGGGGCCGACGAGTTCATTCGTCGGTTCCTGCTGCATGTCCTGCCTGATGGCTTTCACCGCATCCGGCACTACGGCCTGTTCGCCAGCGGCGGCCGCGCCGCCAACGTGGCGCGGATCCGAAGCCTGCTTGCCCCCGCACCGACGGCGCCGAGCGGATCCGACCCCGAGCCGGCCTCCGACGCCAAGGCGGCGGCGCCTGCGTGCCTATGCTGCGGAGGGCGGCTCGTCATCGTCGAGCGGTTCCATCGGGGCGAGACCCCGCGGGCTCGCCCGACCGCCGTCCGGATCGACACGTCATGACGGCCGCCCCTGGCACCTTCGCAATCTTCGACCAGGGCCTCGCGGGAGCATCGAGCCGCAACGGAGACGCTCGCGCTCGTGAGCCCGATCGCGGCTCTCCGACCCGACCCAGAGCGTGCGGTCGGCCTCTCGGCACAGCCAGTTTCCCTGCGCGGCAGCCATTAGAACCCCGGCGAGCCGCGTCGAGCCCGGCAGCGGACCGGCGTCGAGGGCTGCGCCGCCACGCCAAATCCCCATAGCGCGCACCCGGCCGCACCCGAGGCCAACCGCCCCGCGGTTTCCTCCCCCGGAGGTTTTCAGACGCCAGCCTCCAGGCCCGGTCGCGCCGTCGCGCAGGGGCCGGCATCTGAAAACCTTCACAGCGGCGGACATCAGGTGCCAGCCCGCAAGCAGACATTCGGGCTTTGCGCCAGATGTTTAATCCCAGGCTTTGATGGTTCACTGTTCTCGTTACAATGAGAGGACGCGCTATGGCCCGGTTCTCCAGGGGAGCGCCACGACGACAGAGGCGGTCCGTCGAGCGGTACAGACGTCGTCAAGCGAGCTTGAGGGCTCTGACGAAGCGGTACGGGATCAACAGAAGACGGTTGCCAGGTTTAGCGCCGCACGTCGGTCGTTGATCGACCGACCGGGCTAGAGGCGGTGCAGGGCCTGATTCGCCGTCGGGCGGGGCGGGCGTGGCCATGCGCCGCCGTCGCGGTCGAAGCGGGTCGATGCATCGGACCAGCAAGCCTCATGGGCCAAGGCCAGCGCCCGATCGCCTGCAGGACGTTGATAGCATCGCGCCGCGTGAGGCGCGTCGTTGCCGGCCCCCTGACGCGAGGCGGCGTCGATCCGCTCGTGAAGCGGGAAACCATCGGTGCACGGCGCGCTGGACGAACGCGTCCGCGTGCCTGACCATGGGCCCTCATGTGAGTCGATGCCTGCCGCTTCCGGTCTGCGTAGCGCCCGATCGGCTCTGACGAGGGATAGATGCGCTTCATCCACGCCGCCGACCTCCACATCGACAGCTCGCTCTCCGGCCTGCGCCTCCGGCACGGCGGAGCGGCGAACGCCTTCGCCACGGCGACCAGGAGCGCCTTCCGCAACCTCATCGACCATGCGCTCTCGGGCGGGATCGACTTCGTGGTCATCGCCGGCGACGTCTTCGACGGTGACTGGGCCGACTATGCGACCGGGCTGTTCTTCCTCAACGGCTTGGCCGACCTCGGCCGGGCCGGGATCCCTGTCGTGATGATCCACGGCAACCACGACGCCTCCAGCAAGATGAGCCGCTCGCTGACCTGGCCCGGCCACGTCCGCGTCCTGGGCTCCCGGGCGGCCGAGACGCACGTGCTGGAGCGCTTCGGCGTGTCCGTCCACGGCCAGTCCTTCGCCGACGGCGCCGTGCCCGGCAACTTGGCAGCGGGCTACCCGGTGGCCGTGCCCGGCCACTTCAACATCGGCCTGCTGCACACGAGCCTGGCCGGCAACGCGCAACACGACACCTACGCGCCGTGCAGCCTCGATGACCTGAGGGCCAAGGGCTACGACTACTGGGCGCTCGGCCACGTCCACACGCCGTCCGTCCTCTGCGAGGACCCGCACGTCGTCTTCCCGGGCAACATCCAGGGCCGCCACGTGAACGAGGCCGGTCCGTGCGGGTTCGTCGTCGTCGACGTCGACGGCGGAAGGGTCTCCCGCCTGACGACGGTCGCAGCGGATTCGCTGCGCTGGCGCCGCGCCCGCGCGGACCTGTCGGCTTGCGCCTCGTTCTCGGACGCCGCGGCTCGCGTCGCGAACGCGCTCGAAGGGGCGGCGGCCTCGGCCGATGGCCGTGCCGTGGCCGTCCGCCTCGAACTGCATGGTGCGACGCCCATGCACGGCGAGATCCTCTCCGACCGCCAACGCCTCGAGGCCGAGTGCGATGCCGCCGCGCTGCAGGCCGGCGACGTGTGGCTCGAGAAGGTCGTCGTCGCCACGGCCGCCGACGCCGCCGCGGGGGACCGGGACCTCGAGGCAGCCGGCCTCGCGGAGATTCTGCACGCCGTCGCCGCCGATCCCGGCGAGAGGGGCGCCATCAAGCGCGCGCTGGAGGACGACCTCGGCCGCCTGCCGCTCTCCCTCAGGCAGGCCGCAGGCATTGGCTTGGGTGACGACGCATTCGACCGTATCGTGGCCCACGCCACGGCCTTGCTTACGCACCCGCTCTCCGGTCCCATGGCGGGGCGCTGAGCGATGCGGATCGAGAGGCTCGTACTCGAGCGCTTCGGCCATTTCGAGGGCCTCGACCTCGATTTCGGACGTGAGCCGCGCCTGCACGTCATCTTCGGGCTGAACGAGGCCGGCAAGTCGACGCTGCTGGCCGCCATAGGCGACCTGCTGTTCGGCATGCCGGCGCAGACGCCCTACAACTTCCTTCATTCCTAGGGCGCGCTGCGGATCGGGGCGCGCATCGCCTCGGACGCGGGCGCCTCGCTCGGGTTCAAGCGCCGCAAGGCCAAGACGCACGCGGGCACGCTACTGACGCTCGGCGAGGTGGAGCAGCCCCTGCAGGACGACGCGCTGGCCCCCTTCCTCGGGGGCGCCGACAGGGCGCTCTTCGAGCGGATGTTCGGCCTCGACCACCAGCGCCTGCGCCAGGCCGGCGAGCGCATGATCCAGAGCGACGGGGACCTCGGCCAAGCGATCTTCGAGGCCGGCAGCGGCGTCGATTCCCTGAACCACGTGCTCGGTGGCCTCGCCGCCGAGATCGACGTCCTCGGCGCGCCGGGCCAGAAGGCGTCGAGGAAGCCCCTTTGGCGGTCGGCGGACGACTACGCCAACGCGCAGCGCGAGCGGCGGGCCGACACGCTGAAGCTCGACGAGGTTCGGGCGGCCGAGCGGAAGGCGGCCGCGGCCAAGAAGGAGCGGGAGCGCGTGGCGTCCGAGCTCGCCGACGTGCGAAAGCGCAAGGCACGGGTCGAGCGCATCCGCCGCGTGGGCCCCATCGCCGCGGACATCGACCGGCTGCTCGACGAACTCGGAGCCATGGGCGCCGTGCCCGAGCTTCCCGCTTCCTTCGAAGGGGAATGGGCGGAGCTGGCCAAGTCGGTCGCCGCCAAGGAGCATGCCATTGGCGCGGCCGCATCCCGCCTCGAGGAGGCGCAGGCGAATCTCGGCGCCTCTCCCGAGGTCTTGGCCTACGCCGCCCATGAGTCGGCCATCGGCGCGGTGCGCGAGGGCCTGGGGCGCTACCGCAAGGACGTGGCCGACGAGCTCAAGCTGAGCCGCGACGTGGCCGTCGCGGAGGAGGGGATCGGCATCCGCCTGCGCGCGCTCGGCCACGATCCGGAGCGCGTCCTGCGTGACGGTGATCCGCGCACGCTGATGCCGACGGCGGCCGAGATGGCGAGGGCGTGCGGAGTGGTCCAGGCCGAGGTCGCCGCGGGTGCCAGGCGCGAGGAGCTCGGGCGCGTCCTGTCTGGCGCCGAGCGGGAGCTGGAGGCGGCTGCCGCCGAATCGGCCGATTGCAGCGCCGCGGTCGACCCAGGTCCCGCCGCAGCGCTCGTCGAGGAGGCGCTCGGTCTAGGCGACGTCGAGGCAGGGGCCCTCGACGCGAGGCTCGCGGCCGACGGCGCTGCCCGCATGGCCGCCGAGGCGGTCGCCCGCTTGCGGGGCTGGGCGCAGGGGGCCGACGCGCTCGCCTCCTGCCCCTTCCCGGACGCCGCGGCCGTGGCGGCGCTCGACGCGCGCATCGCCGGCGCCGCAGCCGAGCGGGATGCCGCGGGGGAGAATGTCGCGAACGACCAGCAGGCACTCGTCGACGTGCGGGCCCGCTTGGCCCAGTTGCAAGCCGGCGGCGAGGTCCCGACCCCCGAGGCCATCGCGGCGATGCGCGAGCGGCGCGAGGCTGGCTGGCGCGCGATCAGGGATGCCTACGTCGGCGGCCTGGGGCCCGGGGTTCCGGTCGACCCATCGGACGCCCGGTCCCGTGCCGCCGCGTTCGAGGGCGCCGTTCGCAGGGCTGACGAGCTCGTCGACCGCCGCGAGGCCGATGCGCAGCGCGTCGCCGCCGCCGCCGAGCTGCGGGCGGCCGAGGTGGCGCTCCAGGGACGGCTCGAACTCGACCGTATGGCGCTCGAGCGGACGGAGTCGGGGGCGGACCGCGCCGCGGGCGAATGGGCGGCGCTCTGGGCGCCGACCGGGGTCGCGCCCGGCGCGCCGCCCGCGATGGCCTCCTGGCTGCGCGCGAAGGACGAGGCCCTCAGGTTGCTCGCCGCCGCGCGCGAGGCATCCGATCGCCGCGAGCGTGCCGATGCCATGGCAGACCAGGCGCGTGCGCTCCGGTCGCGTGCGGCGGCCCTTCTCGGCTTGCCGGAAGCCGGGCGCGGCGACCAGCCGCGCGCGCAGGCGGAGGACCTGCGGGTCGCGCTGGCGGGCCGCAGGGCCCTGTGGTCGCGTGCCCAGGCGGCGGCGGCCAACGTGGCCCGATGCTCGGCGAAGCGGGACGAGGCGCAGCGGTCGCTCGCCGGGCTCTCGCAGACCGACGCCGCCAGGCTCGGCGAGTGGTCGGCGCTCGCCGGGCGGCTCGGCTGGCGCGAGGGCGCGAGCGTCGCCGAGGCTGAGGCCGTGCTGCAGAACTGGGAGGGCATGGCGGCGCCCCTGTCGGACCGCGAGACCGCGCGGCGGCGCCTGGCCGGCATCCGCGAGGACAACCGCTCGTTCCGGACGCAGGTCGCCGAGGTGGAGCTGGTCCTCGTCCGGATCGCCGGCGCCGCACCCGCAGGCACCGCCGGCACGCCCGAGTCGGTCGTGCGGCGCCTGGACGAGGGGCTTGCCGCCGAGAAGGTGGCGCTGGCGCGCAGCCGCGCGGCGAGGCAGGAGGTCGAGACGGCCGCCCGGCGGCTCGATGAGGACCGCGCCGCCTTTGCGCGGGCCAAGGCGGCCGCAAACGCGTTCCGCCGCATCCATGCCCTGGCACCTGATGCCGATTGCATCGCGGTCGGCAAGCAGGCGGCCCTTGCCCGGCACCTGCGTGAGACGGTGGCGCAACGCCGCGTCGATTTGATGGTTGCCGGCGAGGGGTTGGGCGAGCTTGCCGTGCGCGAGGAGGCCGCCTCGATGCCCCCCGAAGCCGTCGTCGCGGAGATCACGGCGCTCGGGGAGCAGGAGGACGTCCTGGTCGAGGCGGGCCAGGTCGCCGCGCAGGAATGGTCGGCCGCCGACGCCGCGCTGGCGGAGGTGGCGTCCAGGGCCGGCGGCATCGACGCGCACGCGCGCGAGCAGGCGGCGGCGCTCGCCTTCGCTGGGCACGCCGAGCGCTGGTTGGTCCTCGCCGCCGCCCAGGGCATCATGCTGCGGTCGGTCGAGCGATACCGCGCGCAGAACCAGCACCCGATGGTCGCGCGCGCCGGCGAGCTCATGGCCGAGCTGACCCGGGGCCATGCCAATCCCATAGGGCGGCTGTCCGCCGAGTACCGGGACAAGAAAAGGCTGTCGCTGATCGGCATCCGAAGCGACGGCACGCCTTGCGAGATCGCCAACATGACCGAGGGCACGCGAGACCAGCTCTTCCTCGGGCTGCGCATCGCAGCCATCGAGCGCTACGCCCAGGCGCGGGAGACGCTTCCTTTCGTCGCCGACGACCTGTTCATCACCTCCGACGACGAGAGGACGGAATGCGGCCTCCAGGCCCTAGCCGCCCTGGCGAGGACGACGCAGGTCATCCTCTTCACGCATCACCGTAGCGTGCTGCGCTCGGCCCAGGGCCTCGCGGGGACCCATGGGGTGACCACCCACAAGCTGCCCAGCCGATCAGCGCCGGGAATTGGCTCGGCCGTTGCCGCCGGAGTTTAGGGAGCGGCCGGTGTGCCCAACGTCGCCCGCATCCGGATGGCTTGCAACCTCTGCCGCCCGCGGACAGGTTGGGGTTTGGCAACGATTTGAATTGCATGATAGGACGCCGACTGGGCTTGCGGCGTCCGGTCGTTGTCGAGGTCGCCAATAGAGCGAGCGGTAAGATTCGACATGTTGGACACGTCTGAAGGAACGCGCCTCGCCCGACTTTACGAGTCGATGCGGCTCCGCCTCCTGGACCTCTCGCGACGCAACCAGTTGCTGAACTACAAGCTGGGCGGCCGTTCCAAGCGACAGCTGCAGGTCGTCGACGCCTCATTGGAGGATGCGCACCGGAGGCTGGCGTCGGACGAGGCCACCCTCCGCATCGCCGCGCTGCCCGAGCCCGACGAGGTTCCGCTGGAGGAGCGGACGGCCGAGTTCCGCGCCCTGCTGGACCGGGCGCGGATCACGGACGCGGACTACCTGGCGGGCGTCGAGGCGATCGATGCGTCGGGCGAGGACGACGCCGCTTCCCTCGAGCGCCTCGAGCGCAGGCTGCGCGACCGCGTGCGCGACGAGCTCGGCCTGCCGCCGCGCCCCACGCGCAAGGACTTCGACCGCAACGAGCACGCCCGGAGCCTGGGCATCGATCCCGGGCTCGACCTCGCAAAGGGCGGCGCGGTCGGGGACGCGCGGGTGCTCCAGACGCTCCTGTTCCCCGACGAGCTCGAGCGGGTGATGGAGAAGGTCTCTGCCGAGGCGAGCCTCGCCGAGCAGGAGATGGGCGTCTCGACCCTCTTCGTCGCGCTCGGCTTCCTCGAATGGTACGAGAGCGACGCGTCGGACAAGCGGACCTTGGCCCCGCTGCTGCTGCTCCCCGTCCGGGCCGAGAAGCAGAAGCCCAAGGGCAAGGCGGCCTATTTCCTCTCGGTGCGCGAGGGCGGGGCGGAGCCGAACCTGAGCCTTCAGAAGTACGTCGAGCAGAACTTCGGCCGCCTGGTGCCGGACTTCGAGGCCGGCGACGAGGATGCCACGCCGTCGATCGAGGGCTACCTCGATGGCGTCTCCGCGGCCGTCGACGGCCTCAAGCGGTGGCGGGTGCGTCGTTGGATGGTGCTCGGGCACTTCGCCTTCGGGCGCTTCGCCATGTTCGCCGACCTCGACGCCGCGCGGTGGGGCGACCCCATCGCGAACCCTCTCGTGCGCTCGATCGTGAGCGGGGGCGGAGGATGGCCGCGACCCAGACGCGCTGCCTGGAGTTCCGGAGGACTACGCGATCGACGACCCGGAGGTCGAGGCGGTTGCGCCCTTCCTAATCCAGGACGCCGACGCATCCCAGCACAGCGCCCTCGTCGACGTGATGAAGGGCAAGAACCTCGTCGTCCAGGGGCCGCCCGGCACCGGCAAGAGCCAGACAATAACCAACGTCATCGCCAACGCGCTCGCCGCCGGCAAGCGCGTCCTGTTCCTGGCCGAGAAGCAGGCCGCGCTGCAGGTCGTCAAGCGCCGCCTCGACCAGGCGGGCCTGGGCGATTTCTGCCTGGAGCTGCATTCCGACAAGTCCGCGGCGAAGAACGTCATCGCCAGCATCCGGGCCCGCCACGAGCTCGGCTACGGCAGGCGCTTTCCGCCGCCGGCGCACTTCTCCGACGCGACCTGGGCGCAGAGCCGGCAGGAGGTGACCGCCTACGCCCAGGCGATGCACGAGGCCGGACCGGACGGCGAGACGTGCTTCTCCCTGATCTGGCAGGCGCTGCGTGGCCGCTCGGTCCACGCCGGCGCGATCGAGGCGTTCGCGTCCGTCGGTTTGCCCATTGACCTCCTCGAGGACCTGTCCGGCGGGACCACGTCCGGGGCGACCTCGCCCTCCTAGCCGAGACGTCGGCGACCTTCGCGGCAAACTTCGGCGATCCTCGCCGATCGCCCTGGGCAGCCATCGAATTCTCCGAGGTGCAGGCCTATGACGCCCGCAGGTTCGCCGCCGCCGTCCTGGCGCTCGGCCCGGTCGCGGATACCGCGCTGGCGGCCGTCGCCCGCCACGTGGGGCTCGGCGTCGTAGACGAGGCGGACCTCCGCATGGTCGCATCCGTCGAAGCCAGCGTCGGCGCGCCTCCGGCAACGATCGTGGCCAGGATCGCCGGGCTTGACCTCGCTGATTTGGAGGCGGCGCTCGCGGCCAGGTCCGATCTCCTCGCCGCCCAGGCCGAGGTCGCTTCGATGACCGACTTGCGGCACGAGGATCCCGACCGCCTGCGGGTCGCTGCCGCGCACCTCGGCAACGCGCGGTCGGCGGCGTTCCTCGACCAGGTGCCGGCCGACGCCTATGCGGCCGCGGCCTCCGGCATAACGCGGGCCAATGAGCTCGCGGATGCCCTCGAAGGCGTGAGGTCGGTGCTCGGCTTCCCGGGCGAGACCCCGGCCTCCCACCTTCCCGCGGTCGCGTCGGGCGCCGTCATCGCAGGCATGATGCCCGGGGTCCATCGTGCGTGGGTGGGCACCTTGCCGCGTGCCGAGGTCGCCGCCGTTTCGGCCGCCAAGGAGCGCTGGCAGCTCCTCATGGACGCCGAGGAAGGATGGGCCGCGCGCCTATCCGGCTATGACGGCGGCGTGCGCCCCGATCCGGCCGAGCTCGAGGCCGCCGCCGCGACCGTCCGGAGGGGCGGCCTCGGCCGCGCCTTCGCGGCGCTGACGGGATCCGCTCGCGGAGTGCGCGAGCTGGAGCAGCGCCTTGGCTTTCGCGGCGAGCCGATCCCCGGCGACCTCGAGGCACTGGCCGGGCACGTGCGGGCCGTCGCGGCCTTCGAGGCGGACCCTGTCCTGCGCGTCCTGTTCGGCAAGGCGTGGGCCGGCCTTCGCACGCCGGTTGCCGAGGTCCTCGGCGGCTTGAGGATGCGCGACCTCGCCTGCGAGCGGCTGCCCCCGATGGCCGGCGGGCAGGCCGTGCTCGATCGCCTCCTCGCGATGGGGGACGAGGGCTATGCCGCGGCTGCGGCGCGCCTGCCGGAATGCAAGCGTCTGCTCGCCCTCGCCCCCGATGAGAGGGCGGGATTGAGCGACGAGCCTGCGACCGAGGTCGCCGCATGGGCCCGTGGGCGCGCCAGTGCCCTCGCGGACTTCCTCGCCGTCGATCCAGCGAGGGCCTTGGAGGGCATCGGCGCGACGTTCAGGCGCGTCGCCGCCGCGCACGCGGCGATGGCGGAGGCGGCCGCGCTCGAGGCCGACATGGTCCGCCACCCGTTGGCCGGCATCGCGGGCTCGTTTGGGGCCGATGCCGACGGCCTCGCGGCCGCGGCATCGGTGGTCGCCTGGATCCGAGCGGTCAACGCCTCGCCGCTCAGGGACGAGGCCAAGCGGCTGCTCGCCTCCGACCGGGTTGCCGAGGGCCGGGCCGCCCTGCGCGGCGCGGCCGGCGATTGGGCGGTCCTCGAGGCTTCGCGCCGGGACGCCGCCGCTGTCCTGGAGGAGTTCGGCGCGGCGCAGCTGGCCGGAATGCCGGCGGCCGACCTGTCGGCCCTCGTCGGGCGGCTCGCGGGCCGCCGCGAGGAGGTGGCTGACTTCGCGTCCCTGCGGCGCCTGCGCGAGCGGCTTTCCGCCGCCGGCCTCGCGCCCTTCCTCGAATGCGTCGACCGGGAGGGGCTGGATCCCGCGCGGTGGCTGCCCCTGCTCGATGCCGTTGTCGCCGAGCGTCGCGCGGCCTCCGCGCGCCGCGTCAGGAAGCTGGCCGCCAGCAACGGCTCGATGCTCGACGCGCGGCGGCGGGCCTTCGCCGAGCGGGACCTCGCCAAGATCAAGGCCGACAGGGCGACGGTCCGCGCCAAGCTGATGGTGGCGTCACCGCCGGTGGGCTCGAACCACGGGGCGCGGAAGACCTGGACCGGCATGCAGATGCTGATGAACGAGTTCCCGAAGCAAAGGCGGCTCGCACCCGTGCGCCAGCTCCTGGCGCGGGCCGGCAAGGCCGTCCAGGCCTTGCAGCCGTGCTTCATGATGTCCCCGCTCTCGCTCGCCAAGTTCGTCCAGCCCGGCACCTTGTCGTTCGACCTGCTCGTAATCGACGAGGCCTCGCAGATGCGGCCCGAGGATGCGCTCGGGGGCATGCTGAGGGCTGGGCAGATCGTCGTGGTCGGCGACGCCAAGCAGCTGCCGCCCACGGATTTCTTCAGCCGCGGTTCGACTGTTGCGCCCGAGGAGGGCGACGACGAGCAGGACGACCTCGACGCCGAGTCGATCCTCGAGGCCTGTGAGAGCACTTTCGGAGAGAGGCGGCGGCTGAAGTGGCACTACCGCAGCCGCTGCGAGAGCCTCATCGCCTTCTCGAACGAGGCCTTCTACGAAGGCGGCCTCATCACCTTCCCGATGGCGAGGCCCGGCTCTTTCTCGGTCGATCTCGTCCGGGTCGACGGGACCTACCGAGCGAGCCGCAACCCGGCCGAGGCGGCGCACGTCGCCGAGGAGGCGATCGCCTTCATGCGCCACCATGCGGACCTGCCGGGGGAGGACGTGCCCTCGCTCGGCATCATCGCCGTGAACGTCGAGCAGCGCGAGCTGATCATGGAGGAGCTGCGCCAGCTCTCCGCCGGGGACGATCTCGTCGAACGGTACGAGGCGAAGGTCAAGGCGAGGGGCGAGGACTTCTTCGTGAAGAACCTGGAGACCGTACAGGGCGACGAGCGCGACCACATCTTCATCTCGCTGACCTACGGCCGCAAGCAGGGCGCGCCGGCTCTCGCCCAGGCCTTCGGGCCCATCGCGCGCAAGCAGGGCCACCGGCGGCTCAACGTGCTGTTCACCCGCGCCCGCTCGCGCATCGGCCTTTTTGCCTCCTTCGGCTCGGCGGACGTTCGGCCAAGCGAGACGAGCTCCGAGGGGGTGCACGCCCTAAAGCGCTACCTCGCCTACGCTGAGACGCGCGGGCGGGCCGCGGTCCGCAGCATCGGCGGCGAGCCCGACAGCGATTTCGAGGTCGAGGTCGCCACGCGCCTTCGGGCGCGCGGCTACGATGTCGAGATGCAGGTGGGCGTCTCCAGCTTCCGCATCGACCTGGGCGTGCGGCATCCCGACCACCCCGAGCGCTTCCTGGCGGGCGTCGAGTGCGATGGTGCCGCCTTCCATTCGAGCAAGAGCGCCCGCGACCGCGACCGGCTGCGCGAGTCGATGCTGAACGGCCTCGGGTGGGACCTGGTGCGGATCTGGTCGACGGATTGGTACGACGATCCCGACCTCGAGACTGAAAAGGTCGGCAAGAGGCTTGAGGAGCTGAGGAGGCGGCCGCCGCCCTCGACCGGACCGAGCTACCGTGCGCTGCACGCCGTGGCGGCCGCGGCCGAAGGCGGCGAGGTAACGATCGCGGACGCTGCGGACTCGCCTCCATCGGAGGAGACGTCGGACCTCGACGCCCACGGTGCTGCGGAGCAGGCCGACGCCTTACAGCCCGAGGTTCCCGCTGGCGACGGCCTTGCCGACGACGTTGGTCTGGGCTCTGATAATGCCGATCTCGTCGGCGCCGACGGCTGGTCGGCGAGCGATCTCCTGTCAGGCACCGGGCCGCTGACGCCGGCCGAGGCCGCGGCGGCGCTCGAGGAGTTCAGGGAACGCGTCGTGCGCCCCGCGTCACCCGAGTGGGAGCCTCATAGGTCGATCCTCCGGCCCGCCATGATCGAGACGTTCGTCCAGCAGCGGATCGCCGACACCGCGGACTGGTACGTGCGCGTCCCCCAATACCTCCGCTCCGGTACGACCGCTGCGGAGAAGGTCCGGTTCCTGGAGCCGATCTGCGACGTCGTCGCAAGGATCGGGGCCGAGGGTCCCGTGCGCCGTCCCGATGCATCGGCGGCCCCGTCGCAGGCCGCCGAGCCGCGGAGGCAAGCCGTCGGTGCGACTGCCCCGGCCGGCGCCTACGCGATCGCCGATCCGGCCGCCGCGGCTCGCCCCGACCGGGAGCGCTTCTACGACGCCGGCTACCTGCCGACCCTGAAGGCGATGGTCGCCCACGTGATCGCGATCGAGGCCCCGATCTACGAGGACCTGCTCGTCGATCGTATCGCCCGAGCCCATGGCCAGCAGCGTTCGGGGTGGCAGATCCGCAGGTGCGTTCTCACGGCGCTGCCGGTCGGCTCCGCGAGCCTCGACGAGGGTGACGGGCGCAAGGTGGTCTGGCCGGACGCCACGTCCGCTGCCGGGGTCGTTCCGTTCCGCGCGGATGCCGGTGGTGCGCGCGGCCACGGCGACGTGCCCATACGCGAACTCGCCTCCATCGCGGTTCCCCTCGTCCGCCTCAGGATGGATGACGAGTCGATCCTCAGGCGCATGGCGGAGACGGTCCAAGTCGGACGGCTCCGTGAGGCGACGCGCTCGCGGATGCTGGCCGCTCTGGCCATCGCAAGGGAAGCCGCGCCGGAGTAACGCGTCCGCCTGCAAGGCGCGCCTGGGAAGCGGACCTTCCTAACGTCAGCTATGGTGAAGGGTTACGGACGCCGGCTGGCGCAGGTCGCGCGTCTGGGCTGACGGCCGGCGTCCGTAAGCCGCCCAAGGACGAACGCGCGGGGGTCGTCCCGCGCTATGGGGATTTGGCGGAACC
>JAABUT010002874.1_pt1 | contig 15738 bp, 13 predicted proteins | sample 5559281 | NCBI WGS metagenome assembly JAABUT01 (sample SAMN10711880, study PRJNA513359) | rock metagenome | isolation source: Antarctica rocks | place: Antarctica: Victoria Land, Ricker Hills nord | collected 2016-01-04 | reverse complement strand
CCCATGCCGCGCCGGAGTGGCGCCCTACCCGCAGCCAGAGATGGCCGGGCAGACCTTCGTGTCGGTGGAGGGCGGGATGCTGTCGGTCGAGGGGGAGATCGTCGGCGGCGTCCGGGAGGAGGACGGCCCCTGGGACCTGGACGGAGTGTTCACCGTCCGGACCGATGACGGCGATCTCCTCAGAATTAATGGCTGGGCATGTGTGACGGAGGTTCAGTGATGGATACGCAGATGCCGCAAGGCGACACGGACGAAGGCGGCATTTCGACTTTACCAGCAATCCCGCAAAGCGCCATTCTGGCCGGGCTGACCCCGGCCCAGGCTGAGGCCGCAGTCCACGACGGGGCGATCCTGGTGCTGGCCGGCGCCGGCACGGGCAAGACCCGCACCCTGACCTCGGCCGTGGCCTGGCGCATCGCCCAGCACGGGATCGCACCCAACCGCATCCTGGCCGTCACCTTCACCAACAAAGCGGCAGGCGAGATGACTGGACGCATCCGCGCCATGCTGGCCGGGCAGCCGATCCCGGACTGGATCGGCACCTTCCACGGCCTGGCCGCGCGCCAGCTCCGCATCGAGCCTGAGGTGGCCGGCTTGCGCGGCGGCTTCGAGATCCTTGATGCCGACGACAGCAGGCGCATGATCCGGCGCACCGCCGCGGCCATGCACGCCTCCGGGCACGAGGACGCCGGCGACGCCGGACGGGACCAGCAATCACTCAAGGTCCTGTGCAACCGCATCGGCAAGTTCAAAGACAACCTGATCTCGCCGGAGGACGCGCCGCGCAGCATCGAAGCGATGATCTCCCAGGCGAACGCGGCAGGGATATTGGTCGATGCGCCTGGGTTACGATTGACGGGCCAGATCTACTTCGAGTACCAGCGCCGCCTGCGCGACGCCAACGCGGCCGACTTCGGCGACCTGCTGATGTGGCCGACCCTGGTCATGCAGCACGACGAGGCTTACCGGGTCAGGTGGGCCGGCCGGTGGGACTGCCTGCTGGCCGACGAGTATCAGGACGTGAACAGGGCGCAATACCGCTGGCTGCGGCTGCTCGGAGCCGATCATGGCCGCGTTTTCGTGGTCGGAGATGACGATCAGGCGGTTTTTGGCTGGCGCGGATCTGATTTAGCGTTCATCCGCAGCTTCGGTCGCGACTTCCCGCACGCCGTCCAAGTCCGGCTGGAAGAGAACTTCCGCTCGACCGGGCACATTCTGGCGGCGGCGAACGCCGTGATCGCCCTTGACACCAAGCGCCTCGGCAAGACCCTGCGCGCGACCAAGGTGCTGGGCGACCGGGTGGAGGTGGTCGGCTTCCGCGACGCCGAGGCCGAGGCGCACGGCGTGGTGGCCGAGATCCAGCGCCGCTCCAGCGAAGGCCTGGCCTGGGAGGACATGGCCATCCTTTACCGCTCCAACGCCCTGTCGCGCAGCTTCGAGGAGGCGCTAATGCGCGCGCGAGTGCCCTACGTGCTCGTGGGCGACGTTGGTTTTTATCAACGCGCGACGATCAAAGATGCCCTGGCCCTGCTGCGCCTCGCCGTCAGCCCCGACGACCGGCAGTCCGACGAGGCGTTCCGCCGGGTGTGCAACACCCCAGCCCGCGGCCTCGGCCCCAAGGCGCAGGCGACGATCGAGGCCGAGGCGGGCTGGCGCGGGGTCTCCCTGCTGCGCGCCGTCGAGACGGCGCCGCTCACGCCCAAGGTGCGCTCGGGCGCCCTGGCGTTCGCCGACGCCATCCGCGCCGCCGGCGGCACCGCGCCCACCCTGGCCGACCAGATCTCGCTGCTGCTCGACCGGAGCGGCTACCGGGCGATGCTGCGTGAGAGCCAGGCCGAAGACATCGAGGGCCGGCTGGAGAACCTGCAGGAGCTTCTGACCCTCGCAGGGTCGTTCCACGGCCCGCGTGACCTGCTCGACCACGCATCGCTCGCCAGCGCAGCACCAGGCGAGGGCAGCGGCGGCCGGGTGCAGCTGATGACGCTGCACAAGAGCAAGGGGCTGGAGTTCGTGCATGCGCTCCTGCCGGCGTGGGACACCGGGACGTTCCCATCGGCCTACAGCGGCTCGGACTTCGACGAGGAGCGCCGCCTGGCCTACGTGGCGCTGACCCGTGGGATGCGGCGCGTCACCGTCACGCACTGCGCCTTCCGGCGCGGCCTCGTGCAGCCGTCCGGGTTCATCTCCGATATCCCCGAGGAGCACCGGGTGACGGGCTGGCTGCGCGAGCAGCGGCAGGCCGGCTTCGTCCGCCAGGGTCCGCAGCGCTTCCTCGATGACGTGGATGCCATGGAGCTGCTCAGGCGGTTCTAGGCAAAAAGCACGAAAGCCGGAAAGCCGGTGCGGTCCACGAAGGACGGTCAGGATCAGGAAGGGACAAGGACGCAATGGAAGGGCAGCAGCATGTCAAAGCCGGGGCCGCCGAGATGCCGGATGCACCAATGGCCGATCAGCACCAGATGGCCGGAGCGGTCAGCTCCGATCTGATTGGGTCCGTTTAGGTGCTCGGCACTGCGCACCTTGGGAAGCGGTTGAGCGGGCAGTTCAAACGCGACTTCGGCCTTCTGAACAAGAACAAGGCTTGTCCTGCCGATCTGCTCGCGGCCGTCCTGCGCCATGTCGGCTACGTGCCTGATGAACGGGAGCGTGCGGATGCGCTGCACTGCCTGGAGCGGATGCGCGGCTTCGGCGGTTCCGTGGACATCCTCCTCTCGTGCTTCAAGGAACTGCCGTCTCTGCAGCGGTTTGCCGAAGCCGTAGACCGGGATTTCCGGATCATCGACAAGTACACCGAAGCCTGGAGGTTGATCTACGGACTGTATGCCCCTTCCCGCGAGGTCGGGGGCCGCGGGCTTCATGCGACGGGGGTCACGCAGACGTCCACGCCGCTGCTTTTGGAAAGACTGGGGTCCGAGAGGGCCGGCCGGGCGAACACGGGGATAGGGGAGTTCCTGCAGCATGTCCGCGAGGAGGGGCGCGAGTGCTACGTGCTGGAGCTGGAGTGTTGCTTCGGCGACCTGGACGGCGCCGCGACGGTCAAGGACCTTTGGCTTGTCGCTGCCCTCCGCTCGGGCGGCGCCACGCTGAAAATGCCTTACATCGTGCTGCACCCGCAGGGCCGGGCATGGCCGTCGTGCGCCCACCTCGACGAGATCGCCGCCGGCAAGCTGGCGTTCCACGACTGGCGCGCGTCGGCCATGAAAGGAAGCCTGCCGCGGAAGACCTACACCGCGGAGAAGCTGGACGAGGCCATCTGGATGAGGAACGTGCTTCGGGAGCTGCAGACACCAGCCATCATCCCGCGGCTCCGAACAGTAGCTGAAGCCGTTCTGGACGCACTACAAGACTAGCCAGAAAAGACGCAAGCGGGAATGCGTCCTGTGCCAGGTTGGTGCGTGGGCAAGCCAAGCGCCTGCATCCCTTGGACATCCCGACCGGCAAGAGGGTATGGTAACTTGCATAATCGGAGCCGCGCGTGACCAACCTGGCCTTGCCTGCCCAGCATCTTGTTGGCGTCTCGGGCGCCAGAGCCACCTCGATCGTCGAGACCATCCTCGGCTTCGCCCGGCTGCACGAGGTTGCCTACCAGCCTACGCTGGATGGCGCCTTCGCAGCCGATGTGTCGCGCCTGTCCGACGCAGAGGTCGTGCCCGATGCAGTGGAGGACCTGCTGCAGGCCCTCACCAGGGCAGGTGTCATCACCCATGAACTGCGCCTCGTCCTGCACGCCATCTACTTGCGCGAGGGGGAGCGGTAGGATGCCGGACGAACCAAAGGTGGACCGCCGGACGCCGGGGATGCGCTACATCGGCGCGGAGAACATGGAGCGGGCGGCCGACGCTGCCCTGGAGCAGCGCCGGGCCAAGGGCGAGATCATGACCTACGAGCTGGATGGCTGGATCGTCCGGGAGTACCCGGGACGACGCATCATGCAGCTCGCGCGCGTGGGGCAGTACCGGTCCGAGGACTTCCCCGTCGTTCCATGACGACGTTCATCGTCTATGCCGGCCCGAACGGTTCGGGGAAGAGCAGCCTGCGCGATGTGATCGACAGCCCGGTCGAGGTCGTGATCGACCCCGACCGCATCGCGCGCCAGATCAACGCAGCCGATCCCCGGTCCGTCGATCCCGAAGCCGGCCGCGCCGCGGTGCGGCTGTTCGGCGACACCATCGCAGCACGCCAGTCGCTGTCCATGGAGACGACGCTGAGCGGGCATAGCGCGCTACGCCGGATGGAGCGGGCGAAGGCCGCGGGCTACGAGGTGACGCTGATCTACGTCGCCCTGAACGACCCGCAGCTGAACGTCGATCGCGTGACCGAGCGCGCCCGCCAAGGCGGGCACTTCATCGAGCCTGGGACAGTGCGGCGCCGCATTGGCAGCAGCCTCGACAACCTGCCGCGGGCACTGGCAATCGCGGACCAGTCGATCGTGCTCGACAACTCCGGTCTGGCGCACCGCCGGGTGCTGGAGGTGGCGGACGGCCGGCTGACCTTCCAGGCAGAGCAGATGCCGCGGTGGCTGCAGGACCGGCTGCCGGCAATCGAGACGGAGTTGCGCCGGGGCGTTGCCGACAGGCCAGAGATCAAGGCAACGCCCCGGGTTGGCCTGACGGTCATGCTTCCGAACGTGCAACGCCCCCCTGATCCCGCCAGGAAGCTGCCGTGGGAGCCGGAGCCGGTCCGCATGGCAGAGCGTGTCCGCGCGTTCGAGGACCAGGCCGCAAAAGCCAGGGAAGCGGCTGCCAAGCCGCCGGAGCCGGCGGTGGAGCCAGAGGAGGATGCCCCGAAGCCACGCCCAGGCCCGCGGCCCTAGCTGTAGGCGCTTGCAATCATCGGCGCTCATACTCGCAAACAGCGCTGATTCCTGCTCGGATTCACTGACAATGGGGCAGACGCCGTGCTCACATTATCTGCCACTGTGCTTGCCATCATCGGGCCGTGCTCGCCAACGGAGGATCGTGCTCACATTGGCTGCCAATGACAGAACTGAGGTCAGGGTGACGCCAGTGCCCGCCGGGAAGTCGCATATCTGGGTGAGTTTGGCCTCAGTAGTACGGTGAACGCAGTGGCGCAGCCGACCTGCATCCCGCGTCTTTGTTCTCGAAAGCCGTCGGATGCCCAGCGTTTCGGAACAGGTGTTGGCGGCGGTGTAAATCCGCGCATAAACGGCGATGACGGAGCTCGAAAGCTGCCAAAAGTGCATCCAGCCACCGACCTCGGGTTCGATTGTGGCTGGCTGGTAGGCCCCCGTAAATGCTGGCCTTCGGCCACCTCCAAGAGACGGCTTCGGCATTGACAGGGACCTACCAGCCAGCGAGCGTGCTACCAGCGGTTCGACGGCAAGTTCCGTGCCAGTTTTTGGGCCAGCGCCAGATTTACGCGGATTTAGACCGCCATCCACAACAGGGCAGCCGAGAACAGTTCTGAGAAGCAAAGGTGCCTTAATGCGCGGCTACTCGTTCTCACGTTACCCTGCTGCTGGTTGAGGACGACGAGCTTGTGCGCCTGACCGTGGCCATGACGCTGGAAGACCTCGGGTTCACAGTGCTTGAGGCAACGACGGGCGAAGCGGCGTTGCAGCAGCTCAAGGCCGGCCTGGACACGGACATACTGGTCACGGACATCGACCTTGGCCCGGGGATCAGCGGGTTGCAGCTTGCCGACCAAGTGCGGGCGTTGCGGCCCGGGCTTCCCGTCGTGTTCATTACGGGCAGGGTGACGACGTTGCGAGGACGAGCCCACCAGGAACGGGAAGCCTACCTTCCCAAGCCGTTCGAGGGCGAGACGCTCGCGCGCGTCGTGCATAGCCTGTTGCCGGACTGATTGCGCCGTTCTTACATATTTCAGTTGACCAGGGTCGCTTCCAGCATGGCTCGCGCCTTTGTTGCAAGGGCGTCCAGTGAGAACGGCTTGCCGATCACCGCCATGTCTGGGGCGAGTTGGCCGTCGAGGAGGGTCCCAGCATATCCGGTGATGAACAGCACGGGCAGGCCCGGCTGGCGTTCGCGCGCGGCATCGGCGACCTGCCGCCCGTTCAGCCCGCCCGGCAGGCCCACGTCGGACACGAGCAGGTCCACGCGCGGGACCTCGCGCAACAGGCGCAGCGCCGCGCGGCCGTCCCCGGCTTCCAGCACCCGGTAGCCCAAGTCGCGCAAGTGTTCCGCGACTGCGGTCCGCACGTCCGCCTCGTCCTCGACCAGCAGCACCACCTCGCCCGCGGCGGCTTGCGGCGCCTCTGTGGCAGCACCTGGGCTATCCTGCCCCGTTCCGTTTGCAGCCCCATGCCGGGGCAGGTACAAGCGCACGGCCGTGCCCCGCCCCGGTGCGCTGTCCAGGCGCACGATCCCGCCCGACTGCCGAACGAAGCCGTACACCTGCGACAAGCCCAGCCCTGTTCCCTGCCCAATCGGCTTGGTGGTGAAGAACGGCTCGAAGGCCCGCGCGCGCGTCGCCTTATCCATCCCTGTGCCGGTGTCGGCCACGCTGACCTCAACGTAGTCCCCTGGCCCGGCTTCGTCCTGCCCAACCACGTCCATAGCCGTCAGGCGCAGGTCCGCCGTGCGGATCGTGAGCCGCCCTCCCTCCGGCATCGCGTCGCGCGCGTTGATGACGACATTCAGAAGCGCGTTCTCCAACTGGCTCGGGTCGCACAGCACGTTCCAGATGCCGTCGTTCAGGTGCAGCTCAACCGCAATGGCCGGCCCCACCGTGCGCCGGACCAGCTCCGCCATGCCCCCGATTAGCTCGTCTGGTTCAATTAGCTTGGGCTGCAGCGTTTGCCGCCGCGCAAAGGCCAGCAGCCGGTGGGTGAGCGCCGCCGCACGGCCCAACGTCTTGCGTGCGCCTTCGGCGTAGCGATCCGCGTCCGCCGTGCGGCCCTGCGCCACCCGGCGCTGCAGCATGTCGAGGCTGCCGCCGATGGCTTGCAGCATGTTGTTGAAGTCGTGCGCGATGCCGCCGGTGAGCTGGCCCACCGTCTCCATCTTCTGCGACTGGCGCAGCGCCTCTTCGATCTGCGCGCGCTCCTCTGCCGCCGCGTGCAGCGCGTCCGCGACCTGGATCAGCTCCGCCGTGCGCTCGGCGACGCGGGCTTCCAGTGTCTCGTTTGCATGGCGCAGCGCCGCCTCGGCCCGCGTGCGCTCGGTCACGTCGCTGCCCGCGACAAAGATGCCGGACACGCGCCCAGTCTCGTCGGTAATGGGCTGGTATACGAAGTCCAAGAAGTGCTGCTCGGGCGCGCCGTTAGGGTCGGCCTGCACGATGAACTCCGCGCCGCAGCCGACAAACGGCTCACCTGTGGCGTAAACGCGATCGAGCAGCGCGATGAAGCCCTGGCCCTCGGCTTCGGGCAGTGCGTCCCGCACCGGTTTGCCCAGGACGTCACGGTGACCGACGAGCTGCATATAGGCCGCATTGGCCAGCTCGATGCGGTGCTCCGGCCCGCGTAGCATGCACATGAAGCCCGGCGCTTGCTGGAAAAGAGCGCGGAGCCGCTCGCCCTCGGCCCGGAGCGAAAGGTTAACCTCCTGCACGACCCGGGCACGGTCGAGGATGCTGCTCTGCATGGGCGCCAACTGAACCCGGCGCTCCTCGCCGGCATACCGGGCGGCGTCGCGCAGGCGTTGCAGCTCGGTGACGTCGATCGGATGCTGCAATACCAGCGACACCTCGCCGTTCCCGTCCAGCACCGGCGTATATGTGATGCTCCAGTAGCGCTCCTTGAAGCCGCCGCCCTCGGCCTCTGGCCGTGGGATGTCGAAGCGCAGCACCGCCACAGCGTCGGGCTGGCCGGTTCGCAGCACGCGCTCGAAAGAGGCGAGGGATTGGCGCAAGGTTTTAGGGTCGGTGGGGAAGGCGTCCCAGGCCCAGCGCCCGAGGATGTCTTCCAGCTTCCGCTTCGTGGCGGCGAGATAGGCCTGGTTCGCGCCCACGATGGTGAGGGAGCGATGGAGCACGAGGTAGGGGTTCGGCGAGGCGTCGAACAGCCCGGTATAGTCCAGGCGAGGTCGGTCCATTCCGTGCGCTGGCTCTGCTCTGGCGGTCATCGGAGGACCTTGGAAAGTTACGTGTGCGCTTGGGACGGCGAGGCAGTCGGCGATAGGACGTGCTCCTTGCGCCCGAGCGGCAGCTTCACCGCGTCGGGCCGGAGTTGGCCCTTGGTCTCCCACTGCCCCAAGGTGGCCTGCATCGGGCGGAGCTTAGCCGTGATCATTTTGAGCGGCCGCCCACTGCTGCGGCTCCTGGTGCGCGCGGCAGCAAGTTGCTGTTGCCCGATGTCGGCACACCAACAGGTGGATCATCCATGTCTCAGCTCCGCCTGCGCCGCCCTGATTGCTCGCAGGCCAACGCGCCGGGGCACCTCCTGCGTCTCGGAGCCTTGCGCGTCCAGGGCCGCGGCAAACAGCAAGCGCAATCCCGCCCGCACAACTTCGCTGGCGCTTCCATACCCTCCCGAGGTGACGTTCGCGGCCACAAGGCGGGCCAGCTCAGGTGTCAGGGAAACGGTGAGCGCATGGCGGGACGGCATAGAATGTGATATAGTCTCGCCTGAATGGGCGTGAAACTTCATATCCAGGAACAAGGCGTTAGGAATTGTTGTCTTTTCTTGCCTGTTTGTAAATCAGCGGTGGGTCTCGATGCTGAGCAACGCCACAACATGCTGGGTTTTCAAATTTTCCCTGGACCCGGTATCTGCGCTGATCGACAGTGCCCTGCCAGTAGCCTGGACGGCTGTGTTCTGTTAACTCAATCCTAACAGATTTATATAAAATGCCATGCGAGATGGCATCGTAGCCACTTTGCTTACTCGTGAACGGATGGTATCACCGTATGTGACGCATCGTATAGGAAAGGTTGAGATTTGCGCCTTATAGCTTCGATAGGCGCCATCGTCGCGATGGCAGCCGCCATGACCGGCGAGGCTTATGGAGATGGCATGGCGCAGCTCAAGCCAGGCTGGCGGGAAGATTACCGCCGGCCGGAAACGATTCCCTATCCCGACGACAATCCGTGGACGTCCGCAAAGGCGCAACTCGGCGCAACGCTGTTTTTCGATCCTGTGTTGTCAGGCAGCCACACGACCGCTTGCGTAAGCTGCCATCAGCCCAGCCTGGCATGGGGAGACGGCCTGGCCAAGTCCGTCGGGGACCACAGCCAAACGATGAACCTCCGCTCCCCAACGCTGCTCAACATAGCATGGCTGCAACGCCTCGGCTGGGATGGCAAGTTCCCCGACGTAGAGTCCGTCTCGTTCCGCGCCATTTCCGGCATGGCCAACATGGACCTGCCCGTGCAGGAAGCGCTCGACCGCCTGCAGGCCAACCCGGCCTATGTCCGCCGGTTCCAGGCCGTTTTCGGGCCAGGCAGCATCACCCAACAGCGGGTAGAGCAGGCGCTCGCAACCTACCAGCGCGGCATCGTGTCCGCCCCGGCCCCGTTCGACCACTGGGTGGAAGGCGACGAGACCGCGGTCAGCACCGCCGCAAAGCGCGGCTTTGCGCTGTTCGAGGGCAAGGCCGGCTGCTCCGGCTGCCACCAGGGTTGGACTTTCACGGACGGTTCGTTCCAAGACATCGGCTCCGCCACTGGGACGGACATCGGCCGGGGCGAACTGTTTCCCACCTCCATCATGCTGCACTACGCTTTCAAGGTTCCAACGCTGCGCGACGTTGCGCTGCGTGCCCCATACATGCACGACGGCTCCGTGCCGACGCTTGAGGCAGTGATTGATCTTTACGACCGGGGCGGCATCGTGCGCCCCAGCCGGTCACCGAAGATACGCCCGCTCGGCCTAACCGCTGCTGAAAAAGCTGACCTGATCAGCTTCCTGCAAACGCTGACCGAGGACCCGCAGCAGGTCGCCCGGCCGCTGCCACCGCATTAACCGTTATCAGTCGTGCAATAGGTGGTGCGCGGCGGGCAGGGCGATTCCGAGCAAAATAAAACCTGCGATCAATAGCACCCCCCCGGTGCGCTCAAACTTTGCCGCATTTGCCGCATTTGCCGAGTGAGTCGTAGCCCCCCATGACGCGCTTGCGCCGCAACAAAGCAACGTGACAATTAGAACAAGATACATGACAATGCCTTCCGTGAGTTAACGATCAGCGAGCGAACGCTGCGCCGACCGTCGGCTTGCACACCTCGGCTTTCGCCCGGCTTTCCTAACATCTCAATAGGACGTGCAACTATGCGGTTTCGCTCGGTCAAATCTACAATCCTCTTTGCAATTCTTCCAGCCCTTGCAGCGTTCGCGCCCACCCCGGCGCATGCACACGTGAAGTGGTTTTGCGCCTTTGATGTGGCGGGTTCTCCGGTCGGACTGGAAAATGTCCTCTGCCAGGACTTCGAGTCCCTGTTTGCACTCTCTATCGCCTTGCTGTTGGTTGGCTGTATCATTGAGGGCACACCATTCGGCAGGGCGCTGCTCCGCTCGCTCGACAGCGTAACAGTATTATTGCGTAGACGCACTGAGATAGTAGTGCGTGCCGTCGCTGGCGGGTTCTTCCTGTCACTCGGCCTCGGAATGCACGTATTTCTGACGCCAGAACTGGCCACCGATCTTCCCTTCGTGCCCTGGATGCAGCTCGCGATGGCTGCCGCCATGCTGTCTCGCCGTACCCTGCCGCTGGCGTCGCTCGGCATCGTCGCGTTGTTCGGGATGGCTACGGCGAAGTTCGGCACCTTCCACCTGATGGATTACCCTGTGTTCCTCGGACTGGCAGCCTACTTGGCCTGCGTCGGCCTGGACCGCTTCCCCTTCGGCGTGCGCCCGCTCGACATCCTGCGCTGGGCGGCTGCAGTGACCCTCATGTGGGCCTCGGTCGAGAAGTGGGCCTACCCGCAGTGGACCTTTCCTGTGTTCGTCAGCCACCCGAACATGAGCTTCGGCTTCGACATTGCTTTCTATATGCGGGCGGCCGGGGTTGTGGAGTTCGCGCTAGCCTTCGCCCTGGTGTGCACGCCGCTCGTGCGCCGCATCTCGGCGGCAATCCTTGCAGGGGTGTTCATCGCGGCGATCGGCGAGTTCGGCCCCATAGACGCCATCGGCCATTCCTGCATCATCGCCGTCATGCTGGCAATCCTGGCCGACAACGCCCGCGCCCCTGTCCGCCGGCGGACAGTGCTGGTGCTGCCCGTAAGCTATTCGGCAGCATTGGGCGGGTTCCTCCTAACCTACTACGGCCTGCACTCGGCGCTGTTCGGCATGTCGGTGGGCTAGGCGTCACCGGACGTTGACTGTCAGGCGCATCTTCGGGTGGATGCCGCACAGGACGTTGAAGGTGCCGGCCACGGTGAACGGTATGTCAACATCGTGGCCCGGCTCCTGATCCCCAGAGTCGAACTTGAAACGGTCGGAAGCGACATAGGCATGATGGGACAGGTCCCCGTCATCATTAACGATGTGGACAACATCCCCCTGCCTTACGTCAAGGCGCCCCGGCATGAACTCCCGCCCGCGCTGCGAAACGGCATACTGGGTCCGGCTGGCAGAAGCCTCCCTCGGCGGCTGCGCGAGCCAGCCGGCAAGCAGGACAAGGCCCAGGCACGGCAGCGCCCACAGGCTCCAGCCCACCCAGGTCCGTTTCATCCTGTTAAGTTTTGGAGGATGCATCGTCGCTGCCCTATGAATGATGACCAGGCTTTAATAGTTTATCCTATAGCGAGCGTGTTATATTAAATCATTAACTGATGCTACAACGGCAGCATCCGAAGTGGACGACATTCTGGACCAGCCGCTTATGCCAGCAGGGAACAAAGACGCCGTGCCGGCCACCATGACGCGCCTGCTTGCACTGGGCCGGACGATCCGTGGCCAAATCCTGCTGGCCTTCCTAGTCATTACCGGCATCGCAGGCGCCATCGGCCTTCATGCCTCCTACCGCATCGAGCACGGCGGCTCCCTTGTCACTGACACCTATGACGGCCCACTGATGGCGATCAATTACGCACGGGCAGCGGCAGCGGACTTTGCCCTGATGCAGGTTGCGGCCACGCGCCTGGCCCAGGTGCCGGATGAAGCTTCGCGGTCCCGGGTGGAAGAACAGCTTGCCGAACTCAAGCAGTCCCTGACCGAGGACCTGGAGATTGCCCGGGACAGGTCCCGGTCGTCTCGCGCCAGCCAGGCCGCCTTGCGGGCGCAAGCTGCCGTTGAAGCCTGGGACCAGGCACGGAGAGACGCCGGCCCAAGGGCCCAAGCATCCCCGACCGACCCGCTGGCAGGCCAGGTCCAGGTGGCGGACCGGGAGATCGAGCTGCTGGTCAATTACACTGCTGGCGACGGGTTCATCTACCGCCAGCGCGCCCGCGCCGCGGTTCTGGAGGACTGGTGGCTGAACCTTGCGGCGCTCGCCGCAGCCCTCGTCTTCTCTACCCTGGTGGTGTGGCTGCTGGCGCGGCACATCCTGCGGCAGGTCGCCGCAGCGTCCGACGTGGCGGGCTGGATCGCTTCGGGTCAGCTCGACGGCCCGATGCCCCGGGGTGGCCATGACGAGCTTGGCGCCCTGCTGGTGTCGCTTGCCACGATGCGCGACAACCTGCGCTCGATGATGCAGCGGGAGGTGGCCCTGCGCCAGTCTGCCCAAGGCCGCTTGCTCGACGCGGTCGAAAGCTCGCACGAGGGAATCGTGGTTGTGGACCGGGACGGTTGCGTCGTGTTGGCCAACGACCAGGCCGTCGTGGCACTGGGATGGAAGGGCCAAGCGGCCTCAGAAACCGTCGTCGGCACCACTTGGGCAAAGCTGACAGCGCGGTTGCCGGGGGCCAATCCCCGGGGCGAGACCGCGATGCCCGGCGGCCGTTGGCTGAACGTCAGCCGGGGTGCCACGCGCGAGGGCGGCTTTGTCGCTGTGATCGCAGACATCACCCGCCTCAAGGAACAGGGAACCCGGCTGGAGGCTATTAACCTCCGCCTCGACACCGCGCTGGCCAACATGTCCCAAGGGCTGTGCCTGTTCGATGCCGAGGGCAAGCTCGTGGTGGTCAATGAGCGCTACTCCGAGCTGTTCCACCTTCCGCCAGGGCGGGTCCAGCTCGGCCTCACGCTGCTGGAGCTGATTGCGCTGCGCGTCGAGCACGGCAACCATGCCGGTGCCACCGTCGAGTCCCTGGTCATGGAGAAGATGGCCGTGGTCGAGCGGCGCACGCCGGGCGCTTTGACTATGCCGCTGTCGGATGGCCGCGTGCTGTCCGTCCTACTCCGCCCCGCGTCGAAAGGCGGCTGGGCCATCACTTACGAGGACGTGACCGAGCGGCGCCAGGCCGAGGAAAAGGTGGTGTTCATGGCGCGCCACGACGCGTTGACCCGGCTGCCCAACCGAACCCTGTTCTCCGAATGCCTGCTGAAGGCGATCGGGAACATGGGCCGGACGCGGGGGCTGGCGGTGCTCTGCCTGGACCTCGACCGCTTCAAGGTGATCAACGACACCCTGGGCCACGCCGCGGGGGACCTGCTCCTGCGGGCGGTGGCGGGGCGCTTGCAGGACTGCCTCCGGGACGGGGACACTGTGTCTCGGGTGGGTGGGGACGAGTTCACAGTCATCCAGGCCGGCCCCTACACGCGCGAGGGCGCCATCGCGCTCGCCGAGCGGATCATAGCTGCGACGAATGAACCCTTTGACCTCGACGGCCAGCGCGCGACGGTGGGCGTCAGCGTCGGTATCGCAATCGCGCCCAGGGACGGCGTGTCGCCCGACCCCCTGCTGCGCAACGCCGACATGGCGCTTTACCGGGCCAAGTCGGAGGGCCGCGGCACCTGGCGGTTCTTCGAGCCGGAGATGGACGCCAGCATCCGCGCACGGCGCGCGATGGGCGCCGCCCTGCGCGACGCTCTGGCAAACGGCGAGTTCGAGCTGCGCTACCAGCCGATCTACGATCTGGACTACGACCGCGTGCGCGCGTTCGAAGCCCTGCTGCGCTGGCGCCACCCGGAGTTCGGACACGTGCAGCCGTCCGAGTTCATCCCCATCGCGGAGGAATTGGGACTTATGGTGCCGCTTGGACGCTGGGTGCTGCACCAGGCCTGCGCGGAGGCCACGCGGTGGCCGGCGCACATCTCGGTCTCTGTGAACGTGTCACCGGCGCAGTTCGGGTCAGGCCAGCTCGTGCAAACGGTCGCAGACGCTCTGCGTTCGGCGCAGCTTCCAGGGCCGCGGCTGAGCCTAGAAGTCACCGAAACGGTCTTGTTCTCGAAGAGCAGGGCAAACCTCGCCGTGATCGAGGAATTTCGCGGGATAGGTGTGCGGACCAGCCTGGACGATTTCGGCACGGGCTACTCGTCGCTGAGCTACCTGGCCACCTTCCCGATTGACCAGATCAAGATAGACCAGAGCTTCATCCGCAACCTGGGAAAAACCGGCACCGCCGTCATCGTGCGGGCGATCATCGGCCTGGCGGACAGCTTGTCGCTCCGGGTCGTCGCCGAGGGGGTCGAGACGATGGAGCAGGTGCAGTGGCTGCGCAACGCGGGCTGCGACGACGTGCAGGGCTATTTGCTTGGAGAACCGTCGGCGCCGCAAGACTTGGCCGGGTTCTTCGAGATGCGGGTAGGCGAGGCGCTTTGAGCCGGGTTCCGGGCTGGCTTTGGCGCGCCATCAAGGGGCCAACCCAATATCCGTAATGTGAACCGCGAAGTAATGGCACTCCCTGAGCCGAGCTGCCAGGTCGGCGATACCCGTTTCCCGAGCACACGATAGACGCCGGCCCATCTAGTGCCGACCCGTCGTGCGATGATGGCGGGCCTGCGTGACTGGGATCACCTCACGGTTTGCTCAAAACCGCAAGCTAGGTGTAGGCGCTTGCAATCATCGGCGCTCATACTCGCAAACAGCGCTGATTCCTGCTCGGATTCACTGACAATGGGGCAGACGCCGTGCTCACATTATCTGCCACTGTGCTTGCCATCATCGGGCCGTGCTCGCCAACGGAGGATCGTGCTCACATTGGCTGCCAATGACAGAACTGAGGTCAGGGTGACGCCAGTGCCCGCCGGGAAGTCGCATATCTGGGTGAGTTTGGCCTCAGTAGTACGGTGAACGCAGTGGCGCAGCCGACCTGCATCCCGCGTCTTTGTTCTCGAAAGCCGTCGGATGCCCAGCGTTTCGGAACAGGGCAGCCGAGAACAGTTCTGGGAAGCAAAGGTGCCTTAATGCGCGGCTCAGGGCAGCGCGCGCCGAAGTTCTTCAGAAACCTGGGTTATCGAGAACGCCCCAACCGTCTTGCCACCGGTCAAATCTCATTGGCAGCCAATGTGAGCACGATCCTCCGTTGGCGAGCACGGCCTGATGATGGCGAGCACAGTGGCAGATAATGTGAGCACGACGCCTGCCCCATTGTCAGCGAATCCGAACAGGAATCAGCGCTGTTTGCGAGTATGAGCGCCGATGATTGCAAGCGCCTACATCTATGACTAGCAGGTTCTCTCCCCAATATCAGGTTGGGGAATGGCGAACGCCTTGCTTGCCGTCCGGGCTTGTCCCAGCGGCCAGGTAAGCCTTGATCTCGGCTTCCAGCAGGATCATCACCTTGATCGCCTCCACGTCCCCGAGGTCGGCAGCTCTTGCCAACAACTTGGCCGCCTCACCGGGATAGCTGTCAGCAACCTCGGCGCTGATGATTAGCAAGGCAAGGTTGGTCATGGCGCTGACCGACCCGTGCAGCACAGCGTGCCGGTAGTTGGCAGCCGCCCGCGGCACATCCCGCGCGATGCCCTCATTCAGCTTCTCAAGGATCAGGCCGGCGTTG
>JAABUT010002873.1_pt1 | contig 15740 bp, 12 predicted proteins | sample 5559281 | NCBI WGS metagenome assembly JAABUT01 (sample SAMN10711880, study PRJNA513359) | rock metagenome | isolation source: Antarctica rocks | place: Antarctica: Victoria Land, Ricker Hills nord | collected 2016-01-04 | reverse complement strand
CGCCCCGGCCGCAGCCGCGAACCCGGCGATGGCGGGCAGCGCCGGAGTGCCGCCGCGGCGTCCCCGTTCCTGCCCGCCGCCCCGGAGCAACGGCGTGATCTCCCGCTCCGGCGCCAGCAGCAGTGCGCCGGCACCCTTTGGCCCGCCCAGCTTGTGGGACGACAGCGCAATGCTGTCCACGCCGAGCGCCGCCAAGCTGGTGTCGATGCGCCCCGCCGCCTGGACGGCATCGACGTGCAGCAGCGCGCCATGCTCGCGGCAGAGCGCCGCGGCGGCCGTCACGGGTTGCAGCGTTCCAGTCTCGTTGTTGGCCAGCATCAAACAAACGAGCGCTGGCGGCCCGGCCAGCATGCGGACCAGCGCGTCCAGGTCGGCGACCCCGTCGGCATCCACAGGCAGCACCTCGGCGCCGACGGCGGCGGCACGCACGGCGTCGTGCTCCGTGGCGCCCATGATGACGCGGCTCCCGCGGGAAAGCCCGGCGATGCCCAAGGCGTTGGCCTCGGTGCCGCCCGAGGTGAACACGATGCCCGCTGGCTCCGCCCCGAACCGGGCGGCGATGGCGATGCGCGCATCCTCCAGCACGCGCCGTGCGGCACGGCCCGCAGCATGCACCGACGCGGGGTTGCCGGGCAGGTCGAGGGTCGCCAGCACCGCCGAGCGCGCCTCTGGCCGCAGCGGCTCCGTCGCGTTGGCGTCGAGGTAGGCCATCACTCCGCCGCTGTGGACCGGCTCATTGCGGAGACCCGGGCCTCCAGCGCCAGCACCTCGGCCCGCAGCGACTCGAGGTTGCGTACCAGCGGATCGAGCGTCTCCTCGCAGGGTGTGCCATAGGCCACGAAGATGGGAACGGGGTTGGGAGGCTTCAGGAAATCCCGCTTCCTCGGGTCGCGCTCCACCGGACGGGCAGGAATGCCGACGACGGTGACGCCGGCCGCGACCGGCTGCACCACGACGGCGTTGGCGCCGACCCGCGCGCCGTCGCCGATTAGGATGCCGCCCAAGATTTTTGCCCCGGCGCCGACGATCACATTGTTGCCAAGCGTCGGATGCCGCTTGCCGCGCTCGCTGCTCGTGCCGCCAAGTGTCACGCCGTGATACAAATAAACGTCATCGCCGACCTCCGCCGTTTCGCCAATCACGACACCCATCCCGTGATCGATGATCAGCCGGCGGCCGATCTGGGCAGCCGGGTGGATCTCGATTCCTGTCAGGAACCGCCCGAGATGGGCCGACATCCGCGCCGGCAGGTATAAGCCGCGACGCCACAGGCCATGTGACAGACGGTGCCATACGAACGCGTGCAGGCCGGGATAGCACAGCAGCACCTCAACCCAGGAGCGAGCGGCGGGGTCGCGCTCGCGATAGGCACTGATGGCCTCACGCAGAAACATGAATGCCATGCGACAATTCCGTTATGTGTTGGCGTGTCGCCCACCTATATAGGGCGTACTCACGGTTCAGCGCCCCCTAGCGGTAAGGAGGCTTCCGAGAACGGTGCTGGACTGAGCTAAGCTGTTTTGCGACGCGGGGTCAACTCGCCGGACGGACGGTCGAGTTCGGGATGTTCATTGGAAGCAGTCGGCGCAAAGCCTGGGCACGGCCCGGCATGGCCCGCTGCAGCAGCGACTGACGGCTGGCTTGGCCGCGGAGAGAAGGAAGTCTGGATACCATGCCTGAGGTGATGTTCGCCGGCCCCGATGGGCGGCTTGAGGGACGCTACCACCATTCCAAGGAGACCGGCGCGCCGCTGGCGCTCATCCTGCACCCGCATCCAATGCACGGGGGCACGATGAACAACCGAATTTCCTACACCATGTATCAGTCGTTCCAGAAGCTGGGCTTCTCCGTCATGCGGTTCAACTTTCGTGGCGTGGGCCGCAGCCAGGGCAAGTACGACGGCGGCTTCGGGGAGATCAGCGATGCCGCTGCGGCGCTTGACTGGATGCAGATGGTCAGTCCGAACTCGGCCGGGCTGTGGATCAGCGGCTACTCTTTTGGCGCCTTCGTGGGCATGCAGCTCCTGATGCGCCGGCCGGAGATCTCGGGTTGGGTCAGCGTGGCGCCCCCGGCGAACCACTACGATTTCGGCTTCCTGGCCCCCTGCCCCTGCGGCGGGCTGCTGCTGCACGGCGACAATGACGAACTAGTGCCAGAGCCCGCAGTGCGAAAGCTGGTGGACAAGCTCAACACGCAGAAGAACGTTCAGGTCGATTACCGCGTTTATCCGGGAGCAGACCACGTGTTCGCCACCCATGCGGAGCATGTTGGCTTGGCGATCGAGGAGCATGTCGGCCAGATCCTGGCCCGTAAGGCGCTCGCGCTCGCGGCCGATTAATCATCAATGCCATGCCCGGCGACCCGCCGGGCATGGCAGCTCTACGCTATGACAGCATTGCGGAGTACGATTGCCGACGGGTCTCCGCTCAGGAGCTCGACCACAGTATCCTGCCCATTACGGTGGAACGCGATGTCGAAGGTGTTCGTCCCCACCCTCAGGTTTCGCAGTGTCAAGTTCGGCAGCCACTCCGGCAGGACCGGGTCCATACGCAGCACTCCCTCTGGCGCATCGAGTTCCAGTCCTAGCATCGCCTGCACCAGCGCGAATACCGATCCCGCCGCCCATGCCTGCGGCACGTTGGCGCCTAAATACTGCACAGGAAAGTTCGTTTCGTCCCGCTGCACTCCCGAGTACAGCTCCGGAAGCTGCCTTTGCATGAAGAACCCGGCCGCGCGGTGGATATCTTCCGCCACCGCATTTGCCTCCGCGTGGAAGCCATAGCGCTTGAAGCCGAGCGCGATCAGGCTGTTGTCGTGCGGCCAGACCGAGCCGTTCTGATAGGAGTACGGGTTATATGACGGGTTGTCCGACGTCAGTGTCCGGATGCCCCAGCCACTCCACATGTCTGGCTGCATCAGCCGGGCCACGACGCGACCGGCCCGCTCCGGCGGCACGATCCCTGACCACAATAGGTGCCCGACGTTGGACGCCACGGTCCAAACCGGGCGCTTATTGCCATCGAGGCAGAAGGCATAGAAGCCGCTCGCCTCGTCCCAGAACACCTCGTTGAAGCGCGCATACAGCTTGTCGGCCTTGGCGTTCAATGCCGTGGCGCGTTCGGTGTCACCCAGTGCCGTGTAGGCCTCGGCCATGCCGCGCCAGGCGGCATAAACATAGCCCTGCAGCTCGCACAGCGCCTTTGGCCCGCGTACAAGGCTCCCGTCCAGGTTTACGACCGCGTCGCCAGAGTCCTTCCAGCCGACGTTCTCATAACCCGCGCCGGACCGGGTGCCGTATTCCTGGAAGCCATCGCGGTCGCGGTCGCCATAGTCGTCGATCCAGGACAGGCATCCCTCGGCCGTCGCGATGTGCCGGCGCAGCAGATCCAGGTCCCCAGTCGCCCGCCATGCCGTATGCAGCGTGACCAGATATAGCGGCGTCGCGTCCGCGGTGCCGTAGTACGGCGTGTGCGGGATCAGGTGCAGCGACGCCAGCTCGCCCCGGCGTAGCTCGTGCAGGATCTTGCCGGGCTCGGCGTCGCGGTAGTCGTCGCGCGTGGTGGCCTGCCATTCCCCCAGGATCTCGAGAGCGGCGCGGGCGAATTCCGGATGGAGGATCGTCGTCTGCAATGCCACGATCAGCGTGTCCCGGCCGAACAGCGCCACGAACCACGGCAACCCGGCGGCGGTGACGAACGCCGTGCCGCCGTTGCCCGGCTCTGGCAACCGAAGGGCTGCGATATCCTCCACAGCCTGATCGAATAGCCGCTCAAACGAATGGGTGCTGCTCTCCAGCTTGAGGATGCTGGCCTGCCAGGCTGCAAGCGCCTCCGCCGGTGGGCTTTCTGTGCTCAACAGGCACTCGGAAGGCGCGGGATAGGTTCGTGGACCGTCGGTCAGGTCATAGAGCAGGGAGCCGTCCCACGTCTGGCCGGGCGTCAACTCAACAGCGAAGCTGATCCGGCCATTGGCATAGACCGCGGGCACGGCTCCCTTTGCCGTGATTATCACCTGGCGAAAGAACTCGCCGTTCCGGTAGCCGGTGGTCAGCATCTGCGCAGTGTCCGACCAGCTGCTGCTGATGCGGCCGCGCCGGACGATATGACCGGACTTCACCTCGAATATGTCGGCGAAGTCGCTGCGGACCGCGATCTCGAGATTGAACCGCACTACCGCGCGGCCGTAGTTCGTGATCGAGTAACTCTCGTGCATGCCGCCATCGATCATGCGGCTGAGCACGAGGCTGAGCGTCCGCGCCGGCACGTCGCCGCCCTCGCTGGGAAAGGCCTGGTTGGTCAGAAAGATGCGGGCCGCGTAAAAGCATGGCGCGCCGCTGTTCAACAGGCTCCAAACCTTGCCGTTGGCATAAAGCGCATAGGCGCTGATCAGGCGCGTATCAAAGAAATACAGTCCCTTATCGGTCGGCCATAGCATCTGGCCGTCCGGTTCGGAGATCAGGACGGTGTGCCCCTGGTGGATCGCAAGCTGGGTCGGACCGACCTTGATCTCCAGGGGCATGCCGGGTCAGGCCGGCTGGAAGGTAAGAGAGACGCCGTTCATGCAGTAGCGCAGGCCCGTTGGCGCCGGGCCATCCGGGAAGACGTGGCCAAGGTGGCTGCCGCAGTTGCTGCAATGCACTTCGGTGCGGACCATGCCCCAGGCACGGTCCTCAGTGGTCCCAACCGCGTCACGCGCGATAGGCTGGAAGAAGCTGGGCCAGCCGGTGCCGCTTTCGAACTTGGCGTCGGTCTTGAACAGTGCCTGGCCGCAGCCGGCGCAGTCGTAGACGCCGTCGCGCTTCTCGGCATTCAGCGGACTGGTGCAGGCGCGCTCGGTGCCGTGGCCGCGCATGACCTTGAACTGCTCCGGGGTCAGCAAGGCGTGCCATTCGGCGTCGGTTCGGGTGAAGGGATAAGCCTCGGCGGGCTTAGTCTTGGTAGCAAATAGCGACATCATGGCCTCCTTCGGTCGACGGTCACGATATGGGGACCGACCCGTGTTACAGGAACCCCGTCGAGAACCAGGGCACCGCCGCCACCAGCACCAAGCCCAGGATCAGCGCGGCCATATAGGGCCAAATCCGCCGCATCGCCGCATCCGGGCTGACGCGCCCGATCGCGCAGGCGGCGTAGTACCCGACGCCGAAGGGCGGAGCGAACAGGCCAACGCCCATCGCGAGCACCACGACCATCGCGTAGTGCACGTCGTTGATGCCGAGCCCCTTGGCGATGGGAAACAGCAATGGGCCGAACAATACGATGGCCGGAATTCCCTCGAGGATGCTGCCGAGGACCACGAACGTCACGACGCTGATCGCCATGAAGCCGTGCGCGCCGCCGGGCACGCTGCCCATGGTCTGCGCCAGGCTCCGGGAGAAGCCGGATTGCGTCAGCGCCCACGCCATGCCGGTCGCGGTGCCGATGATGAACAGGATGGCGCCCGACAGGCATGCGGTCTCGACCAGCATCGGATACAGGCGGCCCCAATCAAATTTCCGGTATAGCAGCAGCCCCGCCGCGACGGAGTAGGCGATGCCGATGGTGCTCACCTCGGTTGCAGTCGCCACGCCCTCAACCACCGCGGCGCGGATCAGGAACGGCAGCACCAACGCCGGCAAGGAGATCAGCAGCGCCCTGGCGACCTCCGCCCGGCTCGCCCGGCGCACGCCCGACACGTCGTCGTCGCGCGACCGCCACCACGCCACCACCGCCAGCGCCGACGCCAGCACCAGCGCCGGCACCAATCCGCCGGTGAACAGCCCGGCGATGCTGACCCCCGTCACCGATCCGATGGTGATCAGCACGAGCGACGGCGGGATGGTCTCGCTCATGGCGCCCGATGCCGAGAGCAGGGACACCAGTTCCCCCTCGTTCGCGCCGCGCCGCTTCATCTCCGGGAACAGCACGGGCGCCACGGCCGCCATATCGGCCGCCTTGCTGCCCGAGATGCCGCTGACCAAGTACATCGCGGCGAGCAGCACGTAGTTCAGCCCGCCCCGCACATGCCCGAGCAGGCTCGCCAGGAAATTGACCATCGCCAGCGCCATGCCGGTCATCTCGATCAGCAGGCCCAGGAACACGAAGAGCGGCACGGCCAACAGGATCAGCGCACTCATGCCCTCGTCCATGCGCGACACGACGACGGTAAGCGGGGTGCTGGTCGTAGTCGCGAGGTAGGCGAGCGTGGCAAGGCCGAAGCTGAAGCCGATCGGCACGCCGAGCAGGACGCCCGCACCCAGCAGGACCACGAAGAACAGCACGAGGTTCCAGTTGCCGATTCCGTGCAGGGCGGGGCCCAGCAGATAGAGCGCGGTCCCAATCGCGAGCAACGCGGCCCCCACCATCAGCAGGTCCACCAACCGGCCACGCAGCAGCTGGATGGCGCAGGAGACCAACATCAGCGCTACGCCGACCGGGATCGCCCCGGCGCGGATCATGTTCGACCAGCCGAGCGCCGGCGTCTCGATGAACCACTCGTCCTGTGCGTACTCCGCCGCGTGCGGCAGGATCATCGCCAAGAACAAGGCGGACGCGCCGACAGCCAATGTCTCCGCCCGTGCGCGCCATAATGCGGGTCGCGAGGTGATGATGGCGGTCAGCCGCATATGCTGACCCCGTTGCAACGCGATCACGCTGCCCAGCATCGCGAGCCATAGGAACAGGATGCTGGCAAGCTCGTCCGTCCAGACGATCGGGCTATGCAGCACGAAGCGCGCCACGACGCCCATGAACAGGATGCCGATCTCGGCCAGCACCAGCAACGCGGCCGTGGCCTCGACGGCATGGCGTAGGATGCGCTCCAGCAGGAGAGTGCCGGCCCGGGCCGAGATGGTGTCTGTCGCGAGGCTCAAGATAGGATGGCGGGCAACGACAGCGCGGAGGTGCCCACGGCGACGCTGCGGCGGCTGATAGGCGGCATGGGCGCGTCCTCCGGTGGTTTTTTGTTGTCCCGCGCGTACTGCAATTGCTCCCCGAAAGGAAGGCCCGCTTGCATCCAGGCGTCTGCCGGCCGAAATTCTGCGCATCAATCGGAGATAGCCATGACCGCATGCATCGTTGGCTGGGCGCATACCCCGTTCGGCAGGCTCGAGGAGCCGGACGTCGAGGCGCTGATCGCGCGCGTCGCGGGCAGCGCCATCGTGGATGCGGGCATCGAGCCTGCGGAGGTGGATGGCGTGTTCGTCGGGCTGTTCAACAACGGCTTCTCCCGCCAGGACTTCCCGAGCTCCTTGCCGATGCAGGATATCGAGGCGCTGCGGTTCAAGCCGGCGACCCGGTATGAGAACGCCTGCGCCTCCGGTTCCGCCGCCATCCATGGCGCGCGTGACTTCCTGGCCGCGGGGCGGGGCCGGTTCGCGCTGGTGATCGGGGCGGAAAAGATGACGGCAACGCCGGGGCCTCAGGTCGGCGACAACCTGCTGGGCGCCAGCTACCGGCGCGAGGAGGGCGACATCCCTGCGGGTTTCGCCGGCGTGTTCGGCCGCATCGCGGAACGCTACTTCCAACGCTATGGCGACCAGTCGGACGCACTGGCCGCGATCGCCGCCAAGAACCACCGCAACGGCGTCGACAACCCCTACGCACAGATGCGTAGGGACCTCGGCTATGACTTCTGCCGCAGCGTCAGCGAGAAGAACCCGTATGTCGCGCCGCCGTTGAAGCGCACCGACTGCTCGCTGGTCAGCGACGGTGCCGCCGCATTGGTCCTGACGGACGAGGACACCGCCCGGGCCATGGGCAAGGCGGTGCGCTTTCGCGCCGCGGTGCACGTGAACGACTTCCTGCCGCTCTCCCGCCGCGATCCTACCCGGTTCGACGGCGCGTCGCTGGCCTGGAAACAGGCACTGGACCAGGCCGGACTGACCCTGCAGGACCTCTCGTTTGCCGAGGTGCATGATTGCTTCACCATCGCCGAGCTGCTGGCCTATGAGGCGATGGGTCTGGCCGAACCGGGCCAGGGCGCGCGGGTGGTGCTGGACGGCACGACGGGACCGGACGGGCGTTTGCCGGTAAACCGCAGCGGCGGCCTGAAGGCAAAGGGCCATCCGGTCGGCGCAACCGGCGTGTCCATGCACGCCATCGCCGCCATGCAGCTCACCGGTCAGGCCGGCACGATGCAATTGCCGCGTGCGGACGTAGCTGGCGTGTTCAACATGGGCGGCGCAGGCGTGGCGAACTACGTCAGCATCCTGGAGCCGTTGGGCTGATACCAGCGGCTAGATGTACTGTGCCAGCGAAAGGCTCTTGACCCCTGCGATGAGGCGGTAGGACGTTTGCAGCTGCGTCTGCAGAAGGGACACCCGGGTCGCGATGGCCGCGTAGTCAACGTCCTCGACGTTGGATATCTGTCCATTCAGGGCCGTCACCGTCTCGCCCAATTGGGTCCGGCGCGCCGCCAGGCTGGATTGTACATCCCCCAGCGCCCCGGATTCGATCGCGATCGCACCCACTGCGCTGCCCAGCCGCGCCCGCGTGTCGGCCGCCAGCGCCTGTAGGCCCGGCCCGGCGGTCGCGGTCGTAAACGTCGCCAGCGCGCGCAGGATATCCCTTGCGTATGATCCGGTGGTCGGCGCCGCCGACGCGGTCAGCGTGTTGCGGTTCGCCAGCAGGCCGACCTGCACCCGCTGTCCCTCTCCCACCTCGATCGCCGGAGGCGCGGCGCCAAGGCTCGCCGAGAACGGCGCCGTCGCGGTGTCGCTCGCCAGCACCGCCGCACCTACCACGGCAGCCGATGTGCTGGGCAGCGGCGGGTTGGCCGTGTCCTGTCCCGCGAACACGTAGACATCGCCGTATTTGCTGTTCAGCAACTGGCCGACCTGCTCCAGCGCCACTCGGGCGGACGCGGCGATGCTGTCGGCCTCGGACGGAACCAAGCCGTTCAGCGTGCCCGCCTTCGCATAGAAGTTGGCCGCGATCGTGCTGATGCTGCTCAGCGCGGACTGCGCCACGCCCAGCCGCCCGGTCGCACCGTCGATGTTGGCCTGCCAGGCCGCCGCATGCGTCACCTGGGGCCGCAGATCAAGCGACAGCTTCGCCCCGCTCCCCAGTCCTGCATAGCTCTCGGCGACGCGGCCGGTGGCCGCTTGCGTCGTCGCCGTGTCGAGCTGCCGGCGTACGGCGGCGCTGTTGTCCGAAAGGCGTGCGAGCAGCGCGCTCTCGCTCGGAGGATTGATCGTGCCCGACATGCTACCTCACGGAGTCCAGTAGTTGCGTCCACATCGCCTGCGAGGCCGTAATGACCTTGGCGTTCGCGGCGTAGGCGTTCTGCAAGCGGACGAGATCCGCCGTCTCGGTATCGAGCGAAATGCCGGTTCCAGCCGCGAGCTTTGCATCAAGCGACGACTGCACCGCCTGCCCGGTCGCCAACTGCCCGGCCGCGTCCGCCGCCAGGCCCGCATGCTGACTGGCGAGGGCGGAGGCCGTGACCGCCAAGCTCCCGGCGCCGCTGCCCAGCACCCGGTCCAGCACGCGATCGATCAATGCCGTATTCCCCGCCGGTCCTGCGGGCCCCACGCCATCCCGCAGCATGGCAGGCGCAGCCGTAACGGCTGCGCTGACCTGCAAATCCTGCGCGAAGCCAGCTGTCGGCAAGGCTGGCACCGCGCCAGCCGGACCGGTGAACAGCGTCAGCCCTTGCAGGTCGAACCGCGCCGCCAATGACTGCGCGAACTGGTCGAGCCCGGCCTGCACACCCGGTAGCGTGCCATCCCGCAGCGCGAGGTTCGCCCCGATCCGGCCGCCAACCGACTGACCTACGGCAGGCACGCCGTCGAGGCTGATCTGCGGCACCGCCGCTGCCGGGGTATCAGGCGCCAGCGTCGCCGAGGCGAGCGCGAATGGCCCGGTCGTGGCGCGAAGCGACAGTACTAGCCCGCCCACCAAGGCCAGCGCATCCCCGTTCGCCTGGCGCAGCACCCGCGCTCCCGTAAGGTCGGACAGGGTGCGGATGCTGCGGTCCCGCTGGTCTTCCAGGCCGGCCGTGCTCTCACCGCGCGATGTCGCCCCGATGATCTGGTCGGATAGGGTGCCGATGTCGTGCAGGGCACCGTTTGCAGTGGCGATGTCGGCCACCGCAGAGTCCTGTGCGGATTGCCGCGCGCCGGAGACCGCCTGTCCTAGCGCGTTCACCCCGCGGGCCAGCCCGTCCGCCCGGTTCACGACTACACGCTGCTGCGCCGCATTCGCCGGGTCCGATTGCAAGGTCGTGAAAGCGTCCCGCAGCGATCCCAGCAGGCCCGGCAGGTCGAACCCGCTGCCGGGAATGCCGGATGCCGCGTCGATGCCCGCAAGCGCATTACTTCTCGTTTGCTCGCCCACGACGGTCGCCGACGCCGCCAGCGCGTCCACCTGCAGCCGCTCGTCCAGGCTGCGGGCGGCCGGGCCGGTGCGCACGCCCATCCCCTGGCCGCCAGCAGTGACGCTGGTGACGGTGACGGTTTCGCGCACATAGCCAGCCTTGCCCGCGTTCGCCACGTTCTGCGATACCGTCGCGATCCGCCGGCTGACGCTGTCCAGGCCGGATGCGGCGGAGTTGAGGACGGCGTCGAGGGTCATGCGACTGGCTCAATGCTACCGTTTCATGTCCAGCGTCTGCTGCAGGAGCTCGTCCGCCGTCGTCACCATCTTGGTGTTAGCGGAATAGGCGCGTTGGGCCACGATCAGCTTGGTGAATTCCGAGGCGATATCGACGTTGCTGCTCTCAACGGCGCTGACCACCAGGCTGCCCGCGCCGCTGCTGCCGACGGCGAGCGTCTGTGGCGTGCCGCTGTCGCCGGTTGCGGTGAAGGCCTGCCCGTCCTTCCGTTGCAGCCCGTCCGCGTTGGCGAAGGTCGTGAGCGGCACGCGGGCGACCGTGCGGGACTGGCCGTTGTCGAAATTTGCCACGACATCGCCATTGGCTCGGGTCTGCACGTTGCTGAAACTGCCTGGCGCCACGCCGTTGGACGTCAGCGATTTCGGGCTGTAACCCGACCCGGCGAACTGCGTCAGCCCGTTTGCCTGGCCGAAGGTGCCCAGGTTCAGCGTGATGGCCTGTGCCCCCGAGCCGAAATCGGCCGTAAGGCCCAGCGTCGCCGACGTTCCCGCCGCAAACGTGCTGCCCGTGACGGTTCCGGTCGGATTGGCCAGGCTGCCGACCGTGCCCTGGGGTGCCCCTCCAACGCCGAACGTGACGTCGGCCGTTCCGAGCGCCGGTGTCTTGGCGTCCGGTGAAGCAAGCGAAACCGTCCAGGAATTGGGAGTGCCGGCCGCCGGTTTCCAGGAAAGGTTGACCGCATGGGTCTGGCCTAGCGCGTCGTAGACCTGCACCTGTGAGGTGATCGGCGTGGCCGGATTGGGTGTCGCAGGAAGGTTGGCGGACAGCTTGACCTCGGACGTGGGCACTGGGCTGTAGCCGGCCTGGCTGACCTGGATGGGTTTCAGCGTCGTCTGGTCCACCGCCCCAGTGGCGTCCGCCGGCCAGCCATTCAGGAAATGGCCGGAGCTGTTGACCAGATAGCCGTCCTGGTTCAACGCGAAGTCTCCGGCGCGGGTGTATTCCGCTTGAGCCTTGAAGACCGGCGCACCCTTCGCCTCGCCGACTTGGCTGCTGACGGTAAAAAATCCCTGTCCGGTGATGGCGAGGTCCAGCGGCTTGTCGGTCTGCGTGACGGTGCCCTGCACGTTGTTCACGTAGTCCGGCCGGGCCACGACGGCGCCGGACTGGTTGGCGGTGGCGCTGCTGGTGGTCAGGTAGTCCTCAAAGCTGGTATCGACGCGCTTGTAGCCGACGGTCTGGCTGTTGGCGACGTTGTCGCCGATATTGCCGAACGCGGCCGATTGGGCGGTCAATCCGCTGATCGCGGTATTCATGGCGCCAAACAGCGACATTGCAGTGCTCCTATAGGTCTGCGCTCGGCGGGGCCGGGCGGGGGTCGCTGTGGACATGGCAGGAACCGTGCCAACCCGTGGGGCCAGCGGCCGCTGTAGAATCCGGGCGCGCCCGCTGGTCAGAACCAGCCAGCCCGGCACGATCGGACCGGCACAGGATGCCGGGTGAGGGCCGCCACGGGCCAGGAATAGCCGTTGGATTGCTGGCCCGCCTTTTGCGGAGACCCAGCCATGCAGTCCTCGGCCACAGCCCCGACCACGTCCAGCCAGACGCCCGCCGTCCATTCTCGAGTTGGGCGCAGCAGCCCCGTTGCGCCGCCGGGCACGGTGCCGGATGGCTTCGACGATGCGCTCTCCCAAGCCACGGCAGCAGCTGGGCCCGCTGCACCGGTACAAACCGGCCCAGCCGGACCTAACAAGCGCGCGATGCTTCCGGACACGCCCGCGGCCCTGCCTACCCCGGCCGGGGCCATGACCCCGGCCGCTCCGGGCGCCAACGCTAAGAAGCCAGTGAATGATGGGCTAGCGGCCCCCGCGGCCGAACCAAGACAGGACAAACCGGCGATAAAGACCATAACGACGGACTTCACACAGACGTTTGCTCAGCCGCAGCTTCCGCAACCCCCACCCTTGCCGGTTTTGAAACCAGGGATTCCTGGGCAAACGGCTCAGGTGCCATCCGCTGACACGCCGTCGCCCGCCGGCCCAGACGCCGCTATCCTAGTGACTGCCGGAATTGTAGGTCAGCAGTCTCCATCCGCCGCTGCCGTTGCAGCGGATCAAGGCCCTTCTGAGACAGAGCCCAACAAGTCCGCGCCAATCACGTCCGTCCACACGCTCCACCCTGTGACACTGCCTGGGGGTCCGGTCGCCTATACGGGCCCAGACCCGCTCGCCGCCGCTACAGCCGAGGACAAGCCCGCGGCTCCGGCGCTTGTAATCAGGGCCGCCTCCGGTAGCCGTCTCTGTGCTGCTGATCGCCGCAGCGCCGCCATCGGCGATCGCTGCACCACATTCTGCAGCAGCGCCACCCGGGGCGTCCCACCTCCCCGCCGCTGTTGATCCAACACCTCCATCGGCCGCCGCGCAGGTCGGCCCAGCCCTGGCCAGCTTCGCCGCAAGCGTGGCAAATCCCGGCGCACCCCAGCATCTAACGATCCGGCTCGACCCGGCGGAGCTCGGCCGCGTGCAGGTGCGCATCGAACGTACGCCGGGCGGCCCTGCCCGGGTGGACTTGGTCGTCGAACGGCCGGACACGCTGCTGCTGCTGCTCCGCGATCAGCCGCAACTCCACCGCGCGCTCGACCTCGCCGGCGTGCCAGCCGCAGACCGCACGTTGCAGTTCCATCTGGCCCCGCCCGGCGCCACCACATCCGGACCGGCGACGCCTCAATCCAACGCCGACCCTGGGGCTGGACAGCAGCGCCCCGGCCAGTTCCAGCCTCACCGCAATTCCAACACCGGAACCGCATCGTTTCTAGACGATCTCGCTCCCTGGCCGCCTGCCGCATCGCGCCGGGCCGGCGTTGACATCATGGCTTGAAAGGACATCGCCCCATGACCGCCCTCCTCACGACTCCTACGACCATCACGGCTCCTGCGACCACGGGCGCCGCGACTGGGGCTGCCTCCGCCAAGGGTAGCGCACAATCGTCGCTCACCAGCAACTACAATGATTTCTTGAAGCTGTTGATGACACAGCTTCAACATCAAGACCCGACAAGCCCGATGGACACCAATCAGTTCACCAGCCAACTGGTCCAGTATTCCAGCGTCGAGCAGCAGATCGCCACCAACTCGAGCCTGACACAGCTGATCCAGCTCACCCAGGGCGGTGAGGTGCTGCAATCGTCGTCCCTGGTCGGCAAGCCCGTGACCGTGACCTCCGACCGGATCGCGTTGCAGGGCGGCAAGGGCGCCGTGCAGTTCGACACGCCGACCCCGCAGCCGGTCAGCATTGGCATCTACTCGGATGCGGGCGTAAAGCTGCGGGATGCGGTGCTCACCAGCCAGCCGGGCCACAACGCATGGTCATGGGACGGGAAGGACAGCCAGGGCAGCGCTGTACTAGACGGTGCGTATCGCACCATTGTCACGACGCAATCGGGCGATGCCACGCAGGATCTGCCGTTCACGGTCAGTGGCACTGCGACCGGCGTGCAAAAATCGGGCAATGCGTTGCAGGTCCAGCTCGGTGCGTTGAAGGTGGATTTGTCGGCAGTGCAGTCCCTGTCCCCATAGGGCAGCGGCCACAGTAATACGGATGGTAGTCCAAACCCGGCATTTTTTGCCGGGCGATTAACCCGCCGTTAAGCCTTCGAGCGCAATCTACTCGCATGGCACGTTGGCAAAATAGAAACAGGCAAGGCGGGCGGGGCTCATGACGGCGCTGCTTGAGAGCTTGCGGTCGCTCGGCATGTTGAAACTCGGGGCGATGGCGGCGGTAACGCTCGTTTCGTTTGGCATGCTGGGCTTTCTCACGCTCCGCGGCGGCGATGGCCCGATGGCGTTGCTGTATGCGGACCTCGATTTGCGGGAAGCCGGGCAGATCGTCGACCAATTGGAGCGCGCCCGGATTCCCCGTCAGCTGGAGGCCGGCGGCACCCGGGTCCTGGTACCGGTGGACCAGGTTGCCCGTGCCCGGCTGTTGCTCGCCAAGGAGGGCCTGCCGTCTGGCGGGTCCATCGGCTACGAGATTTTCGACCGCGGAGACAGCCTGACCGCCAGCGGCTTCCAGCAAGCCATCAATCAGACGCGCGCCATGGAGGGGGAACTGTCCCGCACCATCCGCATGTTGCAGGGCGTGAAAGCGGCCAGAGTGCACCTAGTGCTGCCGAAGCGCGAGCCGTTTGCCCGGGACCGGCAGGAGGCGCAGGCGAGCATCATGCTGACGATGGCCGGCGCAGCCCGGCTGGACCGGGAGGGCACGCAGGCGGTGCTGAACGTGGTGGCCGCCGCAGTGCCAGGCCTGCGTCCGCAGAACATCGCCATCGTGGACAGCCGCGGCAACCTGCTGGCCCGCGCCGGGCAGCCCACCGGCGCCGCCGGTGCCGCTCAATCCGCCGACGACGTGAAACGCGCGACCGAGTTGCGCCTGTCCCGTGCAATCGAGGAGATGCTGGAGCGCACGTTGGGCCCTGGCCGCGTCCGGGTGGAGGCCGCAATGGACCTGGATTTCGACCAGGTGCATGAGACGCAGGAACGCTATGACCCGGATGGTCAGGTGGTGCGCAGCCAACAGAGCACGACCGATAACAGCCACACGACCGAGGTGGCCGCCAATGTCTCCGTGCAGAACAACCTGCCAAACGCGGACGCCGGCGCCAGTCCAGCCGGATCGCAGGAACAGAAGCAAGAAGAGACGACCAACTACGAGATCAGCAAGACCGTACGCACCCTGGTGCACGAGCAACCACAGCTGCGGCGGCTCAGCCTGGCCGTGATGGTGGACGGCTCAGCGGTTCGCGGACCCGACGGCGCGCTGACCTACGCTGAACGCACGCCAGAGGAGCTGGCGCGGATCGCCACCCTGGTGCGCAGCGCGACCGGGTTCAACGAGCAGCGCGGCGACCGGGTGGAGGTTGTGAACATGCGCTTCGTCGCCGAGGGTGACGGCCAGGATGCTGCCGTGCCGAGTGGTTGGGCGCACCTCGAAAAGTCTGAGATTCTGCACATGGCGGAAACGGTGTTCCTGGCTCTCGGGGCGCTACTGACGCTGCTGTTCGTGCTGCGGCCCATGGTGCTGCGACTGACCATGCCGCCACAGGCCGCCGTGGCCGGGATTGCGCTCACGGGCGGCGCCACTGCCCTCAGCGCCCCTATGGAGGAGGAGCTGGTGCAGCTCGCCAACGTCGAGGGCACGCTGCGTGTCAC
>JAABUT010002871.1_pt1 | contig 15760 bp, 19 predicted proteins | sample 5559281 | NCBI WGS metagenome assembly JAABUT01 (sample SAMN10711880, study PRJNA513359) | rock metagenome | isolation source: Antarctica rocks | place: Antarctica: Victoria Land, Ricker Hills nord | collected 2016-01-04 | reverse complement strand
ATAGGCGGGATCGCGGCGAGGTTTAGTCCAATCCGTTTTTTGCTCACCGGCGCGGCCCCGAGCCTCGTGCGCTCATGGCAACGTTCGTGCGCCGCGCCGCCGAGCAAAAAACGCTCTTCATTATGCGAACTCGGTTTTAGCAGGATTGCAGAGGATGCTGACGCACCTGCGTTTCATAATGTTTCTTAGTTCCACTCCCCTGCCCGCTCCATGTCCTCCTGGCTCATCGCATCGCTGCTGTAAGGACCGGCCGACGTGCGGTCCTCACCAGCAGGTGAACCCGGCGTCCGCGACGACGATGGAACCTGTCATGAGACTCGACGCGTCGGACGCCAGGAACTCATATCGCCGGGTTGGGAATGCGGTGAGCGTGAGGTTGGCATTTGACGGCGTGATCCTATAATCTATCCATGAGTGAGGAAACATTATCGGAGCGCGTTACGTGGACACGCAGACACTGACCATGACTGAGGCGGCCGTTGCCTCGCGTGTGCCTCTCAAGCAGGTCCATCGCATCATCGATGCCGGCCTTCTCCCTGGCGCCGTCGAGACCCGTCATGGGACCCGCCTGATCGGCGTCTCCGGCCTCCTGGCGCTCAAGCTCGCCTATGTCACAGCGGGCGCACTCAAGCCCGAGGTGCGGCGACGTACGGTGTTACGCGTTCTGGAGCTGCCAGACAGCTCGGAGATCCGGGAGCGGGTCGTGGTAGTGGAGTTGGAAGGGATCGGGGCGGAGTTGAAAGAGGGTTTGGCCGAACTTGCGGCGGCGAGGGACATGGTGTCGATCGATCCGGAGATTCTCGACGGAACGTCATGCTTTGCCGGCACCCGCATCCCTGTCCACGATGTGGCCGATATGCTGGCCAACGGCGACACACCCGCGGCACTCCTACAGGCATACCCCGCGATCGACGAGCGCCGTATCCGTCTCGCGGCAGTCTATGCCGCAGCCTACCCACGTCGCGGGCGGCCGAAGCATGGTCCGACATGGCGCCGATCTCCAAGGACCGTCAGGAAGGTCCATACCGACGAGTTGCCGACGCCCGTATGAAGTTCCTGGTAGACGAATGCCTGAGCCCGGAATTGGTGGAGATCGCCCGTTTGTATGGACACCTGGAGTCGACACACGTCACCTGACTCGGCCTGACCTCGGCCAAGGACTGGACTATCGCACGGCGGGCGGTGGACGAGGGCTTCATCTTCGTGACGAACAACACCGCGGACTTCTCCACTCTATACGGGCGCGAGGACCTGCATGTGGGTCTTGTCTGCCTCAACGCGGCCGCGGGCATGATGAGCCTTGCGCTGCAGCGCCGGCTCTTTCTGCTGGCCATGTCGGAGCTCGGGGGAGCCGAGCCCTACAATCAGGTCGTTGAGATCACGGCCGAGTCGACCGGCGACGTCGACATCAGCCGATACGACTTGCCTTGAGCCGGATCCGGCGAGGTCGGCTCAAGCACGATCAGCGCACCCAAGGGTCGCTACATTTTAGGCCAGAGTTCGCGAACGACGCCGTATCACGCGTCGCGACCAACCGCGCGCCTCGCGCCTTTGCGATTGCCGCGATCTGCCCGGCGGCGGTCGCGACTGCCCCGTCGGTGGTCCTGCGCTTGGCAGTGATCTCGCCATAGGCCACGGCGGCTGCACGGTCAAAGGGTAGCACGCGCCCGCCGAGGCCCTCGCCGAGGAGGCGTGCCACAGCCTGGGTGAGCATGTCGCGCCGGCGGTTCTTTGGCAGCAGAGCGAGGCCGAAGGCGATCTCCCCCTCGCTGATCGTCGTGGTGTAGAGCTCGCCGCGGCGCTGCCCGGCCAGCCAAGCCAGCACGGCTGTATCCGGCTCAGGCCGGAGCAACTCTGACACCACGTCCGTGTCGAGCATGATCATGGCCGACGTCCCTTCGGCTTGGACGCGGCGGGCTTGGCTTTCACCGTGACGGGCGGATGCTCCTGCTCGGGCGAGACATCCGAGGCCCCTGCCCGCTCGGCAGCCGCCGGCGATACCTCGACCGCGTGGTCCTGCTCCGAGTCGAGCGTTGGGGGTTCACGGGCGGGACCGCGGGCTGGCAGCTCCAGGTCAACACCGCCTAATGGAGCGAAGAGGCCACGGGCGAAGGCACCGAAATCTGTCGCGTCCTCGTCGGGCGCCGACAGGGCTGCTTCCAGAATGGCCCGGGCCTCGGCCTCCATCGAGCGAGCATTGTGGGCCGCGCGGATCCGTAGCTTGGACTTCAGCTCTGGAGCGAGCCCGCGTATGGTGACCGCAGCGCCGGATGCCGCAGATGATCGAACGTCATTCATAAGAGACTTCCTCACAGCAATGCTGCAGTGCTAGCAGCGTGGCATCGCCAGCGACGATCTGCAAGCGTATTTTGATCACCAAAACGCGTGATCTGCAAAGCCGTTACCGTGATCATTTTGCGCAGGCGTGATATGGCCGTCGGCCAGCAGCACGCCCGGCGCCGCCAGCAGGCGAGCGATCCCGGCCTGCTGATAGGGCGGGAGAGGCGCACGCCATGTCAGGCCCCAGATCAGCGGCGCGGGCGCGAGCGGGGCGACGTGCATCGGCTGCTAGGCCTCCTCCTCGTCCGATGCCGACGGCTCCGACACCGCGGTACTCTCGCTGTAGTCGCTAGCAATATTGCTGGAGATCAGCGACACCTCGCTGCCGTCCAACCGGCGCAGGTCCCACTGCGTGATCCAGCCCTTGATGTACTGGCGAATCGTGCGCGAGCTGGTGCGTTCGCCCAACAGCAGCGGCGGCGCGGGCCAGCCATAGGCAGTGCTGTAGAGGCGCAGAACCTTGTCGTGGCAGGCGGCCAGGTCGTCCGGCGTAGGCGGCAGCAGCCGGTGCATCGTCACAGTGCGCTCGACATGGCGGATGCCGGCCAGCGCCAGCGTGGCCTCGTCGGCGCGTCCCTTCAGTACCAGTCGCTCCGGCAGCTTCTCGCTGTCCAGCCGGGCATTGATAACGGCCGTGGCGAAGTCGTCAGTGATGGCGTAGACGATGACGATGCCCGGAACGTGCCGCGCGCCCTCCAAGCCGAGCCACTCGCCAAGACGCGCGTAGGACAGGGCGCGCTGCAGTGGCGTGTAGCGGCCGATCAGCTCGACTTCGTCGAACAGGATGCACCAGCCGGCGTAGCCTGCCGCACGGAACAGCAGCGGCGCGAAGCGGGTGAGTTGCTCGGTCATCCTGGCGGCGGCGAGCGACTTCAACGCGAACATCTTCCCGGCACCGGCCGCGCTCAGCGCCTGCCGGATGGCGGGAGTGCTGACCTTCGCGCCGCCCCACAGGCGCGCGATGCGGCGAAGCATCTCCGGCGTGGTGGAGGCACGGCGCAACAGGAACAGGCAGGCGGCGAAGATCGGCGCGAAGCCGGCCTCGGGCGTGCTCACGGCGGCCTCCAGCGCGTCCAGCACCTCGGGTCTCTGGCGCAGGTTGGCGACGCAGGCCGTTGTCGGGTCGTCCGGTCGGTCGGGAAGCGCCGCGTCGCGCAGGGCGGCGGCCAGCACGTGACCCGGATGTGACAGCGGGGTTTCCTTGCTGACAACGACGCGGCTGACCACGAACCCCTGCTGACGGGCCACCTCGGCCAGATAGCCGAGCAGGTGCGACTTGCCGGTTCCGAAACCGCCCGCCAGTCCGATCCCGGCCGATGCTGGCCCACCCTCGGCCCAGGCCGCCGCCAACGCGGCCTCGAAGGCGTGCTCGATGCGGGTCTGCTCGGTGCCGAGCTGGCGAATGGCGGCCTGATTGGGTACGCCGGCCCGCAGCGCCTCGATGGCTGTCCGGGTTTCCACCGTCACGGGGAAAGCCACAGCAATGGCGCGACGGGGTTCTGTCTGTCGCCCGGCCGCACATCGGGCCACACGCGCATCTGCAACGCCGCGTACTGGCTGAGCGCACGGCGAGGGTCGCCGGTCGCCAGCGCCGCATCGGCCAGCACCGCCGCGAACAGGCCCGGCATGTGCTCGACGTCGTCGATGACCTCCCGCAACACCTCGTAGCTGTCCATCACCGCAGCCGGGGAGTAGCGCGACACGCCTTCGGCGGCCGTCGTGCGCGACAACTGTCGCACATCCAGCACGACCAGCAGTCCGCTCACCCCGGCCTTGCGCAGGAAGTGACATAGAGAGGCCAGCATGGCGCGTGCGTTGGTGCGGGATATGCGCACCGAGATCTCGGCCGCGCGCAGCAGTGCGACCGGCACTTTCTCGCCCTGCAGCCACTGCAGCGCCGGTTCCCGCATAACGCCGATGTCCGGCTCCAGTCGCGACAGGCACAGCGTCAGGAGCGCGGCACGAAAGTCCTGCGTCAAGCGCCGGTCTTCCCAAAGGTCGGCGGTCAGCCACCGATCGCGTTGGCGGGTCAGCAGGCTGGGCGCCACCGCGAAAGCCACGGCCAACTCGCTCATCGTCACCACCGCACCCGGCCGAGGCCAAGGATAGGAGTTGCTGCTGAACAATCTTTCCAGATAGCGCTGCAACAGGTCGTCCCAGGGCAGCGCGCGGGCGATGGCGAAGAAAAGCTCGTGCATCATGTGGATGCGCGTCTGGCCGGCATCGATGTGTACTGTCAGCATGCCACGCGACTGGCCTAACGCGATCAGCTGCGTCGCGGCGGCGGCGAAGATCGCATCATCCATGATGGCGAGTTTGACCGAGGCGCCCCCGGCCGGCACGAACTCTGATAGGTACTCGCGATCGATGACCGACACCCACTCAGCGAGCGGGAGCGGCCTGCTCGTCAACTCGTCCATCGGAGGGTTCCAGGATGAAGCGGATCGCATAAAAGTCGTGCTGCTCTCCCGACTGGTCGAACATGGTCAGCCGCTTGGCTCCCTTGCGCCCCGTGGAACCGCCAAGCTCGAAGCGGTGCTCGCCGGTGCTGGTCGCGTCGGGGTGACGGTCCAACCGCAGTAGATCGGAGACGAACTCCTCTTGGGGGTAGTCGGCCGCAGCGGCGGGCAACACGGTCAGCTGGTCGTAGAGCTCCGCCAGCGCCACGAGCGGGCCCGTGCCGGGCCGGGTGAGACGCCAGGCCGGATCCTCGGCGCGCGCCATGCTGCCGTAGATGACGAGCAGACGATCGAGGAACTGGCGGGCGTTGAACCGCTCCGGCCGTTGCTGCAGCGCCTTGAGTTGGGCAGCGAGAAAGCTCGGCCGGATGCGCCTTTCCAGCTTGCGTCCGATCCGCACGCCCTGTGACCGGCCGTCGAGCCGCAGGGCCACAGGGTAGACGGTTATGCGCCCGTCGCGGCGCACCAGCACGACGTCCTGGGCTCGAGCGGCCGCAGCCAGCTCGTCGAGCCAGGCGCCGTCGCTGAACGCCGCAGCGACGTCATAATCGAGCGTGGCGCCTGCTTCGGCGAACATTTCACTGATCCGCACGGCGTCCGCCTGGGCCGCGGCGATAAGACCAGGCAAGCTGGCGAGGGCTCCTTCCCTCGCTGACCGGCGCAGCCGCCGTGCCGTCTTCAGCAGCGCACCGAGCTGCCTGTCGGCATCACCCAATTGGACATCGAGTGCGGCGAGAGTCTCCTCCAGAGAGCGTGAGGACGCGGTGGCATCGGATGGTGCGGTGGTCATGCTGGCAGTCTAACGGTTCCATATCGTCATCAGCAAGCGACCCGACCTGGCCCACGCCGATCACTCGACGATACGAGTCCGACCTCCGACTTGGCCGGGCGTGTCGCAGACACATTGGAGAATGTATGGGACGGATCAGCCCGCTGGGCTGCGCCGCAACATGGCGTTCCGGCCTGCCCTGCTTCAATCCCGCGTATGTTACATCGCGGTCAACGGTAGTTGATTAGAATGTGAGGCAATGGCGTTGGGCGCGCTCGTCACCTACTGCCGCGTTTCGACCGTCCGACAGGGTCGCTGCGGCCTCGGGTTTGAGGTTCAGCGCGCTGCGGTCGAGGGCTATCGCCGCGGCGGCGACTGGCGCATCGTCGGCGAGTTCGTCGAGGTCGAGTCCGGACGGGTCGCCGAACGACCCGAGCTGGCGAGAGCCCTTGCCGCAGCCCGGCTGCATCGCGCGGCCTTGGTGGTAGCGAAGGTCGACCGCAGTATCGACGTGCAGATCTTGAGATTACGCCGCAAGCTCGAAGCCGCCTCAGTCCGCCCCAACTGATCCAAATGGAACGAGGCACCGGGTACATTTTTCACTTCCGGTTCAGGTGGCTTGGAATTGGAATCTCCGCGGGCGGAAAGAGCGCGTGCGCCGGACGACAAAGCCCTCTTTCATACGATTAATCGTCTCGGCGGCGCCAACGTTTCATAATCGATACGACTGCCTACTATGGCAACCTCGCCTGGCGATGCGCCGCTTCCGATGCCGGCCCGCGATGTGTGCACTCGCAAGACCTTCGCCGAATGGTTCTCCGACGACCTCATCCTGGTCCATTCACGACTGACATCGCGTCGCGGTCTGCCCACACACTGCATCGCCCTCCTGCTCGGTGGCTGTCCCGGTTAACGGCTTGTTAATCGCCTGTCCAGCCGCTCACCGTTGCACCAGCAATTCTAAGTGGGCATTCGGGCAACGGGTCACATGGCGATCTGGGCTGCGATGTCGGGGGGCGGTTTCGAGTCGATCAGGGTCTGCATGAGGGTTTGCCAGTCTGGGAAGACGAGGTAGGCCGTGATGGTCATGATGTGCTCGAAGAAGCGCGTTCGGGCTCGCTTAGCCGTCCTGGCGTCGACCCAGATCTGTTCGAGGCAGTCGCAGACCGTATGGATCGCGAAGGCCAGGAGGTTCATGGCGGCGAACATCATGGCGAGGTTCTGCTTGCCGTGGCCGAAGTTGTGTTCGAGGTGGTAGCCGTTGGACTTGAGGACATTGAAGCTCTCGTTTTCGATCTTCCACCGGGCTCTGGCGCAGGCGACGATCTCGGGGACCGTGTCTCGGGTCACGGGCAGCGAGGTCACGAAGGCGGCGTCATAGGTCACCTTGCCCTTGGCATCCGTGATGGTGAGGCCGGTCCAGTTGACCAGCATTGCATCCTTGCCGTCGCGCAGCGGGGCCTTTTCGAACCAGCGGTAACGATAGGTCAGGCGCTTGCCGGCCACCTTCTGGGTGATCGTGCGCTCCTCGATGGTGGCGCCGTCCATGAAGTCGTAGAGGGCCTTGTGGGATGAAGGCTTGGCGGTCAGCAGGAAGTCGCCGCCCGACGCCGTGATGGCCTCGGCGATCGGCTGGCAGGCGAACAGGTCGTCGCCGAGGTAGATCGGCTTCAGGTCCTTCACGCGCCCACTGTGAGTGGCGAGCCAGCGTTTGGCGGCGTTGCGCTCGCAGTCCTGCTTGTCGGTGCCGTCCTGCGGAGCGATGAACTCCGGCATCAGCGGCAGCGCCATGGCGTGCCCTGGAGCCACGATCGTGGCGGCCAGCATGGAATGATAGCTCTCGGTCTTGCCGTTGGAGCGCTTGCGCGTCAGACAGTGCGGACAGCCGAGCTTCTGCGAGCAGAAATACTCGGTGCCGTCGAGCGCGATCAGCACGCGTCCGCCGAGCCGCTGAAACGGTGCCAAGCCGCCGCGCCGACGCAGGGTCTCCAGAACGCCATCGAAGGCGGCCTGCAGGTGCGAGGGAGGCACCGGGTCGAGCATCGCCCGGATATGATTGTCGGTGGGGATCGCCGTCATGCCGAACAGGCTCCGGCAGTTCGATGTCTTGCGGCCTTCTTCCAGCCCCCGCTGATAGGACAGGAAGGACTCGCTCTGCATGAAGAACAGCGAGAAGGCCGACAGGCCGATGTCCGCCATGAAGTAGGTCACCTCCCCGCGCCGCCCATCCGGAAAAGCCGCGCAGGCCGACCGCACTCCATCAATAAGTGTCTCAAGCGTTTCCATCCGGAGCTTGAATCACACATCAATCCACAGAGGAATCCACCTCCCCCGATCGTCACTTAGAATCGCTGGATCGCCAACCCGCCGGTCGCCGCCAGCAGGGCGTCGAAGGCAGGGCGCTGCCGGGCACCGGACTCTTTTCCTGCACGATGTTGGCGGCAGGCACGCCGGCGGCCTCCAGCGCATCAAGCTGGAGGCCGAGCGCCTGATCCTCTCGGCTAACCCGCGCATACCCCCAAATAGCCGGCATGGAATGCCCTCACTTGCGGAACACCTTTGCGGAACGTGTAACCCACTGACGAACAAAGGGCCACGTTTCTGATCCGTAAACGACCGGTTGCGGAATAAGAATGGCGGACTAAGTTACCTGACCAGGGACTGAGAGTCAGGACCGCCCTCAATCAGAAGTGTTGGCACCAAGCCTGGCAAACTCCTCGCCAGCGATCTCCATTGCCCGCTGGACCGCTGGATAACCGCGGTAGGCAGCGACGTTAAGCAGTGTTTCGACTATCTCCTGAGCTGTGGCGCCGACGTTTAGTGCGGCCGTGACATGAACGCGGAGCGGTGTCTCGGACGCCGCAGTGAGCGAACCGGCCAAGACAGCGCAGGCGGTGAGCTCGCGGATCTTTGGATCGAGGCCGGGCCGACAGAAAATTTCCCCGTAGCTATGATCCACGATCAAGGCGCCGATTTCAGGCGCTATATCGTTGAAGCTATGCACGACCGCGTCGCCCGTCTCGCCGGATGTCACCTTCAACGTCGCGAGGCCCCGCTCGCGGCGTTCCGCCTGATCGTCAGGCCGGGCTGTCCTGGCGAGTGTTGAAGGCGCAGGCGTCACGATGCCCGGCTCATCAAACACCTGTTTGGCTGCGGCGAAAGCATTAAGCGCCGTCGGGAAGCCAGCATAGACGCTGAGCTGGATCAGCGCCTCGATGATTTCGGTCCGGCTCGTGCCGCCCCTGACCGCACCGCGGATGTGGGCGCGGAGCAGTTCCACGCGGTTGCCCACTGTGGCCAGCATGCTGATGACCGCAAGCTGCTTGGAGGCGGCGTCCAAGCCGTTCCGGGACAGCACGTCACCGAACGCGAAGTCGGTTGCAAAGCGGGCAAGGTCTGCGGATACATGCCGGAACGCCTCGGTGTAGCTGTCCTCGCTCTCGCCAAGCAGAGCCGTGAGGCTGGCCACGCCGCGGGAGTGGCGGTCCAAGGCATCCGCCTCATTTGCCGCTGCCGGCGTGTACTCCAGCCCACGGTCGCGCAGGATCGCACCCAGGATGCCAACAGAGTCGATGGCGGCGGGAAAGCCGAGGATGGCGGTCGAGAGCACCAGCACCTCTACCAAGTCCTGCAGGCTGCCGCCGACGTTGAGTAGCCCTTCCATGTGGAAGCGCAACTGAGGCTGGACAGAGCCAAGTGCGATCAGTGTGCTCACGGTGCAAAGCTGGCGCCGCCGCAGATCGAGCCCAGGCCGCGACAGCACGTCGCCATAGGGGTAGGCAATCGTGAACGCTGCCAGGTCTGGTGACGTCTCGGCCAGCCGATTGGTCGGCCCGTCGTAACCCGGGCCGCCAATCTGCTTGAGGATTTCCCTTCCACGCTCCAGCCGGTCGTCTTTCGCCGTTTCGTGATCTGTCATAGGCAAGCTCCCGATCTTCCTTACTTGAGGCCGACGCTCATACCCCCGTCCGCCATGACGACCGCACCGACGATGTAGCTGGCCCGGTCTGAGGCGAGGAACGCGATGACCTCCGCAATCTCCTCCGGCTGCGCTGCCCGCTTGATCGGGGCGTTCTTGCCATGTTCGGCCAGGAAACCCGGGCCGTCATCATGGATTTGGTTGAGGATGTTCGTCACCACGTCGCCGGAGCCGACCGCGTTGACCCGGATGCCGTAGTCGATCGCTTCGAGGGACAGTGCCCGCGTGAACTGGGCCAAAGCACCCTTCGAGGCCGCATAGGCCGCGATCGTCGGAAAAGCCTGGAAGCAGGCATAGGAACCGACGTTAACGATCGCACCCGACCGGCCCGGCATCATCGCTCGCATCGCCTCGCGGGAGTGCAGGAACGCGCCCGTCGCGTTGACCGCGAGGATCGCGTTCCAGTCGTCCAGCGTCATGTCCACCACCAGCTTGTTGATGATGATGCCCGCGTTGTTGACCAGGATGTCGAGCTTGCCGAACCGATCCTTCGCCATGGACACGGCGCGCCCGGCGCTCTCCTCCTCAGAGGTGTCAGCGACAAGGGGCACTACGCCGTCGCGGGCCAGTGCTTCAACGCCAGGGTTAATGTCTTCCGCGATGACCTTGGCCCCGCGAGCATGGAACAGCTCGACAGTTGCGCGGCCGATCCCGCTCGCCGCGCCCGTGATGAGGGCGACCTTGCCGGTCAGTTCGTCTGGTTGGTTCGCATTAGCCATGGTGTTGTCTCCGATGGACGTGGAAGGGTGGGTCAGGCGTCGTAATCGGTCGAAACGGAGAGTTGGCGCCAGGCGGCGATCTCGGCCTGGCGCCGGGCCAGGGCGTCCTCGGCAAATTTCACGGCATCCGAGCCCAGCAACAGGTGCAATGGCGGGCGTTCGGTGCGGACGAGTTGGACCAGGGCAGGACCCAGCTTTGCCGGATCACCGAGCTGCTGGTGGTTATGGCCGGCGTAGGTCGAACGTGTGCTTGCCGATGCCTCGGCATAGTCCCCGACCGGATTGGTCGTGTAGCGGACCGAGCTTTGGTCCAGGAAGTCGGTGCGGAAGAACCCGGGTTCGACCACCGTCACATGGATGCCGAAGGGGGCCACGTCGTATTGCAGGTTCTCGCTGAAGCCTTCGACGGCAAACTTGGACGAGCCGTAGAGCGTGCAGGACGCGAAGCCGGTCACGCCGCCGATGGAGCTGATATTGATGACGTGTCCGGAGCGCTGGCGTCGCATGACCGGCAGGACGGCGCGCGTCACTTCCATCAGGCCGAAGACGTTGGTGTCGAACTGTAGGCGGACCTCGGCCGGCGTGGACTCCTCGAACGCGCCCAAGTGGCCATAGCCCGCGTTGTTGACGAGCACGTCGATGCGGCCGAATTTGGCAGTTGCGGCATTGACGGCCGCCGCGATACTCGCCGGGTCGGTCACGTCCAAGCCAAGCGACAGCACGTCATCGGTCTCGCCGAGTGCCCGTTGCACCGCGGCTGGGTCCCGCCCTGTGGCAGCAACCCTGTCGCCAGCAGCCAACGCCGCCGTCGCAACGCCCGCGCCCAGGCCGCGTGAGGCGCCAGTGATGAACCATACCTTGCCCATGCCGATCCTTTCCAGCCGGGCGAAGATGCCCGACACCGGAACCGAGATGGCCAGCACGTCGTCATTCTATTAGACAGGATAAAGTTGATGCACCGTTAAGTAGGACAGGACGATGTTACGTGGAACGCTCGACGATCTGGCCGCGTTCGCCGAAGTCGCCCGGCAGCGCAGCTTCACGCGTGCGGCCGCCGAACTCCGGCTGTCCACCTCAGCACTCAGTCAAACGATTAAGGTACTGGAGACGCGGCTCGGCGTCCGCTTGTTGCAGCGGACCAGCCGGAGCGTTTCGCTGACATCGGCCGGAGAGGAATTGTTGGGCACGCTGGCGCCCGCCTTGGGGGATATCGAGGGCGCGCTGGCCGACATCGGACACAAACGCGACGCGGCTGCCGGGACAGTCCGCATCACCACCGTCCGTCACGCCTTCGAATCTGTGATCCGGCCGGTGCTGCCGGAACTGTCCGCCACCAACCCGGGCCTCATCGTCGAGGTGCTGATCGACTATGGCTTGCGGGACATCGTGGCCGAGCGTCTCGACGCCGGCATCCGGCTGGGTGAAATGATCGAGAAGGACATGATCGCCGCCCGGGTCGGGCCGGACCTCCGCATGGCGGTCGTCGCATCCCCCGCCTACCTTGTCGGCCGCCCGGTGCCACAGACGCCGCAAGACCTCGCCGGGCACTACTGCATCAACTACCGGCTGGTGTCTTCCGGCGCCATCTATGCCTGGGAGTTCGAGAAGGACGGGCGCGCACTCAACGCGAAGGTGGACGGCCTGCTCACGTTCAACGAGCCCGAACTGATGCTTGAGGCGGCGCTCGATGGGCTTGGTATCGCCTACATCTTCGAGGAGCAAGTCATCGCGCATGTCGCCGCCGGCCGTCTTGTGCGCTTGATGGCCGATTGGGCGCCGGCCTTTCCAGGGTTCTTCTTCTACTATCCATCACGCCGCCAGCAGCCGCCAGCGTTGACCGCGTTCCTCAATGCTCTTCGTCGCCACTGGACCGCGCGCACAGTTGCAAGGCATGGAAATACCTACCCACTTCATACCTCCTGACCCAGCAGCCTGAATTGGACCGTCTGTCAGTTACGTCGAAATCCCATCTACCGGCAAATCCAGGCACGACGAGCCTGCTTGCCTGTTGGCCGGCTCTTGATCCGCAAGCGAGGGTCTTCAGACCGCTTGGCCGCTCTGGACGCGCAGTGAACTTAACCTCCGCCCTAATCTCGACGTGCGCACCCGAATCAATGCCCGTGCCTGACCTGAAGTGGCCCCTGGTGACAGAAGTGTTGGCTCAAGGCCAACTCCTTCCGCCACCGATAATAGATGACCTCGGTCACTCCGATCGAGCGGACCGAGTCCGCCACGGTCTTCCCCTGTGCAACCAGCACATCCACCTGACGGAACTCGCTCACAATCTCCTCAGGCTTTGGTCGTCTCGCCATTGATCGATCCTCCAAGCTCGAAAAGCCATACATCGGGCTGGACCACTTCAAAGGGGGAGGATCAAAGGACCACTAAGCGAGCACTTCCGGCCCTTTGAGCGCAATACCCGGTGACTTCGCCTTCGGCCAAGTATTTATTTGCTCTTGATTCTATAGGGTACCAGTCCTCTCTCTTCGCTGCCCACGTCGAGGATGCGGCCCACCGGCGGCAATGCGCGATGTCGGCAATCGGTTCTCTCGCAGACACGGCAACCCGGTCCGATCGGCACGATAGCATTCCTGTCGCCGAGATCGAGGCCGGCCGCATACACAGTCTGGGGACCATGAGGAAGTGTGTGGTATTCACGCCGCCACTGCTTGACCGGCACTGGATGGATTGTCGTTTGCCAGCCCCGGATACCACCGCTCGAACAAGCGCCGGAGCGTGCCATCGAGGGCGCGGGTGCGGGTTTGCAGCAGCAGGTGGGCGCCCCGCCGGGTCCACTGCATCTGCTGGCGCTTGGCGAAGCGCTTGCTGACCACCGCGTTGACCGTGCTCTCGGCCATGGCAGACGAGATGCGCTCCCCCGACCGGAACCGCTCGCCATAGTTGATGAGGCTGCCGGCGTTCGACGTGATGTAGACGGCAAACTCCTGCGCCGACCGGGCGAACTTGCCCAGGTGCGGGTAGTCCAGCTCCAGCCCCTTGGCGTCGTCACGCAGGTCGTCGGCCTGTTGCCGGGCACGGTGCCCGTTGCCGTGCCAGAGCAGCCACTTGATCCGCTCCAGGGTGCGCAGCAGGCGCGCGCCCTCATGTGCGTCATGGTGGGCGACACCGCGGGCATACTGCTCCAGCACCGTCAGCCTCATGGCGATGTGGAACCAGTCCAGGACGTGCTCGGCTTCCGGCGTCACCAACTCGGTGAGGGCGCGCCCCTGGTTCGCTTGCAGCCCTTGGCCCTTCAACAACTCGAACAGCCGGCGCTTCGGTTTCTGGTCGTAGTCATGCACCAGGCCGATGTAGCGTGGATCGCGGTCGTCCGGCATGGAGCGGCCGACGATCAGCTCGAAGTTGGCCTTCCTGTCGTCCCAGTCCCGGACGTAGCCACCATCAAGGCCGACGACGATGCGGCCCTCCGGGATCGGCAGTTCGGCCCATTCCGCCGGGCAGCCATCAATGAAGCTGGATTGCTCCTTCCCGAGTTCACCTTCAACCCGCTCGGCCACGCGCAGGACGTGCTGGCGCAGCGTGGTGGCGTTCGCGCCCGAGGCGACCGGCAGCACGTCGGCGAGCAGGTCGGCTGCGGCGGCGTAGGGCACGAGCGAAGCCCACCGCGCTTCCAGGTACAGCCGCTCAGGGGCGACGTGGCCAGGAAGCAGGTCCCGTAATGGCGCTACGGTGGCCGGGCCTTCCTTGCCCTGGCACGCACAGCGGTGCAGCCGCGGGCTGGCAAGCTGCACATCGCCATACAGGGTCTGGAACAGGACGGGGTAGCTGCCATTGCTGCGTCGCCGGGCGCCGCACGATGCGCAGCAGCGGTGGCGCCCAGCCCACTCTCCAACCTGGGCCTGCACGATCCGGCGTTGGACGGCGGCGAGCAAGCCCTTGCCGTCCGCAAGCGACAGGCCGACGTCCTCGGCCCGCTCCGTCGCCTTCTCGAACGCGGCGACCTCCTCGGCACGGCTGGCGGTGCCGTCGTCGGCAGTGATCTGGAGCAGGATGCTGACGCGCATGGCGCACCTCCGGTCGGGGATGGCGGAAGCTGATGTGCGAGCTTTCCACAAGAGCCGGAGTGGAAAGCCCAAGCGGGTCGGGCATGGCCCCCGCTGGCCCACTCTGGCGCATTTAGCTGTCCCGACGCCACGAGTTTGCATCCCGAACCATGCAAGGCAAACTGCGGCATGGCCTCCATTGCCCGTGCCGCTGCCGCTGCCGCTGTCGCCGCCGTGCTCGTGCGCGAGGGCATCGACTATGCCCAGAGCAAGGCGGTGTTCAAAGCCGCCAGGGCGCGGGCCGGCCTGCATGCCACACCAGAGCGCCGCGCCGGCGTGGACCGTCTGACCGTTGAGGAAGAGCTGCGCTTTCTGGACCAAGCCTACGCCCAGGGCGGCAGGACCGGGCTGATGCTGCAAGCCCTGCTGGAAACCGGTGCCCGTGCGTCCGAGCTGGTGCAGCTCAGCGTTGAGGACGTCAGCCTCGCCGAGCGCCTCGTCACGATCCAACACGGCAAAGGTGGGAAACGCCGCGAGGTGCCGATCCGGCGCGACCTGGCCCAGTTGCTCCGGCTGCACATCGGCGCCCGCCGGGCCGGGCCGCTGTTGGCCAGCCGGCAACAGGGGACAGGGCCGGCACCGTACACCCTGACCCGGCAGCGCGTCGGTCAGGTCGTCCGCGGGGTGGCCAGTGCCGCGGGGATCACCAAGCGCGTCTACCCGCACCTGCTGCGGCACACGGTGGCCACCCGGCTTCTCGCGCTGGGGATGGACATCACCGACCTGCAGCGCTTTCTCGGGCACGAGAGCATCAGCACCACCCGGCTCTACGCCGAGACGACGGCCGCCACGCTCCAGCGCCGGTTCGACCAGCTGACCGACCCCGCCGCCCACACTCTGGTCGCCAGCATCCGGCAGCAGCGAGGTGACGATGCCGCCCTGCTCGCCGCCGACCTCCTCGTCCGGCGCCGCGCCGGGAAGGTCACTACTGCTGGTGCATGAGCATCAGGTGCTCGCCCTTGCGCAACCTGGCATTCACCGACCGCTGGACGAACGGGCAACCCCGGGCGCGCTCGCGCGCCTTGGCCCGCTGAAGCGCATCATCCAGTTGCCAGCGCTTGTCCTGGTCCCCGAGCACCTCGGGCCTGTTCTCCAACACCACCTCGCGCAGGATGTCCGCCATCGTGTGCAGGTCCTCCAAGGCGTCCCACGACGATGCGTCGTCCAGGCCGGCCAGGTAGCCCCGTGGCCCGCCGCAGTCCTCGGGCGGGCAGGCGCCGTCACCGGCTATGCAGCGCGGGAGGACCTTGCCCGGCTCCGCATCCAGCCGGCTCTCCTCGATCCTGACCTCGTGCCGCCACGGGATGTTCAAGTCGTACTCATAGGTGAACCGGGCGCCCCGGCGCAGCTTCAGCGCTGCCAACGTGATGTCAGGCGAGGAGGCCGACACCTCCCACGACCCGTAACGGCGGGAGCGGAGGCAGAACTGA
>JAABUT010002870.1_pt1 | contig 15760 bp, 11 predicted proteins | sample 5559281 | NCBI WGS metagenome assembly JAABUT01 (sample SAMN10711880, study PRJNA513359) | rock metagenome | isolation source: Antarctica rocks | place: Antarctica: Victoria Land, Ricker Hills nord | collected 2016-01-04 | reverse complement strand
CTTCTCGTTGTTCAGCACTTTCTTCATTCACTTCTTTCATCATTCTTTTAGACAAACACATCTGATCTATTACATCACATCTGTATCGAGTCTAGCGCAGTCTCAAGTCATTATTTATAGAAGAGCTTGCACTCTTTCTCTTCTGTATTCTTAATGTCTTGTTATAGCTATCTCTAAAGAACAATACATACATATCAGCTCTGAGTCTCTTTGATTGAATGATCTAGACATGATCTCAACAAAGAATCTATCGCTCATTCAATAGCATTGATTCACTCAATTAATAGAATCAATGATAAAAAATCTTTGTGAATTGCTTGAGAATCAACTCATTCTTGTGAAGCAGACGAGTGAAAATAAGCTGTTCAACTCTTTTTCTTCAAAAAGCTTGTGAATCAGTTGAGTCAAAATAATCTGTGTCATCAAATTTGATTCAACTTGATTTGAATTCAGATTAATTTAATAAGTCTGTTACAAAGACAAGTCAATAGTCGATCTCTTTAATGAGCTAGTCGATTTTCTTCTAGTGAGTCTGCTATAAAGACACTGTCAATGTGATGATCTATTTACTCACATTGCTCTATCTATCAGTGAATCAATCTATCTCATGTTTCTGTGTCAACTAGTGAGTCTGCTTCAATGACATGATCAGAATCAATCTCTTTGATGAGCTAGTCGATTTTCTTCTAGTGAGTCTGCTATAAAGACGTTGTCAATGCGATGATTTATCTACTCACATTGCTCTATCTATCAGTGAATCGATCTGTCTCATGTTTCTACGTCAAATAGTGAGTCTGCTACAATGATTGTTCTTTCTCTCTCATAGTGAGTCTGCTACAATAGACATTTCGATAATCTGAAAGATTAATAGAAAGATTGATAGAAAGATGAGCATCAAGCTCTACGTCAGTGCTATGAACTACACTACAAGTCATAGAAACATGATTTTTAAAGAGAAGAAAGTAATGTTATGAAGCATGTTGACGTTGAATAGAGTCTAGTCAATAGACTCTAGAAATTTCAATATGTGAACAAGAAACAATGATGTTTTAAATTGAAATATGCTGAAACATTTCATTTATTTGAGCTTTAGCAAATCAACTACTTTGCTTCTTTGTGTTGAGATCATGTCTAGAATCTAATCACACTGCAGCGAGATAGTGTGTAGCTGAATAGAATGTTTGATTAATAGAGATAGCTTTAACTAGAAAACTAAGAATACAGAAGAAAGAAGACAGTTTCGAGCTGTATTGTCTTTCTTTCAACAATCTGCAGATGACAGTCAGAATAGCGTTGTAGTCGTACGAATCAGATAGATTAATAATGAAGTTCATGACTATGTTCTGTCATCGCTGTTCAGATATAGATAGAGGTTGAAGCAAGCCGTTTGATTTATTTCTTGATGTCTTTGAACGTTGACATACATAGCAGTTTCGAATATATCGATCTACCGTTTTTCGCATAGACGATCAATAGTAGTTTCGTTTGATGATCTTCATCGTTCGAAGAATATCGAGATGATCTATTGAGAATTGATCGTGCATCTCACGAATCAGATTCATTTGCAGAAGTTCATTGAACGAAACTCATAGCTGACTGTCTTTGTATAAGATTTCATTCTGAACTCGACAATTCTTCAGCTTGATGTCTTCACATTGTGCTTCGTCTCTTGCTATTGCTTCGCGAAGTAGCGTACAATTCTCGTCGATTTCATTAGTCTCAAGAATCTGTTTATAGATTGATTGATCATTATTCTTCTTTAGATCAGCGATCTTCATTTGATTTGATGTCAGAATAGTAGTTCTTTGATATCAAATGCGTTCATCATCGAGATCTCTAGGCACGAAGTCAGCTCGACGAGTTAATGCATCGATCTTAATGTTCTGTTTGTCAGATCGATACATTATCTTGAAGTTGAAGTCAGCTAGCTTCTGAACTCAGCGCATCTGTCATTGACTCAGCTTCTTATCTTTCATCAATGAGATGAGCGCTTGATGATCGATGAACATCTTGATAAAAATGTCGATCAGCTTCAGTTCGAGTCATCAGTGTTCAAAAGCTTGAATTATGATCAGCAGTTTCTTATCATATATCTCGTAGTTGCATTCAGCAGAAGACATGTTCTTGCTATAGAAGACAATCGAATGTAGAACATCTTCGTCATCATATTGAGACAGAACTTCATCGTTGACGTAGTTGAATGAGTCGATTTCAAGAATAGCTTCACGAGTTTGATCAAAGTGACGTAGTATAGAAGTCTCGATCATACGTCTCTTCATATGGTCGAAGGCGATCTGACAGACTTCATTTCATTCAAATATGATCTTCTTTTGAGTGAGTTGAATCATTGAATGAACAATCTTCGAAAAGTTCTTGATGAAGCGTCGATAGAAGTTGCAGAAGTCAATGAAGAACTGCATCTGAGTGAGATTATTGAGTGTAGATCATTTCACTACTGCTTGTATCTTTCGTGAGTTCATCTTCAATTCTTCGATGAATATCAATAGTTCTAGAAAGATGATCTCTTGAACATGAAACTCGCATTTGTTTATGTTCATCTGTAGATCAGCTTCTCGTAGTCTATTCAAGATCAATCGTACATGTCGCTTGTGTTTCTTCAAGATCTTGCTGTAGATGATAATGTCATTTAGATAGATCTGACAAAACTGATGAAGATATTTGAACAGCACGTCGTTCATATAATGTTGATAGAACGTTGATTCGTTGATTAATTCAAAGAGCATTACATGATATTTGTATGAATCAAAGAAAGTAATAAAGATAGTCAAATCTTCGCTATCTGAATGCATTCGCAGTTTATTGAACGCGACAATGATGTTCAATCGAGTCAGATATTTGCTTTCTTATATTCGAATGAGAGTCTCGTCGATCAATGACAAAGAATAGCGATTTCATTTGATCAAAGCATTGAGCTTTCTATAATCAACGCAGAAACGCAGACTATCGTCTTTCTTTTCGATGAACAAGATGAGCGAGACGTATGAAGCGAAGCTAGAGAAAATGAATTCTTTGTTCAGATGTTCAATCAGATACTTCTTTATCTTCTGAAGCTTGTGATTGAACATCTGATACAGTCTGCTTCAAGAAAGCGTTTTCTCGTCGATCAACTCAATCTTGTGATCGTAGAAACGATGAGATGATAGCTGATCGATCATTGTTCGATCGAATACGTCTAGATAGTTGTGATATTCAGAGAAAAGCTTGACTTTGACTTGCTCAAGAATCTCGACGTGTGAAAGCTCATGTAGATTCACTTCTTCAGACTTGTTTTCAACTGTAGTTATAAGTCGATCGATTTTCAAGATGATAACAGCAAAGATCTTGACGTCTGATCGTTTGACTAACATTCTATAGATGACTGTCTCTATCATGAATATGTTGGTTGAACTGAAAGCTGATTTCAGACTGAACGTCGATTTAGAATTGACGCTAGGCGAAACTGCTTCGAGCGATTTTGACTGTTTGATCAATTTAACGAACTTCTCTTTTGACTGATCGAAAGAAAGTGATTTCTGACTGAGTTAAGAAGTAGCGAAAGTGAACGATCTTCTCAGTATATTAGTAGAAGTTAAGCTCTTCTGTTTCGTGATTGTTCTATGACTTGAGAGTAGAACAATCAGTTTCTAACTAGAAGTGAAATTCGAAAACCGAAGAAAATCGATTCGCATATCTATTACTAGATTGATTTTGTTCATTCATGTTTTTTCGAGAATCATTTGATGTTGATTTAATCAAGTGATCAACATAAAAGTTGTGTCAATCGTATGATCTTGAATAGTCAGATTCAAATAGATAGCATGAGTAATGAGTTTCTTAGCATAATGATCATCAAATTCTCGAATTGACTTCGCTTTGATCAAAGTCAGAAACTTGATTTGCAACTGATCACAAACAATCTGCGCGATCTGTCACGATTCTAGTCTTGTCAGACTCAGTCTTCTAGTCTTGTCAGATCTATTCTAGCTTCGTTATCTTGACTAGTTTCTATTGAGTCTAGCGTCGACTGAGAAACACACATATGTAGTCAGCTTCTTTTCTGTAGCTATCTTTCTTTCTTAGCATTTATCTTCTAGTTAAATGACACTCATATTGACTCGCTCTATGCTGATCTCTAACATTAGATAAATGCTCATCATCTACTATTCTGCTATCGACGAATAGATGATACGAAACAATCTATTCAGTAAGAAAAATTTGCAAGAGATTCTTCAAATTTGCATCATCATCATTTTAGATCGCAAGAAATTCTTCGATTCTACACTCATTTTCATCATTCTATTCGCAAGAGATTCTTCGAATAAAGCACTCAATTATTACCTGAAATTCACAAGAAATTCTTTGAATTTTCACTCATCAAAAAACATCAATTCAAAACATCAACTTCTCATCTACTCTTATCTCAACAACTTCTATCTTCTCTCATCATGACACGCGACGTCGAGTCAGTTGAGTCTCGAACAACTCGTCTGCTTAGAAGCACTGTCAATAGAAAAGTTTTACTTCTACTCATCGATGCTTCAGTCGAAGCTGAGAAAGCTGTCATCGCATGAAACATAAACATTGAAGAACAACTGTTTCATTCAGTCAGCAATCAACTCAGTGAAGTCATCAATATGCTGAACGAGCTTCAAAGTCAGCGAGACTTGACTTTACAACTCAATGAACACTGACTTCTCGTACAAGATGATCACAAAAGAAGAGCGAAACAACTAGAAGTCGCTTTTGATAAAAACGATGAGCTAGAGAAAAAGGTCAGTCAGCTACAAGGCGAGCGATTGAACTGCAGAGCGAAACAATGTCAAGTCGATCGATCTATGCCTCGTCAAAATACTCAGTCAGCTGAGCAACGAGTCAATCAGAAAGTTGAACAAAGCTCGACTTTCAAAGCTCACTCTCAACGAGAGTCTTCTACTCTATCTGAAAACGAGAACAATCATCACAAGTTCATCAAGCTTTCGAATTCACTCATCTTCATCGAAACAGATGACTCTATCTGAGAGACATGAAACATCAAAATAGCTGACAAGCTCGATGTCAACGCGAATCATTACTCTACTGAAAAGATTCGTATTGTCTATGTGATTTTCAGGCTAGAAGGCGATGCTGATCAGCAAATCTATGCAAAGCATCGTGTTGATGCTTTCTCATTCTATCAATCACTATCAGAGCTACTGAAACATCTGAAAGAAATTTACGAAGATCAGAATTTTATTCGAAAGTGTCGTCGCAAATACGTTGCTCTGAAGCAGCTCAACAAGTCTTTCAGCTCTTTCTATTCAGAATTTACTAGAATATTCAGCTTTCTGAACTACGACGATATCACTCTGATGAACGACATTCAGGATAAAATCAACAATCGTCTTCAGAACGCGTTGTCAGTTTGCCTCATAGAGTTTAGCTCGCTTGACAAGCTCAAGATCTTTCTTCAAGATGTGAATAACAAACAACGAGTCAATTATCAGCTACATGACGAGCAACGAACAGTCAAATTGATAGCAACTTCGAAGAAACGTTTTGTTTCTTCGTCGACATCAGCTTCAGTCTCGACTACTAGCTATGTTCGACTCGCTACTTTTTTCACCCCCGAATCTGAATGATCAAGAATGTCAATCATCTGCTTCAACTGCAAAGTATCGAGTCATCTTTCAAAGAACTGCTCTCAGCTGAAGACTAGTACTTCGACATCTCGTGCATTCATTTCTCATCTCAATGAGATCATCATGTCAAAAGAAGAGAAGAAATTATTTACAGAGAAATCGAAGAATGAGGCAAAAAACTAATGACTTTCATCAAAGACGTGATGAAAGATGTGTTAATTTCTTCAACAACGAGCAGCTCAAATGACTTCTTTGCTTCGAAATCTTTGACTACTGAATGTGTACTATCTAGCAATGAAATTAGTTACTCATTAAAGTCATTGATTGACACTGAAGCAGCTGACTATTCGTTCATTGATAAATTAATCGCGCAGAATGTTTGTGATCATTTGCAAATTGAATCGTTATCTTTAATCAAGCTCAAGTCAATAAGAAGATTCGATGATCATTATGCAAAAAAGCTCATTACTCATGCGATTTATTCGAATCTGACTGTTCAAGATCATATGAAACGTTTTGTCTTTATGCTGATTACTCGATTGAGTCAACATCAGATGATTCTCGAAAAAACATGAATGAACAAGATTAAAGTGACTATTGATATGAGAGATGATTGTCTTCAATTTTCTAGTTTCGAAGCTCATATCAAAGCTTCTATCAAAGCTCATTCGATCTCTCTTTCTGTCATCAAGAAAATCGCGATAGAACAGAAGAGTTCGACTCTCACTCAAATACTAAAGAGATCTATCTCTTCTGTCGTCACTCGACTCAGCGAGAAGTCATTCTCATTCAGTAAAATCGTGAAATCATTTAATTCAGTCAACTTCGCTTCGCCTTTCAATTCAATGAACATAGCAATGATAGAGACTGCAGCATATAGATCACTAGTCAAACGATTGAATGTGACTACTTTCGCGATCATCATCACGAAAATCAATCGACTTCTAAAAACAGCTAGAAATAAATCAGAAGACGTAAATCTACAAGAGCTTTCACACGAAGAGATCTTGAAAGAAGTCAAAGCTAAGCTTTTTTCGAAATATCATGACTATCTAGACGTGTTTAATCGAGCGATGACTGATCAACTATCTTCTCATCGTTTCTACGATCATAAAATTGAGTTGATCGACAAGAGAACATCTTCTCGAAGTCGTCTCTATCATATGTCTGACTACAAGCTTCAAAAGATGAAGAACTATCTGATCGAGCATCTGAATAAAGGCTTCATATCGTCTAGCTCAGCTTCATACGCTTCGCTCATACTATTCGTCGAAAAGAAAGACGATAGCTTGCGTTTCTGCGTCGATTACAGAAAACTCAATGCTTTGATCAAACGAGATCGCTACTCTTTGTCATTAATAGACGAGACTCTCGCTCGTATACAAGAAAGCAAATATCTGATTCGATTGAACATCATTGTCGCGTTCAATAAACTGCGAATGCACTCAGATAACAAAGATTTGACTATCTTTATCACTTCTTTTGATTTCTACAAATATCACGTGATGTCTTTCAAATTAATCAACGACTCGACTTTCTATCAACATTATATGAACGACGTGCTATTTGACTATCTTCATCAGTTTTATCAGATCTATCTAGATGACATTATCATCTACAGCAAAACACTGAAGAAACATAAGCGACACGTATGATTAGTTCTACATAAACTACGAGAGACTGATCTTCAGATGAATATAAACAAGTGCAAGTTTCATGTTCAGAAGATCTTCTTTCTGAAACTATTGCTATTCATCGAAGAACTAAAGATGAATCTCAGAAAAGTACAAGCAGTAGTCGAATGATCTACTTCTACAAACCTCATTCAGATGCAGTTCTTCGTCGACTTCTGCAACTTCTATCGACGTTTTATAAAGAACTTTTCAAAGATTGTTCGTTTTCTGATTCAACTCACTCAAAAAGAGGTGATATTTGAATGAGATCACGCTTGTCAAACGATCTTTAATCATATGAAGAAATGAATGACTGAAGCATCTATTCTTCGTCATTTTGATCAGAATAGAGAGACTATTCTTGAAATAGACTCATTCAACTACGTCAACGATGACATACTTTCTCAGTATGATGATGAAGAAACATTGCATTTGATGATCTACTACAGCAAGAATCTGAGTCTCGCTGAGTGCAATTACGAGATTTATGACAAGAAGCTACTAGCGATCATTCGAGCATTCGAGCATTGATGATCTGAGCTGAAATTGACTGAGCTATCAATCAAGATGTTCATCGATCATCAAGCTCTGACGTCATTAATGAAGAATAAAGAGCTGAGTAGACATCAGATGCGCTGAATTCAGAAGTTAGCTGATTTCAACTTCAAGATAATGTATCGATCTGACAAACAGAACATTAAGATCGATGCATTAACTCGTCGAGCTGACTTCGTGCTCAGAGATTTCAATGATGAACGCGTTCGCTATCAATGAATCACTATTCTGACGTCAAATCGAATGAAGATTGCTGATCTAGAGAAGAACGTCAGCGAGTCAATCTATAAACAAGTTCTTGACGCGAATGAAATCGACGAGAATTGTACTCTACTTCGCGAAGCAATAGAAAGAGACGAAGCACAATGCAAAGACATCAAGCTGAAGAATTGTCGAGTTCAGAATGAAATCTTATACAAAGACAGTCAGCTATGAGTTTCGTTCAATGAACTTCTGCAAATGAATCTGATTCATGAGATACACGATCAACTCTCAATAGATCATCTCGATATTCTTAGAACAATGAAGATCATCAAACGAAACTACTATTGATCGTTCATGCGAAAGACAGTAGATCGATATATTCGAAACTGCTATGTTTGTCAACGATCAAAGACATCTAGAGATAAATCAAATGACTTGCTTCAATCTCTATCGATATCTGAACAGCGATGGCAGAACATAGTCATGAATTTCATTATCGATCTATCTGATTCATACGACTACAACGCTATTCTGACTGTCATCTGCAGATTGTCAAAAGAAAGACATTATATCTCTTGCATCATTGATGATGAAGATATCACATTCAAAAAGACAGCTGAAATGTTGCTTCAATGAGTATATTGAATTCACGATCTATCAAGCTTCATTGTATTCGATCGAGATTCTCAGTTCATCTTCATTCTTTGAAAGTTTCTTTGCAAACGACTGAGCATTTCTCTTTGATTGTTCATCGTCTATCACTTTCAGATCGACGATCAAAGCGAACGAGTCAATCAGAATGTCGAGCGATATCTTCGTTTCTTCTGTTCGTACATGCAGAACGACTGATTCAAGTGACTACTCATGATCGAGTTTATTGACAATAACGTCTTGTCTTCAGTCATCTTCTTGACTCTCTTCTTCATGAACAAGAACTTTCACTCTCGTATGAGCTTTGACTCTGACATCATCAAGTATGAAAGCATTCGCGAACGTCTGCAGATTGCTCAAGTCGAAGATATATTCGATCACATGAATAAAACACTGATCTTCGCTCGTGAAGCTCTGATCAAAACACGAGAGCAAATGATGAATCAGACTAACAAGCATAGAAAGAAGATCAATTACAAGATCGAATCAAAGATGTTTCTGAATGAAAGAAACATCATTACAGTGAGATCTTTCAAGAAGCTGAATGACAAAATGCTCGATTCTTTCACCAATCTAGATCTCGTCGACTCTTCATATAAACTGAAATTATCAGAGTCTATGCATGTTCATGATGTATTTCATTCTGATCTGCTTCGCTCTGTCGTCGACGACTCTCTGCCTGATCAAAAGAATGAATCTTCAAGATCAATAGTGATAAAAGATGAAGACGAATGAAAAATCGATGATATACTGAACTTTCGACGCTATAGAAGATGACTTCAATATCAAGTCAAATGAAAGAACTATGACAACGATCTCAACTGATATAACGCTGACGACGACGAATTTATGAACGCTCAAGAGATGATTGACGACTTTCATATCAAATATTCAAGAAAAGCGCACTAAGAAACAACATTCATGCAAACATGAATAGTCAAGAGAAGAAGATAATATCACGATTCTAGCCTTGTCAGACTCAGTCTTCTAGTCTTATCAGATCTATTCTAGCTTCATCATCTTGACTAGTCTCTATTGAGTCTAGCGTCGACTGAGAAACACACATATGTAGTCAGCTTCTTTTCTGTAGCTATCTTTCTTTCTTAGCATTTATCTTCTAGTTAAATGACACTCATATTGACTCGCTCTATGCTGATCTCTAACACGATCACTTCATCAATGAATGAATAGTCAGCAGCTTCGATGTCAATCAATGACTTCAATGAGTAACTAATTTCATTGCTAGAAAGTACACATTCAGTAATCAAAGATTCAGAAGCAAAAGAATCATCTGACATGCTCATCGTTGAAGAAATTAACACATCTTTCATCGCGTCTTTGATGAAAGTTTCTAGTTTTTTGCCTCGCTATCTTCGAAAGAAGACATTTTCTCATTCTCTTTATTCTTCGAAATGATGATTTCATGTAGACGAGAAATGAATGCATGAAATGTCGAGATGTTGATCTTGTTCTGAGAACAGTTCTTGAATAAGTGATCTGAGATCTTGCAGATATAGCAGACGATAGACGATCTGACTGACTCAGAAGTAGAAAAGATAGTCGACTTGACATATTCAATTATCGAAGTCATCACTGCTGACAATGAAGTAGCAGCGCGTTTATCAGATATGACAGTGACTTTGACGATGACAGTGCGAAGCTGACTGCGTAGCTGATAGTTGACTCGCTGTTTATTATTCACATCTTGAAGAAAGATTCTTAAGCGAGTGAGCGAAGTAAAGTTCTCTGAACAGACTGATAAAGCATTCTGCAAGCGATTGTTGATCTTATTCTGAAGATCGTTCATTAGAATGCAATCGTCGTAGTCTAGATAGCTGAATAGCTTCATAAAGTCGAAGTAGAAGACATTGAAAGACTTGTCTGTTTGTCTAAGAGCGTTGTACTCACGACGACACTTTCGATTTCTATTCAGTTCATCGTATATTTCTTTCAGATGCTCAAATAGCTCGTCGATCGAGATGTATGAATGCAAAGCGTCATGTCGACGTTGAGCGAAGATGTGCTCAGCAGCATCATCTTCTAGTCTAGATATCACATAGACAATACAGATATTTTTATTATCGAAGTGATCGACATTTGTCTGAAGCTTGTCGTTCATCTTGACTCTTCAGCTGTCTCATGTTGATTCATCTTCATCAGTGAATATAGATGAGTTTGAAAACTTGAAGAACTTGTGATGATCATTATCGAATAGAGTGAACGACTCACGTCGAGTATGATTCTCGATAGATTGACGAGATAGAGATTTCGTAGACTGACGAGATCGAGACTGATTCGCTGAACGCTGTTTCTTTTTTAGACTCAAGACTTTCTCTCGTAGATCGATGATAGTTTCTTCTTGAGTGTCTATTGTCATTTGATTTGTCTCTAGCTCATCAAGTCTCTTGATGTGATTGACTTGAACATTGATTCATTGCTCGTTGAGTTTCAAAGTCATGTCTCGTTGATCTCTTAGCTCGATCAGCATCTTGATGATCTCGTCTGACTGATCAATAGTTCATTGACGAAGTTGTTGACTTGTGTTGATGTTTCATGAGATAGCGACATTCTGAGATCTCGCTGAAGCATCGAAAGAAATAAGAGAAACTCGTCTACTAGCAATGCTTCTAAGCAGACGAGCTGTTCGTGATTCGACTGATTTGAAGTCACGTGTCATTGTGAGAAAGATAGATAGGTAGATTTGATAAATTTGAGTAAATTTGCAGATGTGTTTTGATGAAAGTAATTTGAAGAATCTCTTGCGAATTTTCTGAATAAACGAAGTAGATTATTTCGTATCGTCTACACGTCGATAGCAGAGTAGTTGATTAGCATTTATTTACTGTTAGAGATCGATCTAGAGCGAGTCATAGAGATGTCATTTAACTAATAAATAAATGCTAAGAAAGAAAAGTATCTACAGAAAAGAACTTGAATTATATGTGTATTTCTCAGCTCTGTGCTAAACTCGATTGAGTTGATGTCTTACACATATGATGCAGAGTTCTCATGACATCATCTATAGATCAGATTCTTGCTAGACTTAATTAGAATGAAATCAGGCAAAGACTAGATGAAGAATAGACGAAGGCTAGAATCGTAACAATCTACTCGCTCATCTACTCGCTCATCTACTCGCTCATTTACTCGCTTATCTACTCATCATTCTACATACTCATCATTCTACTCATCATTCTACATGCTCATCACTCTACTCGTCACTCTACATGCTCATCATTCTACTCATCATTCTACATACTCATCATTCTACTCGCTCATTTACTCGCTTCATCTACTCGCTCATTTACTCGCTCATTTACTCGCTCATCTACTCGCTCATTTACTCGCTTCATCTACTCGCTTTATCAATCTTTCTATCAAACGCTCTATCAAATTTTCTATCAAACACTCTATTAAATTTTCTATCAAACACTCTGCGAAACGCTCTATAAAATGCGTCGATCGAGCGCATAACATGAGTCAAACAGTGCTTCAAACAATGCTTTCTACTGAGCTTTTCACTGAGCTATCTACTGAGCTATCGACTGAGCTTTCTACTGAGCTTTTCATCGAGCTTTTCATCGAGCTTCTCATCGAGCTTTCAATTGATCTTTCTACTGAGCTATCTACTGAGCTATCTACTGAGCTATTGATCGAGCTTTCTATTGATCTTTCTACTAGTGAGCTTTCTACTGAGCTTTCTATCAATCTTTCTATCAATCTTTCTACTGAGTTATCTACTGAGCTATTTATCGAGTCATTTACTGAGCTATCTACTGAGCTATCGATCGAGCTTTCTATTGATCTTTCGATCGAGCTTTCTACTGATTTCTCTATCGATCTTTCTACTGATCTTTCTACTGAGCTATCTACTGATCACTCTACTGAGCTATTTACTGAGCTATTTACTAATCACTCTACTGAGCTATCTACTGATCATTCTACTGATCATTCTACTGATCACTCTACTGATCATTCTACTGATCATTTTACTGATCACTCTACTGATCATTCTACTGATCATTCTACTGATCACTCTACTGATTATTCTACTCATCACTCTACTCATCATTCTACTTATCACTTTACTCATCATTCAAGAATCAAATTTGTTCTCTATCGAGCATCAAATATAACTCTATCAAACATTCTACACGACTTTTTATTGAACATTCTACATGACTTTCTACCTCATTAGTTTACTCATTAACTTTCTCATTGACTTTCTCATTAACTTTTTCAGCGCATATATTAAACTGTGTAAATAGCTATTATTTAGTTAGTCAAATTAATCATTAATTAATCAATTATACGAGCGCAATAATTATTCAATCATTAATTCAATATTTGATTGCTAATAAACAAAATGCGCAAATGTTGAAGAAGTTGACAAAAGAGATAAAATCAATATTAGCTGAGCACACAGCTAAGTCAGCTAAGTGACAGCTAATAGTCAGCTAATAACTGAGAGAATCAGCTAATTTCAATCATTAGCTGATACATAAGATTAACAGCTAACTCAGAAAAAGTCGGCAAAAATCAGCTAATATCGACTTTTTTCGCCTCATGATTTTGTCGATGTTGATATACAATTAATATTTCAGTAGCATGTGAAGAATTTTGTGCACATGCTTTCAATGCTGCTCTTTCATCTCAGAGTATACTAAAACATCATTCAAATATATCACGCAGCAAATATTCATGAATGACTTAAGCATGTGATTTACATAGAATTGAAAGATTGCAAAAGCATTTATCAATTCAAAGAACATCATTTGATATTCAAACTGATTATAGTATGTATGAAAAGTCATTTTTCATTCATCGCTTTTGCAAATTCAAATGCAATGATAAACATTGCAAATATCAATTTTGATAAAGTATCTTGCATGAGCAAAGTGATTCAACATTTCAGACAGTAAAGACAATGAGTAATTGTTCTTTACTGTTATTTCATTAAAATCACGATAGTTCATGTATAAATGAAGACTTTCGTTTGATTTCTTTACAAATAACACAGATGTTTCTGCAAAACTACTTGATGAATAAATTCATTTCTTCTCTAGCGTGTTGTTTAAATAGTCTCATATCACAGTGAGTTCATCTCATGTCATTTTATAAATAAACTTAATGCAAAACATTTTACTCTTCATCAGATCAATGAAATGTTTCATTTGATCATGCATATTCAAACTATCAGAAAGAATCTCAGAAAACACTTTCTTGAAATCTTAAATAGCAAAGAGTATCTTTGATTCTTTTGCTTGAAATGCATTGCATTTTGCAGTCTGATAATCTGCATTCTGTGATAAGTCATTTGTAAATAGCAACTGATAAAACAAAGTTATATAAGTCTCTTCTCTTTTCTTAGCTGCAAGCATTGTCAGTTCAACAAATTTTGATGTCTTGCACAAATTAATTCATATTTGCTTTGCATGCTGAGTGCTGTTTTCTTAATACAATCAATGATGTTTATGTCAATGAATATTCAAGTTGATTTCATCTAATCATGAATAGTTAAGAATCATATTATATTCTTGCATATTCACAGCATGAAACTCAATGTTTCAACTCTTGTAAACTTTCTTATGATCAATCAACTTGATATTGATTTGATGCATATCATAGCAAAGAATGCAATGATCATCAATCATTTAAATCTGTTTCAGAGTTGCATGATTCTTTGATAACTTATGCTCTTTTACTCATGATTGCAATATAAAATTTTGCTTAATCTCAGAGTCAATAAAACAGTAAGCTTTGCACATCTCTTTAAAAGCATTTGTCAATACTGATATCATCAATGCATGTGATAATCATCTTTTCATAGTTATATCTAATGACTTAATGATGAACATCAAACTTTCTCTTTTCTTGTTTCTTCACTCTGATTGCAAGTTTCTTGTCTGAATGCATAGTTAAAATACATCAAATTATCAATCTTATGTTTCATTTTCTTGCATGATCAGCATGTAAAATTGAATGAAGCAACATTTTGCTTAAATTTACTGAACTTAAATGTTGCATCATCTTTAAACTGCATGCTTAAAGCAGAGAACTTTAAATTCTTCATTGCAGCAATAAACTTTATCTTCTCATGCAAGAATTGAAAACTCTTTTAAAATGTTATACTTTCACTTTGCTGTAAATGTAACTTTAACAATGCATCAATGTTTTACAAATGCAAGTCAATGTTTATAAAATGCTTTAGCAGATTAACATAATTGATAAAGATGTATGAAATGCAAAAAGATTCATTCATGATGATTTCATTAATCTTTATTTGCAAGTACATCATGCAAGTTTCATTGAATATATGATAGTTCAGATCTGCATACAGTCTGATAAGATATTACTCAAAATTCATGATGTTTTGATTAATTCACTGCTTTGCAGTTTTAAATCAACATTTTGTTTAAAAGTTGCAAATTTTAGAATTGCTAAGTTTAGTACACAAGTATTCAATGTAGTACTTTCAATCAAGTATCTTATCATGATTGCATATGTTCATCACATGATCTCATTATTGATTGCAAGACTTCTTTGATAAGTATGACATAAATCATCACAGCTTCTTCTCTTTCATGATGAAATCAGATGACATCACGACTATGAAGTCTTTGCAATCTCGCAGTCAGAACATCAAGAAGTTATAGTTCATGATGCTTTGCTCTTTAAACTTGCAAGATTGATTAGCATGCTTGCGTGCATTGCTTCAATAGTGATTATCACTATGTTGTCATCGATGATCAGAAATTAATTAAGTTTCTCACTTGAGTTTTAATATGTAAAGTTGCAAGACAAGCAGTACATTCTGCATTTTCAAATTCTTTAACTGCTTATGTACTTCGCTTGCTGATCATCAAGAGATAAAATCTGTTTATTCATTAAATTCTTGCAACTTAAACTTCTCATCTGCATGTTTGAATGCATAATTCTCAGATCTGTTCTGATGAGATGATGAATTCTTAATGAGAGAGAAGTTATCACTTCTTTTAATCATGCAACTTCTGATGAGTCGCTGCGTGTTTGACACTGAACAACTTCATGCAAATGAAG
>JAABUT010002868.1_pt1 | contig 15764 bp, 21 predicted proteins | sample 5559281 | NCBI WGS metagenome assembly JAABUT01 (sample SAMN10711880, study PRJNA513359) | rock metagenome | isolation source: Antarctica rocks | place: Antarctica: Victoria Land, Ricker Hills nord | collected 2016-01-04 | reverse complement strand
GGCAGGTCGGGACTGGTCTTGTGCAGGTACGACACGACGTTGTCGCCCTCGAGGCGGGTCACGCGGCGCACCTCGATCTTCTCGCCGATCGTCGCGTTGGCGTCGTCGAGCAGCTCCTTGACGGTGCGCCCGTCCTCGAGCTTGCTCGCGAGCAGCGTCCCGACGTCGCCGGCCCCGGTGCGAACGGCCTGCTCGAGGACCCGGTCGGCGAGCGCGAGGAACCTCTCGCCCTTGGCGACGAAGTCGGTCTCGCAGTTGACCTCGACGAGGGTGCCCACGCCGTCCTGGGCCCGGGCGGCGACGAGTCCGTTGGTAGCCGAACGGCTCTCGCGCTTCGTGACGCCCTTGAGGCCCTTGATGCGCAGCAGCTCGACAGCCCGGGCCTTGTCGCCGTCGGCCTCGTCGAGGGCCTTCTTCACGTCGAGCATGCCGGCGCCGGTCTGCTGGCGCAGCGCCTTGATGTCAGCGGCGGTGTAGTTCGCCATGTGGTGCTTCACTCTCTCCAGTCACGGTGGTGGTTGGTGTGCGCGTGGCGCGCTGGACCGGCCGGGCCGTCGCGGCCCGGCCGCTCGCGGCGCTCAGGCGTTGGCATCCGCCGCGGCGTCGCTCGGGGCCGCGGAGGCGTCGCTCGGGGCCGCGGCGGGCTCGCTCGGGGCCGCGGCGGGCTCGCTCGGGGCCGCGGAGGGCTCGCTCGGGGCCGCGGCGGGCTCGCTCGGGGCCGCGGCGGGCTCGGCGACGTCGGCGGCGCCCGAGTCGGGCGCCTCGGCGCCCTCGACGGCCGCAGGTGCCTCAGCAGTCGGAGCTGCACCCTCGGGAGCGGGCACCGGGACGACCTCGGAGTCGGTGGCGCCGGCTTCGGCGTCCGCCGGGATACCAGGCTCGGCACCGGTGTCGGCCCTGGGAGCCTCGGCAGCGGCGGCCTCGGCGTAGAGGTCGCGCTCCCACTCGGCGAGCGGCTCCTCGACGCCCACGCCGTCGGAGTCCGTGCCCGACTTGCTGCCGGCGCGGGACATGATGCCCTCGGCGACGGCGTCCGCGATGACACGGGTCAGCAGGGTGACGGAACGGATGGCGTCGTCGTTGCCCGGGATCTTGTAGTCGACCTCGTCGGGGTCACAGTTCGTGTCGAGGATCGCGATGACCGGCAGGCCGAGCTTGCGAGCCTCGTCGACAGCGAGGTGCTCCTTCTTGGTGTCGACGATCCACACGGCCGACGGGACCCTGGCCATGTTGCGGATGCCCCCCAGCGTCCGCTCGAGCTTGATCCGTTCGCGGCCGAGGATCAGCAGCTCCTTCTTGGTGCGCCCGGAGCGAGCCACCTCATCGGCGTTGATCTCCTCGAGCTCCTTGAGCCGGGTGAGGCGCTTGGAGATCGTGTTGAAGTTCGTCAGCATCCCACCGAGCCAGCGGTGGTTGACGTAGGGCATCCCGACGCGGGTCGCCTGGTCGGCGATCGGCTCCTGGGCCTGCTTCTTGGTCCCGACGAAGAGGATGGTGCCGCCGTGGGCGACGGTCTCCTTGACGAACTCGTAGGCGTTGTTGATGTAGGTCAGGGACTGCTGCAGGTCGATGATGTAGATGCCGTTGCGCTCGGTCATGATGAAGCGCTTCATCTTGGGGTTCCAGCGACGGGTCTGGTGCCCGAAGTGGACGCCGCTCTCGAGGAGCTGGCGCATGGTGACGACGGCCATGCCGTTGTTCTCCCTCGTGTCGTTGTCAGTTGCCTCGTGCCGGTGCGGCGCACCGGGCACGACCTGGCGCCTGCAACGCACCCCGCCGGCGGCTGGGCAGCGACATCGCTGACCGGCATACCGGACTGCCGTGGTGCGCCCCGACTTCAGGCCCTCAACGGACCGTCAGGCGGTGGAAGACGCGCGAATTCGACGCCCGCGTCTTCGGGAACCGCGTCAGCGGCTCGGGAACACGAGGAGTCGTGCTCCGATGATACGTCCTGGGGGGTACGGCCGCGAAATCCACCCGGCCTGCCGCAGGCACCGGGCTGGCCCACCGACAGCCCGGATATCGTGCTCCCGTCCGGGCCCACCGGTCGACGACCATCTCCCGACCCAGCACGGAGACCCGCCCATGAGCGAGTGGCTGCAGGCGCTGCCTGCCTTCCTCGTCGTCGTGGGCCTCGTGCTCCTGCCCGGCCTGGGCATGGCGTATGCCGTGGGGCTGCGCGGCCTGCTCGCGGGGGGCGCGGCGCCCGCGCTCGGGATGACGGTGCTCGCCTCCTCGCCGGTGGCGACGCACCTCCTCGGTCTCTCCTGGGGACCGGACCTGCTGCTCGCCTGGGTCGCCGGCTGGGTGCTGCTCGCCGTCGGGGTCGGCCTGCTCCTGCGCCGCTGGCGGCCGGTGCCCAGGACGGCTGAGCCACGCCGGACCGTCGTCCTGCCCACGGCTGGGGTGGGCCTCGGCCTGGTCGCCGTGCTGACGGCGGCCCTTCCCGCGATCCGGACCCCGGGCGAGCTCGTCGACAGCACGGACGCCGTCGCCCACCTCAACCGGATCCGGTCCTTCCTCGACTCCGGCAACTTCTCCTCGCTCGCAGACTCGTTCTATCCCAGCGGTTTCCATGACGTCGCCGGCACGAGCATGCAGGTGCTGAGCCACCTCGACATCGTCGAGGCCACCAACCTCACCGCCCTGACGGCGGCTGCGGTCATCTGGCCCCTCGGGTGCGTCTCCCTCGCCCGGCATGTCTTCGGCCGCAGCCCCGTGGTCCTGCTCGGAGCGGGTCTGGCGTCGGCGGCCGTGACGACGTTCCCCTTCATGCTGCTCGGCTGGGGGGTCCTCTGGCCCAACCTGCTCGCCACGGCGATGCTTCCGGGCGTCCTCGCGCCCGCACTCGTCGCGACCCGGACCGTGCGCCCGACGCCCGGCACATCCCGGCCGGTGGCCGGTGTCGCGACCGCCCTCGCCGTGCCTGGCCTGACCCTGAGCCACCCGAACGGACTGGTCTCGCTGGTGCTGTTCCTCGTCCTCGTGCTGATGACGACGGCGGTGAACAACGCGGTCCGCACCCGTGGCCGGACGCGGATCGGGGAGCTCACCCGGTTGGCGATGCTGGTCGTGGGGGTGAGTGCCGTCCTCGTCCTCCTGCCGAGGATCTCGCGCCAGGTGGCCGACACCGCGAGCTATGTCTGGGCGGACCGCGCGGCCCTGGGACCGGCTCTGCGCGAGGTCACCCTGTTGTCGCTGCAGGTCGACCAGCCGGCCTGGGGACTGGGCATCGTGCTGCTGCTCGGGGCGGTGGCCTGCGCCCTGCGACGGAGCCGGCGGTGGATCGTCGTCGTCTACGCCGCCTGCGTCACCCTCTACGTCCTCGCGGCCACGAGCCACACGCCGGTGGGCGTGCTCCTGACGGGCTACTGGTACAACGACAAGGTGCGGTTTGCCGCCCTGGCCGCCGTGCCGGTGGTGCTCCTTGCGGTCGCCAGCATCCAGCTTCTCGCCCAAGGGCTGCACCAGGCGCTGGCGGCGATCACTCCCCCGCCCCGTCCCGGCGCCCGAGGCGACCGGGTTCTACTGGCCAGCGTCACCGCAGCAGCGCTGACCGCCTTCCTCTTCCTCAGCATCGGCCTCAGCCACGACGCCACCAGCGGCCTGACGCTGCGCTACTACCACCCGCCGGAACCCGACCGGGTGCTCATCACCGCGCAGGAGGACGCCGACCTCGGGAAGCTCGCCGCCCGCATCCCCCCCGGCGTGGTCACCGCGGGCGTCCCAGCCAACGGGTCGGCCTTCCTCTACGCCTTCCACGACCGACCCGTCCTCTTCGACTCCCTCCTGCTCAACCCTGATCCGGACAGTGCCGTCATCGCGCTGCACCTCAAGGAGGTCCTGGGCAACACGGCGGTCTGCGACGCCCTGCGGCGCAAGAACGTCCAGTACGCCGTCACCGGCCCGGTCCGCTACTGGCTCAGCCTCAGCTCCCGGACCACGGGACTGGCGGCGCTCGGCGGCACACCGGGGTTCGAGGAGGTGGGCCGGGCGGGGCGCTACCGGTTGTACCGGATCAGGGCGTGCGGCTTCGGCTGGGAGCCGGTCCCCGAGCGCTGAAGCCGTCGGTCGTAGGGTGGCCGGCATGGCGGCCCTACTCGTGACACGCATGCAGGGATTCGGCACGACGATCTTTGCGGAGATGTCCGCCCTCGCCACCCGAACCGGCGCGATCAACCTCGGTCAGGGTTTCCCGGACACCGACGGGCCGCAGGTCATGCTCGATGCGGCCAAGGCGGCCATCGACGGTGGGCGCAACCAGTACCCGCCCGGCGCGGGCGTGCCCGAGCTCCTGCAGGCGGTCGCCGACCACCAGAGCCGGTTCTACGGCATACGGGTCGACCCCGGACGCGAGGTGCTCGTCACCGCCGGGGCGACCGAGGCCATCGCCTCGGTCGTCCTCGCCATGTGCGAGCCCGGCGACGAGGTGGTCACCTTCGAGCCCTACTACGACTCCTACGCCGCCACCATCGCGCTCGCGGGCGCGACCCGCCGCACGTCGGTGCTGCGCTTCCCCGACTTCGCCGTGGACGAGGCGTCGCTGCGGGAGGCGTTCTCGGCGCGGACGCGGATCGTCCTGCTCAACACCCCGCACAACCCGACCGGCAAGGTCTTCACGCGCGCGGAGCTGGACCTGGTCTGCTCCCTGGCGCGAGAGCACGGCGCCTGGGTCGTCACCGACGAGGTCTACGAGCACCTGACCTTCGACGGACGCCAGCACATCCCCGTCGCGACCCTGCCCGGCATGGCCGACCGGACGATCACCATCTCCTCGGGCGGCAAGACGTTCTCGGCGACCGGGTGGAAGGTCGGGTGGCTGTGCGGCCCGGAGGAGGCCGTCGCCGCGGCCCGCACGGTCAAGCAGTTCCTCACCTTCGTCGCGTCCGGGCCCTTCCAACCGGCCATCGCCACCGCACTCGGCCTCGGCGACGAGGTGTATGCCGCAATGGCCGCCACCCTGGAGCGCAAGCGCGACCTGCTGTGTGCCGGTCTGTCGGCTGCCGGCCTGGCCGTGTCCCGTCCGGCCGGGACCTACTTCGTCATCGCCGACGCCGCCCCGCTGGGGGCGGTCGATGCCCTGCAGTTCTGCTGCGAGCTGCCCCGGCTGTGCGGCGTGGTCGGGGTGCCGGTCTCCGTCTTCCACGACGAGGTCGACGCGGCCCGAACGCTCGTGCGCTTCGCGTTCTGCAAGCGGGACGACGTGCTCGCCGAGGCGGCCGAACGGCTCGCGGCACTGGGCCGGCGCCTCGGCTGAGCGCCGTCCACAGGGCTCCCGCGCGAGGTCCCGTCCTCCACAGGGTCGCCCGGAAGGCACTCAGTCGGCGGCCGGCGCCCCGACGCTGGAGCAATGTCCGCGACCCAGCCCGCCGTCCGGCGCACCGCCTCTGTCCAGCGCGCCGTCGCCGTTCGCCGCGCCGGCGCGGCGCTCGTTCTGTCCATGCTGCTCGGCCCCCTGATCGGGCTCGTTCTCAGCGTGGCCGTGGCCAGCCCGTCGGCCGTGCCGCGGGATCCAGCCGGCACCGGCTCCGCCGCTGGTCTTGGCACCGGGCAGCAGGCCGCGCCGACGGATAAGGCCACCACCGCCGGCCTGGGTCCTCGGACATCGAGCGGGCCGAGCACCGACCGGTGGGCGTGGCCCCTCGCACCAAACCCCGCTGTGCTCCAGCGCTTTGTGCCGCCGGAGCATCCGTGGTCGCCGGGCCATCGCGGCGTGGACCTGGCTGCGGTCGTGGGTCAGTCGGTCCTGGCGCCGGAGGCGGGCGTCGTGACGTTCAGCGGGTCGATTGCCGGCAGAGGCGTGCTCGTGGTGGCCCATTCCGGTGGTCTGCGGAGCACGTTCGAACCGGTCGAGGGCTCGCTGCCGGCAGCGTCGCCGGTCGAGCGCGGCCAACCGGTGGCCACCGTGTCGGCGACACCGGGGCACTGCGTCCCCGCCACCTGCCTGCACTGGGGAGTGCTCCGGAGCGAGACCTACCTCGACCCCTTGGCCATGGTGGGCCTGCTCAGGGTGGTCCTCCTCCCGCTGACCTGACCGGTTGCCCGGTCGCGGCCCCCCCCCGCCTGTCGCTCGCCTGCGCTCGGACCGGTGACCTGTTGCCGCCTCAGGTGCCCGTTGGAACGGCCGGGCCACGCAGCCCTCGAGGGACTTCGTCTGCTGCACCATCACGGGCCGCAACCGCATCCGACGCCGGTGGGCCATCACGGCACGGCGCAGGACCCGCTCGGACCTCGACGGCTCGTCGGTCGCGGCACGGACAGGTGGCTTCTCGCTACGTGTCATGCGCTCCTGGTCTCCTGTCCGTCGGGGGCCGGACACGGTCATTCTGGTACGACAGACCCGCCGAGGGCTCACTTCGCGTCCTCCGGGTGTGTTCTGCCGCGCGGGTCCAGGACCGCGGAGGGCCTCAGGCCCGGGGGTGGGCCTGCTCGAAGGACCGGCGCAGCCGTTCGACGGAGACGTGGGTGTAGATCTGCGTCGTCGCGAGGCTGGCGTGGCCGAGCATCTCCTGGACCATCCTCAGGTCCGCCCCGCCCTCGAGGAGGTGCGTCGCAGCGCTGTGCCGCAAGCCGTGCGGTCCGAGGTCGGGTGCGTCGGCGACCTGGGTGAGCAGCAGGTGCACGACGTCGCGGACCTGGCGCGGGTCGACCCGCCGGCCGCGCCGGCCGAGGAAGAGAGCTGGTCCGCTGCTCGACGTGGCGATCCGGGGGCGGGCCGCCAGCCACCCGTCGAGCGCCCGGCGAGCCGGGATCCCGAACGGGACGGTCCGCTCCTTGGAGCCCTTGCCCATGACCCGGACGAGCAGCGAGCCGAGGTCCAGGTCGTCGATATCGAGCGCCACGAGCTCCCCGACCCGGATGCCGCTGGCGTAGAGCAGCTCCAGGACGGCGCGGTTGCGGATGTGGATCGGGTCGTCGTCGTCGCAGGCGATCGCCGCCACGTCGAGCAGCGTGGCGGCCTCGCTCTGGCGCAGCACCCCGGGGAGGGTCGTCGTCCGTCTCGGGGCGACGAGCCGCCCCGAGGGGTCCTGCTCGATGCGACCCGTGCGGACCGCCCACCGCAGGAACGTGCGCGCGGCGGCCGCCCGCCGGGCGATCGTCGAGCGGGCGCTGCCCGCGTGGGACTGGTGGGCCAGCCAGGCGCGAAGGTCGGCGAGCCGCAGCGCGTCGAGCTCAACCGTCCCGCGCTCCCGGGCCACGAAGTCGAGCAGGTTGGCCACGTCCGAGACGTAGGCCCGGCTGGTGTGCGGGGAGTGGCCGCGTTCGGCCACCAGGTGTCGGGTGAACGCGTCGATGACCTCGGCCCCGTCCTGGTGTGCCATCACCTCCGTGTCGCTCACCTCGCCACCGTGACAAACCCGGGCGCCGTGGGCAAGTACCACCGCGGCGCGTTGGCAACCGGCGCGCAGACGGGGCGCTCAGAACGGACACTCGGGCAGGCCGGCGCTGGGACCGGGCGCTCGGGCTGGACATTCAGGCCCGCGCCTGGCACCGGGCGCTCGGGCCGGACACTCAGGCCCGCGCCTGGGCCGGGCGCTCGGGTGGTCGTTTCCGCCAGCCGTCCCCCTCCCGGACCACGAGCTCGAGCAGCTCGAGGCGGGCCAGGCTGCCGATCACGGCCGTCGGGACGAGCCCCGCGGCCACGGCGATGGACGCGACTGTGGCTGCCTTGCGGATGGGGACGGCGGCCAGGGCAAGCGCGTCGGCCGGACCCAGCCCGTCGGCGACCCGGACCGGCGCGCTGCGGCGCGGGGCGGCGTCCGCTCCGATCGCGCCGACGAGGTCGATCACCTCGCTGACGTCGGTGACGATCTCGGCCATCCCGTCCCGTCGGGCCTGATGACAGCCGGCGGACACCATGGAGGTGACTGGCCCCGGGACCACGCCCACGGGTCGGTTGTGCTCGGCTGCCGTGCGTGCGGTGTTGAGGGAACCGGACCGAAGGCCCGCCTCGACGACGATCGTCCCGGTCGTCATGGTGGCGATCAGGCGGTTCCGGAGGAGGAAGCGGGGCCTCGTCGGCGCGGAGCCGGGCGCCACCTCGGAGATGATGGCGCCCGTCTCGACGATCCGACGGAGCAGGCCGTCATGGGCGACCGGGTAGGCCCGGTCGACCCCTCCGGCCAGCACCGCGACCGTCACCCCGTCCACAGCGAGGGCGCCCCGGTGGGCCGCGGCATCGATGCCGAAGGCTGCTCCCGAGACGACGGTGAACCCACGGTCCGCGATCCCGGCTCCGAAGTCGGCCGCAACGAGGTCGCCGTACGACGTGCAGCTGCGGGCGCCGACCACCGCGACGGACCGTCTGGCCAGGACGCTCAGGTCGGCCGGGCCGCGCACCCACAGGCAGATCGGCGGGGCGTCGAGGTCGTCGACGCCGGACGGCCAGTCCTCGTCCCCGGGACACACGACCCGGGCTCCGGCGCGGTCGGCGATCTCGAGATCGCGCTCCACGTCGAGACGCTCGGCTCGCAGGCGGAAGGTCTCCACGACCTCGTCCGACCCCTCGAGCGCCATCGCGAGCGCGGCGACGGCCCCGTGGGCGCTGATGAGCGTGAGCGCGCGCGCGTCAGCCGGCTCGGCCAGCCGGCTCCACGCCGCGCGAGCGCCACGGTCCTCGTCCAGCAACGGACTCCGGCGGACGCTCACGCTGCCATCGCCTCCTGCTGCCTCATGCTCAGGGCCAGGCCGATGTGGTCCGCGGTCGGCCGGTCGTCGCCCCGCAGGTCGCTCAGGGTCCAGGCGAGAGGGAGGACAAGTGCACCACATAACTAAGGAGACTCACCATGAGCACCACGACCACGACCACGCCGTACGGCGTCATCGTCACGGAGACCGAGGACTACATCTCCTTCCGTTTGCCCTCGTGGCTCACGGTTGACGAGCGGGCGCGCATCAAAGCCGCGCTGGACGAGTGGTGGGCCGCCAACGCCCTCAACTCCTCCGGGCGCCGGCCCTTCACGGCCGCCGAGGCTGAGGGAGGCGAGCCCAAGGCATAAGCGCACGGCATAACGCGACAGCGCCCCCCGCTCGAGGTAGGAGCGGGGGGCGCTGCTTTCCCATCACCGGGACCGAGCGAGCATCGCAGATATCCACCTGGTGCCGGGTAGATCCCCCCGGGACCCAATCCGCGGGCGACGCGGCAACGAAACCCTCAATGTGTCGACTGGGGTCGCCGTGCGAGGGCCCGTCCGGTCTATCGTCGGCCGTATGGGAAACAAGGCGAAGATCGGGCTGCTCGAAGCATTCGGAAACGAGAAGACTCAGGGCCGTTATGCGGCGCAGCGAGCAGAGACGGCGCTGAACACTCAGGAGCAGATGATGGTCGAGATGCGGTCACAGACTGCGTTGCTCACCGACCTGCTGGCGGAGCAGCGGCGGGGTAACGAACTGCTGTCGTGGTTCGCGGCTCGGGCGCACGAGCAGGACCAGCGCCCGCACTAGCCCAGCCACCGCTCGAGCAGCCCGTGGTCGACGAGCTCGCGGCGGCGGCCGACGCGCTCGGAATGCTGTCGTCGGACATCGCCCGGAAGGCGGAGGACGCACGCATGGGCTGACCCTGGCAGCACACGAACAACGGCACCCCCGCTCGAGGTAGGAGCGGGGGTGCTGTAAGCGTGGGCCTGGCACCGCCTGCGGCGTTCGAAAAAAGCACGCGCCCCTCTCTCAGGCTGTACGTTCGCTGATACAACGGACGATTCGGCCGGAATCGTCGGAAGCGCGAAGGGGCGCGACATGGCGGACCAACCAGGACAGTCAGCAGAGAACCGCGCGGGGGCGCCCCCGGGGTTCCACCCGGCCGAGGGCGGCCGTCAGCGTTATTGGGACGGGAACGCGTGGACGGACCGCTACCAAGACGCGGAGAAGTCGACGCCGACCGTCGTGCCGGGGAAGAAGGGCGGCGGCCGCAAGTGGCTGCTGCCCGGCATCGCGGCGCTCGTCGCACTGTTCATCGGTATCGGCATCGGCGGTTCAGGCAAGAGCAGCGGAACGATTGGAGCTGCGCCCGCGGCCACCGTGACAGCGACCGTCACGAAGGCGGGCGCTGCAGCCGCGCCCGGAGCCACGGTCACGGCCCCCGCTGTCACGGTGACAGCGCCAGCGCCGCCAGCTGTGACGGTGACAGCACCGGCCGCGCCCGCGGCGCCTCCACCCGGGCCCGGGACTTCGGTCGAGGACGGGGTCTACGTCGTCGGACAGGACATGCAACCGGGGACCTACCGGGTGACCGCGGCGGTCGCGAACCGGTGCTACTGGAAGATCGCGAAGACCGGCACGAACGGCGCGGACATCATCAAGAACGACCTCCCCGCGGGCGGCTTCCCCCAAGTGACGCTTACTGTCGGCCAGGACTTCTCCTCGGAAAGGTGCGGCACTTGGGTCAAGAAGTAGCGGCCGACGACCTCGAGGGATGAGGTGGGGCGCTGCTCGGTTTCACTCAGGCGGGGGCGGCGTCCGAATCATCGCCCACCTGGTGACGGTGCGGCCGGCGAGGTTCGTCTCAACGCCTTGGCCGTTACTCGGGCACCCACCCGGCCTTCGCCCACCGGGCGCCAGTCCTCGACCGGGCCGGCGTCTTGGGTCCAGTCGACGATTCTGCGGGCGGGTTGCGGCACGCCCTGACGATACAGACTGCCTAAGGGTGCCTAAGGGCGCCTCGACAGGAAGCCCACGTGGGATTACCGTCGAGCCAGCGCCCACGCTGTCCTTCCCCCCCTGGGGGTCGGCGTGGGCGCGTCTGTGCCCGCAACGACAACCTATGCCGGCGCCGGCACCGCCCCCACGGTCGACCGAGTCGTTGATGTATCCACGAGACGGTTTGGGAATGGGAACCGCGGCAACGGGCACGTTCCTAGGAGGGACACAGGCCGAGCGCGCGCTCGGCCTCGGCCCAGTGCTCGTGCGCTTGACTACTACCAGGCGCCTTGCGCGAAGCGATGTCCTCGGCCGTTGCCCATTGAGCGCTCGAGGGCATCGCTTTGGTGTCCTAGGTCCGAGGCGGATGGGAGCCGCGCCGTCGTTGGCGTGTCACCCTCAGAGGATGCCCGGGGCATCGGCGAAAATGAGATCGATCGACCACACTTGAAGCGAGCGACCCCCTTCTACGAGGCCTGTGTGGCGGAGTCCGGCCCGACGACACATGTCCTGGCTGTTGTGATTGTGCTCACTGACCCGGCCAGTGACTCTGACAAGGTCCCGGCCAGCGCTGATAGCAGCGGTCGTGATGAAGTCAAGCGTCTCCTCGACCATCTCGTCGGCATAGCCCCCACCCTTGTCGCGCAGGCGGCAGTGGATGGCCATGAGCTTGAGGAAGAAGTCACCAGTCTCCGTTTCTTCTTCCAACCAGGAGACGGCCCCGATGCCCAGGTCGTCGCTGCCAACCAGCAGGTGCAGCGGATGAACGAGAGGCGGCTTGAGGTCGTTGCGAATCCAACCCTGCACCTTCGCCTCGTGCGGACGCTCGTACTCCCACTTGGAGGGGTAGATAGTGCTACGGACGGGCGCCCTCGTGCAGGTGAATACCGCAAGCTCCTGTCTGTCCTGTCGGACGGCTTCCCGCCAGTTCAGCAGGTAGGTCACGCCATGTGAACCGAGCGGCGAGGAGCGCCGCGGGACTGCCTTCTCTGCTCATCGAACAGAGTTTCCCGCGGCTGACCCTCACCGATGTCAAGGCCGTACTGCCGGGCCATCTCTGCATCGAGCGCCGCGAGTTCCTCGGGCGGGATCTGAGCGCCCCGCTTACTGTCGCGCTTCAGCAGACGTCGCATGCGTGTCGCCACAGTCGCCTCCATTGCGTCCCAACCCGATGACCTTGTCGTGTGAACGTACACCTGTTTGCGGACGTTCCTCAACGAAATGAGCCAAGGACGTGACGTTCTTGACCCTCGTTGTGAATCCCCGATTTCCCTGTCGACTTCGCCCCCCGCACCCCAGCCAACCCGGAGGTTGTTTGCGTGCGGGGGTTGCGCGAATCGTATTCCTTGGACACAACGGAACGCACCTCAGGTTGCGTGTCCGTCCGAAGCCCCAGTCAGGGACCCGCCGCCGTCACCCGGGCCTTGCGTTCCTGCCAAGCGAGCCATTTTTGGTAGCCGGCATCCGTCTCCGCGGCTCGGCGCAGGCTCTGCACGGTGTAACCGTGTCGGCGCACTTCGTCGGCCCAGCGGTGGCGGCGGCCCGACTGCTCGATGCTGCGCGGGTCGTCCCCGTAGAAGCGGAAGGCCCCTCGAGGGATGCCGTAGTACAGCTCCCCCGGGATGGCGCCGGTGCTGGTAGGTGCCGCTCGGCGCCTCACTGGGCCACCGTCCTGGCCGCGTAGGCGCCGCGGGCGCCTCCACGACGCTGGGGACGGCTCAGGTCGTCCTCGTCGCCTACGGGCAGCCGCATGGACGCCAGCAATCTGGTCAACACGATGCTTTGCTGGCGTGCCTCGACGATGGCGGGGTGCGGCGCCTGGTCGCCCTTGGCGTTGGTCACCACGGCAGTCGACGCTCCGGCGATCTCGGCCAGCGCGTCGAGCCGGTCGACGCACCGGCAGGCTTGCAGCAGCAGCGTCCGCTCCCACGGGTCGATTTCCCAGCCGTCCAGGACGGATGACCACAGCAGCCGCCCGGCCGTCTTCAGGCCATCAGGAGGCGGTGGACCGGCGTCAGGGTCGGCCTCTGGCACCGACGCCAGCCGTGGGGTGGTCTTGCTCATCGTCGCCAGCTCTCAAGGGTCGTGGTGGATGCCTCGCGCGCGCGTGCGAGGAACGTTTCAGGGGTCAGCCACAGCGAGCACCAGTACGTCCCGGTGTCCGTTGCCCCCGGGGGGAGGGGTCTGCCCCCGGGGGTCCTCGGTCGGTCGTAGGGCGGGGTCGCCGGCGAGGTCCTCGAAGCTGTAGACGCTGTCGCGTGGCTGGTCGTCGGACGGGCTCGGCTTGCGGTGGTCGCGGCGGTAGGCGGCGCGGCGGTCGTCGACGGTGCTCACGTGATGTCCCGCATGGCCTCGTGGACGATCACGGCAACCTGCGTCATCGTGATGTCCGTCGGGTCGCTCGCAACAGCGATTAAGGCTCTCCTCGCCGTCTCCTCGTCGCCATGGGCGGCCACCGCGGCGCCCCAGACGCCACCCGCGAGATAGGCAGACGCCCAAGCAAAGTTCGGCGTGGCCAGCACCGTTGACGAGTTGCAGCAGTCGCCGGTCATCGCCGTTGGCTTTGGCGATCATCAGTTGCTGAGCGACGGCCAATCCTCGCCCAGCTACCTCCGACGCTGCACGTTTCGGGGTGCGCGCTACGGGGCGTCTCTCTCGGTGCCGCTTCGGTTTTCCGCCCATCCCGCGGTCGAGCTCGGCAACCTGCCCGGCGGTTGCGGGCAGTCCGTCAGTCATCGGCCGTCGCCACCTCGTCGAAGGTGGGTGGCCACCCTGGTCGTGGGAGGGAGTGGCCGATGCCGGCGACATGCCACCCGGCAGGGGTGTCGGCAAAGAGGACCGACACATTCCTTGCGCTATGGCCGGGCTCAAACACCAGCGTGTCTTCGGTGGTAAGCGTTAGGTCGTCAGAGTGATAAAGCCGCACCAATTCCAGCGCCGGACCGATGGGACGCGGACGGTGGCTCGGCACGAACATCTTCGCGTCAGCGTTCCTAGTGGCGGTGCGCAACGTTCGGCAAGAGACGGCGAGCAGCTGGGGGAACAGCTCGCTGGTGGGCGACTCCGCGCTAAGCGACTGCGCGAGATCATCGCGGCTCATCCCGGCCACAATCGCGAGGTCCATGACGCTGGGGTTGGCGATGATCCACTGCTGAGCCAGCGCCGTTCGGAAGTCTGGCGTCAGGAGGGCCCAAGCGTAGGGATGGTCGCAGTTCACTGTTTTGAGCCACGATAGTGCCAGGTCGTTCGGCCCGGTCTGCCGTGCAGTAGGTGATGCCGCCGCTGACGAGGATGCCGCAGCCGAAGTGACCACACTGTTTCTGGGCACGAGGTGACATGCCACGCCGGTCAGAACCGGACCGGGCTGGCGGTGGCGGGGTCGCGGGTGACGGCGGTGCGCCGCTCGGTGGCCAGGTCGGCGCTGGTGCCCTTCCAGGCGGCCGACATCATCCGGTCCTCGAGGGCCTTCCGGCGCGTCGTCAGGACCTCGTCGAGCGCGGTCCCGGCCCGCTGCAGCGCCTCGGCGTGGGTCAGGCCCGGCACCTCCGCCTCGATCGAGTCCGCCAACGCGGCCAGCGTCGACGAGGGGACGTTCGGGGCCGGGGTCGCCTCAGCTGCCGCAGCATCGGCCTGCGCGGACCGGCGGTCGTGCACCTCCCGGACCGGCACCCACACCGACTCGATGAGGCGCGCATCCGAGGGGTTCGTCATCGAACTGACCTCCCGGGCGAGGCCGGCGAGGGTGACGGCGTCGTCATGGCTGACCTGCTCGGGGTCACGAGGCAGCCGGTCGATCCACATCAGGTCCGCCGGGCTGAGCCCGGTCTTGGCCGCCGAGTTCGGTGAGGACGCGGGGCGCACCCGGGCCATGTCAGCCGGGTGCAGGTAGCTGGCTGTCGGAGCCGGTGCGGTGCGCGCCGTCTGCTCCATCTCGGCCAAAAAACGGCGGTGGCTGTCGGGGCCGATCCGCCCGTTCATACCGGTCCGCATGTCGCGGAGGTGGAAGGCGACGGCGCCTGCGATGGCACGGCCGGGCTCCTTTCCCACCAAGCTCAAAATCTTCTGCGAGGTCAGCATCAGGGGGTCAGGCTCCTTCGGGTTCGGTGGTGGCCTCAGCGGCGATCCGCTCGAGGTAGGCGTCGAGGTCTGCGGCGACGATGCGGGGCGATCCAAGGACCTTCACCGCCGACAGCTTCTTGGCTTTGACCAGCCGCTTGATCGTCGAGGGACTGGCGCGCAGCACGCGGGCGGTGTCGTCGTAGGTAAGCAACTTGGGGGACACATCGGCAGCCTGACAAATGTCCTCCAACTCGCCAATCTGTGACCCGCTCTGACCCTCTGTGGACCGAATCGCGAGGCTGCGCACCATCAGCGGCAGCTCCGGCGGCACGCGCATGCCCATCCTTGAGAATCTCTTCACGTGCTCTTGCACCGCCACCAGCAGGTGCGCGGCACCGTCGGGGGTGATTGAGACCATGAGCAGCGCCGGGGTGGGCCGGCCCCCTCTGGGGATGCTCACGACACCGTCTTCGGTGGTCGGCTCGACCGGGTCCTGTCGGCGCCAGCCCAGACGCCCCAGCGCTCCTTCATCTGCTCAGCGGCGGCCCGGCACTCAGGTAGCACCGGACAGGACCGGCAAGCCGCCACGGCATACTCGCGGTCCTCGTGGTTGTCCGCGGTCCACCTGTCGCGGGTGCGAGGGTTCTGGCACGGCGTCCGCAGGCGTCGGTCTGCCAGTGCAGACAGGGCGACGCTGAGGATCTCCGAGGCGGTCACTGGCCGGCCTCCCGGTTCGCTCGGGCCTCGCGGATGATCCGGCGGAGCTCGTCGCACCGCTGCCGGACGGTGGGGCGTCTACCAGAAGATCGTGACCCGAACTTCTGGTAGACGTCGTCCTCGATGGGGTCGCCGTAGCGGTCCAGACGGGGGCTCATCGTGAACCGCCGTCCGCGTTTCCGCAGGTCAGCGGCTCGGATGTAGGTGATGTACCACGGATGCAAACATTCCTTACCCCCGCACACGTAGAGAGTTTGCATTGGTGGTACATCACCTACATCACCTCCTGGGTATCGACGGTTCGAGAGGCGAGCCCAGCACGTGGGATCCCGTACTGGTTTCGCTTCCCAGCG
>JAABUT010002867.1_pt1 | contig 15764 bp, 15 predicted proteins | sample 5559281 | NCBI WGS metagenome assembly JAABUT01 (sample SAMN10711880, study PRJNA513359) | rock metagenome | isolation source: Antarctica rocks | place: Antarctica: Victoria Land, Ricker Hills nord | collected 2016-01-04 | reverse complement strand
AGCACCCTCCATGTTTCCCTACCGAGCACCCTTCATGTTTCCCTACCAAGCACCCTTCATGTTTCCCTACCGAGCACCCTTCATGGCTCCCTTTATGATTCCCTACCGAATATCCTACATAGTCAACAATTCGTTCAAATAAATGGTTAGATAACTAGTTAGATAATAAATTCATTGATTTAATACCTTGCTTTTGCAGGCGCTTGAGCATATAGAATTGAGCATATAGAATCAGAATAATCAGTGTCAGCAGTGTTATTTTGATGATTCATGTCATTTTGATGATTCGTGCCATTTTGATGATTCGTGCCATTTTGGTAATTGGTGTCATTTAAGCTATTAGACATGCGTCTGCAGCTAATCACGCCAAAGTGGTCTTATAAGAAGGGGGGTCGGCCAAAATGATAAATCACCTAATTTACCGCCTAATTACGTGATTAGACACTCGATGAGATTTGCCGATGCAGCGTTGTAACGCTACCTTGATTATCAAGGTTACTAGAGTCAGATTTAGTAACTGAGACTGTCAAGAAGATCGAAGCAAACGATTGATGCATCGTTGATCTGAACAAGAACTCTCTTTATCATAAGAATCTGAACAAACTCGTTGAGAAAAGCTTGAAAATTCAATGATTAAATGATTCATTTTCTTTGAAAACATCCGATTCTTGTCGATCAAGACGTCGTTGAGAAGACGACGTTAAATGATCATCAGAAGAAGTTGAGATTGAGACTCAAATCTTAGCCTGCAAATGCTGGTCAAACTGCACAACGCCAGACAGCAATTCGATCAGCTCTTCCACGAATTGACACAACGTATGCATGGCACACCTCAGTTACTACTACCGTCATCCGACAGCGGTAGCCCTAACAGTGCTGCTGCCTCAATCAACAATGGCAAAACCTAGGGGAAAATTCGGTTCAATAGATTCGCTTTAGCAGCAGAAGACAGATATTCGTCGAGATAAAAACTTCCCCCTTCCCAGCCCGGATTCACCACACAAGTGAAACCGAGGAGCTTCGGGCTCTTATCATCAACAACAGGCGCATATTCAGGACACAGCCACAAAGGACGTAAAGAAAAGATTCCAGGACGCAAACCGAGTAGCCTAAGTCCCCGATCCCCAAACTCCCCCGCAACTAAGCCAAGGTTTTCTAAGCAGACGCACACCCTTTCCATGGCCTCGGGAACTCAGCGCCCCCATCCCACACGGCCCGGTTGCGGAGATGATATTGTGAATGAACGCACCACTGATGTTGTGTTCTGTTGGCCCCGAGCTCCTGTTCATTGAGCACAAGATTACCACGGCTGAAAAGCTACGATGCGTGCAGAATATTCTCTTGAGTGTAGCTGCGTTAGAAAAAAAATCTGAAGCAGTGCTAACCGAAGCGTGGAAACTGTTGACCCGAGGGCAAACTATGGCGAGCGAGTTACTTCTCTTCAGATGTCGCAGTTCAAGAGTTCGACAGCTCACAGCTAAAAAAGCCGAGAAATTTATTCTCAAGTGAACTTCAGCGAAAGCAGAAGTCTATCAAATAGAAGTGAACTCATCACATCGTTAACTGCTGTCTTGATCAACAGAGCGAACATTATTTGAAACAGATGATTTATAATCAGGTCGTAAGAAGATTTACATTTGAGCAGACTGACAGTCGAATTCAGAAAGAGTCATCTTTCAAAGATTGCGAAGAAATCTGTCAGACAAAGACTTGATTCATCAGATCATCGTTGAAGATTGATAGCTGTTGAAAGAAATGTCAAAAGCAAACATCGCAGCTTTGAAATGCTGGAACATTAGTCAGCTACCCTTCATTAAGTCTATGCAAATGTTCCATGGTACGGTTTGTAACGACGCTGTGATACGGCGAAGCGTATGAAAAGTACTAGATTTGAGGTAATCAGGGCAGTGACAGGGAGGACTTACAGTAATTCATAGTAGGTTCGATACCTAATGACACTAGTACAATGATGTACTGTAGTGGTTTTGTTTCTTTTCTGGTGAGTCGACTAGGAATGTAGCTTTAATCTCTGGCATGAAATTCCCCGTATCACGTCTTATTGTAAAGTATTATGGTAGTTCAAAGATTCTGCTTGACTTTGAATGCCATCTAATAGGTCCAGCTTGAACTTTGAGGTTACAGCAAGACATCAATGTACATGAAACGGTATGGATAACATGCACACCTGGGTATATCCGCCTTGAAATTTACCATGCAGTCCGACAATGACCCAACTTCGCTCGAGTATCGCCCTTCTCACTTCTTCCCCTTCCCGCTTTCTAGACTCACATCATAGGACCAAAGCGCATCCCACGGTTTGTGTTTCGGCTTTTCGGGGGATGACCTCCGGGATTGTGGGTGTCCCGCGCGAAGAGATATAGACAGTGACGCATTAGCCTTCCCCTGCTGAAGAAGTCAGTCCGATTTTCTAGGTGGGCCGCTGCTGTGTCACGGGCCCCAAAGGAGATTTCTGCGTACTTCCTCCGCGTTCTGGCTAGTGGAGGGTTCTGCAGCTGCCTCTTGAGTTGTCGACGATTTTTGTGTATCTTTCGATGCACCGTCCATTTGCGAAACGCTGGTCTCTGGCGCTTCGCCTTGGCCGCTGTTTATATTGGGTGTTGAGGTTGTAGCAATGAGCCCTTTCTTAGAGTTCGTGCTGCTGCGACGACTGTCGAGACTGCGAGTCAATGTCTTGGTCGCGCCATTGCCATCTAGTGACTTCTTCATCCGAATGCTACCTTTGGCGTCTACGTTCGCAGACGCCACCGTGACCTTGCTAAGGCCAATATTAATCGGAGCACCTGGCTTTTCCTCTGCAGCGTCAAGCAAATACCATCTCAAGCCGTCAGATAATTCAAATGGGTTCTCGTCATCCAAGGAAGTTCCACCATCGCTTGCTGCGCCTAAAGATTTCCCATCACTAACGAGGTTTATGCCATTGATAGATTTAGAAAGGTCCACGACGCGCTCTTCAACTTTCGATATCCTTGCTAAAAGCCAGTCTCTGGTACGAAGCTTATGTGAATCTTGCTCGCGGAGGAAGTAGTGAGGGGCGCCTACGTTGAACGCTGCCCAAGGCCTGGTAGCTTGATTCCTAGTCGGCAAAAAGAGCGCCAGGTCCCCTTCCCTGAAAGATCTGAAAGCGATCTTTTCATGAGCTTCGCTCTGTGCGCGATGTGACTCGTCGCGGTATGCTCGGGCTTCTCGTTGCCATTTGCGAGCTGTGTGGTCAGCTTCTTTGACTCGCTTGATGATAGCTTCGCTAAACGCAGTCATGTCGAAACTAGAAACATCTCGAATGTACTGTTCGAACTGCCGTGCTTCTGCGTCTTGGTCATTGATCCGTGCCCATCGAAGAATCTCGGTATCCGCAGGGGTGTCGAAGTCGGTTTTGGATGGCAATGGACCTGAAAGGCTGCGGTTCATTGACATTGAGGTTTCATTAATAACTGTACTGGCACTTACCGCCCTGGAAGTTTTCGATATGATCATGGTGTCATCCTGCTTCGTGACTGTGAGACCGACCTGCTCCAGCAGCCGGCTCAAGCTCTTGTTTTGCGAGTACAGTCTCCTAGAGATATCCTCAGCGCGAGCTGCTCGAGAGCCGAGATGAGCGCTTAGTTTATCATAGACTTTCCGCAAATCCTCGAGTCTGCTCTGCTTGTCGGTAAGATGTGTTTGGAGACTTTGGATCGTCCCCTCAAGAGCGGATTTTCTCCCAGCTATGTCGGCAACCATGCGATCTTTATCTACAATCTCGGCTTTTAGCGACCCGGAAGTAGACTCCAAAGTAGCATACTTGATTTTCAATTCACGGTGTTCCGTTCGCTCAGTGTCTAGCTCCGCTTGTAGGGAAGAATATCGGGTTCTTTGCTCAGCAAGGTTTTCGCGAACGGTAAAGACCTCCATCTCCTCTATTCCGATCTTTTCTTTCAGATCATGAATCTTCTGGTCTCGAGATCTAATTCGGTCGTCGAGAGCGACGTTGTCTGCGCGTAGCGCCTTGACCAGATCTTCGAGCTCCGCTGTGTGAGCTGCTGATCTCTCAGCGACGGATTCTACCAGCTCAACTAGTGCACTGAAATCTTTTGAAGCGCTCTCGTCTTTAGATAACTGAAGGAGTGCGGCTCGCAGAGATCGATGGTGCTCTATTTGAGCTTCACCTCGGCTTTGCAGTCGCACAGATAATTCGTTATTTTTAATGGTAAGTTCAGAATTCTCCGCACCTTGCTGCTCTAGCTGGCGCTCCAGCTGGTTGGCCTTCTCTCGCTGCATGGTGTAATCATTATGGAGGAATTCTATCTGCCCTTGCGCTTTCTGTACACGAGCAGCTGATTCATTGCGTGCTAGGTCAAGTTCTTGCTCCAGAGATTGTATCTTGTCTGAATGATCGCGGCTCTCGAGCATGCGGTCAATCTCATCCTCCATCTCTTCTAGTTTTAGCTTTAGTTTGCTATTTTCTTCCTCAAGGGATCGACGCTCCCCGTCGAATTCCCGTTGTTGAGCTTCGAAGTTGCCCAGCAGATCTGTGTTAGTTGACACCACATCCTGCAGCTGACTTTTCAGTTCACTTTCTGCTTTCACATTTGCTGCGGCTTCGCGGTTCAAGCTCCCTATTTCAGCTTCCAGACCTGTAATTCTTTGAGCTAAACTTTTATCCTCACGATCATTCTGTATGGAGTATCGTCGCGATGATACCGAAGATCTACGCGAAAGACTTCCTTGAGGCTTCGTCAAGGAAGTAACGTAAGCTGGGGTAGGCGAAGTCGCTTGCCGTTCAAGGCCTGTACCATTACTGATAGCAAAGGCATTACCACTAGGCGGCCTGGAGACTTGGCTCTGTCTATGCAGAAGGTCTTCTAATTTGCGGATTCGACTTTCTGAGCTTTTGAGCTTGTCTTCGACTTTTATTTTTTCGCTCTTCATGCCCCTCAGAATCTCTTCGTCGCCACGTAGCAAGAGGGAATTACTGCCGAACGCTGCGTTATGAATACTACCATTCTTGAAAGCTTTCGCCCTCCGAGCTTGCTGCCTTGTAGGTGCATCTAGAATCCTTACAAGCGCTTCAACTTCGTTAACAGTTTCATCAAAACCTCCTAAATGCGTTAGAGCTTGGGTGTACTGGGTGACATCCTTCCTGGTGACATTCGGCCATTGCTGCTTCTGCGCTTGAATATTGACATCCACTCCTAGTGCCATATGATCGATGGATTTAAGATCGACCGTGCCATCCATGTCTTTCACCCACCTCTTTCGCCGCCTTGCCTCCTCTTCTTTGAAGGTGGCTACTTCCTCTACTAAAGATGTAGAGTCAACCGTCATCTTCTCAGTCCACTCCCACCGTCTTACACATTCGATCAAAAGATAGCCGTAGACAGATGGTAATCTGATAACAAAATTCAAGGTATCAAAAGCCTGCCCTTCTCCCTTGTCCATGTCCAAATTTGCCAATTGCGATTGTACGAGTGCTATCCTTGATTCGATCGCCGCGATCTTCTGCATGTATCGTAATGCAGATGCCATTACAAGGTTCTTCCGTTCTGTGCTCTGACGCAACAATTGATTGATCTCCGAGATGGTCTGTGACAGGGATGGGAGAAAATTTCTTGTGTGCAACAGTGCTGTCCTTGAGACTTGAGATATGGACTTTAGTGTGTTCTGCAGCCCAAGAATATGTTCATAATCGGCGTAAAGTTTTTTTGCGATAGCTTCGATCTCCTCCATCAGGCGAGCAGCCTGTTCTACAGCGTCACTATCTGATAAATCGGCAGTCTGACTAAAATTATCCATAACGTCACTGGCGCCTTGGACGACACTCTCGAAGGATTGGTTGAGATCGGTAAGGCGATCTGTGAAACGCCGAGAAATATCGTGAGCAATCACTGCAGCGCTTCGCACCTCCGTAACGTTGACTAGATCGTTCAACGTAGCGTCAAGACGTAAGCTACCTGTTGCTTTCCGGCCTTCCAAAACTGCTTGGGCACCAAAAATGCAATATCCAAGCTCCTCTAGCGCGGGTATTGAAGGATACTTCTTTAGCGGAGCTTCCCAGCTCGAAATCAGATAGGCTTGGTCTTGCATGGTGCTATCGGCCCAGGTCTTAGAACTCTCGAATTTTGGTCGTAAAAACGCCAGATGCTGTTTGATGTTCTCCACTGCGATGGCTGCGCTCCGCCGAACCACACTAGTTTCCGCATCTACTCTCTGGACTTCTTTCACCATCAACAAAGCGATATCTGTAAGTTCGACAGCCCAAGCGCGCCGGTCTTTAAACAGAGTTTTCCATGCTTCAAGGCTGTTTCCGTCCGCCAGCGTATCTGGAGCTGCCTTTGGGGAGTAAGGTGTCGGAGTAGGAGTTTGCGAGACAGAGTCGTTGGAGCCATCTGAAGAGGATTGGGATAATATTCGCCTATCGTACAAGAAGATTTCCTTCTAGAAGCCTGATTAGCTCTGAACTCGGAGACTCCTGGGCGAGCAAACAAACCTCTGTCAATAGTGTTTGGGCCTTGACCGGCTTCCCCCGAGCGGTCATCAAAATCTGATGGGCCGCTTCGATAGATGTATTCCGGTAGATCCATGCCTGCAAGCTCTCAGTTCTACAACTGTCGTTAGCAGATTCTCTCCTACGGCGCTACTTTTCTCTTAGATGCTTTGCAGAACATACGAAGCGAATGACCGTGAATCGGCCGTGAGACGCACTCCAGTATGTGCCAGGAATACGTATAGTGACATCCCCCATACATCTCCACCACTCTTTTGATTGTTGATTGTAACTGGTCGTACTGGTGTTCACGGTCAAATGGGAAGTTCCGTGCCGACGGCTAGTGGGATGACCTCTCAATATATTTACGCCAACAATCTACCTTCCTTGTCCATCAGTAAAAGAACAACGTTGAATGGATTCCAGCGCGGCAGCCGATGAGTCAAGCTTACGGAGCAAAGGAGGTAACACTTCAGAGTATGCCACCGCCCTTGCCGGATTTGCAGTGAATGAGTCACGCGACGTTCTGTCATTTTACGATGTGGAAGCGCAGATACTCGCCTTGTACGATCACCTGAGCGACTTGAAGCTTGAGATTGCGCTTCAAGAGGCGGGAAATGAGCTTCCTTCAAGTAACGGGCAAGAGATAACTTGACGTCAGGGAATTCGCTGACATATATACAACAGTGGGCGAACTTTCACTGGACGGAGATCCTCATACCCAGATCAAAGCTGCCGAAAAGGATTGCCTCGAAGCAAGAGCAGCATACCTACTTAGGAACAGTATCGTCGAGAACGTTCTTGTCGCCGATCCCATCCTCAAAGCTGTACATTCAGGAATTAACGCAACCCCAGCAGAAATGTGAAACCTGCCCTACTCGTGCGTTAGCGGTTCACTTACTCATGAAAAATCAGGTCTCTACATCCCTTGATCGATCGCCGGGATGTACTATCAATCGCACATACGAACATGTCAACTGAACTGGATTCAATATCGAAGTCTACTACCTTGACTGAAGCTGAGAACATTCGTGCTCTGAGACAACATCGAGAAACAGCAACGACACTCTTGAACCTCGCAAATCAAACAAAGATTCAGCGTAACAACGCCATTCAAGGTTCCGGTTCAAGCAAACAGCTTGAGAGACTTCAAGCCGATACCGAAATAGCAAATACCAGATGGAGAATCATGAAGAGTGTTGTTGCGGCAATAGTAGTGGGAAGTGGAGTTGACTGGGCTGCAAATGATGAACTGCGAGATCTGGTCCTGGACGAAGAAGATGAAGAGGATTGACCTATCAGATCTGGATGTGTACTCTATAAGATGGATACCAGTCCCGCAAGTGAAGCAGTACTAGACTGGTAAAGCTTGTGGGTAGGCAATCTACCAATCAGACAAACCTCATAACGGAAGACATTCCTCCCAACTTGCCCGTCCAACCTTCCCAACCGGTGCCAGGGACTACGATAGTCTGGATTGGTATTAGAGCTTATTAACGGCGCCTCTCAAAAGTCCGTACTCTTTCGTTGGTATTAGTGATGAAGGAGACTGATCTACCTACCTTACCTTAGCTAGGTACCTTCGGTATTCTAGACGGAGTGTTTCTACTGAGGCAGTCACGTTACGAGCAACAAAGGCTAGCACTCGGCTAACCGCAAGTGGCTAGACTCCCTCGGCTGAAGGACCAACAACAAAGCATCGTCATCCCAACCAATCACAGGATAGATCAATGTGCTCCTAGCCACAACACGCGTATATTGCATGATTGCCAGCACGATCGTCTTAGAGCACAAAGGCGACCGCAATGTTGCAAGCAGTCGGTACATCAGAGTGGCCCTGCATTCATTCATGGGCCATTTGCCAGCAAAGGGAGGCTTCAGTGGTCGATCGGGCTGATTGATTCGCTTGTGGTTGTAGACAGATGCAAGTGGGAGGTGCGGGGAATGAATGAAGGGGCTAAAAGTACGGAGTAAGGTAGCAGCAGTATTCCGTATTCTAGTAGAGTCGCAGCAGAGTACTTGTATTCTACTGCCTCGCCCGGATTTCCCTCTCACCCAAAATCCCTCACCCAAATCCCGTCTCCCAAAATCTCTCTCCCAAAATCCTGCCTGCCTGCCAACCGCACCCAAAACAGCCCGTACAGCTCTCTATACTGAGAGTAACGCACAAGAGTACGTATCATCACTAACAATTCCTTCACCTCGAATCATCTACCCATTGAAACACCCCGCTCGATCCTACCATGTTTACATCTTTCATCATGTCGTCGCCGCCAGCCTCCTCCAACTGCACCTTCCAGCAATGGAATGTGTTTTCTTCGAGATGTGCATCAGTTGACGATCGATCTGATACCAGCATAACAGATCACCATCAGCATCCACCACAACCCTCTCCGTTACATCCACGACCCGCGGTAAGCTTCGCTTTTCTGCCGTCGCGAATGTTGATTTTCGCGATGTTGTTGTTTTTGCGCACCAACGCGATCTTGCTACAACAGCAACATTACAACACTTTAGGCCCCGCATTCTGCCATGTCGCACTGCATTGCGGTCAGGACGACCTGATTGCCTCGTTCACTGACACTTCTACAAGCTAGATCAGACACAATGCCTAAAGACAAGACCACCACCCGGAAGACCAAGGCCAAGGGCGCCGCTGACGGAGGCAAGAAGAAGAAGGGTAAACTCATGGCCCTACTGGAAACCATGCTGTTCTCTAGCTGACGCGTCGCCAGACCCTAATGCGCCCAAGCGTGGTCTGTCCGCCTACATGTTCTTCGCCAACGAAATGCGTGACACCGTAAGGTCGGAGAAGCCTGGAATCTCCTTCGGTATGCACCATCTTTAGCCAATCCCGGCGGTATCTGCTAACCGGCTCGTGTGCTCAGGCCAGGTTGGCAAGGAACTTGGTGAGAGATGGAAGGCATTGAACATGAAGCAACGTGAGCCGTACGAGGCCTTGGCCAAAACCGACAAGCAGCGCTACGAAGACGAGAAGGCTAGCTACAACGTAAGTACGGAGTCCTCCTCTAGTGATTTGTGCGTCAGCTCAGAAGCTAACGTATATGATATCTAGGCTAATGAGGAGGAGGAAGAGGAGGAGTGACCGGCCTTTCACTTGACGTTGACGACAATGCGAGTCTTCCGTCGCCATAGACAGACAAGCTCTCATCGCCTTGCATGTCGTCGCGGTTCTCCCTCTCAACGCCTCTCTCTTTCCTTACATGTTTACTGGTATCGGATAACTGGCTCTGTGTTGCTTGCTAGCGAGGTAGTTGCGCGGGAAATGGCTTCTTCTTAGAATCCCGGATGACTTCATGGTATCATCATCAATGGTGGCATGGGTAGCTGATGATGTTACTTGACGTGACGGTGGCATGTTCCGGGACGGTTTAGCTAATAGCCATACACTGTAAAATAGCGTGAGATTCAGCTTTTGACTCTTTACCCTCTGTGCTACCTTACTCTAGAACCCCGGGAAGACCGTGACTTTTTGTCTTGCTCAACAAGTGCAACGCAGAACCATTTCACAGGATAGAACTAATAACCCCCGCCTATGCAAATGTCTGTGCACATTTCCAAATCCTCCCACAGAACTCTCTAAGAGTTACAGCTCATGCAGTCCGCGAGCAGCTAGGGGGAGCCAAGGCACGAGAACTTCCGTTGAACCCGAGATGGGCCCACCCATACCACTGGGGAGAACACAATGACTACTGCACCAGATCAGGATTACACACACGCGCACTAGGTGCGTGCGTGCCCTATACTTGGTAAGCAGCCATTGAGATCGACCGAGAGGCCATTATCATTGCGATATTGTGCCCGTAATCTCCTTTCGCTGCGTGGGATCATGTACGAACGGCACCAAAGAGCATTTTTGGACGCACTACTTCGGCGGGCGAGGTCATGATTCGACGGCTCGAGGAATATTGAAAACGCACCAAAGCAGCCTGCCAATTGGCACTCGCTGATCCGACCTGACAACCGCGAACACGTCAATCTGCAGCGTTAGAAGAGCCGCACCGTGAATCCTCGAGAATTTTTAGACGCGTTGCCAGATTCTTTCCCCCATCTTGATCTTGAAGAATAAGCATGCGAGGAAATATCTGATATTCTCAGTCGACATCGGCGGAGAGGTCGCCGGTGTTTTGAGATGTCCATGGCGGCGCTCATCGCTGTGGCCGAAAGTGCGCAGGACGTCGCCTCTGGCTTGCACAAATTCTTGGACGGCGTGCCGGAGTCTGCAACCGAGATCACAGGGCTAATCGCCGAGTGTTTTGCCATCAGTTCAGCCTTACGGGAGCTCAGTACAGCAATTGGCGATTACGGGTTCAACCGAAGATATGAATTGATTGCGGAAGACGTTCGGACGGTACGGTTGAGTCTTGACTATACCTTTGAGGATGTCCTCAAACTCTTCGGAGGCTTGGGAAGGTCGACGTATCGTCAGGTGTGGAGGGACCTCGACCTCCATTTCCTATGGGAGAGTAGAAACAGTCTCTTGACGCGGTTGGGGTACTATCGGAACTTTCTAATGGGACTCGCACGTATCATTGCTGGGTTGGTGCTGTTCCAAACTTCCAGCATTGCTCATCCACTGACATTTGGTGTCTTCTTAGGATACCCCTCGATCACGCAGAATATGAGAATCTAGAATACAAAATCGAAGCGCTGCTAGCAGTGCAACAAGGCAGTCTCGTAGATGACGTGAACAATCTGTCTCTTGGAGATCCGAGTATGTAAAAACTTTCGTGTACGCGCAGACTCACCACTAAGTCGAGCCCAATGAGATTGGTGCAGACCGAGACCGCTAACTCTTTTAGATATTGCAAGGCCAAAATCGTTCGAGAGGAGAAGACCTCCACATGGTCGGTTACCATCACCAACATCTCCGCCACTAGGGGGCACTAGAATGAGGCATGGGCTGCAATCACCTTTGTCTCCAGGCTTCGACCAGGACTACTTTGACTATCCCCCGGCTGCTCCTGAGGTCCCAATTTCTCCCACGACGACGAACACATTTTCCTCGCAATCTTCGAGCACGGGTGCCTCTAGCGACCATTGGGTGCCAAAGTTATTCTTACAAAGCCGATCAACGACTGCTTTCGACACCCCGGGCCAAGTGTTCGTCCTTGAACCCTGTTTGGTCGAGTCTCTGTAGCCTGACTGCATCCCAGATCCGCATGTTTTGGAGTAGATATGCCAGATGCTAGCGTACGGCTAGCTGCTGATCATGCAAAGATTCTCGAACGGTAAGATTTCTAGTCCTTCTCTTCGGATGGTACCTGACTTCTTAGACCCTTCGAAGAGGGAGATCTTCTTGTGAGATTGTACCTCCGGCGCACCGACCAGCGAGCAAGGATACATTGTCGAAGCATGCGTCCCAACAAATCTCGAAAGCAATCCTGCCTTTCACTCACTTCGTTATCTGTGAAGCGAGATGCTTCGAATCTAGTTTTTACTCGCATTAGCCAGTCGGGCAAAAATGTTGAGCGTTGGGCCAGTCTGAGATTCACAAGTTACGAAAGTTGGTCATCGCTCCTGGTACTTACCACAGTACCTTTAAGCTTACCTCTTCGGCAGAACTAGTAATTTTTTTCTGCACGTTTCTCGCATTAAGATCCCAAGACAACGGTCCTAATCCCGTCCATCGTATCACCGATGACCAGCTCCGTGGAGAGAAGCTATTATTCGCAGGGTACAGACCTTTACTCCTTTTTCTTCTTCTCTGAGCTTACATGATCTAGCGTAATTATCGATGACGGGTTTCAACATGCCCTTGCAATGTTCAAAGATCGAGATTCTGGTGGGATACGCTTGCAAGCATCTGTCATGAAGAAAGAACTCAAGAGGTAAGCAGCGTCTACATCTGAATACGAGACATCAATGTCAACATCAAATAGAACTCCCGTATGGACTGCTTTCATCACCCATCAAGTCGCTTCTCGGATCTGGATGCGGAAGCCCGATTCTAGAACGATTCACCTCACTGAACTACAACGCTTTATATTTACGACAGAATACAGTCCCCAGCTGGGACCCGGAGGCGAGCATGAGCTGCATTTCGACGAGTCCGATGGTTCGTCCCCAGGCAATGAACAATTCAAAGTATGGGCTAATTGTTTGCTAGGCGCGAAAGGTTTCATCCACGCCATTGACGATCTTCGCCGTCATTGATAATGAGAACGAGACATAACTGAATGATGACGATTATGAGGTAACGAAGTTAAGAGGAGGCTACGATCGAATGAATTCTTACAAAAGTCTACAGCGGAATTGCGATACCCGGCCCAGTTCCTGTATATTTTCTTGGTTGCTCTTTAGTGTTATGTATTTGTTTTCAGACCGTCCTTAATTTCCCCTCAGTATCATGCCAGATCTACACCACTTGGCATATTGTGCATAGTTCCATAATACTACTCCTTCTATTTACCTTTTGAGTTCCTTTAGCACCACCATCCGACCGGGTGCTCTCAAGCATCCACATGCTCTTATATAACCTAACTGCACTGCACCCGGCTCACATGCATTTGCAATGCGTCTGATACCATTATTCTAATTGAATCAAGAGCATCTCGCTTGCGAAGCCCTAACTCCAAGGTAGCCTACCGGACTTCTTCAACCAGACTAGCTGCCGCTGCACGTTTCGGGCTTTAATCCGGGGTTAAAGCATCACTTTTCCCGAATATGCCGATCTTGCTTTCACCAAACCTTCCGTCATGGAACTCGCTGTCAGTACAATTATCGTCCGCCCATCATGTTAGCAGCTGAATATGTTACGCCCTTTGAATGCTTTGGGCCATACCCAGCCTCCGGAGCAAGGCAATGACTTGCCTTCAGCTACCTCCTCGACTTCTAACCCGAAGTCGGCCTCACCATCCTCGATATGGCGCAGGATATACTCTATAGTCACATACACCCCAAAACGATGCCGACACGACCCAGAACACCCTCATGGCTTTTCAATGCCATTAAATCTTTTGTTTGGGTTTGCAGCAGCATTTACTGGCAAGTCTATTGATACTCCCCCTCTGATGTTGAAAGGTATCTAACACTACAGAAAACAGTTGCAAACCTCTACTACAACCATCCGATCCTAAATAAATTAGCAGACGATTTTCATGTCTCGCAGGAGCGGGTTAGCTTGATCCCTACGCTGGCGCAGGCCGGGTATGCTGGGGGCTTGTTATTCCTGTGCCCGCTTGGAGATATTTTCTATAGGAGGGCTTTTGTGTTGGTTTTGGTTTGGTTTACGGCTACGGTGTGGTGCGTACACAACCGATGCCGAATTCTAAAAGTCTCTGGTCGAGGGGAAGCTGATATTTCTTTAGGGTTGGTCTGTGCATCACGAATTCCTTTTCCGTGTTCTGTTTTCTTACCTTCGTCACGTCTCTTACTACGGTGACTCCGCAAATAAGTGCGCAAACCCCGGCCCAAGCTTTTTCTCTTCTCCAAGTGACAACTCGCAGTGCTGCCACTGGTCGGCGATCTTGCACCACCCCACCGTCGCGCCACCGCTCTCTCAATCGTCGTCTCCGGTCTTCTCCTGGGCATCCTTATCGCACGAGTTCTTTCCGGCGTAGTAACCCAGTACACCAACTGGCGCAACATTTACTGGCTGAGTTTCGGCCTCCAACATCTGATTCTGATCCTATTATGGTTTTTTATGCCAGACTATCCCTCCACGAACCCGGGCGGTCTGAATTATTTCAAGATGCTCTGGAGCATCATCACTATGCTTTGGCATCATCCGGTTCTAGTGCAGGCATGTCTTGTAGGCCTTTGCACGTCCACCGTGTTTACATCTTTTTGGACGACTCTCACGTTCCTCCTCTCTTCGCCGCCGTACAACTATTCAACTCTAGTCATCGGCCTTTTCGCCCTCATCGGAATCCTAAGCATGTGTTTCGGACCTATTTACTCCCGCTTCGTCATCGATAAATTCGTGCCTCTCTTCTCCGTCATCCTCGGCGAGCTCATGTGCCTCACGGGCGTCGCTATCGGTACCTACACCGGCACCTTCACCGTCGCCGGCCCGGTTATACAAGCCTTCTTCATCGATCTCGGACTGCAGACTGCGCAAATCGCAAACAGATCCGCCATCTACGCCATCGCGCCAAAAGCGAGGAACAGGGTCAATACCGCATTCATGCTCAGTGTCTTCGTCGGACAATTAGTCGGTACTGCCGCAGGAAACTCGTTGTATGCACGAGGGGGATGGGTCAGATCTGGGAGTGCTAGTGTTGGGTTTATTGGTGCAGCGTTGGCGCTCTGTCTTGCCCGTGGACCGTGGCAGAAGGGGTGGTTGGGGTGGAGCGAGGGTTGGGGATTGAGGAGGAGGGATTTGACGCCGCATGGTAGGGATGAGGAGAAGGTTGATGGAGCGGTGGGCGGGAGAGCGGCAGCTGAGGATAAGGAGACTTTGGAGGAAAAGGTCGCGGATGAAATGGCTGCGGAGGCTGTCCAGGGGAATGAGCGAGGAGAAAATATAGGAGAAAGCCGCAAGAGTTAATCTTGTGGTCCTTACCACCCCTCTCAACCTCGCTTCTCCACACTTCCAGCCCGGCCCCCTCTCCATCTCATCTTCCTTTTCGAACCCTCGTCTTCACTCGACTTCGCCCTCTACCCCACTGACATTGCCATCCACCGTCTACCCTCTTCATGCCTCGTCCCCACCCCCATCATCTCATCGTCTCATTCCTGTTCCTCATTCATCATCCCTCTCAATCTCACATACCAAAAACCCCGCTTGCAAACGCCCTTTCCAACCCTTTCACTTTTCGAGAGTCATCGCCACACACACACACACACAGCCCACACATATAAAACACATCTATCTCGATGTAAAGAATATAAAAAAATGAAACTACTGAAAAGCAGAGATTTAATACCTGATTTCGATATAATTAAAAAATATTGCGTAAGAAAGAAGAAAAGATAAAATTAAAGAATAAGATTTGCAAGTGAAGAAAAAAAAGATAAAAAGACGACAAAAGATTTTTTGAGTTGATAAAAGTGAAGAACGATGCACAAAAAAAACAACATCATAAAGAAAACTCTAAGACCCACACCAATCCCACTGTACTACAAACGTATTCTCTTCACAAATCAGAAACCCTCAAAACCAAGCTGACTGACGGGAAAGAAGTCAAATGAGTAGCTGGAATATGAAAGTTACAACGAAGATGAAAGAAGAGTGAGAAGAATGGGGTTCGAAAGAAGAGAAGAGGGGGGGGAATGGGGACGAGGGATGAGGGGAGAGGGGAGAGGGGAGAGGGGGGAG
>JAABUT010002866.1_pt1 | contig 15765 bp, 15 predicted proteins | sample 5559281 | NCBI WGS metagenome assembly JAABUT01 (sample SAMN10711880, study PRJNA513359) | rock metagenome | isolation source: Antarctica rocks | place: Antarctica: Victoria Land, Ricker Hills nord | collected 2016-01-04 | reverse complement strand
CAGCCCCACGAGCCAGGACTCGGAGACCGCGACAGACGCGGCAACCCTGCACGCCCACCACCAGACCATCAGCAAGACGACCCAGCCGACCGCGCCAACCAAGATCACGAAAGATCGAGGCTAGGGACACCGTCGGCCGCCAGCCGCGCCTGGCCCAGCAGCCGCAGGGCCGGGAGCACCCGGGCCGGGCGCTCGTGGTGAGGACCCGCGGGCGCCGTACGACCGGGTGAGCAAGCGGAAGGGGAAGCGGATGGGCAAGGTCTCGCTGGACACATACCTGTTCTGCGAGCGCAACCGCCAAGAGGCGATGGAGTTCTACAAGGGCGTCTTCGGCGGAGAGCTCACGACCCAGAAGCGGGCGACGTCGATCCGGAGGCCCCGGAAGACATGAAGGAGCTGCTCATCCACGCCAGCCTCAGGGGCGGCGAGGTGAACCTCATGGCCAGCGACCGGACGGACGCCGGGACCGGCCCCCAGTCGAGGGTGAGCATCTCGCTGAGTGGATCCGACGAGGACAAGCTCCGGAAGATGTAGGACGACCTGAGCGCCGGCGGTACGGCGGACTACCCGCTGAAGAAGGAGTTCTGGGGCGACATCTTCGGGAGTCTGACGGACAAGTCGGCATCAACTGGATGGTGAGCATCGGCCAGGAGCAGCACTAGTCGCGGATCTGTATCGGCGGCGCAGCTCCGCCGTACTGCGGCGTAGGTCATCGTGTCCGCCAGCACAGGTTCCGCTGCCGGCGTCGAGACACGATGACTTTGGCCGCCTCACGTTCCCCGGCGAGCACCGACTCCTGGTATCGCGGGCGCCGACACGGGCCATGCCCCCGCCCGTCGGGGCACCAGCGGGGGCGCGCATCCTGTCCAGTGCGGCCGGCGGGCGGCCGCGTCGAGACGGGAGAGCGCTGTGAGGACGGCCCAGGTGGCGACGGCCCTGGTGGCGACGGCACTGGGCGCGGCCTGCCTGCTGACGGCGTGCGGGGGTGGCGACCAGCCGGCCGTGGCCACGTCGAACGAGCCGTCCCCCGTCGCGCCGGGCAGCACCCCCTCGCCCGACGCGGCCCAGCGGACCGATCTGCTCAAGCGGCTGGGCGCCGTCGACCCCCGTCTGGTGGCCGACCCGGACCAGGCGGTGCGGCGGTCGCAGCTGGTCTGCCTCGACATCCAGAGCGGCAAGGACGAGGGCGTGGTAACGGCGAGCGCGGCCGCGCGGTTGCGGGCCGGCGGAGCTCCGAAGCTGACGACGGCCCAGGGAGAGGCGATCGCAGAGGCGGTGGCAGAGACCTTCTGCCCCGTGTCCTGAGGGACGGGTCGCGTCGGCGTACGATCTGGGCATGCTCCTGCGCCTCCTGCTTCCCGAGCCGCGCTGACCGAGCCCGACGTCAGCGCGGCTGCCCCCGTCCGCGACGGGGGCTGTTCCCTGTCCGGACCGGAGATCCTGGGAGTTGGCATGACCGGCAGCGAGCACGACGCGCAGGCCCATGACCCGCACGGCTATGACCCGCACGCCGTGCAGGACCGCTGGCTGCCGGTCTGGGACCGGCTCGACCTCAACCGGGCCGGGCTGCGCGCGGGGGCGCCGAAGAAGTACGTGCTCGACATGTTCAGCTACCCCAGCGGGGACCTGCACATGGGGCATGCCGAGGCGTTCGGCATCGGCGACGTCATCGCGCGCTACTGGATGCGCCGCGGCTTCGACGTGCTGCACCCGGTCGGTTGGGACTCCTTCGGCCTGCCTGCCGAGAACGCAGCCATCAGGCGCGGCGAGCACCCGGCCGCGTGGACCTACGCCAACATCGAGACCCAGGCGGAGTCGTTCCGCCGCTACGCCATCAGCTTCGACTGGTCCCGTCGGCTGCACACGTCCGACCCGGAGTACTACCGCTGGACGCAGTGGCTGTTTCTGCGCTTCCTCGAGCGTGGCCTGGCCTATCGCAAGAAGTCCTCGGTCAACTGGTGCCCGGTGGACCAGACCGTGCTCGCCAACGAGCAGGTGGTGGGCGGGCGCTGCGAGCGGTGCGGCGCGGAGGTCACCAAGCGCGAGCTGACCCAGTGGTACTTCCGCATCACTGCGTACGCCGACCGCCTGCTCGACGACATGGCCCAGCTCGAGGGAAGCTGGCCGGACCGCGTGCTGCTGATGCAGAAGAACTGGATCGGGCGCTCGCAGGGAGCCACCGTCGAGTTCGCCGTGGGCGACCGCGTCGTCCCCGTCTTTACCACCCGGCCCGACACGCTGTACGGCGCGACCTTCTTCGTGGTGGCCGCCGACGCCCCCCTGGCCGACGAGCTGTGCGCCCCCGAGCGGCGCGAGGCCTTCGAGGCCTACCGCGAGCAGGTGCGCAAGCTCTCCGAGATCGACCGGCAGTCCACGGACCGCGAGAAGACGGGCGTCGACCTCGGCGTGACTGCCACCAATCCGCTGACGGGCGAGCCGATGCCGGTCTACGCCGCCGACTACGTGCTGGCCGACTACGGGACCGGCGCCATCATGGCGGTGCCCGCGCACGACCAGCGCGACCTCGACTTCGCCCGCGCCTTCGACCTGCCGGTGCGGGTCGTGGTCGACACCGGCGGCGAGGACCCGGCCGTCAGCGGGGTGGCCACCGCCGGCGACGGCGTGCTCGTCAACAGCGGTCCGTACGACGGGCTGCGCAAGGCTGAGGCGATCGCCCGCGTCGTCGCCGACCTGGAGGCGGGCGGCGGCGGTCAGGGCGCGGTCAGCTACCGGCTGCGGGACTGGCTGCTGTCGCGCCAGCGCTTCTGGGGCGCGCCGATCCCGGTCGTGCACTGCCCGTCCTGTGGGGAGGTGCCGGTGCCCGACGAGCAGCTGCCCGTGCGGCTGCCCGAGGACATGAAGGGCGCGGACCTGCAGCCGAAGGGGCAGTCGCCCCTGGCCTCCAACCGGGCCTGGGTCGAGACGACCTGCCCTGGCTGCGACGGGCCGGCCGAGCGCGACACCGACACGATGGACACCTTCGTCGACTCGTCGTGGTACTTCCTGCGCTTCTGCTCGCCGCACGACGAGGACGCGGCCTTCGACAGTGCGGCCGTGCGTGAGTGGATGCCGGTGGCGCAGTACGTCGGCGGGGTCGAGCACGCGATCCTGCACCTGCTGTACAGCCGCTTCTTCACCAAGGTGCTGCACGACATGGGCCTGCTCGACGCCACCGAGCCGTTCTCCGCGCTGCTCAACCAGGGCCAGGTCGTCAACGGCGGCAAGGCCATGAGCAAGTCGCTGGGAAACGGCGTCGACCTCGGCGCCGAGCTGACGTCGTACGGCGTGGACGCCATACGGCTGACGATGGTCTTCGCCGGGCCGCCCGAGGACGACATCGACTGGGCGGACGTGTCGCCGTCCGGTGCCGTGAAGTACCTCGCCCGGGTCGCCCGGCTCGCCGCTGACGTCGGGGCGCTCGCCGGAGACGAACGCGACCCCGGCGTCGACAAAGCCGTCGCGCACACCGTGGAGGAGGTCACCCGGCTCACCGAGGCGCACCGGCTCAACGTGTCGATCGCGCGCTTCATGGAGCTGACCTCGACGCTGCGCAGGGCGGTCGAAGCGCGTGCCGGAGCCGCCTCCTTGCGGGACGGCGTCGAGTCGCTCGCGGTGATGCTGTCCTGCTACGCGCCCTACACCGGCGAGGAGGTCTGGTCGCGGCTCGGCCACGACGTCGACGCCGGTGACAGCGTGCATGCGCAGACCTGGCCGTCGTACGACCCGACGCTGCTCGTCGAGCAGACGGTCACCTGCATCGTGCAGGTGGCAGGCAAGCTGCGCGACCGGCTTGAGGTGCCAGTCGGCATCGGCGAGGACGAGCTGCGCAAGCTGGCCCTGGACAGCGAGGGGGTGCGGCGGGCGCTGGACGGCGCCGGTGTGCGCGCCGTCGTGGTCCGGGCACCGCGGCTGGTGAACGTCGTGCCGGCCTGAGCTGATGGCCCCGTCCGGGAACGGCGCGACCTAACCTCTCCCGACATGGGCAGCCGGGTCGCCGTGGTCACCGACAGCACCGCCTACCTGCCGGCGGGTCTGGCGGAGAAGTACGACGTCATCGTCGTGCCGCTGCACGTCATGCTCGCCGGCCGCACCGGCGCCGAGGGCGTCGAGGTCTCGCCGCGGGAGGTCGCGGCGGCGCTGGCGGAACGCCGGCAGAAGGTGTCGACGTCGCGGCCGACACCCGTCGAGCTGGCCGCCGCCTACCGCGCCACCGGCGCCGGAGCGGTGGTCTCCGTGCACCTGGCCGCCGGGCTGTCCGGCACCTACGACGCCGCGCACCTCGCCGCGGACGAGGTCGCGGACGAGGGCATCGACGTGCGCGTCGTCGACTCGCAGGCGGTCGCGATGGGACTGGGCTTCGCCGTCCTCGCAGCGGCAGGGTCGGCGGCGGCCGGCGCCGGCCTCGACGCCGTGGCCGCCCGGGCTGCGCGGGCCGCGGCGGCCACCACCACGCTGTTCTACGTCGACACGCTCGAGCACCTGCGCCGTGGCGGCCGCATCGGCGCGGCGGCCGCCCTGCTCGGCACCGCCCTCGCCGTCAAGCCCCTCCTGCAGGTCTCCCACGGCACCATCGCCCCGTTGGAGAAGGTGCGCACCGCGTCCCGGGCGCTGGCCCGGCTCGAGGACCTGGCCGCCGCGGCAGCTGCTGACGTCGCGGTCGACGTGGCCGTGCACCACCTCGCCGCGGCAGCGAAGGCAGACCTGTTGGCCGAGCGGCTGCGGGCCCGGTTGCCCGGCCTTGAATCGCTGCACGTCTCGGAGGTCGGCGCCGTCGTCGGGGCACACGTCGGCCCGGGACTGCTCGGAGTCGTCGTCTTCCGCCGATGACCGCGTTGCCTGCACTTGCGGCTGTGGTGGGCTATCTGCTCGGAGCCCTGTCGCCGGCGTCCTTCGCGGCCGCCCGGCGCGGCGTCGACCTGCGCGGGGTCGGTTCGGGCAACCCCGGAGCGGCCAACGTCGGCCGCGCCCTCGGCCGGCGTACCGGCGCCGTCGTCGCTGTGCTCGACATGGCCAAGGGGGCCCTGCCGGCAGCGGCCTTCGGAGCGCTGGAGCACCGCGCCGGGCTGGTCGCGGGCATCGCCGCCGTGCTGGGTCACGTGAGCTCGCCGTTCCTGCGCGGCAAGGGCGGCAAGGGCGTGGCGACGGCGGCCGGCGCCATCCTGGGCTCGCACCCGCTGTGGTTCCCGGTCGCGCTGCTCACGTGGCTGCTCGGGGTGGCGGCCACCAGGTGGATCGCCCTGGCGTCGATGCTGGCCGCCCTGTCGACGCTCGTCGTGGCCCTGGTCGAGGGGCGCGACCGGCTGTGGGCGGCAGCGGTGACGGCCATCATCGTTGCGCGCCATCGGGACAACGTCGTACGCCGGCTTGCCGCCGGTCGGGGTGAAGGGGCGCCGCTGGAGTAGCGACCGGTCGACAGCGGAGGCCGGTCCGTCCACAGGTCGGCCGGCCTTCCACAACCGGCCCGCGCGAGGGACAGGAGCGCGGCCGCCGCTCCTAGCGTCACGCCGTGCCCCTGCGTCCCCGGCCGGTCCCGGCCGACCCAGTCGCCGCCGCGCGGGTGGAGGCACTGCTGGTGGCGGTACCGCCGTTGGCCTCCAGCGACGCGCCGCCTCCTGAGCAGACTCCGCCCGCGCCGCAGCCCGACGGACTGGTGGCGGCGGTCCAGCTGGAGCCGGTGTCGGCGGAGAAGCCGGTGTCGCTGCCGCGCCGTTGGGCGGCGCGGCTGCCGGAGCCGCTGCGCGGCGGCCGCTGGGACCCAGGCCGGCGGGGAGCCGCTGCCCTGGCCGGCGTCGCCCTGCTCGCGGCGCTGGTCGCCGGGCTGGTCGTCCTGCGCGGCAGACCGCAGGAGGTGGTGACGCCGCCGGTCGAAAGCGCGTCGGCGGGCCCCGCCTCGGCCGCCGCAACAGCCGGCCCGGGACCTTTGCCCGCTGGAGGCCTCGCAGTGGTGGTCGCCGTCGCAGGCAAGGTCCGTCGGCCGGGCCTCGTACGCCTGCCCGTGGGCGCCAGGGTCGACGACGCCGTCCGGGCAGCGGGAGGGACGCTGCCCGGCGCAGATGTCGGGCTGCTCAACCTCGCCCGCAAGCTCGTCGACGGCGAACAGGTCCTCGTGGCCGTGCAGCCGCCGCCTGGCACGGCCCAGACCGCACCCGGCGGCGCGGCGCCCGGCGGCGCGGCGGGCGGTGCGGCGACCGGGACATCGCCCGCGGGCGCGCAGGTCGACCTCAACGCCGCGACTGTCACCGACTTCGACGGGCTCCCGGGCATCGGGCCCGTCCTCGCCCAGCGCATCGCTGACTGGCGCACCGAGCACGGTCGCTTCGCCAGCGTCGACCAGCTCCGCGAGGTCAGCGGGATCGGCGAGAGCAAGTTCGCCAGCCTCAAGAGCAAGGTCAGGGTGTGAGCCGGGACGCGCCGGAGCGGCCGGACCTGCGGCTCCTGGCGCCGGCGGCCGTGGTCTGGCTCACCGCGCTCGCGGCCCTGCGCCTGCCTCCTGCGCTGGTCCTGTCAGCGGCCGGGGTGGCGGCAGCCACCGGAGTCGCCCTCCTGACCCGGCGTCGGCGCGCTGCGATCCTCGTCGCCGCGCTGTGCCTGTGCGCCGCCGCCGGCACCTCCACCTCGTTGCGCGTGCACGCCCGGGGCTCGGGTCCGTTGCACGACGCCGCTGTGGCCCGCGCCGCCGTGGTCGTCGACGGCGTGCTGCTCGACGACCCACGGGTCACCGTGCCGCGGTCCAGCGGAGCACTGGCGGTGCGCGAGCTCGTCGTCGCCCGGCTCCGGGTCGAGCGGCTGCAGGTCGCGGGGCGCCGTTACACGCTGCGCAGCCCGGTGCTGGTGCTGGCCACCGACCGGGCCTGGCTGCCACTGCTGCCGAGCCAGCACCTGCGGGCCGAGGGCAGGCTGCAGGCCCCCGGGCCGGGCGATGACGTTGCGGCCTTGCTGTCGGCGCGCGGTGAGCTGCATCTGCTCGGGTCGCCGAGCCCACTCCAGCGGGCCGCGGGCACCCTCCGCGAGGGCCTGCGGCGGGCCGTCGCGCCACTGCCCGAGGCGGAGCGTGGTCTGCTTCCCGGGCTGGTGGTCGGCGACGTCTCGCGGCTCGACCCCGGCCTGCAACGGGACTTCCGCACGACCGGGCTGACCCACCTCACCGCCGTGAGCGGCACCAACGTCGCCGTTCTGCTCGGGGCCGTGCTGCTGCTCTGCGGACGGCTGCGGATCCCGCTGCGGGTCCGGCCGGTGCCGGCCGGACTCGCGCTCGTGGCCTTTGCGGTGCTGGCGCGGCCGTCGCCGAGCGTGCTGCGCGCGTCCGTCATGGGCGCGCTCGCGCTGCTCGCGTTGGGCACCGGCAGCCGGCGCAGCGCCCTGCCGGCGCTCTCCGCGGCGGTGATCGTCCTCGTGCTCGTCTCGCCCGACATGGCCGTGTCGGCCGGCTTCGCGCTGTCGGTGCTCGCGACCGCCGGACTGCTCGTGCTCGCTCCGGGTTGGCGTGAACGGCTCGCCCGTCACCTGCCGGCCTGGCTGGCCGACGCCATCGCCGTCCCGGCTGCGGCGCAGGTGGTCTGCGGCCCGGTCGTCGTCGCCCTTTCCGCTCAGCTCGGGCTGCTCTCCGTCCCGGCCAACCTGCTTGCGGTTCCGGCGGTGGCTCCCGCCACGGTGCTCGGCGTGGCAGCCGCCCTCGTGGCACCGGTCTGCCTGCCGCTCGGCCAGGGGCTGTCGTGGCTCGCCTGGCTTCCGACGGCGTGGCTGGTCCGGGTTGCGCGAACCGGCGCCCAGCTGCCGGGCGCCGCCGTGCCCTGGCGAGGCGATGCGTCGGGGGCCTTCCTGCTCGTGGCTCTCACCGTCGTGCTGGCCGTGGTGCTTCACGCCCGCCTGCCACGACGGGTCCTGGGCAGCGCGTGCGCGGGCATGCTCGTCACCGCCGGCTCACTCACGGTCCTGGCACCCGGCTGGCCGCCACCCGGCTGGTTCCTGGTGACCTGCGACGTGGGGCAGGGCGACGCCCTGGTCCTCGCCGCCGGGCCGCACACCGCTGTGGTCGTGGACACCGGCCCCGACCCTGCTCCCATCGACGCCTGCCTCAGCCGGCTCGGTGTGCGGCGGGTGCCGCTCGTCGTCCTCACCCACCTGCACGCCGACCACGTGGAGGGGTTGCCCGGTGTGCTCCGCGGCCGGCCGGTCGGCGGCATCGAGCTCGGTCCGCTGGACGAGCCCGCGATCGAGCGCAGGCGGGTCCTCGGCTGGGCCGCCGGCCGGCATGTGCCCGTCAGCAAGGCGGTCGTCGGAGAGGTACGCCGGGCCGGGGGCGCCCGCTGGCAGGTGCTTGCTCCCGAGCGGGCCTTCCACGGCACGACCAGCGATCCGAACAACTCCTCGCTCGTGCTGCGGCTCCAGGCACCAGGCGGGCCCGTCGTACTCCTGACCGGCGACGTGGAGAAGGACGCCCAGCGCTCGCTGCTCGCCTCGGGTGCCGACCTGCGTGCCGTCGTGCTCAAGGTTCCGCATCACGGAAGTGATCATCAGGACCCCGACTTCCTGCGTGCGGTCGGCGCGCGCGTCGTCATGACCTCGGTGGGCACCGGCAACCCCTACGGGCACCCGTCCCCCCGCACACTGGGCCAGCTGGTCGATCAGGGCGCGCGCTCCTACCGCACCGATCACGACGGTGACGTGGCGCTGGTGTCGCGAGGGCCGCGGCTGTCCTCGGTCGCCCGCGCCGGCGCCGGCACGGTGGCCACCCGACCCCGCGTCACGGGGCTTCCCGGCACCGGGCTGACAGTGCGGGCGGATACGCTGCCCGACCTGCCCGGGCTGCGCTGCAGTCCCAGCGACCCACCGCTACCCGCGGCCCGAGGACCACCGGGTCTGCGACGATGTGCCGGTGTCCACGCGGAGCGGCCCGGCCGCCCTCACCCTCGTCGTCGGCGACGAGGAGCTGCTCGTCAGCCGGGCCGTCCGGGCGGCGGTGCGGGCTGGCTCCGAAGGCGACGCTGACGTCGACGTCCGCGACCTCGACGCCGGCTCGCTTGCCCCGGGCGACCTCGCGGAGCTGCTCAGCCCCTCCCTTTTCGGCGAGCGGCGCGTGGTCGTCCTGCGCGACGGTCAGGACCTCGACAAGGAGGTCACCGCGGAGGTCACGGCGTACGCCGGGGACCCACTGCCGGAGGTGTGCCTCGTCGTGGTCCACGCGGGCGGCCAGAAGGGCAAGGCGGTGCTCGTGTCGCTCACGGCTGCGGGCAGCCGGCGGGTCGACGTCGTCAGACTGACCAAGGTCAGCGAGCGCCGCGACTTCGTGCGCAGCGAGCTCAGGTCCGACGGCAGGGTCGTGGAGGAGGCGGCAGTGCTCGCTCTGCTCGAGGCGGTCGGCAACGACCTGCGCGAGCTCTCGTCCTCCTGCAGCCAGCTGCTCTCGGACACCGAGGGGCCGATCACTGCAGAAGCCGTGAGCCGCTACCACCGCGGCCGTGCCGAAGCCAGCGGCTTCGCCGTCGCGGACCGGGCGGTTGAGGGCGACCTGGCCGGTGCGCTCGAGCTGGTGCGGTGGGGGCAGGCCACCGGCCTCGCCCACGTCCTGGTCACGAGCGCGCTCGCCAGCACCCTCCGCTCGGTGGCGATGGTCGCCTCGGCGGGCCGCTCGATCCCGGCGGGACAGCTGGCGGGCCAGCTGGGCATGCCGCCGTGGAAGGTCGAGAAGACGCAGCGCCAGTCCCGCGGTTGGCTGCCGGAGGGGCTGTCGGCCGCCATGCGTGCCGTCGCCGATGCCGACGGACAGGTGAAGGGCGCCGCCGCGGACCAGGACTACGCGGTGGAGCAGGTTCTGCTTCGGGTCGTGCAGGCGAAGGGAGCTGGCCGATGAAGCTGCTGGGCAGGGGTCGCCAGTCGGGGCGCCCAAAGCATGGCTCCTCCGGATCGGCCGGCTCGCCTGAGACGGCCGACACGGCTCCGGTCGAGCCCCCCCTCAAGGCGCGTGTCGAAGGGCCGGACGAGGAGGTCGACCGCAGAGCGGACGGCCGCGGGGAGGTCGACGACGAGCAGGGTGACGGAGAGCAGCGCGGCGGAGAGCAGCGCGGTCACGACATCGTGGCGCCCGAGCACGACGAGCACCACGGCGGAGCCCATGTGCCCGAGCCCGAGCAGGCGCCGGGACAGGCGCACGGCCGCCTCGCGCAGGAGGAACAACCCCCCGTGGAGGTCGACGGCGAGCCCGCCGAGGAAAACCGCCGGTCAGTCGAGCAGGAACAGCCCGACAAGGGCGCGGAGGAACAGCAGCGTCCGGCTGCGGCACGCCGGACCCCGCTCTACTCGCGACTGCTCCGGCTCAAGCACGTGCATCCGAACGGCTGGCAGCGTGCGCTGCTCGCCGAGGGTTCCTTGGCTGTTGCCGGGCTGCTCGTGCTGGCCGACCTCGCCACCGCCTGGACGCTGCTCGTGCTCCCCGTCGCCGTGGCGGGTGTCGTCAAGGCCAACGACCTGCTCGCCGGTTTCCTCGCGCGAAGGTCGCGTGCCGCCCCGACACGCTTGAGCGCGACGACGCCGCCCGGGTCGGAGCCGGCAACTGATCCTGTCCCGACGCAAGCCGTGGCGGACGGGCCGGACGGACCCGGGCTGGCAGCGACGGCCGACGTCGGGGCGGGCGATCGACCGGACCTGGGGGAAGCGCCTGACGCAGCGGACGCGCGGGACGTCGACCCTGTGCCGGCACAGGATGCGGCACGGGACCAGGATGCCGCGCCGGGTCCAGGCCATGCGCCGGACCAGCGGGACGCCCTGGCCTGAGCCCGCGACGGCCGACGGCGCCGATCCCGAGCGGGACCGGCGCCGCGGCGTCAGACGAAGGTCAGCTGCTGGTGCTGGTGAGCTCGGCGACCCGCTTGGCCATCGCGGACTTGCGGTTGGCGGCCTGGTTGCTGTGGATGACACCCTTGCTCGCGGCCTTGTCCAGCTGCCGGCTGGCGGTGCGCAGGTGGCCCGCGGCGGTCTCGATGTCGCCGGCCGCGGCAGCCTCGCGGAACTTGCGGACGGAGGTCTTGAGGGCCGACTTGACCGACTTGTTGCGGAGCCGGGCCTTCTCGTTGGTCTTGATGCGCTTGATCTGCGACTTGATGTTCGCCACGCGGAGATGTCCTCGAAGTCCTCGTCGGGTGGGCGCGCAGCAGCCTTCGCGCGGCACGCGGTCCGGCAAACTCTAGCAGGACGGCGCCGACCGATGCCCGTGCGAGCAGCGCCGACAGCGACCACCCATCGGTCACACCCACCGGTCACACCCACCGGTCCCACCCACCCCGGCCGCTGCCGCAGCCACTCGACCGCCACCGCGCCCTGTGCTGCCTGGAACGCGCGCACGCTCGGCAGGCCCGCCGGCGCCGGCTGTCGACACCGGTACTGCATGTACCCCGCCAAAGCCAGCACGAGCAAGGTGACGGCCTCCGGGTCGCCACCGCGGCCGACAGCCGAACGGGCGAGCAGCTCGTCCGGCGCCGGACCTCCGTGCAGTCGCACCGAAGGTGCGAACCAGACCAGGTCCACGAGCGGCGCGCCGCGGGCGGCCCACGGCCAGTCGACCAGCACGAGCGAGCCGTCCGGCCGCACCAGCATGTTGTCGGCCCGCACGTCGCCGTGCAGCAGGCTCTCCCCGTACGCCGCCTGCTCCCAGAGCGGCTCCGCCTCGGCGAGGGCGTGCAGGTGCGCGGCCTCCCAGTCCGACAGGTCGTCGGGCGGATCTGCCGCGAGGGACCGCCAGCCGGTGAACGCTTGCTCGCGGTCCTCCGACAGCTGCTCGACATCCACCGGAGCTGGCGTCAATGCGACGGCGTTGCGGTCCAGCAGCGCGAGCGCGGCGCCCAGCTCGCCGTCGTCCCACGGCTGGCGAGGCGGCCGGCCCGGGATGTCCTCGAGCAGCAGCACGACCCAACCGCCTTCGTCGTACGACGACAGCAGCTGTGGCGCGCCCGCAGTCGCCGGCAGTGCCGCCGTCACACGCGCCTCCCGCCGGTGCAGGTCGGCCGTCTGCAGGTTGACGCGCTGGTCAGCGGCCTTGACGAAGCCGCGGCTGCCGTCGGCGCAGCGCAGGCGGGAAGCGACGCCGGGAGAGAAGCCGCCGAGTGCACTCGCCGACGCCACGACGGGGGACCCGAGCACATCCTCCGCCCAGGCCCGGACGTGCGAAGGCAGCGATGACCAGGGCGGGCGTGGCATCCGACGAGTGCAGCCGGGTCCTCTCAGCGAGGCAACCCGATTTCGGTCCGCCTCAGCCCAGCAGCGGGAAGCGCGCAGCGGCGGCCCCGAGCAGCTCGCGGTCCTCGGCGCGCAGCGGGAGCCGGCCGCTGCCGCGCAGGACCCATCCCGCGTCGTCGTCCGCGGGCAGCTCGGTGCCGGCCAGCGCCGCCATGCTCCCCCGCGCGGCGGCGAGCGGTCCCGGTGCGGGAGCGGGCGTGTCCGGCAGCTCGAGCAGGCAGTCCAGGTGGTGCACGACCGCCTCGACGACGAGGGTGTCCGTCAGGTCGGCGACGGTCAGCAGGTGTTCCTGCGTCGCCACGGTCTCGCCCGGCGCACGGGCTCCGACCGCCCGCACAGCGGCCTCCGCCGTGTCACGCCACTGCGCCAGCAGGCCGTGCGGGCCGCGGTACGCCGAGGCCTGCACGCGCAAGAACCGGGCTCCGCGCGCCGCACGCAGCGGGTCGGCGTCGCCCTGCCACGCCCGCCAGTAGCCCGGCGCATCCACGCTCGGAGCGACGTCGACCGGCGACGCGCAGGCCATCAGGGCGCGCTGGGCGTCGCCGAGCAGGTGCACGAGCACATCCACCACGGTCCAGCCGGTGCAGCGCGAGGCGCGGCCCATGATGACCTCGTCGAGGCCGCCCAGCAGGGCGGTCACCCCGGCGTACGCCTGTGTCAGCACGGGCGCCTCACCCGTTGTCCGGGCCGGCGGGTCGTCACTGCACGCGGACCGGCACCGCGGCTCGCGTCGCGTACCCGAGCGCTCGGGTCAGGACGTCGAACGGGTCCTGGCCCTCGTCGGTGACGAAGTAGTTCGACAGGTCGGTGATGTCCTCGGCGATCCTATCCCCCCACGGTGGACGTCTCGCGCGGTCGGCGGCGTCCCAGACCACGTCGGACGGCGGGAACCGGCGGAGCTCAGCGCGGATGCGGTCGAGCTCCGCCCGGGCGAGCTCCGCCGACTCCGGATCGAGCTCGCCTCGATAGAGCTCCTTTCATCACCGCGGGGAAGCGGGTGCCCCAGCCGTCGGGCTCCAGTCGGGCCGTGACGGTGCTGAAGAACGCGTGGAACAACTCCCCCGTGCCGATGGACCACAGGTGGTTGCCCGCGTTGAGCCCGACGCCCATTGCCGGAGGCTATCGGCCGCAGGGGCCGTGATCCCGGCGTGGGCCCGGCGTACGCCTGCGTCGGCACGATCGCCTCGCCTGTCAGCATGGCACCATGTGACGTGCCCAGGACCGACCCCAGCGTGATCCGCAACTTCTGCATCATCGCCCACATCGACCACGGCAAGTCGACGCTGGCCGACCGGATGCTCGAGGTGACCGGGGTCGTCGAGGGCCGGCAGATGCGTGCGCAGTACCTCGACAAGATGGACATCGAGCGCGAGCGCGGCATCACCATCAAGAGCCAGAACGTCCGGCTGCCCTGGACCGCCGACGACGGCCGCGACTACGTCCTGCACCTCATCGACACCCCCGGCCACGTCGACTTCACCTACGAGGTGTCGCGCTCCCTGGCCGCCTGCGAGGGGGCGCTGCTGCTGGTCGACGCCGCCCAGGGCATCGAGGCCCAGACGCTGGCCAACCTCTACCTGGCGCTCGAGAACGACCTGCAGATCATCCCGGTCCTCAACAAGATCGACCTTCCGGCGGCGCAGCCGGACAGGTACGCCGCGGAGCTCGCCCACATCATCGGCTGCGACCCCGGCGAGGTGCTGCGCATCAGCGCCAAGACCGGCGAAGGGGTCACCGACCTGCTCAACACCGTCGTGCGTGACGTGCCGGCACCCGCGGGTGACGTCGACGCGCCGGCCCGCGCCATGATCTTCGACAGCGTGTACGACGCCTACCGGGGCGTCATCACCTATGTCCGGGTCGTCGACGGCAGCCTTTCCACCCGGGACCGTGGACTCATGATGAGCACGTCCAACGCCCACGAGATCCTCGAGGTGGGCGTCGTCTCGCCGGAGATGAAGCCCACCGAGCTGCTGTCCGTCGGCGAGGTGGGCTACGTCATCCCGGGCGTCAAGAACGTCCGTCAGGCCCGCGTCGGCGACACCCTCACCACGGTCGTCCGGCCGGCCCGACAAGCGCTGCCCGGCTACCGCGACCCGAAGCCGATGGTGTTCAGCGGCCTGTACCCGTTGGACGGCAGCGAATACCCGGCCCTGCGCGAGGCGCTGGACAAGCTGCGGCTCAACGACGCGGCCCTCGTCTACGAGCCCGAGACGTCGGCGGCGCTCGGCTTCGGCTTCCGGGTCGGTTTCCTCGGCCTGCTGCACCTGGAGATCGTGCGCGAGCGGCTGGAGCGCGAGCACGGCATGGCGCTGATCTCCACCGCTCCCAACGTCGTCTACCGGGTGGTCATGGAGGACGGCAGCCAGCTGACCGTCACCAACCCGAGCGACTGGCCGGGCGGCAAGATCGCCGCGGTGCACGAGCCCGTGGTCAAGGCGATGCTGCTGCTGCCGAGCGGTTTCGTCGGTGCCGTCATGGAGCTGTGCCAGGGCCGGCGCGGCGTGCTGCAGGGCATGGAGTACCTCTCCGAGGACCGGGTGGAGCTGCGGTACACCCTGCCGCTCGGCGAGATCATCTTTGACTTCTTCGACCAGCTGAAGTCGCGCACACGCGGCTACGCGAGCCTGGACTACGAGGTCGCCGGTGAGCAGGAGTCCGACCTGGTCAAGGTCGACATCCTGCTGCAGGGCGACACGGTCGACGCTTTCTCGGCGATCGTGCATCGGGACAAGGCCTACGGCTACGGCACTTCCATGACCAACCGGCTGCGCGAGCTGATCCCGCGCCAGCAGTTCGAGGTGCCGATCCAGGCGGCCATCGGCGCGCGCATCATCGCTCGCGAGAACATCCGGGCGATCCGCAAGGACGTGCTGGCCAAGTGCTACGGCGGGGACATCACCCGCAAGCGCAAGCTGCTCGAGAAGCAGAAGGAAGGCAAGAAGCGCATGAAGATGGTGGGCCGCGTCGAGGTGCCCCAGGAGGCCTTCATCGCCGCCCTCTCGACCGGCAAGGAGACCGCCGGCAAGTAGGCGCAAGGCGTCCAGGCGAGCTGGGTGCGCGCTCATTGCCGTTGGGGGTGGCCCCAGCCGTGGGGGGTGATCCAGCGGCCGTTCTTGAGTTGGATGCTGCGGTTGTTGTCGTGCAGCTGGTGGTGGTCGTGGGTGCACAGCGGGACCAGGTCTTGCAGTGCGGTGGTGCTGCTGGTGCGGTAGGGGATCACGTGGTGCGGGATGATCTCGTCGCCGTGGGCTTGGCTGCGGTGGCAGCCGTGCGCGGAGCAGCAGCCGGCCCACTGGGTGGTGAGGATGAGCCGTTCGGTGGCGGTGGCCACGCGTTGGGTGTGGCTGACTTGCACGATCTTGCGGTGGGTGTCCAGGACGAGCCGGGTGAAGGTGCTGGTGCACAGCAGCGCACCGAGCTGGGTGCGGGCCAGCGGGTTGCCGCTGCCGGCGCGGGCGGGGAGCGCCCCGGGGCCGGCCGTTGATGGTGTCGAGGGTGACGGTGACGGCCAGGTGCGGGTGGACTTTGTCGCGG
>JAABUT010002865.1_pt1 | contig 15768 bp, 14 predicted proteins | sample 5559281 | NCBI WGS metagenome assembly JAABUT01 (sample SAMN10711880, study PRJNA513359) | rock metagenome | isolation source: Antarctica rocks | place: Antarctica: Victoria Land, Ricker Hills nord | collected 2016-01-04 | reverse complement strand
CGCCGAGCAGGGTCCCGACGACCCCACCGCGCCCACCGAAGAGGCTCGTGCCGCCGATGACGACCGCGGTGATGCTCTGGAGGTTGCCTTCGGTGATCGCGTTCGGAGTGGCCGCTCCCGACCGCCCGATGAGCACCCACGCGGCGATGCCGAAGATCAGTCCCGCGACGGTGTAGACCGACAGGAGCACCCGCTTGCTGGCGATGCCGCTGAGGCGCGCCGACTCGGGATCGTCGCCGACGGCATACACGTGCCGCCCCCACGCTGTCTGGCTCAGCGCGAAACCGACCACGAGGTACATGACGAGGACGATGACCACCCCGGTCGTCACCCTGAAGCTACCGACGGAGAAGCCCTTCGCCGTCCAGTTGATGATGTCGGGCAGCCGGTTGTCCTGGATGCTCGACCCTCCGGAGTAGAGCAGGGCGATCGCCGTGAAGATGCTCAGCGTGCCGAGGGTGACGATGAAGGGCGGCAGGTTGATCCGGGTCACGAGTATGCCGTTGAGCCAGCCGGCGGCCAGGCCGAGCACGACCCCGACGATGAGCGCCAGCCAGCCCGGGAGGGTCTTGTCGGCCGCGAGGGTCGCCATGACCATCGTCGACAGGATGGCGATCGCCCCCACCGACAGGTCGATGCCTGCGGTGAGGATGACGAGCGTCTGGCCCAGGGCCAGCGCCGCGACAATCGCTGTCTGCTGGACCAGCAGCGACAGGGCGCCCGGCTGGGCGAACCGGGGGTTGACGATGGAGAAGACGACGATCGTCAGGACGAGGAGGATCGCCGGGCTGATCGCCGGGCGCGCGTGCAGGACGTGCTGCACCCGCTGGGCCGGGCTCTGGCTGCGCCGCGACAGGTCTGCGGCGGCGCTCCCCTGCGGCGGTGCGCTGGTGGCTGCCGACATCTCAGCCCCAGCAGATCTTGCTGGCGTCGTCGCTGGAGATGCTGTCCACGCCGTCCGCCTTCTTGTCGGTGACGAGGGCGACACCGGTGTCGAAGAAGTCCAGCCCCGCTGAGGTCTTGGGCTTCTCACCACCTGTCGCGATCTTGCTGATCGCCTCCATCCCGAGCTTAGCCATCTTCAGCGGGTACTGCTGGGCCGTGGCGCCGATGACGCCGCTCTTGACCGACTTGACCCCGGCGCACCCGCCGTCGACGGAGACGATCAGGGCGGTCTTGTTCTGTGCCTTGAGGGCGGCACTGGCGCCGACGGCCGTGGGCTCGTTGATGGTGTAGACGACGTTGATGTCGGGGTTCTTCGTCAGGCAGCGCTCCATCGCCGAGCGACCGCCGTCCTCGGCGCCGTTGCCGGCCTCGTTGCAGACGATGGTGTAGGTGCCGTCCTTGTACTTCCCCGTCTTGTCCTCGTCGCCGTTCTTCTTCTTGTCCTTGGTGTCGATGCCCATGCCGGTGAGGAAGCCCTGGTCACGGTTGTAGTCCACCGAGACGATCTTGTCGTTGAAGAGGTCGAGCAGGGCGATCGTCGCCGGCTTGCCGGCGAGCTGCTTCTCGGCCCACTGGCCGATGAGTGTGCCGGCCTTGAAGTTGTCGGTGGCGAAGGTGATGTCCACGGTGTTCGCCGGGTCGGGCGGGGTGTCGAGCGCGATGACGAACAGTCCGGCGTCACGGGCCTTCTTGATCGCGGAGTTGACACCGGTGGACATGGGGGTGATGAGGATTCCCTTGTCGCCCTTGGCGATGGAGTTCTCGATCGCGGTGATCTGGCCCTGGTCGTCGCCCTCCTGCTTGCCCGAGGCGACGGTGAGGTCGATGTTGCCCGCCTTGCCGGCCTCCTCCTTGGCGCCCTTCTGCATGGCGACGAAGAAGGGGTTCGACGAGTCCTTGGTGATGAGGGCGACGCCGATCTTGTCCCCACCACCACCGCCGGTCGCTCCCCCACCGGCACCCCCACCGCCGCTGCTGCTGCAGGCCCCCAGGGCGAGGGCGACGGTGGCGGCCGAGGCCAGGGCGAAGGTGCGGGTGCGACGCGCCGAGGTGAGGGAAGTGCGCATGGTCAAAGCCTCCGGGGTCAAGACAACGTTGTCACGTGAATGTATAGCCCGACCTTGCGCCCACGTCAATGGTTGTGGCTCAATTGCGACCATGCGGATGACAACGATGTCAGAGCGGGAGGCCGACCCCCTCAGACCGGGCAGGGCCACCATGCGCGACGTCGCTGCCCTGGCCGGGGTCAGCCTCAAGACCGTGTCCCGGGTGGTCAACCGCGAGGACGGCGTCTCGCAGGACCTGCGCGACAAGGTGGTCCGGGCCGCTGGGCGGCTGGACTACCGGCACAACCTCACGGCCAGCAACCTGCGCCGCAGCCATGGCCGGACCGGTGTGATCGGGGCCCTGCTCCAGGACGTCAGCAACAGCTTCTCCTCCAGCCTGCTACGCACCCTCGAGGACGCGACCCGGTCCCGCAACGGTGTCGTCCTCGCGGCGAGTCTCGACGAGGAGACCGACCGCGAGCGGGTGCTCGTCGCCGACCTCGTCAGCAGGCGGGTCGACGGGCTGATCCTCATGCCGGCGACCCGGGACCACGCCCACCTCGCCTCGGACATCCGCGCAGGCCTCCCGATGGTCTTCGTCGACCGCACACCGCGGGGCGTCGAGGCGGACAGCGTCGTCGTGGACAACCGTCGCGGGGCGCGCGACGCGACGAGACACCTCCTCCGGCACGGTCACCGCCGGATCGCCCTGCTCGCCGACCTCGTGACGATCGAGACCGCGTCCGAGCGGCTCAAGGGCTACGAGTCGGCCCTCCGGTCGGCGGGGATCAAGCCGGATCCCAGTATCGTCGCGACGGGTCTGCGGACGTCGGAGGCAGGACAGGAGGCGCTCACCCGCATGTTCGACTCGAGCCGGCCGCCCACCGCGGTCTTCGCCTGCCGCAACACCCTCAGCGCCGGTGCCGTGCGGGTGCTGCGACGCCTCGGGCTCTCGCACCAGGTTGCCCTCGTGGGGTTCGACGACTTCCCGCTCGCCGACCTCGTGGAGCCGCCGCTGACCGTCATGCGCCAGGACGTCGGATCCCTGGGCCGGCAGGCGGCCGACCGGCTCTTCGCCCGCATCGACGGCGACATCTCGCCGGTGCAGCACGTCGTCCCGTCGCTCGTCGAGCGCGGGTCCGGGGAGATCCGGCCGCGTCGTTCCTGAGCCCGGCTCTCCTTGTTGCAGACGCCGCTCGGGACAGGGCCGGTCAGAGGTCCGGGCGGCCGCTGGCCATCGCCTGGAGGCGGCCGATCCGCTGCTCCATCGGCGGGTGCGTCGAGAAGAGCTTCGAGATGTCCTGGGCCCGGAACGGGTTGGCGATCATCATGTGGCTGGCATTGACGATCTGCTGCTGGGGCTGCAGCGGTGCGCGGGCCACGCCCGACTCGAGCTTGCGGAGCGCCGACGCGAGCGCCAGCGGGTCGCCGGTGAGCTTGGCACCGTCCTCGTCGGCGTCGAACTCGCGAGTCCGGCTGATCGCCAGCTGGATCACCGTGGCCGCCATCGGGGCGAGCAGGGCGAGCAGGAGCAGGGCGAGGGGGTTGGGGCGGTCCTCGTCGTCGCCGCCGAAGCCGCCGAACATCCCGGCGAACAGCGCCATCTGCGCGATGGACGTCACGATCCCGGCCACGGCTGCCGCCACCGAACCGGTGAGGATGTCGCGGTTGTAGACGTGCTGGAGCTCGTGGCCGAGGACGCCGCGCAGCTCTCGCTCGTCGAGCAGCTGGAGGATGCCCTCGGTGCAGCAGACGACGGAGTTCTGCGGGTTGCGGCCCGTCGCGAACGCGTTCGGCGCCTCCGTCGGGGAGATGTAGAGGCGGGGCACGGGCTTGTTCGCGCGGGTCGAGAGCTCGCGGACGATGCGGTACATCTGCGGCGCCTGCGCCTCGCTGACCGGATAGGCGTGCATGGCCCGGATCGCGAGCTTGTCGCTGTTCCAGTAGCCGTAGAACGTCGCCGCGACGCCGAGAAGCGCGAAGAGCCAGAGAAACCGGCCTCCCCCGACGAGCGCGCCGATGCCGAGGAGCAGGGCCCAGATCGCGCCGAAGAGGGCAGCGGTCTTGAGCCCGTTGAAATGGTGGTGCATGTCAGGGAAACGCGGCGGCCGTCCACGTCGTTCCCCGACTGCCCCCAGCCAGGGGCCCCGCCGGAGTCAGCGTCAGTCAGCCAGATTCTGCGACGCCGCTGTCAGCCGAGCCACCCGAGGAAGATCTGGGGCTGGACCGACAAGGCGACGAGGGCGAGGGTCCCGAGCCCCAGCGCGACCGCATGGCTGGGGTGGAGCGCCGCCTGGGGCTGGGTTGACGACGCCGGAGCCGGCTCGAGCAGGACCCGCAGCCAGCGTAGATAGACCGCCACGCCGAGCACCGCGTTGAGGGCGGCGAGCACCGCCACGACCCACCATCCCTCGGCGAGCACCGGCCGCAGGGCCACGACCTTGCCGATCAGCCCAAGGAGGCCGGGCGGCAGGCCGGCGAGCGACGTCAGCGCCAGGGCCAGGGCACCTCCGGCCAAGGGTCGGGTCCGCAACAGCCCCCGGTATGCCGTGAGCTGGCGGCCGGCGCGCCCCTGGCCGGCGCGGACGGTCACTCCCACGACGGTGAACGCGACGAGGGTCGCGACGAGGTAGGTGACGAGGTAACCGGCGGACGCGCGGGCGCCGAGGCTGGAGATGCTCAGCAGCGGCAGGACGACCCACCCCGCTTGGGCGACCGTCGACCAGGCGAGCAGTCGGAGGATGTCGTGCTGCCGGAGCGCCATGACGTTGCCCAGGGTCATGCTCGCGATCGCGAGGACCGCCGTACCGATGAGCGCGGAGGTGCCGAGAGACGTCAGGGCGCTGAGAACGACGAGGAGGGCGCCGAGGGCGGCCACCTTGGAGACGCCGGCGAGGAACGCCGCGACCGGAAGAGGAGCGCCGACGTATGCCGTCGGGGTCCACGCGTGGAAGGGCGCGAGCGAGAGCTTGAAGCCGACACCCGCGAGGACGAGCACGACCGACAGCGCGAGGAGCCCGCGTTGCGGCGCACTCCTGGCGGCGACGGCGGAGCCGGAGAGCAGGGCCGGCGTGCCGGTGGCCGCGAACCAGCAGGCGGCGGCCAGCGCCAGCATGGCGAACGAGACGATCGACGTCATGAGCAGCTGCACGGCCCCGGCGATCGCGCGCCGGGTGCCGGGCAGCGCGACGAGGGCCACGACGGGAAGGGTGGCGAGCTCGAGCGTGACCAGCCACGAACCGAGGTCGCGCGCGGCGGCCACGCCGACCGCCCCGCTCGTCGCGGCGAGCATCAGGGCCAGGGTCACGGCAGTGCGGTCGTTCTCCCGCCTCCGCTCGAGGGGCCAAGCGAGAAGGAGGGTGATCGCGGCCGCGACGGTCGCCGCGAGCTGGAGCGTCGCGCTGATGGCGGTGACGGAGTAGAAACAGGTGCCCCCCTGCGGCAGGCACAGGGTCCTCGAGCCGTCGCCGGTGCCGGCCCCCAGTGCGCCGAAGGTGCCGAGCGCCCCGACGACGAGGCTGCTGAACGCGATGGCATAGTGCGCCCGCTGGGTCGTCGGCACGGCGATGTCGAGGACGAGGACGAGGACCGCGCCCACGGCCGGGGCGAGGACGGGCAGGAGGACACCGACGTCGAGGCTGATCATCGCCCCGCCTGGACCGTCGTCGAGGAGGCGGGGGTGCGGCCGCCGATGACCACGCCGGTGATGATCGCGGACGCCTCGGTCGACGTCAGCGAGAGCAGCGGGCGGGGCATCACTCCGGCGGCGATGACCGCAGCCACGAGGACGGCGATGACTCCCCACTCCCGGCCCCGAGCATCGTCACCCGCGAGACCCGTATCAGAGAATCGCCCAATTCGAGCACGGAACCGCGATTCTTTGATACCGATGTCCCTCGCGGCCGCGCGGGACGGCACGCCGGAGGACACCCCTGCCGGCGCCGGCGCTCGGGAGGGCACCGCCGGCCCGGGCCGGCCCGCCCAGACGAGCCGCAGGACCCGGAGCGCGTAGCCCGCGGCGAGGGCGATGCCGCCGACGGCGAGGACGGCGCAGACCCGGAAGAGACCTCCGGGGCGGCCGTCGGCCGGTGACCACACGGCATACACGGCGAGGAACTCGCCCCAGAAGCCGACGAGGCCCGGGAGCCCCAGCGCCGCGGCGAAGCCGACGACGAGGGCATAGCCCATCCGCGGTGACGTCTCTCGGAGGGCGGCCCGGGCGATGGTCAGGTCGGCGCTCCCCCACCGCTCCTTGAGCCCGCCCACGACGAAGAAGAGCAGGGCCGAGACGAGGCCGTGTCCGATGTTCGCGAAGAGCGCCGCCTGGAGGCCGGTCTGGGTGCCGGACGCGAGACCGAGGGCCACGAAACCCATGTGGGCCACGGAGGAGTAGGCGACGAGTCGCTTGAGGTCGCGCTCGACGAGGCAGGCGAGGCCTCCCCAGATGATCCCGATGGCGCCGCAGGCGGCGAGGTAGGGAGCCACCGTCGCGAAACCCTGGGGCACGGTCGGCAGAGCGACCCGGATGATCCCGTAGGTCCCCATCTTGAGCAGCACGGCCGCGAGGAGGACCGAGCCCCCGGTCGGGGCGACCGTGTGGGCCGGCGGCAACCAGGTGTGGGCCGGCCAGAGCGGGACCTTGATGCCGAGGCCGGTGACGAGCAGCGCGGCGACGAGGACCTGGGTGCCCTGCGGGATCCCGGCACCATGGTGTGCGGCGAGGACGGTGAGGTCGGAGGTGCCGCTGCTCGTGACCAGGACGAGGATGCCGAGGAGCATCAGGGTCGAGCCGAGGACGGTGAAGAAGACGAACCGGTTCGAGGCGTCGGCGCGCACGGCCTCGGAGACGTGCTCGTCGCCGAAGCGGCTGATGAGGACCCACATGGGGACGAGGACCAGCTCGAAGGCGACGAAGAACGCGGCGTAGTAGGTGTTCGCCGTGCCGCCACTTTCGCCACCGCCGCCCTGGACACCCCCAGCCCCGACACGGCGAGCCTCCACACCACCAGCCTCGGCACCGTCCCCCCCGACACCCCCACCACGGACGCCACGACCCGGCTCACGACCACGGGAGTGGAGGACGACCGCGACGGTCAGCGTGGAGGTGAGCAGGACGAGCGGGATGCTGATGCCGTCGACCGCGAAGTGCCAGCGTAGCCCGAGTGCCGGCACCCAGGGGGCGTCGACCTCGGGGCGCAGCCATGCCACGAGCAGTGCCAGGACCAGGGTGACGACGCTCGCACCGAGCGCGATGACGTTGCCCCGCGCCGCGCGGGCGGTGCGGGCGACGCCGAGGAGCCAGAAGCCGGCAACGGCGGGGACGAGCAGGGCCAGGATCAGTGCCACACGGTCACCCCCGCGACGGCCAGCCCCACGACCCCGAGCACGAGGGCGACGAGCCCCGCCGAGGGGACACCGCGGTGCGCCTTCTCCCCCGCCCGCCCGAGAAGCCCGGCCACGCCGGCCGCGCCACGCGGGTAGGCGTCGACGACGTCACGGTCGAGGACGACGACGAGGCGAGCCAGGGCGAGGACGGCCCGGGCGACGGCGACGTATGCCGTGTCGACGCCGAAGCCTCGATCGCTGCGTTCCTGCCACTGGGCTCCGAGCCGGGTGGCGGGGTCGGCTGCGCCGGAGGATGCGAGGTGGACCGCGACAACGGCGAGGGCCAGGAGTACGAGGGACACGACGGTCAGGGCGAGGTCGACGTGCAGGCCCCCAGCGAGGGGGAGGAGGAAGATCGCTCCGATAGTGCTCAGCAGGGCCAGCACCGAGACGGTGACGGCCGCGGCGCCGTTGACGGGGCGGGCGGCGTGGGCGGCGGTGGCGTGGTCGTCGCCGGCCGAGGCCGCGGCGTCAGGGCTCTCGGGCTGGCCGGACTCCGCCTCGGCTCTGGCCAGCTCCACGTCCTCGGCGAGGGTCGCGGCCCGTGCCTGCGTTCCCGCGGCGACGCCGGATGCGGTGGGGGCTGTGGCTGCGGTCGTGGCGGAGGTCGCGGCGACGCCGGATGCGGTGGGGGCTGTGGCTGCGGTCGTGGCGATGCCGGATGCGGTGGGGGCTGTGGCTGCGGTCGTGGCGGAGGTCGCGGCGCCGCCGGATGCGGTCGCGCCGGATGCGGTGGTGGCGGTCGCGGTGGTGATCATGGCGCTCGCTGGGCCACCGGCTGGGGTCGTGTGGGTCGGGGTGGTGGTCGTCAGCAGCAGCCAGGCCCGGGTGCAGTAGGCCGCCGTCAGCCCGACGGTGACGACGAGCGCGAGGAGGACGACCCAGGCGGTCGAGGCGTCCGGCCCGCCGAGCTGCTCCGCGGCCACCGCCAGGACGTCCTCCTTGCTGAAGAAGCCGACGAGCGGCGGCACCCCGGCCAGGGCCGCGAGCCCGATCCCGATCGACCACTGGAGCGCCCCGCGTCCCCGGGCTCGCCCGCGGAGGGCGACGAAGGCCGTTCCGCCGGCGAGGACCGAGAGCCAGCCGACGGCGAGGAAGAGCAACGACTTGAACAGCGCATGGGAGAACAGGTGGCCCAGACCGGCGCCCGCGGCGTCTCCGGCGTTGGCGAAGGCCAGCGCCGACAGCATGATCGCGACCTGGCTCAGCGTGGAGTAGGCGAGCATCCGCTTGACGTCCGACTGGGCGAAGGCGAGGAGCGCGGCCCACACCATGGTCACGGCCGCGAGGACACCCAGCAGCGTGCGGGAGGTGACGTCCACGGCATACATGGGCTGGAAGCGGGCGATGACGTAGGTGCCGGCGGCGACCATGGTGGCCGCGTGGATCAGGGCGGAGGCGGGCGTCGGGCCCTCCATGGCGTCGGGAAGCCAGTCGTGGAAGGGGACGAGACCGGACTTGCCGGCGACGCCGATGACGATGCCGACCAGCGCCAGGGTGAGCAGTGGGCTCGTCGTCACGAGCTCGGCCGACCCCTGCTGCGGCACCGCTCCCCAGTGGGCGAGGACGGCTCCCAGGGCCGTGGACCTCGCGCCCACGGAGAGGACCACGAGGCCGAGGATGAAGCCGATGTCGGCCACCCGGGTCACGAGAAAGGCCTTGTGGGCGGCCCGCCGCGCCGACTCACGGGCGCTGACGTGGCCGATGAGCAGGTAGGAGCACCAGCCCATGACCTCCCACCCGACGAGGATGAGGATGAGGTCGCCGGACTGGACGACGAGAAGCATGCCGGCGAGGAAGAGCGACACGGTCGCGGCGAAGACGGGGTAGCGGTGGTCGTCGTGGAGATACCAGATCGAGAAGACCTGGACGGCGAGCCCGACGAGGGCGACGGCGACGGCGATGACCGCCGACGTGCGATCGGCGAGAAGGTCGAGCGGGACGGCCAGCTCGCCCGTGGAGAGGGGGCCGAACGTCGAGACCGTCGAGGCCGTGTCGCTGGTGAGGGCGACCTGGACCACCGCGAGCACGAGGACGGCCGCCGACGCTGCCGCTGCAACGAGGCCCGAGAAGGGTCGCGAGCGCCGCAGGCCGAGACCGGCCAGGGCCGCCAGGGCCGGGACGAGCACGACGAGCTGCACGCTGAGCGCGGTCATCCGCGGGCCTGCATCGAGGCGGTGACCGCGTCCGGCGACTCCGTGTCTTCCGCGTCCTCGGTGTCCTCGGTGTCCTCGGTTCCCGGAGGCGTCGTCAGGTCGATGTGCCCCTGGAGACGGAACATGGCGAGAACGACGGCCAGGGCCACACAGATCTCGGCCGCTGCGATCGTGATGATGAAGAGGGTGAGGACCTGGCCGCTCTGGAGAGGCGAGTCGTCCGCCGCGCCGAGCGCGACGAGGATGAGGTTGGCGGCGTTGAGGATGAGCTCGACGCCGATGAGGACGAGCACCGCGTTGCGCCGGGCGAGAACGCCGTAGGTGCCCACCCCCGCGAGGACGGCCGCGAGGACCATCGGGAGCCAGAGGTGGATCACCGCTGGGCCTCCGGCGCGGTCGCGCCCTGCGCGGACGTCTCCATCGGCGTCGTCGCCGGCAGGGAGTTCGGGTGCTCCAGCCCGCAACGGCGCCCGAGCCTTGCGGCGAGGGGCAGCGCGCCGGCGACCCTGGCGATGGCGAAGGCCCCGATGAGGGCGACGAGGAGCAGCAGCGAGAGCAGCTCGAAGGGCCAGACCCAGCTGCCGAAGATCGCCGTGGCCACCGCGTGCGTGTTGCCGTTGACCGGCGTGACCGGCCGCTCGCCGACGAGTGGGACGAGCATCGCTGCCAGGAGGGCCGCCGTGGCGGCACCCAGCACGGCGGCGAGGATCCTCTGGAGCAGTGGCGTCCCGAGCTGGCGGTTGGCTCCGATGGGGGCGCGGGTGAGCATCAGGGCGAAGAGGACGAGGACCACCACCGCCCCGACGTAGACGAGGACCTGCACGAGGGCGACGAGCTCGGCGCCGAGGACGACATAGCAGCCCGCGAGGGTGCCGAGGCAGACGACGAGCCACAGTGCGGAGTGGACGAGGTGGCGCGTCGTCACCGCGAGGAGGCCGCTGGCGGCCGTGATGGCACCGATGAGGGCGAAGACGATGTCCCGAGTCGTCACGCGTCGTCCCCTGCCTCGCGGTTCCCCGAGGCCGCCGGGCGGGGGCGTGCCGTCCTGGCGGCGGAAGACTCGCGCAGGGTCCGTGGCGGCTTGTTCGCCGCGGCGACCTCGGCCGGCTCTGCCGACGCCGGGTCCAGCGCGGGTGGCGGCGGGACGGTCTGCATCCACTCCCCCAACCGGTCCTTCTCATGGAGCAGGTCACGGATGTCGGTCTCGGAGTACTCGAACTCGGGGCTCCAGTGCAGGGCGTCGAAGGGGCACACCTCGATGCAGATCCCGCAGTACATGCACAACGAGAAGTCGATGGCGAACCGGTCGAGGACGTTGCGCTGACGCTCGCGCCCACCCTCGGTCGTGGCCGGCAGCGTCTCCTTGTGCGAGTCGATGTAGATGCACCAGTCCGGGCACTCGCGCGCGCAGAGCATGCACGACGTGCAGTTCTCCTCGGTGAGCGCGATGACGCCCCGGGACCTCGGGGGCAGGTCGGGTCGCGTGTCCGGGTACTCCGCGGTGTGACTGGGTCGGGCCAGCGTCCGGGCGGTGGTCGCCAGCCCCTTGACGAGCCCGGGCAGTATGCCGCCCTGCCGCCGGCGGCTCTCCGGCTCCGGTCGGGCCGGCGGCTGGCTCTGCCGGTGCTGGGGACCACCCGCGTGGTCGTGCCCGGCGTGTGCGTGGTCCGCGTGGCCGTGCCCGGCGTGTGCGTGGTCCGCCTGCTCGGTCACTGGAAGATCACCACTCCCGCACCCGTCAGGGCCAGCTGGACGAGGGCGAGCGGGACGAGCCACACCCAGGCGAGCCGCTGGAGCTGGTCCTCACGCAGCCGCGGCCACGAGACCCGGAACCAGATGATGACGACGGCGACCAGGAACGCCTTGAACAGCGTCCACACCCACCCGAGCGCGTCGTCGAAGGGTCCCTTCCAGCCGCCGAGAAAGAGCACGGTGAAGAAGAAGGACATGACGACGATGCCGGCGTACTCGGCCAGGAGGAAGAAGGCGAACCGCAGGCCGGTGTACTCCGTGTAGGCGCCGAAGACGATCTCGGAGTCGGCCACGGGCATGTCGAACGGCGGTCGCTGGAGCTCGGCCAGCGCTGCGACAAGGAAGCAGACGGCACCCGGCAGCTGCCAGAGCAGCCACCACGGGTTCCACTGGGTCACGATGCCCTTCAGCGACAGGGTGCCGGCCGCCAGGGCGACGGAGGCGACAGCCAGGACCATCGGCAGCTCATAGCTCAGGAGCTGGGCTCCGGCGCGCATGGCGCCGAGCAGGGAGTACTTGTTGGCGCTGGCCCAGCCGGCCATGAGGGTGCCGAGGATCCCGATGCCGGTGGCGGCCAGGACGAACAGGGCGCCGGCATCCACCTCTGCGGCAACGACGTTCGGCGAGAGCGGGATGACACACAGCGCGACGAGGGCCGGGACGAGGGCCACCCCCGGAGCGAGCCGGAAGACCCACCTGTCGGCCCGGGCGGGGGTGATGTCCTCCTTCTGGACGAACTTGATGCCGTCGGCGACGAGCTGGGCCCACCCGTGGAACCCGCCGGCATACATCGGGCCGAGACGGCCCTGCATGTGGGCCATCACCTTGTGCTCGGTCTGCCCGACGAGAAGCGGCAGGACGAGAAAGGCGGCCAGGGTCGCGACCGCACGAAGGACGACCTCGAGCACGCTCACCGCGGCCCCCACTCGGCAGGAGGGACGCCCGGCGCCTGGACCCGACGACGACCGGGGGCGGCGCGGCGACCGTCGCCGCTCTCTCCCGGCTCCTTGGCCCCGGGCCACGGCTTCAGGGCGCGGGCTGCCAGGACGAAGGACTTGCGCAGTGGGTTGCCCTCAAAACCATTGGGCAGCAACAGTGGCCGCAGGCCGAGGCCGCTGCCGTCATCGAAGCCCGTGACGCCGACACCGAACATCTCATGCACCTCGCGCTCGTGCCAGGCGGCGCCCCCGAAGACCGACGTCAGGCTGTCGATCGCGGCGCCCTCCGTCAGACGGGTGCGCAGGAGGTGGCCGCGGGCGGCGCCCCGACGCGAGACGTCATAGACGTGCAGGACGATGTCGAACCCCGGCGCCTTCGCGTCATCCGTCTGGTCGACGGCCGAGAGCCAGTCGAAGAACGTGAAGCCGGTGTCGCGCAGCTCGCGCGCGGCCCGGACCCATTCCCCCGGGGCGACGTCCAGACAGGTCTGCTCGGGTGCCTCCCCGGCAGGTGTTGCCGTCATCGCTCGTCGTCCCCGAGCCCGAAGATGTCGTCGGCGAGGGTCTCCTCGCCCGAGGCGTCGCGACTCCGGCGCCTTGGCTGCGCGGGCCGGCGAGCTGCCGGATGCGCCGGGGCTGCCCGTTGCGCCGGGGCTGCCCGTTGCGCCGGGAGCGCCTGGGTGGGCTCGGAGGCCGGAGCCGGTGAACCTCCGACTGCGAGGGTCGCGACGGTCACGGGCACCTCCGGGGGGAGCGCCCCCGGAACGACCGGGGTGGCCGCGGTAATGGTCGCCGAGTGCCTTATGGCACGCCGCTTCTCGCCGGGCCGGGGCTGCAGCGGGTCGCCGCGGCCGGGGATGTCCTTGTCGTCGGGCGTCACGAGCGGGCGGGCGACCTCCGCTGCCGACGCAAGTCTTCCCCCGGCATACCGGCGACCGATGGCCTTGCCGGACACCGTCTCCGCGGCGATCTTCTCCTGCAGCTTGATGATCCCCTGGAGGAGGGCTTCGGGGCGGGGCGGGCAGCCGGGGACGTAGACGTCGACGGGGATGATGGTGTCGACGCCCTTCATGACGCAGTAGGAGTCCCAGTAGGGGCCGCCGGAGTTGGAGCAGGCGCCGAAGGAGATGACGTACTTGGGCTCGGGCATCTGGTCGTAGAGGCGCCGGACCGCGGGAGCCATCTTGTCGGTGACGGTGCCGGACACGACCATGAGGTCGGCCTGACGCGGGCCGGGGGCGAAGGGGATGACACCGAGCCGGATGAAGTCGTGCCGCGCCATCGATGCGGCGATGAACTCGATGGCACAGCAGGCGAGTCCGAAGTTGAAGACCCAAAGGCTGTAGCGGCGGCCCCAGTTGAGGACGACCTTGATGGGTGCGGGGGCGTGCTCGGACAGCGGCCCGACGCGGGGTGTGGGCAGGTCGACGGTCACCGGGTCACACCCATCGCAGCAGGCCCCGGCGGGCAGCGTGCCCTAGCCCGATGACCAGGACGAGGATGAAGATGGCCATCTCGACGAGGGACGCGGCGCCGAGGCGGGCGTCGCGGATGACGGTGGCCCACGGGAAGAGGTAGACGGCGTCGACGGCGAAGATGACGTAGAGGAAGGCGTAGACGAAGTAGCGGACGTTGGTCTGGGCCCACCCCTCACCCACGGGGTCCACGCCCGACTCGTAGGTTGTCCGCTTGGCCCCCGACATCGCACGCGGGGCCAGCAGTCGCCGGGCCACTCCGCCGGCCACCACGAGCAGGATGCCCGCGAGGACGACCGCAGCGACGACGACGTATCCCGACATGGCCCAACCCTAGCGAGGGCCGGTCGGAGCCCTTCATGACCACGCAGGGTATGCCGGGGACGAGGGGAACCGCCCGCCGAGGCAACGACGGGTGACCGCGACGCGGAGTACCTCGCGTCCGACCCGATGCGATGTGCACCGGGGCCGCTGTCGTGCCGTCCGTCAGTGATGGCGTGCCCCCGTCGGTTGGGGATTGGGTAGTGGGAGTGCTGACCACAGCGGGGTGTGGTCAACACTCCCCCGGACCTACCGGCCCGGCGCCCAGCTCGCCCACGGCGTGCGAGCCCGCGACGGCACCTGTCGGATGCCCGGGCTGCACGACCCCGCCCACCGGTGTCAGCTCGACCACGTCACCCCCTTCCCCCACGGCCCCACGGAACCGGCCAACCTCGCCTGCCTCTGCACCACCCACCACGGGTTCAAACTCCACACCGGAGGCGAGAGGTGCGGGAATCGCGAGACCAGCGGGACTGTTGCCGCGACATGACTCGAATCGTCACCCCCACCGGCTTCGGTGGCCCTGAGGTTCTCGCCCTGACCGAGATCGACACCCCCCAACCTGGTGCCGGTGAGGTCCGGATCGCGGTCCGCGCCGTCGGCGTCAACGCCATCGACTGGAAGATCTACTCGGGCAGCTTCGGCGACAGCCCCGACCTGCTCAAGGCCAGTGGGAACGAGGCGTCCGGGGTCGTCGACGCCATCGGCGACGGTGTCGACGGCTGGACGGTGGGCGACGACGTCATCGTCTACCCGATCGACGGCAACGCCTACGCAGACCAGCTCGTCGTCCCCGCGAGCTCACTCACGGCCAAGCCAGGCGCGCTCCCCTTCGAGGTGGCGGCGGCCGTGCCCGTGGCCGGCGGCACCGGGACCCAGGCCGTCGAAGCGGCGGGCGTCAGCACCGGAGACACGGTCCTCGTCCACGGCGCGGCCGGCGGCGTGGGCAGCCTCACCGTCCAGCTGGCCCGACGGCGTGGAGCCCGGGTCGTCGGGACCGCAAGCGCCGCCAACCATGAGTTCCTCAGGTCGCTCGGCGTCGAACCGGTCGTGTACGGTCCGGGACTGGCGGACCGGGTGCGTGCCCTCGCGCCGGACGGCGTCGATGCCGCGATCGACACCGTCGGCTCCGACGAGGCACTCGAGACCTCGATCGAGCTCGTCCCCGACCGCCGTCGCATCATCACCATCGTCGCCATGCAGCGCGCGGGCGAGCTCGGGATCACAGCCATCGGAGGTGGCCCCGGAGCCGACCCCGGCACCCAGCTGCGACGGGCCTCAGTCGCGGTGGTGGCGGCCCAGGTGGCTGACGGCTCCCTGACGATCCCCGTCGCTCGGACCTACCCACTCTCGGAAACCGCTCGGGCGCACCGCGACAGCTTGGGCGGTCACACCCGGGGAAAGCTCGTCGTCGTCCCCTGACTGCGGCCGCGACCGCACGCCCCAGCCGCACGACCGCAGCAGCAGCCCGAGCGCCCCCGCCCGAGCGCCCCTGTCCGAGCGCCCCCTGCCCAAGCGGGTGTCGCGGGATAGGTTGGCACTCATGGCAGCCAAGGCGTCATCGCCCGCCATCGAGCTCGAGGTGGGCGAGCGAACCGTCCGGCTCAGCAACCCTGATCGGGTCTACTTCCCCGACCACGGCTGGACCAAGCTCGACCTCGCGAACTACTATGTCAGCGTCAGCGACGGCATCGTCCGGGCGCTGCGGGAGCGACCGTGCATGATGCACCGCTTTCCCGAGGGCCTGTCC
>JAABUT010002864.1_pt1 | contig 15773 bp, 15 predicted proteins | sample 5559281 | NCBI WGS metagenome assembly JAABUT01 (sample SAMN10711880, study PRJNA513359) | rock metagenome | isolation source: Antarctica rocks | place: Antarctica: Victoria Land, Ricker Hills nord | collected 2016-01-04 | reverse complement strand
GGGTCCTTGCGCGCGTCCAACGTCAACCTGATCGCTCGCTCCCGAAGCTCCTCCGGGTACTTCCGTGGTGCTGCCATCGCTGATCCTCCGTGGCTTGATGGTGTCCATCAAACCCGGCACAAGACACCTGACCGTGTTCGTGTCGGTCACGGACGTTGAAGGGCCACCGCGTGAGACTGTGTGAGATGACATGATTCGCCGGTCGGGTCACCTTGTCCGGAGGGTTCAGCGTGCGGTATCTCTGGACCTTCCCTTCGGAGCTTGCGGGGTGCTTGACAGCACTTGCGCGGAGGCCGAGGATCCGACCCCGGACCGATCGATCGATCGGTGCATCAGCGGCCGACCGGTACTGCCAGCAGAGCCGCAGTCGGCTGACGGCGTACGCCGGTGAGCCCGCAGGCTGCACACCCAAGGAACCAAGGAGACGACGTGACGACACCGAGCGGCGGCAAGAACATCGACACCGTCCTTGAGAAGAGCAGCCAATACCGCAATTGGGGGACGTGGGGCGCTGACGACGAGCTCGGGTCGATCAATTTCGTCACCGAGGAGATGGTCGTCGCGGCCAGCCGCCTCGTGCGCCGGGGGAAGGTCTTCTCGCTGGCCCTCCCGCTGGACTCCAACGGTCCGATGAACGGCTCGTACGGTCGGATCAACCCGGTGCACGTCATGCTCCAAGACGGTGGTGACATCGCCTCAGGCGCCCAGGACCACCTGGCCACGTTGCGCTACACCGACGACGCCGCGTACCTCGTCCTGCAGTCCTCCACGCAGTGGGACGCGCTGGCGCACATCTACCACGACGGCAAGATGTACAACGGGTATGGCACCGAGCAGGTGCACAGCGGGGGCGCGCTGAAGAACAGCATCACCAACATTAAGGACCGCGCCGTCGGTCGTGGGGTGCTTCTGGACATCGCCCGCTACAAGGGCAAGAGCGCCCTGGCGACGAGCGAGCCGATCGAGGCGGAGGACCTGGCCGCTTGCGCCGAGAAGCAGGGCGTGACCGTGGGCGAAGGTGACTTCGTTCTGGTGCGCACGGGTCAGCTGGAGGAGCGGCGCCAATCCGGAAGCTGGGGCGACTTCGCCGGCGGACCGGCCCCTGGTCTGGCTATCAGCGCGTCGGACTTCTTCTGCCCGCGCCACGTGGCCGCAGTAGCCACGGACACGTGGGGGACTGAGGTGCTCCCTAACGAGACCGAGGACGTCTTCCAGCCCCTGCACATCATCATGCTCGTGAACGCCGGCATCTACCTCGGCGAGATGTGGGACATGGAAGCCCTCGCCGCGGACTGCGCTGAGGACGGGGTCTACGAGTTCCTGCTGGTGGCCCCGCCGCTCACCGTGACCGGCGCTGTCGGGTCGCCCGTCAACCCGCAGGCGATCAAGTAGAAAAGAGGACAGCGTGACTGACCCGTCTCAGTTCCTGAGCGCGGAGGGTCGCATTAGCGGCCTGCTCGAGATCCCCCTCCATCAATTCCTCGGCGTGCGGCTGGCGAGCGCGTCCGACCCCAGCGCGGGATTGCTGCTCGAGGTCTCCGAGGCCTCGCTCAATCAGGCGCGCTTGTTGCACGGAGGAATCGTCACGGCTTTGCTCGACGTGGCCTCCTACTTGGCGCTGGTTCCGTCGCTGGCCGTCGGTGAACATGCCGTGACCCATGACATCTCCGTGCAGCTGCTGCGACCGGTGTCGCCGGGCGCTCGTGTCCTGTTTCAGGGCCGGGCGCTCAGGGTCGGCCGACGGGTGGCCTTCCTACGGGCCGAGGCGCGGGTGAACGGGACGGAGGTCGCTGCCGCTCAGGTCACCAAGGCGCGACTCCAGGTCAGCCTCGACGCAGCCGAAGCGGGGCGGCTGCCCGCGGGGTGAGCGCAGCATTCACATCCCGGCGCGGTGGGCTTGCTGCGGGCCCGCCGGCGTTTCGTCTAGAGGGCTATCCGGATGACGGCAGTAAGTGACTCCCTGACCCACGATCTTGTGGTGACGCTGCCCGGGCGCCACCACATCTGGCAGGCGTAGCCCCTGTCACTGCCGTGATCCGGATAGCCCTTTTCGTCTAAGGTGCCTGTCGGCTTCGCCGCCGGGAACGCTGGGCACTGCCATGGCGAGCAGGACTGGCCTTTCGGTGCCGCTGGCTCGGCCCGATGCGCTTCAGGTCCAGGCCGTCTCCTCGCGTGAGACGGGCTTGAGCACCTTGCCACCGGCGTTCCCGGGCAACGGTTCCTGTCGCACACTGAGGAATTGCGGGACCTTGAAGTCCGCCAAGTGCTCATGGGCGAAAGCCAGGAGGTCCGCCCGGTCGATGACGGCACCTGCCGTCGGCACGACGACAGCGCCCACCTTCTCACCCATCATGGGGTCAGGAACCCCCAGGACAGCCACCTCGCCGACGGCCGGATGCAGATTGAGAGCGTTCTCCACCTCCACGCAGTAGACGTTCTCACCGCCTCTGTTGATCACATCTTTCATCCGGTCAACGATGAACACGAGCCCTGCTTCGTCGATCCTCGCCAGATCTCCGGTGTGCAACCACCCGTCGTGAAAGGTCTCTGCGCTCTGTTCCTGCTTGTGCCAGTAGCCGGACACGACGTTCGGCCCCCGGACCAGCAGTTCGCCGACACCTGTCTCGGGGGCAGGCTCGGAGATTCTCAGGTCGACCACCGGGGCCGGGAACCCGACGGAGTCGGCGTGATCCGCGGCGTACTCGTGGGGGAGGTAGGTGGACACCGAGGCTGTCTCGGTCAGTCCGAACCCGTTGCCTACGCGTGCCGAGGGGATCGCCTGCTTGATCCGGTGGACCAGGTCGGGGGAGATGGGAGCGCCTCCGGAGCTCAGGGCGCGCACGCTCGACGTGTCCGTGTGGGCGAACTGCTCGTGCTGCAAGGCCAGCCAGTAGATCGCTGGCACTGTGGTCAGGACCGAGATCCGTTCGTCTTGGACGGCCCGCAGAAAGGAGCTGACGTCGAAGGCCGGCATGATCACCGAGGTGCCGCACAAGGCCGTGAGGACCAGCAACGGACTGTTGCAGCCCGTGACGTGGAACAGCGGCACCGAGATGAGGGTGCGAAGACCGGGTTCGCGCCCCAGGGCGAGGCAGCGGATGCAGGTCTCGATGTTGGACAGAAAGTTCTCATGCGAGGTCATCGCCCCCTTGGGCGAGCTGGTGGTGCCGCTCGTGTAGAAGATCGCGGCCAGCTCGGCATGCTGCTGGTCGCGCTCGGCCACTGGCGACCCATCAGGCAGCGGCTGTTCCGGCTGAAATACGTACGCAGCGCCTGAGTCGGTGATGACGTAGGCGGCCTCGGGCTCGGTGAAGCGGGTGTTCACCGGGACGGTGACGCCACCGGTGAGCAGGGTGCCCTAGAAGGCGTAGACCTAGTCGTTCCCGTTGGCCAGGCGGTTCGTGACGCGATCGCCGGGCTGCACTCCGAGGGCGCGTAAGCCGCCGGCTACGCGGGTGGACCGGTCCCAGAGCTCGGCGTACGAGATCCGTGCCCCGCCGAACTCGATAAGGGCCTCTGCGTGGGGGGCCACCTTCACGGCCTTCATCAGCAGCTGGCAGCGGGTCTGCGCCAGGTTGGTGTAGCGCTTCACCCCGTCTGAGCCGATGGCGATGCCGTGAGTTTCGAAGGGCTGAGTCATGGGTCCCCTGCCAGCTCGACGTTGTCCCAGGCGGACGCCGGGGGTTCCCGGCAGTCTCAGCCTGGATCCACCGCCCCGATTCTTGAGCGGCGCTGACGGCGTTTGCTGATCTTGGTCGGCGGTCGGGCGTGGGTGATCGGCCGGTCTGTCCGGCTCTTCCACTTCAGGTCTCAGTTTGGGCCTTGCGGCGGTGGGCGGGGTTCAGGCGGTTGCGGGTGGTCCCTGGGTCGCGTCGAACATGTGGGTCCAGGCTGGTTCCCAGGGCCAGTTGGTCGGCAGGTGCAGCCGGAGCGTGCGGGCGGAGTGGGCGAGCCGGGCTGGGACGTTGATGGGTTGGGCGCGGATGGTGCCGGTGGTCGCGCGGGCGTGGAATGCCGACGCGAGGCAGCCGGTGGCGCGGGTGAGGTTGAAGGCGATCGCGGCCATCACCAGCCAGGCCGAGTTGGCTTGGAACGACCCGGAGGGCAAATGGGCGAGCGGCCCGTGCTTCAGGTCGGCGTGGACCTGCTCGATGATCGCGTGGCCGCGGTGGGTCTTCTCGGCCTGAGTCAGGATCAGGGGGCTGTCGCTGAACACGGCGTGGTAGCGGTAGAGCGAGAACAACTCCTGCTGCTCAGGAGCACTGTCCTTCGCCTTGGTCGCCTTGGTCGCCTTGGTCGCCTTGGTCGTCGCGCTGGTCGGCTTGGGCTTGATGGTGGTGGCGTTGAGGCGTTTGACGCGGCGCACGATCAGCCGGCCTTCGATGTGGTCGACCTTGCGGCGGCTGGTGAACGCCGTGTAGTCGATCTCGGCGATCTCCGCGTCGCTGATCATGCGCTGCTCGGTGTCGTCCCAGACTGCGTTTGGATACCTGATGGGCGTCCAATCGTCTCCGCTGATGCCGGTGATCGCCGCTGTGACAGCAGGGTTCATCCGGGCTGTGATGGAGAATCGCACCATCGCCCGGCGGGCCGCGGCGATCACGTCGTAGCTGTAGAAGGCACTGTCAGCCCGCAACAGGAGCAGGCCAGTGCCGTCCGGGCCCGCGGCCCCGGCGGCTTTGGCGGCCTTCAGCGCGTCAGCGACCAGTCGGGCCGCCCCACGGGCGGAGTTGGTGCTGCCCTTGCGGAGCCGGGTCGCGCAGATCACCGGCGCCGACAGCGGCGTCGAGACCGTCGCGATCAGCGCGTTCAGGCCCTTCACCCCGCTGTAGCCGAAGCCGGCGCCTTGCTTGGCGTAGCCGTAGGTCGCCTTCACGGTGTCATCAACATCGACGTAGGCGACCTGATCGGCACCAGCCAGCAACGGTGTCCGGCGGGCGAGCTCGCCGAGCAGCGTGGCGGCGACACTGTCGAGCTGCCGGACGTGCCCGAAGGAGAACGTCCGCAGGAACGTCCCCAACGTCGAGGGGGCCCGGACCCCACCAAACAGCCGGCTCATCCCGCCATGCCGCAGCACGTCCATGTCATCGATGCTGTCCGCACCCGCAACCATCCCGGCGACCAGGGCCGAGACCTTCAAGTGCGCGTTCACACCACCCTTCGCCGGCAGCGTGAGCTTGTCCGCGACCAGGTCGGTCAGGCCACACCGCTGGGCCAAAGCGACCACCGGTGCCAGCCCCGCGCACGAGACAAGATTCGGATCATCGAACACCGCAGAGACGTTGCCGAGCGTGTGAGAAACTCGCATCCCGCGGATGCTCCTTCTGAGTCGGTGAACGTGACCGTCGCAAGCCACATTCTCCATACACAGCAGGGCATCCGCGGCCTACGACATGCCAAGCCGCCCCACCACAACGGTGGATCCAGGCTCACTCGTCTTCGGCTCCTGCGCGCCAAAGCCTCAGGAGGGCCGTGGCCGCGTTCGGCCGTGGCAGCCCTGCGCCGGCACCGTTACCCGCATCAGGTGATCGATTGAGGGTGCTCGCCCGACTTGTTGCCCAAGCAGAACCGAGCAGCCCGGATCGCCAGCCCAGGCCGGCCTCGCCTGTTCAGGATACCCAATGATCTCATTTTGACAACAGGATGCGCTGACCCCGCCAGGGGGTGTACAACCTGCTCTGTAGTGAGGATAGTCACTCGAGCAGCATCGGCTACCGACCGTTCGCTCGGACCGCTGAGACACGCCAACGTGACCCGTGGCCGCTGCAACTGTCACAGCTGAGCACTGGAGAACCTTGAAGCCCTTCGTCAGGAATGGCTGCCGAGAGGCCGTCCCGGTCCGCCGGCAGCACCAACTCGTCCCACGCGCGCACGTGAGCGGCCAGGCAGGTCGGTCGCAGCGCATCGGCCACCTCTGAAAGGGATCGACATGAGCAACGACAAGCCCGGCAGTGAGCGCGGTGCTGACGACTCCGATCCGGAGCTGTTCGGCCGCATGTCCCGGCGGCACCTGTTCAAGTTGGCTGGGTTGGGCGGCGCGGCGGTTGCGGGGAGCTCTCTGATCGCCGCGTGCGGCGGTTCGTCCAACTCCGGCAAGGCGGGGTCCGGGGGGTCCAGTTCGGGTACCGGTGCGTCGGGTGGAACGGCATCCGCAGATGTCCAGAAGATTCTCAAGTTCATTGGCCCGATCGACCCGAAGTTCGCGGGCAAGGGCCTGAAGTACGACATGGGTCTGGTGCTGGCCTTCACCGGGCCGGGCGCCTTCTTCGGCCGAACCATGTCGAGCGGTGCCAAGCTTGCGGTCAAGCACATCGAGGCCCTGGGTGGCCCTAGCTTCAACCTGGTGTCGAAGGACCACAAGTCGGGCGACCCGCAGGCCGGTGTGCAGGCGATCAAGGAGCTCGGCTTCGCCAAGGTGCCGGCCAAGCTCGCGTCCTACGTCGACGACCTGGGAGCCATGCTTCCTGGAACCGAGCAGTACAAAATGTTCACCTTCGACGGTGGCGGTGGCACCTCGACCTTCGCTCAGGGAAAGCCGTACTTCTACGGCACGCGTGCGATCACGCCCAACGACACCTGGCCGGGGACGATCAAGTGGCTCAAGGAGGACCTCCCGAACGCGAAGAAGATCTCGTCCGTCAACTGGGACCTGGGCCCGCTGAACAAGATCAACAACGACGACTTGAAGCGGCGCATCTCTGAGGGAGGCCTGGAGATGGGCTTGTACGAGACCGCCAAGATCGGTGCCACCGACTACTCGGCCGCGCTGCAGAAGATTAAGTCGGACAAGCCTGACGTGATCTTCCTGGGGATCTTCGGCAACGACATCGGCGTCTTCATGAAGCAGTACGTCACGTCGGGGATCAACAAGCCCGTGGTCGCCCCGGAGTACACGCAGGCGTCCGCCGACGTGGCCGGAGCTGCGTACGACGGCATGTACCTCTCGTTCGACTATTTCAACGCCCAGAAGCCGGACAACGGGTGGTCGAAGATCTTCATCGACGAGTTCAAGTCCGCCTACAACGTCCTGCCCGACTACTACGCGGCGAACTACTACGAGGACATGTTCGGGATGTGGGACGTCATTCGTCGCGTGCTCGCCACGGGTGGGGACCCGAAGGACGGAACCCAGATGGACAAGGCCTGGAGGCAGAAGCTCCAGCTCGCCAGCGTGTATGGCGGGAACGAGACGACCGCCGGGGTCCTCGCCGTCAGCCCGACGACGCACTCTGTGACCAAGCGACCCATGACGCTCTCGAAGTTCACCAGCGGCAAGGTCAAGCCAATCGTCTACTTCGACCTCGAGGCTGCCGACTACCGGCGCGCCTGAGGTTCGCTTCATCTATCCGGTTCTGTCCTCAAAGAGGCCCTCTTGTCCGATCTCACTCTTGACAACTTCTTGCAGCTGACCGTCGCTGGGGTGGTCAACGGGAGCGCGTATGCACTGCTGGGGGTGGCCTTCGGGCTCATTCTCAGCGTCACAGGCCGATTCCACTTCGCGTTCACCTTCACCTACACGATCTCGGCCTACATCGCCTCCGAGGTCGGAACCAGCTGGGGCTTGCCGTTCTGGCTGGCCCTCATCCTCGGCGCTCTGGTGGGGGCGGTGTTCGGGGTGCTCTTCGAGCGCCTCGTCTACCGTCCCCTCGCTGAGAAGTCCGGCGTCTACGCCCTTCTCGTGATCTTCGTGGCCTCGCTCGGCCTGGCCATCATGGGCCGGAACGCCATTGGGCTGGTCTGGATCGACTCAGCCAGCAAGCAGATCAGCGGATTCACCAACAAGGGCTACAACATCGGGACGGTGACGGTGACGAAGCTTGCCATCCTGCAGGTCGTCCTGTCGTGGTTGCTCGTGCTGGGGCTGGGCGCGCTGCTGAGCTACACGGGGTTTGGGCGAGTGGTCCGCGCAGTCCGGGTCAACCCGCAGATGAGCCTCGTGGTCGGCGTGGATCCGCGAACCGTCTATCTCGCGGTCTTCGCCATCGGCTCGCTGTTCGGCGGTGTCGCAGCCGTTCTGAACGCCACGCAGACGGCTGCCCAACCGGACATGGGGTTCACCCCGTTGTTCTACGCGTTCGTCGTGGCCTTCCTGGCCGGGTTGGGCCGACATCCGCTGTTCGTTGCTCTTGTCGGTGTCGTGCTGGGCCTGATCGAGAGCTGGAGCGCGCTGTTCATGTCGACGCAGTGGACTTCCCTGGTGGTCTTCGGCATCTTGTTCGTCTACGTGGCGCTGCGGCCCGTGCAGCTACGCGCGTTGTTTCAGCGCGCCCGGCCGGCGACGGCGTAGGGGGCGACGATGGAACTCCAGATCAGCTACGTCAACCTGATCCTCATCTTCGCGATCTTCGCCCTTTCGCTTAACCTGCTGCTGGGCTACACGGGGCAGGTGAGCGTCGCGCATGCGGCCTTCGGTGCGGTAGGTGGCTACTTGCTTGCGTACTTGTTCATCAACCACGGCGTCTCGCTCGCGCTCGGCTCGTTTCTGGCGGTCGTGCTGTCCGCCGCGGTCGGCCTCGTGGTTGGCATCCCCGCGCTCAGGCTTTCCACCGAGTTCCTCATCTTGCTGACGCTGGCCGTGCAGACGATCATCATCACGTTGGTCACGACCAGCTCGTCCTTCGGCGGCACGTACGGGCTGCAGAACGTCCAGGGGTTCACCTTGTTCGGCAAGACGTTGATCTTGCCGAGCGACTACTTGCTCCTGTTCATCGCGCTGACCGTCATCGTCTACTTGATCGTCCGCCGGCTCGGCGAGTCGCCGTACGGCCGAGTGCTCCGAGGAATCCGCGAGGACGAGACGGCCTGCCGGTCGCTAGGGAAGAACGTGTTCGCCTACAAGCTCACGGTCTTTGCCGTCAGCGCAGGCATGGCCGGGCTCGCCGGCGCGATGCTGGTCACCCAGAACCAGCTCGCGTCGCCCTCGCTGTTCAGCTTCGATCAGTCCACCGCGATCGTGGCCATGGTCATCTTGGGAGGCACCGGCAACCTGCTCGGTTCCATTCTCGGCGCTGCGGTCCTGGTGCTGCTGACTCCCTTCTTCGAGAATGTCCTGAACTTCAGCCCTGACGTGGCTTCGCTCTGGCGGCTGATCGCCTACGGCGCCGTACTTGTCGTGGTCATGCTGGTTCGGCCCCAGGGGCTGCTGCCGGAGGGGACGACGCCGTTAAAGATCGCGCGGGGGCTGGGTCGGCGCCACTCCCCGGCGACGGTCTCGGCACCGGGTGGGGTGCACGTCCCGGCCCAGGCGCGGGCGGCGGCAGAGGGCGAGACCGACCCTGACAAGGATGCGCACGCGCTCACCGAGCTGGAGCACCACGGTGCTCTGCCGGAGACCGTGGCGAGCACCGGCCGGCGTGGCGAGGTCGTGCTGTCGGTGAGCGGCCTGTCCAAGCGGTTCGGCGGCATCACCGCCGCTGAGGACCTCAACATGGAGCTGCGTCGCGGCACCATCACCGCCCTTGTCGGGCCTAATGGTGCCGGAAAGACCACGGTCTTCAACCTGCTCACCGGGGCGATCCGACCAGACGCTGGGCAGGCTGTCCTTCTTGGGCAGGACATCAGTGGGCTTCGGCCTGACCAGGTAGCGCGGCACGGGATGGTGCGGTCCTTCCAGGACGTACGTGTCTTCCCCAGGCTGTCCTCTCTGGAGAATGTCATGCTGGCGATCCAGGGTCAGCCTGGAGAGCACACCAGCGGGCTGTTCCTCAAGCCGGTCGCCACAGCCAAGGTCGAGAGGCAGGCCCGAGCGCGGGCCCTCGAGTGGCTCTCGTTCGTCGGGATGGACTCCTACGCGGACTTCCCTGCCGGGGCCCTGGCGTTCGGTCAGCAGAAACTGGTCGCCCTGGCCCGCGTCCTCGCGACCGAAGCTGAGGTGGTGCTCCTCGACGAACCGGCGTCCGGCATCGACCAGCAGTGGGTCGAGGTCATGCTCGGCCTGATCGAGCAGCTCCGCGACCGGGGTCGCACGATCTGCATCGTCGAGCACAATCTCCACGTCGTCGGCCGGCTGGCCGACCACACGTACTTCATGGAGCTAGGTCGGATCACCGCGGAGGGCTCGTTCGAAGAGCTCACCGGGGAGAAGCGCCTTGCGGAGGCCTACTTTGGCACTTCATGAGCACCTGGTCGCAGACAACCGAAAGGACAGGGACACGGTGACCGACGACCTGCTGGTGCTGTCTGGCCTCCAGGCCGGCTATGGAAAGAAGCACGTGGTCTTCGACGTGGACCTCCGTCTGGGAGCCGGCGAGATCGTCACGATCATCGGGCACAACGGCGCGGGCAAGACGACGACCCTCAAGACGATCTTCGGCATGCTGCCGCCTCTTGGCGGCACGATGACCTACGCCGGGGAGGAGGTGAGCCACGCGACCTGCCGCCGCAACGTGCTTCGCGGGATGTCCTACATCCCGGCCGAGAGGTTCGTGTTCAGCGACCTCAGCGTTCTCGACAACCTCCGCCTGGGCGCCATGCACGTCAAGACGCAACAGGACCGCGACAGCCGGCGCAGCAGGGTGCACGAGATGTTCCCGCTGTTGGCGGACCGCGCTGCCCAACGGGCCGGCACGCTGTCCGGCGGCCAGCAGCGGATGCTCAGCCTGGGGCTCGCCATGATGTCCGGCCCCAGGCTCCTGCTGCTCGACGAGCCCTCCCTGGGCCTGGCTCCCGCTCTCGTCGCCGAGATCTTCGCGGGCGTTCGACGTCTTGCCGACGAGCAGGGACTGACGGTGCTGCTGCTCGAGCAGAACGTCGGGCAGGCGCTCCGGATCGCCGATCGTGCGTACGTGATGCGAGCCGGCAGGATCATTCTCGAGGAGTCCGCTGAGCAGATGCGGCAGCGCAAGGACTACTGGGACCTGTTCTGAGGGCCGGGCGTCAGTGTCGGCGATAGTCCGGGCCCGGCTCTGAACGAGAGGCGTGTGCGGCGCGGGCAGCTGGCGCTACCGAAGCAGCGGTCCACGGCGTGGCCCCGGAACAGAGGTCGTCAGTGGTGCGCAGCGATCGAACTGGGTTGGCCAGTGCTCGTCGAATGTCGCACGGAGAGCAGCGCGCCCGCAGCCAGGCAGGCACCGGACACGGAGGCGCTGCGCTTCGGTCAGAGCTCACGCACCTTCGGGCAGCTCGATGACAGGGTGGAACGACTTGCCGGTGCGCTCAGTCGTCGCGGCGTCGTCGCAGGCGACCGGGTTGCCACCTTGATGATGAATCGTCTGGAGGTCGTCGAGACCTACCTGGCGGCGTCGCGGTTGGCGCCATCTGCGTACCGCTGAACTTCCGGCTTGTCGCGGAGGAGATCGCCTACATCCTGAAGGACAGCGGCGCTCGGGCGCTCGTGGTCGACGAGCCGATGGCGGGACTCGCCGGCGTCGGGCGCTGGCAGGCACCCAACGTGCGCACCTGCCTCGTCACCTTCGGCGATCTCGCCAGCGCCGGCCCAGGTGCGGAACCGTACGAAGGCGCACTTGAGGAAGGCGCTGACCAGCTCCCCTTGGCGGACGTGCCGGAGGAGCTGCCTGCCTTCGTCATGTACACCTCAGGTACGACGGGACGCCCCAAGGGGGCCGTGCTGACGCACTTCAACCTGCTGATGAACACCCTCAACATGATTGTCGGCATGGGCATCCAGGACGACGACCGACGGGGGCTGTCCGGCCTGCCGCTGTTCCACACCGGCGGGCTGAACGGAATCCTCCCCTACCTCCTGCCGGGCGGGACGTCAGTCATCCTGCCCTCCGGGCAGTTCGACGCCGAGCAGGTCGTGGACATGCGCGAAGCAGAACGATCACGGCCTGCTACTTCGTGCCGACGCAGTGGCAGGCCATCTGTGCTGTGCCGTGCCGTGCCGTGCCCGGCCTGGCCGACCGAGACCTCTCGGCGTTGCGGCGCATCTCCTGGGGGCCTCGGTGGCGCCGCCATCCGTGCTCGCTGCCATGGCCGAGAGCTTCCCGGGCATCCCGAACTACAACGCCTTCGGCCAGACCGAGATGAGCTCTGTGACCTGCGTCTGTGCGGGCAGGATGCCGTGCGCAAGATGGGCTCGATCGGTACTCCCATCGTCAACGTTGAGGTGAGGGTGGTCGATGAGGCCATGCAGGACGTGCCGTCGGGAGCAGTCGGCGAGATCCTCTACCGCGGCCCCACCGTCATGCAGGGCTACTGGGACAAGCCCGACGCCACCGATGAGGCTTTCGAAGGTGGCTGGTTCCACTCCGGGGACCTGGTTCGTCAGGACCAGGACGGCTTCTACTTCGTCGTCGATCGCAAGAAAGACATGATCATCTCTGGCGGGGAGAAGATCTACTGCGCGGAGGTCGAGGCGGCGATCGACGCCCACCCCGACGTGCGCGAGGTGGCGGTGATCGGGATTCCGGATCCGAAGTGGGTCGAGGTCCCCATGGCCGTCATCGTGGCGGCCGACGCCGCGTCCCCGCCGTCCGAGCAGGACATCATCGAGTGGTGCCGGGGGCGGCTGGCGTCGTACAAGAAGCCTGCCCGGGTCGTGGCGACCGACGCTCTCCCACGCAACGCCAGGGGAAGGTGCTCAAGACCGAGCTGCGTACCAGGTTCGCCACCGACTGAACGGCACAGCCTGCCGTTTCCACCGATCCGAGAGGGTTGTCATGCCTGCAGAGATGAGCCAGGAGATCCGCGAGTTCCGCTCCGGCCATGAAGGAGCTCATCGACGGTGAGGTCATCCCGCGTGAGCACGAGATCGAGCGGTTCGACGTCGCCGGGCTCGCTGCCTTGGAGGAGCTCAAGAGCGAGGCGAAGCGTCGCGACGCCTGGGCTCTCGGGCACCCCAGCGAGGTCGGTGGTGGCGGCCTGCCCTTCATGGACTTCGCCCTGCTGAACGAGATCATTGGACGATCAGAGTTCGGGCAGCTGGCCGTCGGTTCGATGAGCATGCAGGACTCGATCATGCTCCACCTGTATGCGTCGTCCGACAGCGCGAGCGCGTCCTCGAGCCGCTCGTCGCCGGGGAGATCTACCCCAGCGTCGGGCTGACCGAGCCGGAGGTCGCCGGCAGTGACCCGACCCTCATGCAGACGTCAGCGGTCCTCGACGGGGACGAGTGGGTGATCAACGGACACAAGTGGTTCACCAGCAACGGCTCGCGGGCCGCTTTCGTGACGGTGTTCGCGAAGACCGATCCGGACGCGGCATCACCGTACGGTCGCTTTTGCGCGATCCTGGTGCCGACGGAGACCCCGGGCTACGACATCGTCCGCGCCGTCCCCACGATGGGCCACATTGGGGGGACCACTGCGAGGTCCGCTACAACGATGTGCGCGTGCCCCGGGACAACCTTCTCGGGGAGCGAGGACAGGGATTCACGATCGCCCAACGACGACTGGGTCCCGGTCGGATCTTCCACTGCATACGCTGGCTCGGACAGGCCCAGCGTGCTTTTGAGTTAATGGTCGAGCGGGCCAACGTCTGGTATGCGCACGGCTCGCTCCTCAAGGACAAGGGCGAGATCAGCGGTACGTCGCCGAGTCGGCGGCGGAGATCCAGGCCGCCCGGCTGATGACGCTGGACGCCGCGCGCGCCATGGATCGCGGCGAACAGCGCGCGTGGCGATCTCGATGATCAAGTTTCGGGGGGCTCAGATGCTGCACAACGTCATCGACCGCGCCATCCAGGTGCACGGGGCGTTGGGGGTCACAGGAGACACCCCCCCGAGCGGATGTACCGCGAGGCCAGGTATGGGCGGATCTACGACGGCCCCGACGAGGTCCACCGCATGGTGGTTGCCCGCAGCTGCTGGCCGGCGGCCCCGCCCCCTGGGCGTGACCGCGGCACCCGACACCGACGAGCTGTCGACGCTGCTCGACCGCGGTCCCGTCCACAACCTCCGACGGCTGAGTGGTGGCGCGTCCAGGCAGATGTGGTCGTTCGTGGCCGGCGACGCGGATGGTGCTCAGGCGGGATCCTCCCGGTGCGCCGTCCACCGTCGGTATGGAGCGGGAGGCCGGGCTGCTGCGCGCTGCCCGCGCCGCGGGGATGGCCGTTCCCGACGTGCTGCTTGCCAAGCCGAGCTACCTGGTCATGTCCTGGCTTGACGGCGAAACCCTTCCACGGCGGATCCTGCGGGACGCCCGTTTCGCGGACGCCCGACAGAGACTGCTGCAGCAGTGCGCTCAGCAGCTTGCTCTCCTGCACACACGGGTCTCGGTGAGCCGCGTCGAAGGGCGGCCCGTCCGAGATCCATTGGCGAATGTGACCAACCGTCTGGACAAGACAGGTGAGCCCCATCCGGCCTTCGAGCTGGCCCTTCGCTGGCTCGCGATCAACCGGCCGGAGCCGGTGGCCTCTGCCGTGCTGCATGGCGACTTTCGACTCGACAACTTGATGGTGGACGAGACCGGGCTGGTAGCCGTGCTGGACAAGGAGCTGGCGCACGTCGGTGATCCGGTGCAAGACCTGGCCTGGCTCTGCGTGCGCTCCTGGAGGTTCGGGTCGCCGCTTCCTGCGGCCGGCCTCGGGACGGGCGAACAGCTGGTGGAGGCGTACACGGCGGCTGGGGGCGCCCCGGTCGACGCCTCCGCATTGCACTGGTGGGAGGTCTTCTGCACCCTGAACTGGGGTGTGATGTGCGTTGAGCAGGCACGTGCTCATCTCACGCGCGGGGTCCGCTCGGTGGAGCTTGCAGTTGTCGGTCGGCGCGCATGCGAGGTGGAGTTGGACGTTCTGGATCTCCTGCCCGTCGAGTGGGAGACCAAGGATGCGCCTGTGCCGGGCGGCGCGCCCCCGAGTGATCTTCACGACCGCCCGTCTGCCGCTGAACTTCTCGAGGCCGTACGTGAGTTCCTCGCAAGTCTCGATCTCACCGGACACGACGCTTTCCTGCAAAAGGTGAGCGATCGGGTTCTACGCGTGGTGGAACGCGAGATGTCGCTCGGCCCCGTACTTGACCGAGAGCACGTAGACCGCCTGGCCGGCCTTGGCGTCGCTGACACCCAGGAGCTCGCCACCTTGATCCGGATCCACCGCGTGCCGCCGGCATCTGTAGCGACCGCCATCCGGGCCGCAGTCGTCGCCAAGGTGCACGTGGTGGACCCCGCGCAACTGCATGACCGATGCTCGCTCGATCCTGGGCGCGTCGCTGGACGATGATCTCGAGGCCAGAGTCGTTCACCATCACGAGGCGCCGGCGGAGCATCTGCGAGGGGAGACCAAAGTCGGGATGCAGTGTTGACCGCAGCGCGGTACGGCCACCGACGGGTGCCGGGGCGCCCGCTACCCCAGGATTCTGGACCTCATCACCGTGCCGGGCTTGTGCTGAGAGGTCCCATGCTTACAAGCTGCTTCGTGCGGCGGCACGCCGCCCACTCTGGGAGGGCTGGTAGCGGACCAGGTCCAGGGCGAACTCCACATACTGGCGCGCGACATCCTCGGCGCTGGTCGGTCCCGCCGCGGAGTACCACTGCGGGAGCGCGGTGCACATCGTGACAACCGCCCGAGCCGCTTCGAGGGGGCGTTCGGTGAGGAAGGCGCCGCTTCGAGCCCCGTCCTGAACCTCGACGTCGACCATGCGCTGCTGCGCGCGCCGGATGCCGGCCACCCGCGCGCGCGGCTGGGGAGCCAGGCTGCGTATCTCGCTCGCCCCGACGAACCCCAGCGCGTGGCGATAGGGTGTGGTTCAGCGCTAGGAGCGTGGGTCCGAAAGGGCCAACAGGGTAACGGCGGGTTCGCTGTTGCGGTGGTGTGACGCGTTGGGGACCAGAGGCATGCGGTGCCCCAGCGCTCTTGCTGGCTGTGGGGCCGGCGGC
>JAABUT010002863.1_pt1 | contig 15773 bp, 21 predicted proteins | sample 5559281 | NCBI WGS metagenome assembly JAABUT01 (sample SAMN10711880, study PRJNA513359) | rock metagenome | isolation source: Antarctica rocks | place: Antarctica: Victoria Land, Ricker Hills nord | collected 2016-01-04 | reverse complement strand
TCCGACGAACGCGGGCAGGTAGGCCAGGTGCGTCTGGTCGATGGATATGGCTTGGTAGGTGATGGGCACGCCGAGGTGCCGGAGGTTGGCGTCGTGCCGCCGGATTGCCGCGGCGGAGGTGACCTAGAAGATCGACGACACGATGGAGCGAGGCCGAAGTAATACCTCGAGTCGCGGAGGTCGTGCACGAGGCACACCTCCTGGCACAGCAACCCAGCTACGGCACGTATGTAGTACGAGCCGCCGATGGCGCATGACCTTCACGGCAATCACGAGGTTCCGAGTCCACCCTCGCGGCTGGCGAGGTAGATGAGCCCGCCGATGAGCATGAATGCCGCAATGCCCACGAGTACGAATGCTTGACGCATGGATTGAGTCTCCGGCCATTCGTCGCCGGTGTCACGAAGGCAGGCTGATCCGATCTGCGCTTTGACCTCGACCGGCTCCCGCAACCTCGGTAGGACGACTTCGAGCTGTCCGGCTGGCCGATTGCCCGATGATCGAGGTCGTCCCGGTGGCCACCCCATCACCGGGCGGGTGCCCCACGGGATCCGCGTCCGATACGGTGAGGGTTATTCATCATCTGCATCGGTTAGACGGGTTACGACGAGGCTGCCCTGCGCAGGTGACCCTCAGGTCGCCTGGGCTGCCCGCTCGCCCTGGTAGTGCGTGATCTTCTCGCGGAGGTGTTTCTGCGATCGGCGCAGCTCGGCGATCTGGCGGGTCACCGACGCGTCGTGCTCCTCGAGCAGGTCGAGGCGGGCGTCCACCGGGCCATCCTGGGCGGCAGTTCGACGTAGCGCTGCATCTGCGCGATCGGCATGCCGGTGTCGCGCAGGCAGCGCAGGATCTCCAGCCAGGACAGGTGCTCGTCGGTGAAGCAGCGGTGCCCGCTGCCGTCGCGCGGGACGTCGCGCAGCAAACCGATCCGCTCGTAGTAGCGCAGGGTCTCGATGCTGAAGCCGGTCCGTTCGACGGTGGCGGCAGGGGTGTAGGTCGGCACCACCCCATCGTGGCACCGACTTGACCTGGAGCGCGCTACAGGTCGCAGAGTGGTCGACATGACCGATGACACCACCACCGCCCGGCTCGACAACCTCGCCCTCGGCGCCATGATGTTCGGGACCACGCTGAACGAGCAGACCTCGTTTGCGCTACTCGACCGCTACGTCGACGCCGGTGGCAGCTGGATCGACACCGCGGATTGCTACGCCTTCTGGGCGGACCCGAGCGGGTTCGGCGGCCAGAGCGAGCAGCTTCTCGGACGCTGGCTGGCCGCGCGACCGGGCGTGCGCGACCGCGTGCGCATCGCGACGAAGGTCGGGTGCGAGTGCGTCACGCCGAACAGCTGGCCTGAGGTCTCTGAGGGGCTTGCCCCCGACGTGATCGCGAAGGTCGCCCGGCAAAGTCTGCGCCGGATGGGAATCGAGCACATCGACCTGTTCTGGTCGCACCGCGACGACCGTGAGGTGGACCAGGCAGAAACCGTCGCCGCGTTCGGCTCGCTCGTCGCCGACGGCACAGTCGGACGTCTGGGGCACTCGAACACGGCGCTATGGCGCACGGAGCGCGCCCGTGGGATCGCCGCGGCGACCGGGGTGGCCGGCCCGACCGCGCTGCAACTGCGGTACTCATACCTTCAACCCCGGCCGATGGTGCGCGGGCGTGACCACGTCCATCGCTTCGGCTGGCTGACCGACGAGGCGCTCGACCTGGCCGCATCCGATTCCTCGATGACGCTGTGGGCATACAGCCCGCTGATGTCCGGCGCCTACGACCGTGCCGACCGCGGACCCACCGAGGCCTACGACCACTTGGGCAACGAGCGACGACTGGCCGCCCTCGCCAAGGCGGCGGCCGAGCTGAGCGTGACCCGCAGCGAAGTGGTCGTGTCCTGGATGGTGGGCGGGACTCCTCCGATCACGCCGATCCTCGGCGTCAGCAGCGTCGAACAGTTGGACGCCGCGCTCGGCGCCGCCCGCCGCCGGTTACCGGAGGAAGTTCGTGCCGCGCTCGACGACGCCTGGTAGCGCTAGCTGAGCGCGACGGGCAGCAATGGGCGGCCGATCTGGATGGTCGGTGCCGGTCCGAGCGCAATGGATGGGTTCGGACGCGGCGTTCTCAGCCACCAGGTCCAGCTGAGACGGACCTGTCCCGCGGGGGCCGCATGCGGGCGCGCGCTCTTGCGCGGGATCGGCGGAGAGCTCACCGGCCCCGGTCTCGACAGCTGCCTCTGCGTGCGGCGTCAGATGCTCGTCCCGTTCGACGACGTCGACGTCAACTGATCGAGACCGACCGGTCGGCTACCCATGCCCGGTCACGGATCGGCTACTGGATAGGCGTTCCGGTCGCCTAGATTGAGCCGGACGAGTAAGTTCGCCGCGTCTGCTTGGTGGGCTTGGGGCGGTGGGTCCGGACGAGCCGTTCTCGTCCTACATCAACGGCGCCCAGAAGTATGTGCTCACGCACCGGCCGGTCGATGAGCCGGTCTGGAACAACACGATCGTCCTCGGCGACGACGCCGCCGCGCAGGTCCGCGCGCTTAAGCAAGACGGCGAGGGCGACATCGGCATGTCCGGCTGCGCGACCACGGTCCGCTGGCTGCTGAGCGAGGGTCTGCTCAACGAGCTCAACCTGCTCGTCCACCCGATTGTCGTGGACAAGGGCCAGCGGCTGTTCGAGGACACCGGCACCGTTCCGCTCACACTCGTGTCGAGCGCGATGCTGCCCACCGGCGTCCTGCACCTGCGTTACCAGCCCTCCTGACCCGTCGTTTCGACCTTCGATCGGAGGACCACCATGTCATTCCAGGCCTATCTCGACGCGATCGAGACCAAGACCGGCAAGACGCCTGCCGAGCTGCTCGACCAGGCCGGCGAGCGCGGCTACAACGCCGCCACCAAGGCGACCGTCGTCATGGACTGGCTCAAGGCCGACTACGGCCTCGGCCGCGGCCACGCGATGGCGTTCTACCACGTGCTGAAGAACGGGACCCAGATCAGCGACCAGCACGTCGGCTCCCGCGGACCCCACCGCGACGAGTCGAAGACGCTGCGGATCGACGGCGCAGCGGCCCCCTGACCTGCGCTTGTCATCACCGATCGGAACGGTGTTGGGCAGGACGATGATGTTCGTCATTGGGCGCCAGGTACATCTGCGCAGCGGCCCATCGCACTGCCGAGTATGGGAGACGCAGTCGACGTCCCTTCGGCGAGAACAGCGGTAGGAGAACTCATGACCGACATGACGGGCGATCCCGCCGGCTACACATTGTCAGGGGCGTGCGAGGCACATCCAAGTCTCGATCGCCTCACCGGCATCGGGATGATCAACGGGGACGCTACCGGCACGGTCACCTATCAGGCGGTGGACGCCGGACGGTTTCATGTCTTGACCGGCAACCCCGATGTGGACGGGTACGACAACCGGTTCACGGAGATCACCGGCCGACTAAGGTCGCAAGCTGCGATGTGTTGGCCGCCGACGACGGTGTCGCGGGTAGCCCGCCGCGGCGGGCTGATCTGTACGACGGCGAGGTAGCGGAGTAACTCCTCGACGGCATTTAGGGTAGGAGTCCGTCGCGGTCGAGAAAGTTCGGTGCTGGCGGGTGCGGCGCGTCAACCAGGAAAAACCTCATGATGGTGCGGTTCGATGAAGCCGGGGTTGTTGACAGTTTTTCAGGTGCAGTGCCCCGGCGGTCTGGCGGCGCGTGAGCGAGCACGCCGGCCCGATGCGCGGAGCGGCTGATCCTCACCCAGCCCTGGCGGTGTCGACGGAACGCTCGATGACGCTGAGCTGGGCGTCGCTGCCAGGCCCGCAGTCCCAGGTCTCGTCGCTGCAAAGCGCGCCGCGGGCTGCGCGGGATGTGCGTGCGCAACGGTGCCGATGACACCCGACGGCGGTGACCCCGTCAGGGATGTCGTGGAACCAATGCCGGCCCACTTGACTCCAGCGGGGTACCGGTGCTCGGGGTGTCTTAACTCATGCTGGGTGATGCGGTTGCGGTGGGGCAGCCCTTCATCGGAAGGAGAAGTGTTCGAAGTGCAGGTATTCGCGGGGGGTGCCGCGGCGGCGTAGGTCACGGGCGAGGTCGTCGACCATGGCCGTGGGTCCGCAGATGAAGACGTGCTCGGTGCCGTCGAGTGGTTCGACCGAGGCGGCTATGTCAGCGCCGGTGAGGTGACCCTGGTCGTGAGTGTAGAAGGGGTGAATGCGGACCGCCGGTAGGCGCTCGCTGGCTTTGTTCAGTTCGGGGAGGTAGAGCGCGTCGGCTTCGGCGCGGACGCTGTAGAACAGGTCGATGGAGTGTCCGTCGTCGGGCGTCATGGTTTGCAGCCAGCTCAGGAAGGGAGCGACGCCGATGCCGCCGGCGATCCAGAGTTGGCGGACGCCGCCCAGGGTGAGGTCGAACATGCCGTAGGGGCCGGTGACAATGGCCGGCAGACCTGGTTCCAGGCGGGCGTGCATGCGGCGGGTGTCACGGCCCAATGCCCGGATGGACAGCCGCAGGCCACCGCAGGGGGTGGTGCCGGCGACCGTGAAGGGGTGTTCGCGCCAGGCGTCGTCGCCGCCGATGCTCAGGAAGATGAACTGGCCGGCGTGCGGGCGGACGCCAGGCCCGGCCGGGGTCAGGGCGAGTTCGACGATGTCCTGGGCAGGGCGGTCGACCGTGGCGATGGTGTAGTCGGCTCTGGGGATCCGGTGACGCATGAACAGTTCGGAGTAGGCGTAGGAGCCGATCCCGATGGCGCCGATGATGCTGTACACGACTGTGAGGGGCAGCGACGCGCCGATGATCTGATCGATGATGAGTCCGTGGAGGACGCCGATGACCACGAACAGGCCCGTCAGGCGGTGCAGGAACAGCCACCGCTCATACGGCAGCCGCAGGATGCGCCCAGCCCGGGGGATGGACACGATGATCAGGAGCAGTAGCCCGAACAGTGACACCACTCCTAGGGCGACGCCGGTCTGGTTCGCAGTCTGGTGCGGTGCGGCACCGGTGATCAACGCGTGCGGGACCAGCAGCAGTGTTGCCGCGACGGCGGATCGTTTGTGCCAGAGGTACATGCGGTCCAGGCCGCCGAACAGGGGTTCCAGCCAGCGGGCGCGGGTGGCCAGCAGCAGCGTCCAGCTCAACAGATAGACCGACATGACGCCGGCGAGCTCTCCCCAGAAGTAACTGCTGCTGAACCCGGACGGGCGCAGGTCCCACCACAGGGTCAGCACGCCGGCGGCGCCGAAGCCGAGCGCAAACTCCCCGACGTAGCGGCGTTTGAGACGGGCATCCATCGGGCGACGCAGAATCCTGATCCAATACAAAATCGCCGCGATGATCGGCATCGACGTGACCTTTCCTCTGAAGTTTCAACCAGAACACGCAGGGTGGGGTGGACGCATTCCCCTCTACCGCCTTGAGAAGCAGCAGATCTTCCGAGACGCCGCCACGCCAACCCAGGCATGAGGTGCCGGGGTTCCTCCGCTCAGCTCGCGAGGGATGACCGAGGTCAACGTGGAGGCCCGCGTCCTACCCAACCGGCATCGGATGAAGCCGCCACCGGAGCGTCGATGAAGAGTTCGTGTGTTCTAGGGCGCTGCGCCGCGAACAGGCAGTCGCACGTTGACATCTTTTCGCCGACCGCGCGGGGTCCGGATGAAGGTGCTGTCCAGGTGAGCGGTCGCTGTTGCGCGGCGACGCTGCGGCCCCGGTGTCGAGCTGCCTCGCGACATCGGGGCTGATTCCCGGTGGGGTGTGCGGTCCCGGCCAGGCCATGGCGGGCGCCGGCGGTCGCCGCGGCATTGGCCAGGATGCCGACCAGCAGCATCCGCGGCCAGCCGAGCAACGATTCCGCGGCCGCCGCGATCACCGCGACCTGCGCGAAGGCGCCCCAGATGGGAAGGTTTGACGCGGGCGCGAACATCGACGCGGGCAACCGCAGCGCGGCCTGCCACCAGGGAAGGTCCGCCGATGCTGCGCTCACCGAACGCATCAGCGAGCCCATCATGCCGCCGGTGGGGGCGAGGTTGAACAGCAGCATCAGCAGCAGCAGGATGGCCGTCGCGGGTAGGGCACGCCAGCCCCGCGTCCGCAGGTGCAACAGCAGCGGACCGAGCAACGGTACGAGTTCAGCGCGCACAGCGTTGACCGCGCGCAGGAACGCTGACGGTGCCCAGGTCTCCCCGACGGTGCGAGTGAACGGCGGTGAGCTTCCGGCGGCGCGGCTCGCCACGTTCGTGGCGGCGCTAGTCACGGCGGTACCTTCAAAGCATCCGCAGGCGGACACCTGCGGGTTAGTCGTGGTTGCCCCTGGCGGGGGCGCCGTTCCGGGCTGAAGATGGTGGGTGCGGTCGCCCGTTGACGTCGTGGTTGTTTGGTCCTGTTGGTGAGGCCGTTGGTTAGTCGGGCGCCGGGAGCTGCACGTTTGGGCCGTTCACTGTTGCTACGAGCAGGAGGATTAGATTCGCCGTTCCCTGCAGCTGCTACGGGTGATCGCCCTGTCGGTCACTGACGTGGAGGTGGATGGAATGCAGGTCGGGCAGGATGATCAGGAGATCATCGCTCGGGTACGCAAGAAAGGCAACAGCGGCACCGGCCACGGCAACCGCTACCTCGCCAGGGTGCTGGGCGAAGCGGCGGTGGCGGCCAGCCGTACCGACAGTTTCCTGGGCAAAGGTACAGACGCATCGCCCGGCGTCGCGGTAAGAAAAGCGCCGTCGTGGCTGTCGGGCGCTCGATCCTGATCATCATCTGGCACCTGCTGTCCGACGACCAAGCCCGATACAACGACCTGGGATCCGGATACTACGAGACCCGCATCAACCTGAACCGCAAGATGCGCAACCACGTCCGTGAGCTGCAGAACCTCGGCTACCGCGTCACCCTCGAACCAGCAGCCTGACCATCCCGCCAAGCACGCACCAGCGCGACATGCAGTGTCGCGTCGAGCAATCACGTCACCACCCAGCCCGGTCACCAGCCCGGGTCACCTTCATTTTCGGATTAGCTGGGGCGGGGCAGGAAGCGGTAGCCGACGCTGCGGACGGTGTCGATGATGCTCGGGTGGGTGGCGTCGTCGGCCAGGGCGCGGCGCAGGGTGCGGATGTGGACGTCGACGACGCGTTCGTCGGTGTGGATGTCGTCGTTCCAGACGGCGGCGAGCAGTTGGCGTCGGCTCAGAACTTGCCCGGGTGCGCGGGCCAGGGTGAGCAGCAGTTCGAAGTCCATTGCGGTGAGTTCTGGGACGCCCGCGCGGGTGGTGACTTGGCGCCGGCCGATGTCGATGGTGATGTTGTCGAAGTTGAGGATTGCGCCGGCTGGGCTGTTGGCGGAGAGTGCGGTCGGAGCGGGTGGAGGTGCTGGTGAGTCGAGTCGTCGCAGGATGGCGTGCAGGCGGGCGGCGAGTTCCCGTCCGCCGAAGGGTTTGGTGACGTAGTCGTCGGCGCCTGCGGTGAGCCCGAGGACTTTGTCGATCTCGTCCTCACGGGCGGTGAGCAGCAGCACGGGGACGTTGGAGCTGGACCGGATGCGGCGCAGGACCTCGAGTCCGTTGAGGACGGGCATCATGACGTCCAGCACGATGATGTCGGGTCGGTAGTCCTGGAAGCGGGTCAGAGCGGTGGTGCCGTCGGCGGCTTCGCTCACTTCGAATCCGTCTGCTTGCAGGTAGCGGCGGACCAGGTCACGGATTTTCGGTTCGTCGTCGACGACCAGGACGCGGGTCGGTCGGGGTGTCGGGATACTCATCGGCGGGTCGTGTCCTTCGGCAGGGGCAGCGTCAGTGGAAGCGGCAGTGACAGCGTGAATGTCGCGCCTTTGCCCGGGCCGGGGGAGCGGGCGGCCACTTCGCCGCCGTGAGCGCGGGCCAGGGCGCGGGCTATGGTGAGGCCGATGCCGCTGCCGCCGTTGGCCTGATCGAGCGGTGGGATGACTCGTTCGAATCGGTCGAATATCCGGTCGAGGTCGGCTTGGGCGATACCGTGCCCGGTGTCGATCACCTCGATGACAACGTGTTGCTCGCGGGTGTGCAGGGTGACCTCCACCCGACCGCCCGGGGCGGTGGCGATGAGGGCGTTGGATAGCAGATTGGCCAAGATCTGGGTCACCCGGTCGGCGTCGACGACAACGACCACCGAGGCGCAGGTCACCGTCAGTTGTACGCCGGCATGATCGAATTGTGGGCGCATCAGGTCGGTGACCCGCAGCACCAGGGCGGCGAGATCGGTGTGTTCGACTTTCAGGTCGTAGGCGTTTTCCTCGGCCCGCGACAGGCCGGACAGGTCCTCGGTGAGGCGGCGCAGTCGGCCCAATTCGTCGCGCACGGAGTCGACGAGTTCTCCGGTGAAGTCGTAGACGCCGTCACTGACCCCGATCAGTTGGCCTTCGATGATCGTCAGCGGTGTACGCAGTTCGTGGGCCAGGTCCGACACCAGCCTCGCTCTGCGGGTTTCCACGTCGGTGAGGCGAGCAGCGAGTTGATTGAGGTCGGCTGCTAATTCGACTAGCTCGGGCGGGTAGGGCGGAGCGATCTGTTCGCCGTAGTGGCCCTGACTGAGCCGCCGGGCGGCGGCCCGCAGCCGACTGAGCGGTTCCAGCAGTAGCCCGGTGATGATGACGGTCGCGACGACACCGACGATCAGGCTGATCACTGCGCCGACGAAGAGCGCCCGGAGCAGGCTGTGACCCAGGCTGTCCAGGTAGCCGTCGACCTTGCTCTGGGTGTTCAGAGCCGGTGCGTTACGCGGAAGCGGAGACACCACCAACGCGCTCAACACGAACACGGCGATGTCCACCACCACCACCACCAGGTAGGACACCAGCAGCCGCCGGGCCAGCGACCCCCGGCGGGGAAAGCGCCCGTGCCAGACCGGGTGGCCGGCCACGAACCGGCGCAACCCGCCGGACCGCTCCGCCGGGAACTTCACGCCCGCCCGCAGGTCGGGTTGGCACCCGGGGCGGTCAGTCATCGTTGCTTCCCGTCATGAGTGATTCAAACGGCCCCGACGGGCCTCGCCCGGTCGCGGGTCCGGCGCTTCGTCGGCCGACGCGCAGCGCACAGCGCGATCGTATGGGCCAACGACGTGCCCTGGATGGCATATTCCTTGTCGAAGGACACACAGACATCGACGGCGCTGATGACCGAACGCTTCCTCCGGCACGTGTCGGTGTCACGTCCGAAACGTGGAGCGCCCAGGGTCGTTCGGCAGGGTTTTCAGTACGCGGAGACGCCGGGTCGACCATGCCTAGACCAGGCTCGGGATGTTATCGGGAAAGGCTTCGTCGGCTCGTTGCTCCAGAGCACGCAGCGATCGGCGACCGACCACGATCATCGCGATGGACAGAACGCCGGTGACGGCTATGCCGATAATGCCGATGGTGCTGCCGATTCCGGACACGGCGTTGCCCAGCGCATAGGCGCCGAACGCGTAGACGCTTACCCACAGCACACCGCCGCCGGCGTTGGCGACGAGGAACCGAGACCAGCGCATTCGGCTCAGTCCGGCGAAGAACGCGGCGTAGGTGCGCAGCACGGCGACGAATCTTCCAAAGAACACGACTTTGGCGCCGTGGCGGGCGAACAGATACCGCCCGACTTTCAACTTCGCATGATCCAGGCGGACGTAATGCCCGTAACGTTCGGCCAGGCGCTGACCGCCGGTCTTGCCGATCCAATATCCGGCGTTGTCGCCGATGATGGCCGCAGCGCCCGCGACCCCAGCCAGCACGCCGATGTTCAGGTCATGTGTCGTGCCCGCGAACAGGGCCGCGGCGATCAACGAGGACTCGCCCGGCAGCGGGATGCCAGACTTTCCAGAGCGATCAGCGCGAACACCGCGTAATAGCCATAGTTTTCTACCAGATGGGTGATCCACGTCGAGATCATGATCTCACCTGCCCGTAACATCGAAGAAAGTGTTCATAGGTCCACTACACCCGCCGACCGTGAAGGTCACCGATCGCTGGAGATGAAGATTGCGTGTGCCGGTCGGGTATGCAAGGTCGCACCTTCGAGTCCGTCGGACGGGGGCAGCCGGAGGCCGCCGCCCCCGCGTCTGGTACCTGCGGGGGCGGCGGCCCGGTGCACTCTGGTGTTAGGCGTCTCGGTGCCGCAGCCGCCATCCGGCGAACAGGAGCGCGGCCGCGACCCACAGGGCCATGACCCCCAGCCCGGTCCACGGCGCCAGGGTGTGGTCGGCGCGGACGCTGCTCAGGAACGAGCCGCCGGCAGCGCTGGGCAGGAACTGCCCGATCGATGCGCCCCAGCTCCCGCCCAAGGTCTGCAGGATGACCGGAAGTACCAGCAGCACTGCAACCAGTGCGGAGATGCCACCGGCGGTGCTGCGCACGATCCAGCCCAACGCGCTGCCCAGCAACCCCACCAGGGTGAGGTAGACAGCGACGCCGATGACCACGCGCAGGGCGGTGGGGTCGGTGAGCGAAAAGCCGCGGTGGGAGGTGGACAGGATCGCCTGTGAGGTCAGGAACGACACGAACGAGACGACCAGAGCGGAGCCGAAGACGATGCCGCCGAAGACCACGGCCTTCGCGTAGAGGACGGGTATCCGTTTGGGGACCGCGGCCAGGGTGGAGCGGATCATGCCGGTGCCGTACTCGCCGGAGACGAACAGCACTCCCAGGACGCCGATCAGCAACTCGGCGAGCATGTAGCCCTGCGAGGTGGCTGAGGCGGCGCTGTCCTCGGGGGCCAGGATCCCGCTGCGGCCGTTGAAGGCGATGATCAGGCTGATCGCGAGGAATCCGAGCAGTGCTGCGGACAGCGTGAACCAGCTCGATCTCAGGCTGCGGAACTTGATCCATTCCGATGCGGACGCACCGGCGAAGGTGACCCCGCTGGGGGGCGTGCTGTGCCGAGTTTCGGGGGGTCGGGTGATGGTGTTGGTGCTCATGCGGCGCTCCTGTTCAGGTCGGTGCTGACGGACGGTTCGGCGTGTTGGCCGGTGGCGCGGTACTCGACTGCGTCTTTGGTGATGGCCATGAATGCCTCTTCCAGGGAGGCCATCACCGGTGACAGTTCGGCCAGGGTGATCGCGGCGGCGCCGGCGGCGGCGCCGATCTCGTCGGTGCTCAGGCCCTTGACGCTCAGACTTCCGCGGTGCGTGCTGGTCACCGAAACGTTTGGTCCCAGCAGCAGGTCGCGTAGCTCCGTGGCTTGCGGTGAGCGGACGTACACCGATTTGGCGGACGCCTCGGCGATGAAGTCGCTCATGGAGATGTCGCGGACCAGCCGACCGCGGCCGATGACGATGAGGTGGTCCGCGGTCAGTTCCATCTCGCTCATCATGTGTGAGGACAAGAACACGGTGCGGCCCTCGGTGGCCAGGTCGCGCAGCAGGTTGCGGATCCACAGGATGCCGTCGGGGTCCAGGCCGTTCACCGGCTCGTCGAGCATCACCGTTTCCGGGTCGCCCAGCAATGCAGAGGCGATCCCCAGGCGTTGGCCCATCCCCAGGGAAAAGGCTCCGGCGCGTTGGGTGGCCACCTCCCGGAGGCCGACCAGGTCGATCACCTCCTCCACCCGGGCACGGCTGATACCGGTGGTGGCGGCCATCGCGCGCAGGTGGTTGGTCGCCGACCGGCTCGTATGCACCCCGCGGGCCTCCAGCAGGGCGCCGACCTCACGCAAAGGTGCCGGCAGATCAACATACTGGCGGCCGTTCACGGTGACCGCGCCGGACGTGGGGGCATCCAGCCCCAGGACCATCCGCATCGTGGTCGACTTGCCCGAGCCGTTCGGCCCCAGGAACCCGGTGACGATACCGGGGCGGACCGTGAAGCTCAGATCATCGACGGCGGTCTTCTCGCCGTAGCGTTTCGTCAATCCGGTGGCCTCAATCATGGCAACTCCTCATTTACTCGACGGACGGTGGCTCTGCTCTTGCAGGACTCACTGATGTGTACAAACCCACTTCATCCCGGCGGCGTGAAGCCCCCACCGCGAAGTCTGTGAAGAGTTGATATGCCGCAGGCGTGGAGTCGCCTTCATCGCGAGTCCGGATCCGAGCCTGCCGATCGGATTCGGCAGTAAAGCCCGGTGGCGGGGACGATGGGTCAGTGGCACCGTCATCCGCTCCGTCCGCTGAACGGTCGGGGACGCACGTTGGTTGGTCAGGCCGCCGCGGGACCGGGCCAATCTGCTCGTCCGAGTGCTCAGTGAGCGCATCGCCCCCGATCTTCACCGCGGCGAAGATGTCTCTTCGTTGCCGGGGCTCTAGCCGATCGGTGTGGCTGCGACCTTCAACTCCGCCGGGGATGATGCCGCCGGGCGACGAAGGGGCGTTGATGCGCCACTCACACCTCGCCGCGCCTGTTCGCCGGCTGCCTGCTCAATAAAGCACTCGGACGTCACCGCCGTCGCCGGGTCGGATTCGCCCATCCTGCGGGCATTCAAGAGGGGAACGACCAAGTCCTACGTCTACACCTTCATCGGCCAGTGTCTTATTCGGTCGGTGAAGTCCAAGATCAGGGCTTTGACATCGGGGTGTGAGATGTCTAGGCCTTGTTGCTCGCGTCGGACCCTCTTGTGTCAGATGATCTGGTGTCGTAGGATCAGCTCATGACTCCGCTACCGATGCCGCCCGTGTGGGACTTGCCGCTGCCTGGGGCGGCCCCACCGCCGGGGATGGCCATCTATCAGCTGCCCACCGGCACCTACGACACCCGGGCGATCTTCGCGTTCCGTGGCGGGTCGTTCCGCGACAAGCGGCATTTCGCGGCGACGGCGATCCTGGTGCAGCACCCCAAGGGTGACCTGCTGATTGACGCAGGGTTCGGCGCGAACATCGCGGCGCACGTGGCGACTGTGCCGCGGTTCGCGCGCGCCCCGTTTCAGGCAATGAAGACCGTCAGCGAGCAACTCGATGCCAGCGGCTATGACCGCAGCCGGCTACTGGGGGTGTTGCTGACCCACGCCCACTGGGATCACGTGAGCGGCCTGGACGGGCTGCGGGTGCCGATCTGGTTGAATTCCGGTGAACGGCAATACGCCGCCGAGGATTCGGACGGGAAAGTTTTCCGGATGGTGTCGGTGGGCCACGAGATCCACGAATATGAGTTGAACAGCCCGCCGTATCTGGGTTTTGAGTCAAGTTTCGACGTGTACGGCGACGGCTGCGTGGTGGTCGCTCTGGCGGGCGGACACACAGCCGGCTCGGTGGTCATCTTCGTGACCGTGCCCTCGGGGCAGCGGTATGCGTTCATCGGTGATTTAACCTGGCAGCTCGACGGGATCCAGCGACGGGTGGAACGGCCCCTACTGATGCAAAAACTAGCCGACAGCGATCCCGAGCAGTTGCGTCAGGGGCTGCTCCATGTGATCGCCCTGGCCGATGTGATGCAGATCGTTCCGGCCCATGACCGGGACGCCTACGACGGCATTCCGCGCCTGCCCGCCCGGCTGGCACCTGTCCCGGACCTCGAGACCGCCGAACACCCCTGAAGCCCGCCGATAGCGTGAACCGCTTTGCCAAGGCGAACCGTCGCGTACCCCCCACTGCTCAAGCTTCCGGTTGTAGGCACCGGTGGGCCCGGCACAAGGGACGTAGCCTGGGGACCCAGTGGAGCAGTCATCCAAAAATCAGCAAGGAGCGCAAGGTTTCAGATGCACAGTTCCACACGGCACAGTCAACGGTCGCCGATCGACAATTCAGAAGATCGCCGGGACCTGGGCGCATCCAGTGCGGGCCCGTCGGTCGACTCGGACATCACCTGGCTGCTGCATCGGGCGGCGCAGCGGATGCGCGGCGCCAGTGGTGAACAGGCGGAAAAGCACGGAATTGCGCTCCGCGACTACATAGTGCTCAGCGCCCTTGACCTGACCGGTAATTTCACGCAGGTCGAACTGGGTAAAGCGCTCGGTTTGGACAAGACCACGCTGATGACCCAGTTGGATCAGCTCGAGCACAGGGGTCTCATCGTCCGCCGCAGTGATCCTCGGGACCGGCGCGCACGCATCCCGGACATCACGAAGGCAGGAAACGCCCTGCGCGCGAAGGTCGCCGCCGACTGCGCCCAGGTCCAAGCCGCAGCGTTGGATGGCGTCAACCCAGATCAGCTGAAGATGTTCCGGCGGATCCTTTTCGACATCATCGGCGACAGCCAAGACCCCGGATCATGCCTATAACCGGACAGCGCGCATTGCCCACCGCTCGGTTTGTCATCCGACTGGGGCGCCCCGCAAGGCCCTCTTCCACTCACCGAAGGAGAAGGAGCAAACCTTGATCGCATTCACACCCAGACACTTGTCCCAACTCATCCTGCTGCAGGCACCCCCGGTTGAGAATTCCACCCTGCTGCCGCACCATGGGCGCGTTCACAGTGTGGGGGGCGGGCGATGACTGACCGGATCGCCGCGGGGCGCGCGATCTACGCTCGTAATTTCGGGGTGCCGGACGCCGAGGCCGAGGATCTGCTGACCGGCCGCGTCGGTGCGGATTTCACTCGGGAGGTCTTCCAGGCCGCCGGCGGTCTGGGGTGGCACAGTACGGCCCTGACCGACCGGGACCGCAGCATCGCCATCATCGCTGCGCTCGTCTGCCAGAACGTCACCGACGATCGACTGTCCAGTCATCTCGCGCTGGCGCGTCGCAACGGAGTCGATCAGCAAGGGCTTACGGCCCTGATGGTGCTGCTCGCCGCCTACGTCGGACAGCCCTACACATCGATGGCGATGGAGACCGTCCGCCGCGGGGCGGACCCGGGCTAGCCGTCAACCGGTCAGGCGCAACTGCTGGCCGGCATACTTCGGCTCACTGTCGCTCGCATCGGCGGTCACCAACTGCACCCCCGACAGCCCGCGGGCCATCAGCGATCAGAATCAGCTCACATCCCACGTCGCTGAGTGGGCATCGGTACTGAACTGGGTGTTTCAGAGTAAGGGGGAAAAGGTGCTTTCTACCTGCGATAAGGAGGGGCGTCCATCGCCATGGAGACCGACCCCTTGTTCGCCTCGGCCGACCAGCCGAAGGATTGAGAAGGGACAACGCCAGATGAGTGATATGCCGATGACCAACAGCAGCGCCAACGACCCTGGGGACGGTTTCCGCCGTAACCCGTTCCACTTGGACGGGCGAGTCGTCAAGCCGACCCCGGAAATCCTCCAGCCCACGCTGGCTCAGGCGAGGGCCTCGGCGCGCACGCCCCTGGTCGGCGTCACGAGCGACGGCACGGCTGAGCCGGGCCTGTTCGGCCTGGAGCCGACCGGGCGGTCCACGGCCTCGATCGTGGAGTCGGCGTTGGCGTACCTCGCCTCGCTGGACCAGCCGAGGCGGGCTACTGCGGTGCTGCCGCTGGACAGCGAGAATTGGCGGCTCTGGTTCAACATCGCCCCGAACTTGCTGCGGCACGGCGTCCTGCTCGAAGAACTGAACGAGGACCAGCGTGACGCCGCACTGGCTCTACTCCGCGAGACCTTGAGCGCGCGCGGGGTTCAGACGGCACGCGACATCATGAAGCTGAACCACACCATCGCCGAGCTGAGTGGGCAGTGGGACCTCTACGGCGAGTGGCTCTACTGGATGTCGGTCTTCGGTGACCCCAGCCGCATGGAGCCATGGGGCTTTCAGATCGACGGTCATCATCTCATCACCAACTGCCTGGTCGTCGGCGACCAGATGGTCCTCACCCCGTTGTTCTGGGGCAGCGAGCCGGTCACCGCGACGAGCGGGAAGTACGCTGGGACGGCCGTACTCGGCGACGAAGAGAGCCTGGGCTATGCCCTGTTTCACTCCCTGAACGCCGCCCAGCGCGCGACCGCAGT
>JAABUT010002862.1_pt1 | contig 15777 bp, 16 predicted proteins | sample 5559281 | NCBI WGS metagenome assembly JAABUT01 (sample SAMN10711880, study PRJNA513359) | rock metagenome | isolation source: Antarctica rocks | place: Antarctica: Victoria Land, Ricker Hills nord | collected 2016-01-04 | reverse complement strand
AGTCAAGGTGACCGTGAACTCCTTCGGACGAGGCACGCCGTCAACTCCTTCTGGTCGAGTATCAACCAGAACAGCCGACCACACATACCCATCAAATTAGAGGCGACACGCTACTAGTACTGGCCGGCCAGGAGCTTCACGTCACATCTGCAAGTTCGACAGAGCGAGTGGACTTCCCGAACGGCTGAGCCGCCTCGTCCATCGCAGCGGGAGAGACTTTGACATTGCAGCCCGCAACGGACAGAGCTGTCACCAGGCAAGCCGTAGCCACTTTTCACCTTCGTCCTGCAACGTTGGCTCATCCTGCAACGTTTGCACACGAACGGGTGGAACGGGTCAGAGTTGCGAGAATGATCAACGCTCGCTTCGCCCATGATCGACTGTCTCTTCTCGCGGTCGAGGCGAATGTCGCCGTCACGAGCTCACGCCGGGTCTACCATCAAACCCTGGCGTCAGCAAGCGACGGTGGACCCTCATCGCGCCGACTGCGATGCCTCACTTCGCCGCCGATGATTTTGATGCACCGACCGCCGCTGGGTGGACCGCGGTCAGAACGGCGGAGGGCCCAGAATCTCGATCGCACCCGTGGCAGCAGCTGCCGCGCGGACCCGCCCGAAGTCGGGCGGCGGCGGCTCACCGGCGCCGGCCGGCTCGCTCGCGTGCCGGTAGAAGGCCTCCCCGCCGCCAGGCGTCTGGAGACAGAGCATCCGCGCCGTCGGCGTCGTCAACATGAACGCGTGGGGTACGCCGCGCGGAATGATCGCGATACCACCCGCAGCCAGGGTCTGCTCGTCACCGGCGATGTGCAGCCGCACCTTGCCTTCAAGCATGTAGAACGTCTCGTCCGCATCGGGGTGCTGGTGCAGCGGGGTCACCTTGCCCGCGTCCAGCGCGTCCTCGAACAGCAGGTACGCGCCACCCGTCTCCGCCTCGGTGGCCAGCCAGGTGTGCACCCCTCCGCCGCAAAACCAGCGACGCTCACTCACTCCGTTCGCCCTTACCGTCGTCTCCAGCGTTGCCATGACGATCTTCTCTCTTCTTCGGTTATGGGACTGTCGTACCATAACGACACTAGGGTACTGTGAAGACCGTGTCAACGACGTACGAGCTCACCGGCCGGACTCTTCAGAAGCAGCGAACCCGTGATGCATTGGTGGCCGCAGTGCGCGACCTAGTCGCCCAGGGCGGAGCGGCGCCGACCGTCGAGGCGGCCGCGGAGGCCGCCTCGGTCTCCCGCACGACCGCATACCGGTACTTCCCCACGCAGAGGGCCTTGCTGGTCGCTGCGCACCCCGAGATCGACGCGAGCACCCTCGTCCCGGACGACGCCGGTGACGACCCGCAGGCGCGTCTTCTGGGTGCCGTCGACGCCTTCATCAAGATCGTCGTGGACACTGAGCATCAGCAGCGAACCATGCTGCGGCTCTCGCTGGACCCGGCCATCTCGCATGAATCCCTGCCGCTACGTCAGGGCCGGGCGATCACCTGGTTCGAGGAGGCCCTCGCCCCCCTGCGGCCGCGGCTCACCGACGCCGAGATCCACCGGCTAGCACTGTCCGTCCGCAGCGCCGTCGGCATTGAGTCACTGGTCTGGCTCACGGACGTTGCCGGGCTCACCCGTGAGGACGCCGCCGAGCGGATGCACTGGTCGGCGCGGGCACTCCTTCTCCAGGCGCTCGCAGACGCCGGCCCGAGTGCCTCAACAAGCTGACACGAACGAGAACGCCCAGCACTGCCATCGGCTCACCTGACCCCTGCCACCGCAACCGTGAGGACGAACGGTCCGACGCTTCTCGAGGCCAATCTGACCCTTTTCGCCGCGTTCCGCTCGGTCGCAGACGTGCCTCCTACCGCCGCGAGCCGGATGTGCTAACCCGAGGAGTCGGCGCCGCGTCGCAGTTCGCGCGGCACCTTGACGACGACCCTTGCGATGATGACCTAGTGAAATTTCGTCGGCGCAACCTCGAAGCGCTTGGGGACCTGATCGTGGGGAACGTGGGCCGCGACGACCCTGCGAACGAAGATGAAGCGCGCTACTTCCCCTACCGCTCCAGTAGCCACATCACGGAGTTCTTCCAGGAGCTCGACACGGACCACCAGCATGACGGATCGACTCGCCACCGCTGGGTTGCTGATGTCCTCGAGGAGATGTTGGCGGAGGCGCACGACGGCCCTACCCGTCCTCCCGAGGCCTTCTGTCGTCTCATTGACCAACTCATGAGTCCCGCTGATCGCCTTAACGAGGGGGCGGACCGTCCACGCGCTTTGGCTCAGCTCAACGAGGTCCTCAACCGCGAAGGCTTCGAGGCCTTCTATGGCGAAGACAACCACTGCTACCTCCGCCACACCGGCAGCGGCACTGTAACGGTGCTCGCCGCCAACCCCCACCGGCCGTTCAGCAAGGTCGAGCTTGAGCGTCGCCGCCTGCTCGACGCCTACCTTGACCAGTGCAGCGAGGACGACCTCATCGAGGAGGTGCTGCTCCCGCTGTTTCGGCAACTGGGCTACCACCGCATCACGGCGGCCGGACATAAAGACAAGGCGCTGGAGTACGGCAAGGACGTCTGGATGCGTTACGCGTTGCCGACCCAGCATGTCCTCTACTTCGGAATCCAAGCGAAGAAGGGCAAGCTCGACGCATCAGGCGTGACTAAGGCCGGCAATGCCAACATGGCGGAGATTTACCACCAGGCGCTCATGATGCTGGCGCACGAGATCTTCGATCCCGAGAACAATCGGCGCGTCCTGGTCGATCACGCCTTCATCGTGGCGGGCGGAGAGATCACCAAGGCGGCCCGCAACTGGCTCGGTAACGCGCTCGACGCCACAAAGCGCAGCCAGATCATGTTCATGGACCGCACCGACATCATTAACCTCTATGTGGTTGCCAGCCTCCCGCTGCCTGACGCGGCAATCCCGCCCGCGCCTTCGAGTCCCTGGAGTGCACCCGAGGAGCCACCATTCTGAGCCCTTTCAAACAGTGGTCGACCCAGCTTCGGCTTGGCCGATGAGCTTCGCGAGCAGAGCCAGCAGGGCCGGGTCGAAGTGCAGCGTCACCCCGCCGCGAGCCGGCGCAAGGGGTGAGTCACTCCGCCGCGAAGGCAGCAATGCTCCTGCTCCTTTCACGTCGGCAGCAGTGCCCTCAGACCGCGGATCTAGCGGTCCCTCATCAAGGACCGGAATCTCGACCACTGCTTCGGGGCCGAGGTCGCGAACACCCCCTGTTGCGGGCGAGCGAGCGCAGGGACGCTGCCCGCTACCGCGAACCCCATCGCACGCCGGGTCAGGTCGATCGCCGCCGCCACAAAGGAGACGGTGTTCATTCCTCGTTGCTCCGTCGTGGCGCCACGCATCGGTCGAGCTGGTCCGACGCTCTGGTCCGGGGATTCGTGCCTGCCGGTGATGCCCGCAACGGTTATCTCGCGAGCACGTGGCGGGGCGATCGGCCACGATCAACGACCTCAAATGGTGCGTGCTGGCGTGGATTAGGTGCAGGCCAGCGTGATGCGTGAGGATCGCTTTCATGGCGAAGCACACCACGGTGACGGTGACCGATGACTTGGACGGTTCGGCGAACGCGAAGGAGGTCACCTTCAGCCTCAACGGGCAGTCGTGGAGCATCGACCTGAGCGCCAAGAACCGGTCCGCTCTGGAGAAAGCGCTGAAGCCGTACATCGCCAAGGCGACCAAACAGGGACGCCCCCGTCCCTCCTCCTCAGCGAAGAAGACGACCAGGCGAGCATCTCGCACGGACCTTGCGGCGGTGCGTGACTGGGCCAAGAGCAACGGTCACCAGGTCAGCGACCGCGGCCGGGTCAGCGCCACCGTGCAGCAGGCCTACGACGCCGCGCATTAGCCAGGCTGCTGGCCAGGATCGCGGCCAGGATCGGGGCCTCACCCGTTCGGATCGTCTCGCCCGCTGGCGGCCCATTTGCGGACGCCCAGCCAGAGCGGGCGCCCTACGATGAGAACGCACCACGGCTGAACCCGCGACCTCGCGGCCGCCCCGGGAAGGGCGTCCACCGGCACCGCTGCAAAGGTGGAGTCGGCGTTGAACACCGCGAGCCCCAATAATGTTCATGCACACATATGGCAGGCGTGTTGGGGTCGCGGGTGGGCCTGGCGCGCGGGTTCGTGTCTACCCTGCCGGGGTGTCCCAGGTGACTGCGGCGGAGGAGTCGCTGACGTTCCGGGACCTGTGCACGATCCTGCAGGTCTCCCGGCCGGTCTTGCAGGGGCTCACCACTCCAGCGACCTGCCGGCGGTTCAGCTCAGCCGGCGCGGTGGGTGGAGAGTTGCTCAGTCCGTGTTCGACGCTTGGGTCGGCTACCAGCACGCGTCTACCCGAGCGTAGATCTGGGCGAACCCAGCCCCGCCGCAGGGATGTGGGACCGCACCACCGGCGGCGGGCCGGTTAGCTGTGGTCGCCGAGGGCGTCCCGGTGAAGGGCCTGAATGGCCAGTTGGGTGTGCAGCAGCGCCCCGTCTGGAAGCACGGATTCGTTGAACTGGACGCGGGGGCTGTGGTTGTCCGGCACGGAGGCTTCGTCGCTGATGCGCGCACCCAGCATGAGGTAGCTTCCGGGCACTTCGGCGATGACGCGGGAGAAGTCTTCGGCTCCCGGCTGGGGTGAGGGCATCAGCGTGAAGCGTTCGTCGCCGAAGGTGGACTCCACGACTGAGGCTACGAAGGTGGCGTGCTGGTCGTGGTTGATGGTGGGTGGGTACTCTCGTCGGAAGGTCGCTTCGACCTTGACGTCGTAGGCCGCGCCGATGTGCCGGCACACCCGCATAAGTTCTGGTTCGACACGGTCTTGCGCGTCAGCGGAGAAGGTTCGGACGGTCGCTTCGAAGGTGGCGGTGTCGGGGATGATGGTGCGAGCGGTGCCCGCCTGAAACTTGCCAGGGGTCACGACGACGGGGTCGAAGATGTCGAAACGCCGAGTGATCATGGTTTGCAGTGCGATCAGAATCTGGGCGGCCACGGTGATGGGGTCTTTGGCCAGATGTGGCGCGGAGCCGTGACCGCCCGCGCCGTACACGGTCACGGTCAACGCTGCGCTGGCGGCCATGAAAGTGCCCGGCCGGGTGGTGAATGTGCCGGCGGCGATTCCGGCCATGACGTGCATGCCATACGCCGAGGTGGCCCGTTGGCCTGACGCGTCGAGGACCCCTTCGGCGATCATGTGTCCGGCTCCGTCGAAGCCTTCTTCCCCGGGCTGGAACATAAACACCACGTCACCCTGAAGCGCGTCACGGTGTGCGACCAACAGCTGGGCGGCTCCGACGAGCATCGCGGTGTGCAGGTCGTGTCCACACGCGTGCATCGCGTTAGGTTCTTGGCTGCTGTAGTCGAGCGCGGTCTGCTCCGCTAAGGGCAAGGCGTCCATGTCTCCGCGCAACAGGACTGTGGGGCCGCCGGGCTTGCCGCGTAGCACGGCGGTCACTGACGTGGTCGACGTTCCCTGCGTGATCTCGAGGTCGAGCCCGTCGAGAGCGTCCAGCACGATTTGCTGGGTCTTCGGCAGGTGTAGTCCGACTTCTGGGTGCTGGTGGAGTCGACGTCGCAGGGCAACGAGGTCGGGGGCTAGCGCGTGCGCGTCATCGCGCAGAGCATCGAGGGACATGCACTCTCCTGGTCAGGGTGGTTGGTGCGACGGGGTTGTTGTCGGCCCCGTCGTCGGTGGTCAGCGTGGGTGGGGCGTGGGCGTGGGCGAGGTCAGGTTGGCCAGGCGACGGTGACGCCGCCGTCGACGGTGAGTGCTTCGCCGGTGATGTATCGGGCCGCGTCGGAGAGTAAGAACTTGACGACGTCGGCGACGTCGTCGGGGCGGCCGGCCCGGCCGAGGGGGATGCGGGCGACGGCGGCTGCCAATCCCTCGGGGCCACCGGAGTTGACGGGGTCGAGGGATTGCGGGGATTCGATGACGCCGGGTAGCACGGCGTTGATCCGGAGGTGGGATTGCGCGAGTTCGAGGGCGGCGGTGCGCACGAACCCGACGACGCCTGCTTTGGCGGCGGTGTACGCACTGTTTCCGGCCCATCCGGTGACGCCGCCAGCGATGCTGGAGATGCAGACGGCGGCGCCGCCGGGGGTCAGGCAGGGTGCGGCGGCGCGGACCGTGCGCATGACGCCGGTGAGGTCGACGTCGAGCACGTGATGCCAGAGGTCGTCGGTCAGTGCGGGCAGGTCGGCCCGGCGTACCACGCCGGCGTTGGCGACGACGCCGGTTAACGGGCCAAGCTCGTCGACGGCCCGGCGGCAGGCCTGCTCTAGTTGCGTGGTGTCGCGGACGTCGGCGTTCACAACGAGTCCGGTTCCACCGGCGGCCCTGACGGCGGCCATGGTTTCCTCGGGGTTGTGCGGGTCTCCCAGGAAGGTGCCGATGGCGACCTGGGTGCCTTGGCTGGCCAACGAGAGGGCGACTGCTTGGCCGATGCCGCTGCTGGCGCCCGTGACGAGGACGACGTCGTTCACTGCATCACGTCGCCGGAGTTGGGGCCGAGGGTCTGCCCGAGGTACAGGTTGCCGTCGGGTTCGCTGGCGAGGAGCACGGCGCTGGGTGCGACTTCGTCGGGCATCCCGAACCGCTTGAGCGGCAGGCCGGCCTTGAGCGTTTCGACCCATGAGTCGGAAAGGCTGCCGCCCAGCGGGGTGTCGATGGGGCCGGGGGCGATGCAGTTGGCGGTGACTCCGGTTCCTCCGACTTCGCGAGCCAGGGATTTGGTAAAGCCGATCACGCCCGCCTTCGAGGCGGCGTAGTGCGCCAGTCCGGGTCCCCCTCGCTGGCCCACTTGGGAGGCGATGTTGATGATCCGGCCGAACCCGCGCTCAGTCATCTCGGGCAGGGCGGCGCGACTGCACAGAAACACGCTGCGCAGGTTGACGGCGATCATCTGGTCCCACAGCGCGGTGGGCATCGTCGCTATCCGCTCCTCGGTGAGGATGCCGGCATTGTTGACGAGGATGTCGATGGGGCCGAGTGCCGCTCGTGCGGCCTCGAACATGGCCGCGACGCTGTCCTCCTGGGACACGTCGGTCTGCACCGCGACGGCTGCCGGGCCAAGGTCAGCGCAGCGGGCCACGACGGCGTCCATCGCGGGACCGGTGCTCAGGTCCGCCAGGCAGACCCGGGCTCCTTCGGCGGCGTAGGCGACGGCGATGGCGGCCCCGATCCCGCTGGCGGCTCCGGTGACCAGTGCGGTGCGACCGGCCAGCCGGCCGCGCCCGGTGGGCTGACCGGCGCTCATGCGTGGTCCGTTCCGATGCTGAAGATGCGCGCCGCGTTGCCGGCCAACATCAGCGTCTTCGCTTCGTCGGGGACATGCGCCAGGGTCACGCGGCGCATCTCGTAGGCGGGGCTCATCGCGGGTGCGGCGCTGGCGAACATGATCCGGTTGGCCCCGTAGGTGGAGACGACGAGCGAGATCCAGTCATCTCGGTACACCCCGCTGGTGTGGACGTATACGTGGTCGTGGTCCAGCGCGAGACCGGCGTCCGTCTGGGACATGCCGGAGATGTTGAACTGGCCGCCGTTGGTGAGTACGACCGGCACCTCGGCGCACCAGCTTGCGAACTGGGTGATCTGGACGGGCTCGGAGAAGCACTGGTAGCCAGTGGCGATGACGATGGGCAGGGCGAGCTCGACGGCCCGCTCGGCGATTGGACGCACGAAGGGGGCGTTGATGCGGAAGTGCTCTTCCAGCGGATGCAGGAACACCCCCCGAGCGCCCTGCGCCGCAGCGTCCTTCAAGTGGGTGAGGGCGTCCGCTTCCCACGGGTCGATGCGCGCGAGGGAGACCAGCCGTCCCTGGGCTTGCTCGGCTGCGTGCGCGACGTCCGCGTTCGCGCGCGGGACGTCGTGCTGGGCGAGGTGGACCGGGGCGACAATGGCGGTCTTGATGTCATGCTGGTCCATCGCGGCCATCAGCTGGGGGGCGGTCAAGGCGGTCCCGAAGCGGGACTCGCCGAGGTAGGCCAGCGCATCGATCGTCATGCCGTCACTCCCAGCAGCGCCGCAGCGTTGGTCCCCAGCACCTTGGCCGTGTCGGCTTCGGTGAGACCGGCGATCCTGACCTTCTCCCGTTCAAGCACCGGTGAACTCACCGGCCCGTCGCTGCCGAAGATCACCCGGTCGGGTCCGATCCGTTCGACGGCCTTACGGATTTTGTCGGGGTAGGGCATCGCTGAGGTCTCCAAAACGATGTTGGGGCGGCGCTCGGCCACCTCGATCGCCTCGTCGACGTGGAAGTAGCCCCCCATATGCCCCAGGATGATGATCGAGTCCGGACACGCGACGGCAGCACTCTCAATGGATAACGGGGTCGTCATCGGCTCATCGCCGCAGTGAAACAGCGTGGGCACCCCCAGCTCGCCGGCCCGCCGGATGAGGTCGACCGTCTCGCTGCCGGACGGGTGAGCCAACGAGGACACGGGATGCAACTTCAGCCCTTTAAAGCCGTGGGTGTTGACGGCCTGGTCCAGGAGCGCACGGGCCTCGTCGCGGTACCAGGGGTGCAGCCGAACGAACCCGTACAGGCGCCCCGGATACGCGGCGCACGCGTCAGCGATCAGTTCCAACGCGTGGGGATTGATCCCCCCGGGCAGGTCCACGATCGTCATAGCGGCCGCGGCGTCCACGCCGGCCTCATCCATCTTCTCGATGCACTCCGCGGCCGACATCCGCCATCCCAGCGCGGGCACATCGTCAATGTGCATGTGCATGTCGATGATCATCAGCTGTCCTCTCATTCCATTCGCAGGTCATGACTTCGTTAGCCGCGTACGGCTGCCGACAGCTCGCTCACCGTCTTGGCCAACCAGCTCAGGGACAGCGCACGCCCCCGGGAGATGACGTGGACCGGGCGCCGCAACGCTCGAATGTCCACCCTCGGGTTGTCGGCCACCACAAGCAGGTCCGCGGGGCGGCCGACCTCGAGGACGCCCACACCGGTCCCAAGCAGCTGCCCCGCGGTCACCGTCGCTGCACGCAGCGCCTCCAGGGGCGCCATCCCGCGCTCGCAGTACATGTCGAGCTCGTCGTGGAGGTCACCGATGGGGTTCAGCGCTGTTCCGGCGTCGGTACCAGCGGCGATGGTCACTCCGGCCTCGATCGCTCGGCGGGTGTTGGCGCGGTAGCGGTCACGGGCCATCAGGCTTTTGCGTACGGTGGCGGGGGGAATGCCGACTCCGTCGGTGATGTGGTTCAGCGCTACCACGGTGGGCACTAAGACGGTGCCGTGCTCACGCATCAGGGCCACGGACTCGTCGTCGGCGAAGCCGGCGTGCTCAACACTGTCGACCCCGGCGCGGACCGCCATCACGATGCCGACGGGGCTGTGGGCGTGTGCGGCGACGCGCAGTCCCAGTCGGTGTGCTTCGTCGACGGCCGCTTCTAGTTCCTGGTCGGTGAACTGGGGCCGGTGGGGATCGCCGGGTGTGGAGATGCCGCCGGAGGCGATCACCTTGATGACCGTTGCCCCTAACGCCATTTGTTCTCGCACGGCTTCCCGCGTGTCTTCGACGCCAGAGGCGACGCGACCGTACTCGGAGCAGTGCCCGCCGGTCGTCGTGATGGGTCGCCCCGCAGCGGTCACCCGCGGACCGGTCAGCTCCCCCCGCTCAACGTAGGCCGCGTAGTCCAGGACCAGCGAGTCGGCGCAACCCAGGTCGCGGACCGAGGTGATCCCGTGCTGTAACGCGACGAGCCCGTTGTGCAGTAGTGACAGGGAGCGAACCAGGTGCGCCCGGGGGTTGAGCCACCGCTCGTAGGCCTGGGGGTGAGCGGCGAGGTCAAAATGCACGTGCGCGTCGATGAGCCCCGGCACGAGGTATGCCCCGCCCAGGTCGATGTGCTGCCCGGTGCCCGGTGGGGTGCTGGCGTCGTCGGCGTCGCTGTCGTTGATGGAGTCAATGACGCCGTCGCGGATGACTAGGGAGGTGAACGGCTGCGGGGTCAGGTCCGGGCCACGCAACGCGATGCCGTGCGTGAAGGTCAGCAGGTCTTGCGAGGCTGGCACAGACCCTGTCTTCCCGTGATCGCATAATGACCACCGACTGATAGATCACAATCAGGACGTTGATACGTTAGCATGGCTCTTAGGTGCAGGCCCGGCCACTCAGAGGAGAGTTTTGATCACCATCGATGGCAAGGAGGTCCTGAGCTCGCTGCGTGAGCTCGTGGATCCAAGACGGGCGGCGCTGGTCCTGATTGACCTGCAGAAGGACTTTATGGACGAGGGCGGGGAGTTCGGCAGGCTGGGGATCGACCTGCGGATGTATGCCTCGATGCGTCAACGGGTGGCTGATGTGTTGGCCGCAGCCCGGGCGGCCGGTCTCATGGTGGTCCATGTGCAGATGTCCACGTTGCCGGGACGCTCGAGCGACTCCCCCGCCCAGATTCGCTTCAACATGAAAATGCATCAAGAGGTGACGGCGGACAAGCCTCCCCTTCTCTATACCGTGGTGGGCACGCGTGGGCATGAGTTTATTGAGGAGGCGACGCCTTCGCCGGACGAGATTGTCGTGGCTAAGTGGCGCTCCAGTGGCTTTTGGGGCACGAATCTCGACCTGGTCTTGCGCAGCAATGGGATCGAGACGCTCATTTTGGCCGGCTGCACGACCGAGGGGTGCGTTGAGTCCACCGCGCGGGACGCCATGTTCAACGACTATTACGTCGTGCTGATCGAGGACTGCATGGCCAGTGACGATCCGGTATTACACGAGGCCTCACTGGTCCTGATGCGGCACCGGTTTGACCTCGCTACGAGCATGGAGGTCATGGGGCACTGGAGCGACGGCGCCAGGCTGGCAAGCACGGATGGCAGTCGCGACACCTGATATATTGCAGGCTAACTTCGGCGCAAGAAGGGGGAAGAGCGTGAGCGGGCCTCGTAAACGCGACAGCGATCGCGCCTACGAGCAGTTGCTGGAGATGACGCTCGACCTGCGGCTGGCTCCCGGCGATGTCGTCAATGAGAAGTCATTGGCGGATCAGCTTGGCATCGGACGAATGCCCATCCACGAGGCGGTGACGCGTTTAGCCGCTGATCGCCTGGCCATCATCATGCCGCGTCGTGGGACGGTGATCTCCCCCATCTCGCTGAAGGGCGTAGTCGACATGTTCGAGGCCCGAGAGGCCATCGAGTGTGGGGTCGCATATATCGCCGCGAGCCGGGCCGCCGATGGAGACTTGGCCCAGCTCGCCGAGTTGATGCATGTAGCTGACCAAGCCCGCGAGGCGCAGCACTTCGAAGAGTATCTCAAGGCCGACCATGCGTTTCACACCTTTTTGGTGCATATGATCAATAATCCGTTGTTGCAGGACGCGGCTGACCGTTTGCTATTGCATAATCTCCGTTTTTGGCGGCTCTATTTCTCGGAGCGGCCCGTACAACACACGACGATGCTGTCGCACGAGAAGCTGCACGACGCGATCAGTAGCCACAATTCTGAGAAGGCCGAGTTGGCGATGCGTGAGCACCTGATGCACTCACGTGGGATGATTCAGACCCTCTTTTAATCCTCGTCTCGCATTGTTAAGCCCGCTGAGGTGTGTTCACTATTCGGCCACCGAGGACACCGCGGGTACTTCGGGCGCGCTCTCGTCAGGCTGTTGGAGCGGGAAGTGACAGGCCGCCTGCTGGCCGGTCGACATTAAACGCAGCGGCGGCGCTTCTGACGCACAGATGTCCTGGGCGAGCGGGCAGCGGGTGCGGAAGCGGCAGCCCGAGGGGGGATCGATCGCGGAGGGAAGTTCGCCCCTTACGGTGAGGCTGCCTGAGCGGTCCGCGACCGGGTAGGGTTCGGGGATGGCCTGTAGGAGCATTTCGGTGTAGGGGTGAGCGGGCGATCCGTAGACCTGCTCTGCCGTCCCGACCTCGACGAGGTTGCCGAGATACATCACCCCGACTCGATCGGCCAGGTACTTCACCACAGACAGGTCGTGGCTGATCACCATGTAGGTGAGGTCGAGCTCCTTTTGCAGGGACTTTAGGAGGTTGAGTACCTGCGATTGAACGGACACGTCGAGCGCCGAGACCGGTTCATCGGCGACGAGCAGCTTGGGATTCAGCGCCAACGCGCGGGCGATGCCGATGCGCTGACGCTGGCCTCCGGAGAACTCGTGTGGATGCCGGGAGGCTGCGGAGGAGGGCAATCCAACGAAGCCCAGAAGCTCGTGGACGCGGGCGTTGCGGGCCCGGCTGTCGCCGATGCGTTGGATTGCTAGGGGTTCGGTCAAGCTGGCGCCCACCGTCATCCGCGGATCGAGGGCGGCAGCGGAGTCTTGAAACACCAGCTGGATGTCGCGTCGTTGGCGGCGGCGTTCTCCTGCGCTGAGGTCGGCCCCCGTCTTGCCGTCGAAGACCACCTGCCCGGAGGAGGGGGCTTCCAGGGAGGCGACCATGCGACCCAGGGTGGTCTTGCCGCAACCCGACTCGCCGACGAGGGCGAAGGTCTCTCCAGCATGGATGGTGAGGGAGACACCCGAGACTGCTTTGACCGAACCGGTTTGTCGGCCCAGGAGCCCCGTGCCCCCTAAGCGGAACTCCTTGTGGAGATCCCGCAGTTCCAGCAGGGGTCGGGTCTGCTGCGCGTCGGAGGTGTCGTTGGCGGTGGAGGCGCGGCCCGTCAGCCGCGACTGGATGAGTTCCCGGTTCGCGGTGGACCGGGGGAAGAAGCACGCGTAGGCCTGGCCGGACTCGGCTGGCGACAGATCGGGGTCGTTGTCGCGGCAGAAGTCGGTGGCGTAGCGGCAGCGGGCCGCGAACCGGCAGCCGACTGGTGGTTCGGCGAGGTCTGGCGGCGCCCCGGGGATGGACTGCAGTTCCTCGTTCTTGTCTTGCTCCAGGGTGGGGATGGAGGCCAGCAGAGCTTCGGTGTATGGGTGGCGCGGCTCGGCAAAGAGGAGCTTGGTTTCGCCCGATTCCACGATGCGTCCCGCGTAGGCGACGAGGACGCGGTCAGCCCGCTCGGCGATGACTCCCATGTCGTGGGTCACGAGCAGGACGCCCATGTTGAGCTCGGCTCGGAGGGTGCCGATGAGGTCGAGAATTTGGGCCTGAATGGTCACGTCCAGGGCGGTTGTGGGTTCGTCGGCGATGAGCAGGCTGGGGCCGCAGGCCAGCGCCTGGGCGATCATGGCGCGTTGGCGCATGCCCCCGGAGAGCTCGTGGGGGTACGAGCTGAGTCGAGTGGCCGGCCGCGGCATGCCGACCAGACCCAACACTTCTTCGGCTCTCTCCAGTGCGGCATGACGCCCGACGTTCCTGTGCAGGCGTACCGCTTCGGCGATTTGGCTTCCGATGGTCATCGTGGGGTTGAGGGACGTCATGGGGTCTTGGAAGACCATGCCGACCTCGCCCCCGCGGACCTTGCGCATGTCCGCCTCGCTCATGGAGGTGAGCTCACGGTCGTTGAGCCGAATGGAGCCGGACACGACGCGACCTCCACGCGGCAGCAGACCCATGATCGACATGCCCGTCATACTTTTTCCGGACCCTGACTCCCCCACTAGGCCAACGATCTCTCCAGCGTTGACCTCGAAGCTCACGCCGTCGACGGGGGTCACCACACGGTGGCCGTGGCGGATCTCGGTGTGGAGGTCCGTGACGCTCAGCAAGGACATTCCAGGGCTCCTCGTGGTCCAGGGATTCGGGCGCGATGGGCGGACAGGGCGGATAGGGCGGATAGGGCGGTCCTAGTGCAGCAGCGCCGTGGTCCTTGCCGATTTGACGGTGCGATGGGGGTCCAGCGAGTCAGCGATGAGGTCGCCGAGATAATTGCTGAGCAGAATGGTCACGGTGATGGCAAGCCCCGGGGCCGTGGAGATCCACCAGGCGGTCTCCAGGTAGTTCCCCCCGGCAGCCATGTCCACACCCCAATCGGCTTCGGGCAGGCTCACGCCGAACCCGAGAAAGCTCAAGGTGCTGGCCGTCAGGATCGCCCACCCGATGGCGCTGCTGATGAGCACCGCGATCTCGCTGGTGAGGTTCGGCAGCAGGTGGCGAAAGACGGTGTGGGCGTGGGTCCCGCCGAAGGAGCGTGCGGCGGCGACGTAGTCCGACGTCCGCAGTCGGCGGACCGAGCTGTACATGACGCGCGCGAACGCCGGCGCATACGCGACTCCGACGGCAACGATCACGCTCGCGGTGCCGGTGCCGACAATCGCCACCACCATCAGGGCGATGAGCAGCGCCGGCAGGGCGAGGATGATGTCGATAAGGCGCATGACAAGCCCGCCCGGCAGGGACGGGGCGATGCCGCCGATGACACCGAGGGCGACCCCAGACACGGCAGCAATGACGATGCCAGCGAGGCTCGCGAGGAGGACGGGTCGAGCTCCGTAGATGGTGCGGGCGAACACGTCGCGACCGAGCTGATCGGTGCCCATCCAAAATTCGGTGCTGGGTCCGGTGAGCGCGGGACCCGTCGGGTCGACAGGGCTCATAGAGGTGAACAGGCTGGGGATGGTCACGACCAGGGCTACCAGGAGTAGAGCGAGACCCATGGCGGCCCAGGCCAACCGCTGTCGATTCACGCGTGAGCGTCGGCGCTCGTCGAGTTGGACGGGGGCAGAACGAATGGGGACCTCAGCGGCGGGAATGACCGTCGTCATGCCGCTACCTTCTTCCGGGTGCGGGGATCGATGACTCCGACGAAGATGTCGACCACGAGGTTGATGAGCACGTACGCGACGCCGATGAACAGCACGGTGCCTTGGACGACGGGGATGTTTTTCGCGGCGATGGAGCTGACCAAGAAGCTGCCGAGTCCAGGCCGCCCGAAGATGACCTCAATGACGGCGGCGCCGGTGAGGATGTTGCCGATTTGCAGGCCAATCATGGTGATGGTGGGGATCACCGCGTTGCGCAGCGAATGGTTGAAGAGGACTCGAGCTCCGGACGCGCCTTTGGCCCGCGCCGCCTTGATGTAGTCCGAGTGGTACTCCTCGATGAGACGTCCACGCAGGAGTCGGGTCAAGATGGCGGCGTATCCCCACCCCAGCGCGGCGGCCGGCAGGACTATGGACTGCAGCCCGGAGCTCCCGATGGCGGGGAACCATCGGAGGTTGACGGCAAAGACCAGAGTGAAGATGAGGGCCAACCAGAAGAAGGGGATGGCCACTCCCGTCACCGAGATGAAGCGTCCGATGCGGTCAGCCAGGGAGTTGGGGCGAACGCCACCGATGACGCCGAGGGAGACCCCGAGCACGATGGCGACGAGCATGGCCGCTGCACTCAGCGCGAACGTGCTGGGCGCCCGACTGAGAATCTCGTCCGCCACCGGTCGTCCAGTGACAAACGAGATGCCGAGATCCCCGTGCAGAAGCCCGCCAATGTAGGTCAAGTACTGCTCGTACAGCGGTTTGTTGAGGCCAAGCTGGTTTTCCAAGTCGGTGATCTGCTGCTGGGTGGGGTTGGAGCCGAACAGCATGGCCTGTGCCGGATTGCCGGGGATCAGGTGAATGATCATGAATGACACGACGGTGATGCCGATCAGCACCGGGATGGCTACCAGGAGCCGGCCTGCGACATATCGAGCCATTAATCGTCACCTGCTGGCGCCGTCAAGGTGCGCTGCGCCCTGGCACACCTCATGTGAGCTCGGCAGTGTGGAACATTGCGTACCCCGTCGCGCCGTAGTGCACTTTCTTGAGGTTGTTGACGGTGGAGTATACGCCGCTGACGTTCCATAGCGGCAGGAAGATCGCCTGGTCCTGTTGGTGGGCGGTGATGTCCTCAAAGGCTTTGGTCCGCTTGGCCTGGTCGGCCACGG
>JAABUT010002860.1_pt1 | contig 15785 bp, 16 predicted proteins | sample 5559281 | NCBI WGS metagenome assembly JAABUT01 (sample SAMN10711880, study PRJNA513359) | rock metagenome | isolation source: Antarctica rocks | place: Antarctica: Victoria Land, Ricker Hills nord | collected 2016-01-04 | reverse complement strand
GCCCGCTTGCGTCCTTAAAGCCTGGTTGCGCGCAGCGTGTGGTCGTAGGTGGACAGTTCCTGCGCGCCATGGGTCGATGCCAGATCATCCGGCACCTCATTCATGACATAGCTTTTGTGCTCGACGATGACCGAGAAACCCGCCTCCTGGGCGAGCCATCGAACCTGGCTGGACGTCGCCCGATTGAGCTGATCGCGGAACCAGACCTCGGGAAACGTTCGGCTGTAATCGTCGCCGTAGAGCAGATGCGCCCAAGGCTTGCTGCGACGGAAATAGTTGCAGCCCGCGCAGTCGTCAGGATTGCGCGTCGCCTCGGACGCATCCGACCAATGAAACCAGTTTTCGCCGGCGATGCGTTGCCGGTCGGACGCGGAAGCAGCGCATCTCGCGGCGGCTTCCCAGCAGCGCACCCCACGAGGAGCGATCTTCCACGTCGCCTCGTCAAGACACAGGAAGCCGAAATCGTGGTGGCCCACGGGTTGGTAGTAGCTCCCGTGATGGAGCAAAATCTGAGTTCCCGGCTCGATGCACGCGGCCAGCGTGCGCAGAAACGTCCGCAGGTCCGTCACGTGCTCGGTCATCAGATGCATGAACACGAGATCGACCTGAACCTGGCCGTTGACGCCGAAGGCTTCGACCGCTTCATCGAAGCCGCCCTGCCTGAACCTGATCTGCCGCCGCTCCATCCGCGCCGGGGGGATCAGGCTCTGCAGATCGGTCGCAAGTATCTCTTTTGCCCCCATGTCCGCGAAGGCCGCCGAAAACGTGCCGTCCCCGCACCCGAGGTCCCACACACGAAGGCCATCAGGCGACGGCATGAGATCGTTCGAGATGAAATTCCGCAGCACCGAGATCATCACGCGAACGTAACCTGATGACAACGAAAGCGGCAACCGCCTTGAAGATCAGACCTATGGCGCCTTGCGTCGTCGCGCGAAGGCGCACGGCGGATCTGGTAGGGTCGAGGATCAGCGCCCCCGTCCTGCTTCCTCCCGCTCCGTCGTCCGGATCGCCGCCCCCAGCCGTCGGGCGGTGTCGGTGGCAAGGGGGGTGGGAACGGTGGTGAAGCCGAGGACGAGGCCGGAATGGCGTGGGGATGTGTTGAAGTAGGCGGACAAAGGGGCGAAGTGGAGGTCTTTGGTCCGGCCAGCCTGTACCGTCTCGGTTTCGCTGGCGGTGTCCGGGAGCCGGGTTGCCAGGTGCAGGCCGCCGGGGGCGTGGAGGGGGGTGGCTTCCGGGCAGTGGCGGGCCAGTGCGGTGAGCAGCGCGTCGCGGCGGCGGGCGTATTCGGTGCGCATGCGGCGGATGTGCGGGGCGAGGTGGCCTTGGGCCATGAACTCGGCCAACACGGCCTGCTGGAGTGTGCCGGGCGCGCGGTCCATCAGGGCGCGGGCGCGCAGGAAGGCCTGGATGAGGGGGGAGGGGACCACGGCGAAGCCCAGGCGCAGGGCTGGGGCCAGGGTTTTGCTGAAGGTGCCGCAGTAGATCACCCGGCCGGTCTGGTCGAGGGTGGCGAGCGGCGGCAGGGGTTTGCCCTCCCAGCGGAATTCGGAGTCGCAGTCGTCTTCCAGCACCCAGGCGCCGGCGCGGTTGGCCCAGTCGAGCAGGGCCAGGCGCCGCCCGATCGGCAGGGCGCCGCCCAACGGCGTGGCGTGGGAGGGAGCGACCAGGGCGAGGCGAGCGTTCGGGGCCAGGCGGATGCCGGCGGCGACGTCGATGCCGTCGGCGTCGCTGGGAACCGGGACCAGGGTGGCGCCGGCGGCGATCAGGGCACCGCGGCCGGCGATGTAGCCGGGGTCTTCCACCCAGGCCGGGTCGCCGGGGTCCAGCAGCAGGTCGGCGGCCACGCGCAGGGCCTGCTGGGTGCCGGCGGTGACGATGATGTGGCCGGGGTCGGTCAGCAGCCCGCGGGTGGCGGCCAGGTGGGCGGCGATCTGGACGCGCAGCTCGGGCAGGCCCTGCAGGTCCGGGTACAGCGTGAGATCGGGGTTGAGCCGGCGCAGCACGCGGGCGGTGCAGGTGGCCCAGGCGGCGGCGGGAAACAGGTCGGGCGCCGGCACGCCGGGGGTCAGCAGGCCGCAGCGGGCATGGTCGCCGGGAACCGACTGGGCGGCGTTGCTGACGGTGGCCTGGAGCAATGTGCCGCGGCGGGACAGCGGCGAGGCGGCGGCGGTGGCCAGGCGTCCGGAGGCGGGTGTCGCGTCGGGCAGGTCGGCGGCGACGAAGGTGCCGCTGCCGATGCGGGCACGGACATAGCCTTCCGCGGCCAGGCGTTCATAGGCCAACACGACCGTCTGCCGCGCGACCCCGAGATCGGTGGCGAGGTGGCGTGTGGGCGGCAGGCGGGTGCCGGCGGGCAGCGCGCCGCCGAGGATACCCTGGCGAAGGCGGTCGAACACCGCTTGTTGCCGGGATTGGTCTGCGTGTTCCAGGCCTAATTGGCTTGCCATCGCGGTCCAATTCAGCACTAACAACGCAGCCTCGCAACCCTCTGCCGTTGGATTTCAGCGATGTATCTGCGCCCCGTGTTCACCGAAACCGAAACCGGCCGGATCGTCGCGTTGATCGAGGCGAACCCGTTCGGCGTGCTGGTCACCGACGCGGGCGGCATGGACGCGTCGCACATCCCGTTCGTGGTGACGCGGCACGGGGACAGCTTTGTGCTGACGGCGCATCTGGCGCGCCAACCCGCAGTCGGCACGTCTGGCCGGCGGACGGGCACTGGCGATCTTCAGCGGCCCGCACGCCTACATCTCGCCGGGCTGGTATGAAACGCAGCCGTCGGTGCCGACCTGGGACTATGCCGCCGTGCACGTGCACGGCGATCTGGCGTCGGTCGACGACGAGGCTGATGTCGCGGACATGCTGCGTCGCATGGGGGCGGACGATCCGGAGCACTTCGACGTGGATGTGCTGGAGCCGAAATACCGCCGCGCGATGTTCGCCGGCATCCGCGCGTTCCGGTTGGTGCCCGACCGCGTCGAGGCGCAGTGGAAGATGAGCCAGAACCGCAGCGTCACAGACCGGTCGAACGTGATAGCCGCATTGCGCGGGCAGGGCAACGAGGCGGTGGCGGCGTTGATCGAAGCGACGCTGCCGGCGCGGTAAAAACGCGGAAGGCGGCTGACGGAGAGACCTCCGCGCCGCTGAACGGATCACCGGCCGAAACTTGATGTTCGGCCGGTTAGAAGCCTGGAAGGTTAGAAGCCTTCGCGCTCCAGTCGTTTGCGCTCCATCTTGCGGGCGCGGCGAACGGCTTCGGCGGCCTCGCGGGCGCGGCGCTCCGACGGCTTCTCGAAGTGGCGGCGCAGCTTCATTTCGCGGAAAATACCTTCCCGCTGCATCTTCTTCTTGAGCGCCTTCAGCGCCTGATCGACATTGTTGTCGCGAACGAGAACCTGCACTTGGCCGCCTACTCCTGTCGATGATGTAGCGCGTCACGTTACATCTGGCTGCCCGCCGATGGGGCCGCCGGTGAAATGTCCGGGCGGATTGCCACGGGCAAGATAAGGGGTCCGCAGTTGGCGGGCCATCCACGAAGCGACGCGTATAACATGCGCGCGCGCCCTGGCAAAACCCTTTTGCATGCTTTCATATGGACCATCAAGCCGGCCGCCGCGCCGGCAAGTCAGCCACCGGGGACCGACATGGCCATTCTCAAGATCGCCCGCATGGGACATCCTGTCCTGCTGCAACGTGCCGAGCCGGTCGCCGACCCGACCTCCGCCGAGACAAGGCAGCTGGTGGCGGACATGATGGAGACCATGGAGGACGCCAACGGCGCCGGCCTGGCGGCGCCCCAGGTGCACGTGCTGCTGCGGCTGTTCGTGTTCCGCGTCAATGCCGAGCGCGCCTCGGGCGACCCGCTGGACCGCCCGATGGGCAACACCGTCGTCATCAACCCGACGCTCGAGCTGATCGAGGGCGACGACCGGTTGCGCTGGGAGGGGTGCCTGTCCATCCCGGGCCTGCGCGCCGCGGTGCCGCGGGCCTGGTCGGTGCGTTACACCGGGGTCGACACCGACAACAACCCGGTCGGCGGCACCGTGACCGGCTTCCACGCCGGCGTGGTGCAGCACGAATACGACCATCTGGACGGCATCATGTACCCGATGCGCATGCAGGATTTCTCGCTGTTCGGCTTCAACGAGGAGCTCGCGCGCGCGGCAGCCCTGCAAACGGCCGTCCAGACGGTGGCTCCTCGATGAACACGCCCGAGCGCAGTCCCGAGCGCGACGCGGCGGTTGACGCCGTGCTGCCGCTGGTCGAGCGGCAAGGCTGGTGCATGGCGACCCTGCGCCAGGCGATGTCGGCACAGGGCGCCGAGCCGCTGGATGCCGAGCTGCTGTTTCCCGGCGGCACGCCCGACCTGATCGAAGCCTTCGTCGACCTGACCGACCGGCGCATGGAGGCGGCAGCCGAGGCGGCCGGCGTGGCAGAACTGCGCGTGTCTGCCCGGGTGCGCGCCCTGATCGCGTTGCGGCTGCAGCTGACCCGCCCGCACAAGGACGCGGTGCGGCGCTCCCTGGCAATCCTGTCGCTGCCCCGCAACGCGGCGCTTGCCACGCGTACGCTGGCGCGCACCGTCGACTCGGTCTGGCATGCCGCCGGCGACCGCTCGGCGGATTTCAGCTGGTACACCAAGCGCGGGCTGCTGGCCGGGGTTTATAGCGCCACGATCCTGTTCTGGCTCCGCGACCACAGCGACGACGATGCCGAAACCCTGGCCTTCCTGGATCGCCGCCTGGCCAACGTCGCCGCCATCGGACGGCTGCGCCGGCGCCTGGATGGCGTCATGGCGCGCTTCCGCCCTGTGGGAACGGCCGCCTGAAACGCCCGCCTTGCGACAGGCTCGGTGACATCACCATATAGGGTCGATGACCCCGATCTCAGTTCTCGACCTGTCCCCGGTTCCCGAAGGCAGCGACGCCGGCTAAGCGCTGCACAACTCCCTCGATCTGGCGCGCCACGCCGAGGCGCTCGGCTACAACCGCTTCTGGATGGCCGAGCACCACAACATGCCCGGCATCGCCAGCGCCGCCACCGCCGTGGTGCTGGCGCATGTGGCGGCCGGCACCAGCCGCATCCGCGTCGGCGCCGGCGGCATCATGCTGCCCAACCACGCGCCGCTGCAGATCGCCGAGCAGTTCGGCACCCTGGCGGCGCTGCATCCGGGCCGCATCGACCTGGGGCTGGGCCGCGCGCCGGGGTCTGACCAGCGCACCGCGCACGCGATGCGTCGCAACTTGGCTGCCGACGACCAGCAGTTCCCCGCCGACGTGATGGAGCTGATGGCCTACTTCCAGCCCGCCGTTCCGGGCCAGGCGGTGCAGGCGGTGCCCGGCGCCGGTCTGGACGTGCCGGTCTGGATTCTGGGCTCCAGCACCTACGGTGCCCAGCTTGCCGCCGCCCTGGGCCTGCCCTATGCGTTCGCCTCGCATTTTGCCCCGGACCAGATGATGGCTGCTATGGCCATCTACCGCGAACGCTTCCGGCCGTCGGCGCAACTGCAGAAGCCCTATGTGATGCTCGGGCTGAACGTGTTCGCCGCCGACACCGACGCGCAGGCGCGGCGGCTGTTCTCCTCGCTGCAGCAGGCCTTCGTGAACCTGCGCAGCGGGCGCCCGGGCAAGCTGCCGGCGCCGGTTGACGGCATGGACACCAGGCTGGACCCGCGCGCCCGGGCAATGCTGGACAGCGCGTTGTCATGTTCGGTGGTGGGCGGCCCAGCCACGGTGCGCGCCGGCGTGCAGGCGTTCATCGACCGCACCGGCGCCGACGAGCTGATGGTCACGGCGCAGATCCACGACCACGCCGCCCGCCGGCGGTCGTTCGAGCTGCTGGCCGACGTTCGCGCCACACGGGCGGCGGCCGCCTAGTCGGGCTCGCCCATCCCACGACAAAGCCGTCCTCAAGTTTTCTTGGGCATGTAGGCGCCGCCGCCGGAGGCCGCCCGCACCTCGGCCGCGGTCTTGGCGCTGCGCAGCTTCGCCAGCAGCACCGTCTCGCCGTCCAGCATGGCGCGGGCATTGGTCAGCACGTCCTGCGCGCGGTCGGCCGGGAACTTCACCGCGCCGTTCTCGTCCATGTGGATCAGCTCTCCCGGCGCCACATCCATGCCGCCGACCGACACCGGCACGTTGACGGCCTGCACCGCCATCTCGCCGTGCCCCGCGGTGACGCCGCCGAGCAGCATCTGGAAGTGGAGCCGTCGGATGGCGTCCACATCGCGCGACGGGCCGTTCGACAGCAGGCCGATGCAGCCGACCGCCTGCATCGAGGTGGTCATGATCTCGCCGGCGAGGCCGGCCTTGGCCATGATGCCCTCTGGCCACTTCTGCTGGATGACCAGGATGGTGGGCTTCTTCATGGCGTCCAGCGCGTCCACCACGTCCATGAAGCTCAGCCGGCCGGCGTAGTTCGGGTCGGGCAGGCCGTACACGCAGGTCACCGCATAGCCGATCACCGCCCCCATCTCCGGGTAGATGCAGCGGATCGAGGTGTCGGTGTACCAGTTCTCGGTCCAGGGATTGTACAGCCCCAGGCACAGCGGGTTCTTCGGATAGGTGGCGACCACGTTGGTGATGGTCGGCGTGTCGATCTTGCGCAGTTCGGCGAACAGGGCGTCGGTCACGGGCGTTGTTCCTGATTTTCTGGGACGTGCCCGACAGGCAATCGTTCGCCGGACGATCGGTCAACCCCTCTTGTTGCTGCGGATGGTCGATGTGGAAAGGGGCGGCGCCTTCCGGTGCCGCCCCTTTCCGCGCTTCGCCAGGTTGGTGTGGATCAGGCGCGGCGGCGCACCAGGCCCAGGCCCAACAACCCGGTGCCCAGCAACGCCATCGACACCGGCTCCGGCACGGGAGTGACCGCCTCTGTGCCGCTGAAGCTGATCGAGGTCAGGTTGGCCGCCCCGTTCCCGGTGCGGGTCAGGCTGATGCGGACGGTCGACAGGCTGGCGTCGTAGGCCTGCAGCACTCCGTTCGCGAACGGGGTGAACACGCCCATCAGAAATACGTCCAGGTTTGTGGCGGTATGCGTCGTGATCGCGTTGCCGTTGCCGCCGTCAGTGAAGCTGCCCGCCCCGGTGATGGTGAGGGTGAAGCTGTTCAAGGCGTTCAGGTCCAGCAACCCGCCGGTGATCGGCGTGCCGTTGGCGACAAGTTTGAAGTTTCCGGTGGTCAGGCCGACATGCAGGTTTTCCGGCATGAAGCTGGTGCGGGTCAGGAGGTCCTGGCCGTTGTCGACGACGCCGTCCGAGGACAGCGTCAGCGATCCCGAGATCGGGGTGGCATGAACATTCGTTGCAAGTCCAAAAGAAGTAATCACCGCAACGACGGCAGACAAGACAGAAAGCCGCTTGAAGATTGACATGAAGATCATTGCTCCGGTGCTTGGGTTCCTGACCGGATGTGCAAGCAACGGGCCACATCGAAAAATCAACGCTCTAGCTGCATCATTCTTGCAGCATGTAAAATATTCCCGTGATATTGTCGTATCAAGACAATTATTGGCTCGCAATAAATACATGAAAAAGATGGCGGAGCGACGTCATCTTTCGGTATAGGTGGTCTTCGCCCGGTGCTGCAGCCGCCGCATCAGCAGCATCGGCAGCCGAACGACGGCACCCAGCACCAGCCTGATGTGCATCCAGCTCAACAGCACGTTGTCCCGTCCGTAGCGGAAATGCGACACGCCGCCCTGGGCTGCCGTAAGATAGCGCACCGGTGCCGCCAGGTTCACGACCGGCGTGCCGCGCCAGGCCAGCCGCACCACCGCCTCGGCATCGAAGTCGAACCGGCGCATCCACGGCGTCGACCGCATGACCGACAGCAGCGCGCCGGCCGGATAAACCCGGAAGCCGAACAGGCTGTCGGCGATGCCCGCCCACAGCGTTTCCAGGTTAGCCCACCAGTTGGAGATGCGGCGGCCCCGGACCCGCTCGGGCGGCGCGCTGGCGTCGAACACCGGCACGCCCAGCACCATCGCCCCGGGCCGCGCGCGCGACGCCGCCATGAACGCCGGGATCAGCGCCGCCGGATGCTGGCCGTCGGCGTCCATCACCAGGACATGGGTGAAGCCGGCCGCCACCGCCCGGCGCAGCCCGTGCAGCACCGCGGCCCCCTTGCCCTGGTTGCGCGGCAGCGCCGCCACATCCAGCGCCGGGTTGTCCGCGGCAAGACGGCGCACCGGCGCGTCCGAGCCGTCCGTGCTGCCGTCCACCACCACCCAGACCAGCGGCCAGAACCGCATCGCTCCCTGCACGGTCTCCAGCAGCTTCGGCCCGGAGTCGAAGCTCGGGATCAGCACCAGAGCGCGATGCGGCGCCGCCGGGTGCTGCAGCGCCGGCCGATGTCCGGCCTTCATCATCGCCGTTCCTCGATCGGGGCTTTCTGCCAAGCCGATCGGCGCCCAGTCTGTGCCAAAAGAGATTGAAGATGATGGCATCGCCCGCAGCGCAGGCAGACTGTCCGAATGTCGCCTCGGTGTTCCGCGTCGTGGCGGGGCGCCACGGCGGCGCCAACCGTTTCACCCGCCACTACGTCCGCGCCAAGCTGCGTGCACGCGGCTGGCCAACGTGCTGGTGGTCGCGCGCAGGCTGCCGGCCACCGGGCCCAGCCGTCAGCACGGCTCGTTCCCGCAGGCCTGCCCGAACAGGCTGAACACTCGCCGGTAGCCGTCCACGGCTCCGGCCACCAGGCGCGCGCGCGACATCTCGAAGCCGGCGATGACACCGGCTGCTGCCGGCAGTTGCACAACCAACAAACGCGCCGGCCCGGCCTGGCCCAGGCTGGCAACCTCATCGCGGTAGCCCTGCCAGCGGCGCAGGTAGTCCTGTGCCAGCCGCCGGTCGATGCGGGCCAGATGCGGCGCCACCAGCAGCCGGTCGACGATGCCGGGCGGACGGCGCAGGGAGCCTTGCGGGCGGGTCAGCAGCACCACCGCGTCCGTGGCGTCGCCGGCGACGGCTGAGCGGATCGGGATGCTCTCGTAGATCGCGGCATCGATGTAGCGCTCGCCGCGCACGACCACCGGCGGACCGGCGAAATACGGAATGCGCATCGTCGCGCGCAACGCCTCGAACAGGTCATGGCGGTCACGAAAGCCATCCATGACCACCGCCCGGTGCTCGCGCAGCGACGACAGCACGACGTGCAGCGGCAGGTCGGACCCGAGCATGCGGCCCACGTCGAGGTGGCGGGCGCACACCTCGTCGAGCGCGAATTCCAGCGACACCGCCGGTCGGCCGCGCAACAGGCGGGGCAGGTGGATGAAGCGGTCGTTGTTGATCTCGTCGTAGAACACCGCCACGCCGCGGCGCGCCTGACCGGCCACGAAGTAGGCGCCACCGACGGCCCCGGCGGACGCGCCGTAGACGGCATCGAAGCCGTCGCGCAGGCCGAGCTGCTCCAGCGCCGTCAACATGCCGCCCGACACGACGGCGCGCATGCCGCCGCCCTCGACAACCAGTGCGATGCGTCGGCCATCGGTGCGCGCGCCCGGCCGGCTGGCGCCGCGCCGGCGTTCCAGCAACATATCGGTGACGGATGGCAGGACGGCTGGCTTCATGGCACGGCCTTGTTTTGTCATGCGAAGTCCGGCGCACGCAACTTGCCCTGCCGCGCCCTGGCCGCTATCTTTCGCAACGTTTAAGGAAGCCAACCCATGGGCATCGCTCGCCGGGCCGGGTCGCGGGCCGGGCGCAAGGCAGGACGGATCCGCAGCTGGTTCGATATGATGCTGTTCTACCTCGGCCTGACGGCGTTCGGCATCATGTGCCTGACGTGGAGCCTGCCCGCCGGCCTGCTCCACCGGGTGCTGTCGGTCCGCCGCGGTGCCCCGATCGGGCAGTTCGGCATCATGGGCGGATTCCGCATCTTCATCGGCATGATGAAGGCGCTCGGTTTGTTCCGCTGCGACCTGACGGCACTGGACAGCCTGCGCCACGACGGCCCGCTGATCATCGCGGTGAACCATCCCTCTCTGCTCGACGCGCTGCTGGTGATATCGCGGCTGCCGCGCGTGGTCTGCATCACCAAGGCCGCGCTGTGGGACAACTGGTTCCTGGGCGGCGGCATCCGCCTGGCGGCCTATATCCGCAACGACGCGCCGCTGGAGCTGACCAAGCTGGCCGTGGCCGAGCTGCGCGCCGGGCACCAGCTGCTGATCTTCCCCGAAGGCACCCGCACCCGCCGTGGCCCGGTCGACGACTTCAAGGGCGGCTTCGCCATCATGGCGCGCGCGGCCGGCGTGCCGATCCAGACCGTGTTCCTGGACAGCGACACACGCTATCTGACCAAGGGCTGGACCCTGTTCCGTCGCCCCGACTTCCCGCTGACGTTCCGCGCCCGCCTGGGCCAGCGGCTGATGGTGACGGGCACCACGAAAGCGTTCACGACCGACCTGCAGCATTATTTTGCCGACGAGGTCGCAAAGGCCGGGCCATTGGCCCCGGACCCAGCTTTCACCCGCTGTTAACCGGCGCGAGCGAACATGCGGCGCTCTGCGAAGGCGCTTGCATGACCATGACCTTGACGGCTCGACGGCGCGACGAAGGCGGCGCTTCACCGGTGGCGAACGATGTGGCGTCGGCGCTGCGGCGGCTGGCCTCGCCGCAATCCGCCGCGGCGATGGCGCCGATCGCCGACCGGGCGGCGGCACAGCTGGCCCATTCCAGGGACCGTTTTCTCGCCTTCGCCTTCGCCGCCGCCGACATGCTGATCGAGACCGGGCTGGACGGCGTGATCAGCTTCGCCGCCGGAGCATTCCGGGAACGCTTCGGGCACGACGGCGCCGCCTTCATCGGCCAGCACGTCGAAGGGCTCATCGCCCCGGGCGACCAGAACGTCTTCGCCCTGGCGCTGGCGACAATGCCGCTGCGCGGGCGGATCGCCCCGATCGTGCTGCGCACCAGCGACCGCCACGCCACGCGTTCGTCGGTTGCCGCCATGTTGATGCCGGGGCTGCTGCCGCGGCTGTGTTTCACCATCGGCATGCTGCCGCTGCCGCAGGACGGCCTGGTTTCCCGCAGCCTTCTCCCGGACGGAACGATGACCGACGCGGTGCGCTTCAGCCGGGAGGCCGAAGCGGTGCTGCGCGCCGGCGCGCCCACCGTGCTGGCGCTGCTGGAAATCGACGTCCGCGGCGCACACGACCCCGCCATGCTGCCCGAGGTCCGCAGCAGGCTGCGCGACAGCCTGGCGGCCGTCCTCGCCGCCATCTGGCCAGGCGCGGTGGCGTCCGAGCTGGCGGACTTCCGCTACGGGCTGCTGTGCCACGGCAAGGTCGCGTTGCCTGACCTCCTCGCGCACATCAACGCTCTGCTGCGCGGCACCCCGGCCTTCGGCGGCCTTGAGGTCGCGGCAACCAGGCTGGAGCTGGACGCCGGCAGGCGGGACGTGGCGCAGGCGACGCGGGCGTTGCGCTCGGCGCTTTCGTGCTTCGCCGGCCTCGGCCTTGCGGTGGCAGCCGGGATCGGCGCGGGCGGCGGCCTGGCCGGCATCGTGGCGCACGCCGGCCGCAGCACCGGCGCGGTGCGCGCCATCATCGCCGAGCAGCGCTTCCATCTGACCTTCCAGCCGGTGGTGCGCCTGTCGGACCGCGCCGTGCAGCATCACGAGGCACTGCTGCGCCCGACCGCGGGCATCGGCGCCGCCGCCCGCAGCACCCGGGACTTCGTCACCCTCGCCGAGATGATCGGCCTGTCCGAGGAGCTTGACTGGGCTGTGCTGCAACAGGCGCTCGCCACGCTCGGCGCCGTGCAGGCCTGCGTCGCGGTAAATGTTTCCGGCCTGTCGATGCAAAGCGGCAGCTTTCGGGCACGCCTGCTGAAGGAGGTCCTGGCCCGCCAGGCAACGCTGGACCACGGTCCCGGCAGCCACCTGCTGATCGAGCTGACCGAGGCCGCCGAGATCGCGGACATGGCCAGCGCCGCCAAGACCGTCGCGGCCCTGCGCGAAGCCGGAGTCGCGGTGTGCCTGGACGATTTCGGCGCCGGCACCACCAATTTTCGCTACCTGGGCGAGTTCCAGGTCGACTACGTCAAGATCGACGGCGCTCATGTCCGCGCCGCGGTCGCAGGTGCGCGCGAGCGCGGCTTCGTGGCGTCCTTGGTCGAGCTGGCGGTCGGTGTCGGCGCCAAGGTGGTGGCGGAGATGGTCGAGACCGAGGAACAGGCGCGGCTGATGGGCGAGCTTGGCGTCGATCTTGGCCAGGGCTGGCTGTTCGGGCGGCCAGGCCGGCTGGCTGAGCACTCGGACGTGCAGGCCGCATCCGACGGGCCTCACGAACCGTAGAAGCCTTGTGCACGCTGGAAATCGCACCTGTGCCTCGGAGGCCATGATGCGCCTGATCCCATCCTGTAGGTCGTGGCTGCTCGCTGCAATCCTGCCCTGGCTGCTGCTGGCGCACCCGGCCGCACCGGCCTGGGCGCAAACGGCACCTGCCGCCTGTTCGCAGGCCGCACCATAGGCCCAGCCGTCCAGGGCGTGTCCAACCAGGGGCGCCCTGGGCTATCCTCCCGCCGGGCCAATGCCGGCAATCGGACGGTGTTGAGCGGGAGAGCGACCACATGCGCCTTGGTTCGGTGCTGCGTGATGCCTGGCGGCTGATCTGGCCATTCTTCGCCTCCGAGCAGAGATGGTCTGCCAGGGGCCTGTTGGCCGCCATCGTCACGCTGCGCCTGTCGCTGGTCGGCATGAACGTGGTGCTCAGCTTCTGGAGCCGGGCCTTCTACAACGCGCTGCAGGAAAAGGACTGGGACAGCTTCGTGGCGCTGCTGTTCCTGGGCCGGCGCAACGCCGAAGGTTTCCTTCCCGGCTTCTGCGTCGTGGCGGTGGTGTTCATCCTGGTGGCGGTCTACCGCACCTATCTGACCCAGTGGCTGACCATCCGCTGGCGCGCCTGGATGACCGCGCGGCTGCAGCACCAATGGCTGTCCAACCACGCCTACTGGCGCATCAGCCTGGCCGCCGGCACCGAACGCGGCCTCGGCACCGACAACCCCGACCAGCGCATCGCCGAGGACGTGCGCGACTTCATCGACGACTCGCTGGCGCTCAGCCTCGGGCTGCTGTCCGCCGTGGTCACCCTGTTCAGCTTCGTGACCATCCTGTGGTCGCTGTCCGGGGCGTTGACGCTGTGGGGCGTCACCATCCCGGGCTACATGGTCTGGGTGGCGCTGCTGTATGCGGCGTTCGGCTCGGCGCTGACCCACGTCATCGGCAAGCCTCTGGCGGCCCTGCGTTTTCGTCAACAGAAGACCGAGGCGGACTTCCGCTTCTCGCTGGCCCGGCTGCGCGAGAACGTCGAGGGCGTGGCGCTGTCGGGCGGCGAGGCGGAGGAACAGCGGGCGTTGGGCGTGCGCTTCGGCGCCGTGACGGCGAACTGGCGCGCCATCATGGGGCGCACCAAGCTGCTGACCTTCTTCACCGCCGGCTTCGATCAGGCGGCATCCGTGTTCCCGCTGGTGGTCGCGGCACCGCGCTACTTCGCCGGCCAGATCAGCTTCGGAGCGCTGACGCAAACCTCCGGCGCGTTCTCCCAGGTGGAAGGCGCCATGACCTGGTTCGTGCATTCCTACCAGAGCCTGGCCAGCTGGCGCGCGACGGTGGACCGGCTGTCCGCCTTCCAGCGCGCGATCACCAGTGCCGCGGCTGGGCCGGACGGCATCGACGTGGTTGCGGCACCCGGCGCCGACTACGCGTTGCGCCATGCCGACCTGCAGCTTCCGGACGGCACCGGCCTGACCCAGGATGCCGGGCTGGTGCTGCGCGCCGGCCAGTCGGTGCTGATCGCCGGACGCTCCGGCCTGGGCAAATCCACCTTGTTCCGCGCCCTGGCAGGCATCTGGCCATTCGGCTCCGGCACCGTGGAGCGTCCGGTCGGCGCCACCATGTTCCTGCCGCAGCGGCCCTACATCCCGTTGGGCACGTTGCGCCAGGCGGTCGCCTACCCGGCCGCCCCGGATGCCTACCCGGACGCAGAGGTACGCGAAACGCTGGAGTCCTGTGGCCTGGGGAGCATGGCCGCCCGGCTGGACACCGAGGAACCCTGGGCTCAGCGCCTGTCCGGCGGCGAGCAGCAGCGGCTGGCCGTCGCCCGCGCGCTGCTGGCCCGGCCGGACTGGCTGTTCCTGGACGAGGCCACCGCCAGCCTGGACAGCGAGGCCGAAGCGGAGCTTTACGTGCTGCTCCGCGATCGCCTGCCGGCCACCACCATCGTCTCGATCGCGCACCGCCCCGCCGTCGCGGCGTTCCACCAGCGCCGGGTGGTGCTGGAACGCGAGGCTGGCGGGTTCGCGCGGCTGGTGGACAGGCCGCCGGCTACACCGGAACCTGTGCCGGAACCAGCCGCAGCGGCCGTTCGTGTTGGCGGGCCACCAGGAAGCCTATCACCAGCAGGTTCGCCAGGTTGAACACCACAGCGGCCATGAACGACGGCGCGTACGACCCGTAGCCGTCATAGATGGCGCCTCCCATCCAGCTGCCGACCGCCATGCCCAGCAGCCCGCCGAACAGCAGCACCGGCACCCGCCAGCTCGCCTCGCTGGCGGGAAACACCTCGCGGATGGCCAGCACATAGGACGGCACGATGCCGGCGAAGCCCAGGCCGAAGGCAGCCGACACCGCGAACAGCCCGATTTCGTCCTGGGTCGACAGGAACAGCGACAGGGTGACGGCCTGGAAGGCGGAGCCGAGGAACACCGTGCGCAGGCCGCCGATGCGGTCGCCCACCCAGCCCCAGAACTGCCGGCTGACGAAGGCGCAGCCCAGCAGCACGGACAGCATCGCCGCACCGTGGCTGGCGCTGATGCCGGCATCGGTGCAGAAGCTGACCAGGTGCACGCTGGGCTGCGCCATCGGCACGCAGCACAGGAACACCGCCAGCGTCATCAGCCCGAGCGCCATGTTCGGGTGCATGCCCAGCACGCGGCGGCCCGGCATCGGCCCGGCGCCGAAGCTGCCGGCCCGGGCGGCGGCGGGCGGCGGCCGCAGGAACACCAGCGCCAGCGGCACGATCATCACGGCCGTCACGGCCCCGAACATCCACATGGTCTGGCGCCAGCCCCATGCCTCGACGGAGCGTTCGAACAGGCTGGGCCACAGCGCGCCGGCGATGTACTGGCCGCTGGTGATCAACGCCAGGGCGGCGCCGCGGCGGCGGTCGAACCAGCGGCTGACATAGGTCATCAGCGTGGCGTTCAGGCTGCCGTTGCCGAACACGCCCAACAACAGCCCAAAGCCGATATACAGGCTCCAGGTGCCCCCTAGGCTGGCCACCACCAGGCCGGCGGCGATGCACACGCCCCCGAACGCCGTCACCGCGCGCACCCCGACCCGTTCGGCCATCCAGCCCATCGGGATGCCGCCCAGCCCGGTGCCGAAGCTGGCCAGGGCGGCGGCCATGGCCGGTACCGAGCGCGGCGTGCCGAGTTCCGCCGCGATGGGCTTCAATGCCACCACCAGGATGAGGGGCGCCCCGTAGGATATCGACAGCACGCCCAGGGTGGCGAATGCCGCCACCCACGACGCCCGGGTCTCGATGCTGGTCGTCACCTGGTTCCTCCGCCGGCTTTGGCAGGAAGATTACGTCAGTTCAGGGCGACGTCACACCCCGGAGGCTTAGCCCGCGATCCCCCTGACTGGAAACAGGCAGGGCGTGAATTGCCGGCTCAAAAAAACTAGATCGGTATCGCCCTGACACAGTCAGAGCGACACCGATCTAGGGCTTGTTGAGGATCAGGGGGTTTTCTCGGCTACGGCGTTTGTGGTTCAAGCTCCGGA
>JAABUT010002859.1_pt1 | contig 15785 bp, 10 predicted proteins | sample 5559281 | NCBI WGS metagenome assembly JAABUT01 (sample SAMN10711880, study PRJNA513359) | rock metagenome | isolation source: Antarctica rocks | place: Antarctica: Victoria Land, Ricker Hills nord | collected 2016-01-04 | reverse complement strand
AATGAATACGGCTCGATGTTTTCGCGGCTCCATCGGTGGCCCGCGAAGAGGGCAGCGATCAAGAAATATGTTTCGTCCACCCACGATTGCAGTTCCCGCCCTTCCGCTTGTCGCAATCGTGGTACGACGAGCGAATACATCTCGGTCACTGTCCCCAGCTCCTTGCCGCGTCCCCGACGCAGCCCGGCGAGTGCGGCCCGCGCGCCCGGTGCATCCTTGCTGTCCCCGCGCTCATCGCTCGCGAGTTTGTAGAGATACCGAATGAACGGCGCGTTGCTATTCATCATTCGCTTCCTCCTTCCTGTCCAATCCGGCGCGTCCGCGCCAGTACGCTGATAAGCCCTCGAAATACCCGCGCGCATATACCGTCGCCTTCATCACGCGCGCCGAATCTTCTTGTCCGCCGACAATTGCCGCGAAATCGTCGCGCGCCGCATCGCGTACCGCATCTCCCCAATCGGAAAATGCTCGTCCGACCGGCAATTCCCCTGTCTCCCCCTGCGGACGGAGTGCCGCCTCTTCCGCCTGCGCAACGAGAAACTGTGAGAAATGCGTATCCAACGCTGCCCAATATCGCCGTCCGGGTGCGAGGGCGACACGCAAGGCGGCAATATCCTTACTTCGTTGGCGGTACAGCCCGTCGCGTTCTCGGAGGTCATTCGGCGGATCAGGGACGAAGATGAAGCGGGTGAATTCGCGAATCGCGTCGCGCAGTACATTGCCGGTTTGTTCCGCGAGAGCGAGAGCGTCTCGCACGCGGGCAAGCAAGTCCCCATCAGAGAGATAGGCGAGCGGGAGCGGCAATTGCTCGGTGCGCCAGAAGAAGATCTTCGCCCGGTCCGAGCCGAGACCGTACGCGACGAGCGGCACCGTCTGCGCGCGGTCAAGGGCGCCATGTTGCGCGAGGGTCGCCAACCATTCGAGCATCTTCGGACGTTGCGCAGCCTCTGCAGATTGCAACAGAGTGAAGCTGTCGCGCCAGAGGGCCTTCTCGGGTTGGAAACTGACGACGGGCGTTGGGTCCTCCGTCCCCTTCGCCTTCTTGTTGACGCGGAAGGCGAGCATCGTCTCGTGGCCGGCGCGGTTGAAGCCATCCGGGAACTGATTCCCCTTCATGACGACGACGCTGCGCACGACGACCGTGCCATCCGGCTCCTCGGTGGGGTGCAACCGGATGCGGCGGCTTTGCCAAGTCAGGAGATCGAGATACCCCTTCAGGCGGCGATCCTCGGCTTTCGTCTCCGCGTCGCGCTCCCACGCGGGGGCATCGTCGGCGTCCATCGCGAAAGGCTCCTCATCCTTGCGGTTGTAGCGGTGCAGGTTCAACATGAGTGTCTCGAAGAGGTTCGTGCCCCGCACGAGTATGATGGCACCCTTGGTGAGTGGCGCAGAATCGGCAGATTTGAAGAGTTTCGGGTCCTGTCCCTTCTCCAGCGAGAGCAGCCCGCCGATGGCGAACGCCTGATGCGCGACGAGGTATCGCGCCGCGCGGGCGGGCGTAAATGCCGGGGAGTTCGCCCGCGTGGTGTGATCGAAGAGCGTGGTACCGTCCGTGTTCATCTCGTGCGTGAGATTGGTGATTGCGCGCTCGTAGGAGAAGTCGAGGCTCGCCGCCTGATAGAAGGGACGGTCGTCGCCGAACAGCGCGAAGCGGTAACGCCATGCTTCGAGATATCGTGTCAGTTGCTCACTGTCGAAGTGCCCCTGTATCCAGAGGTCGCGCCATTCCTCCCATGTAGCGGGACCGCCCTGCTGCTCCTCCCGTCGTATGCTGCGGTGAATCACCGCGAGCAGCAGCCGGTGGAGGGCAGCAGTCACCAGCGGCGAGGAGTCGCGAATCTCCCGCAGTTCGTGTGCATTCACGAGCACCCCGGCGAGACTGTATTCCTCTTCCGCGCCGTTGTCCGCGCGGATACAGGGAATCCATCGCTCATCGAGCAGATTGAATTGCAGCATCAGGGCATCACCTCGCTTCCCTGTATCACGGTCAAACCCTCCGTCTTGTCGTAGTGCAATCGGTGCTTCCCCCTCCCATACGTGCCGTCGGCATCGAGTCGCACACAGTAGTGATGCCGCAGGAATCGCGATTTCTTCCACGCGGTCGGCTGCTCTCCCTCCTCGCGAATGATCGCGACCGCGCGGCGGGTGCTGACCGTCAACGCCCGCCGCAATATCTCTCGGACGCGCTTCATGGATGGTGGCTTGCCGTCGAGGAGCACGTCACATTCGTGAGGGTACAGCAGCACAACGGACACATTTTCGTCCGATAATCGGGTGAGGGCTTGGAATCGCTTGTGGAGATCGGGCGCATCCTCCTCCATCCCGAGTGCGGGGACGATCTGCCATAGTTCACCGCCGAAGTCGGGTCGTTTCAGGTGACGGTCCCGCGCTTCATCCGCTTCTGCGGCGTCGTCCTTTTCCTTCTCAGCGAGTGTCTCCTTCCACTTTGTCCGCAGCGCGTCTGGGTAGATCGGTGGGCATTCCTGCGGGCCGTAGACAGCCTCGATGATTCCCTCGACATCGCCGGGGATGAACAGCCCCGCACGGTCGCGGAGGGTGAGCCATGAGCGCAGGAGGACGTGCGCGTCGTAGATGAGATCGAAGTAATCCTCGAACGTCGGCACGTCATCTGCGCTTACGGATACGGGCGCGCAGAGGTAGAGCGTGCAGTCTTCCCCGGTCGGACGGTGTGGGCGGTCGTGGCGGTGAAGGCGACCGAGACGCTGGAGCACCAGGTCTGCCGGGGCGAGGTCCGTCACCATCAGGTCGAAGTCGAGGTCGAGGCTCTGCTCGATGATCTGCGTTGCGACGAGCACCGCACGCCGGGGACGGTTCACCACCTGCGCTGCCGTTGCCCCGCCCTGCGTCACCTCGACGGTGTCACCCGGCTTACCGAAACGCAGGAGCGTACGCTGTTCCCGCTGCTGCCGCTCGATGAAACGGTAGCGCGAGTGCAGGAGGTCGAGTACGGGATGACCATCGAGGACATTTCCATCCGCGTCGTGGACGAGTTCGCTGGCAGGGAAGTATCGCTGGAGGGCGCGATAGACGGCCTGTGCCCGCGCGACGGTGTTGCAGATCACCGCCGCGCAGCCGCCGTTTTCCAACTTCTTCTCTAGCAGTTCGCCGAGCGGGAAGTCTGCCGCGCGCTCCTCCGGGACCGTGCCGTCCACCCATACAACGCATACCCGCTTCGTCGAGCGTGGGGAGACCCCGGTGATCGCTGTCGCGCCGGGCACGCCATCCTCCACCCACGAGAGGCGCGGGTACGGGGCGGTAGGGAGTGGCGCGGATGCGTCGAGCGGATGCCCCGCCCCTTCGGCGTATGCCCGCAAGAGGTCTTCGCGGCGGGCGTTCGGGAGCGTGGCGGAGAGGAGGATGACGGGACAACCGAGCGCGCCGAGCCACATCAGCAGGCGGCCGAGCAGTGTCGTCATATACGTATCGTACGCATGTACTTCGTCAATGATGACGCACTTATGCGCGAGGCCGAAGAGCCGCACGAAGACGTGGCGCGTCTGCAAGACCGCGAGCAGTCCCTGATCCACCGTGCCGACGCCGAAGGGGGCGAGCAGCCCACGCTTGCGGTACGTGAACCACTCCGCCGCGACGACGCTCGCGTTCGTCGCCTCCGCGTCGCGCTCGGCGTCAGTGGTAGGATTTGCATCGCCCGTCGCCGCGCTGGTATCCGCCTCCTTGCGGAGCAGCGCGAACAAGGCGGAGAGATCGGCGTGCCCGTGGAGCAGTTGCACATTCACCGCGTCGGCGGAGGCGGTGAATCGCCCGCGCAGGTATGCCACCACGCGCGCGAACATCTGGTTGCTCGTCGCCTGCGTGGGCAGGGCGACATAGCACCCCGTCGCGCCGAGTACGCGCGCCGCGTGCTCTATCAGATAGAGCGCCGCCTCCGTCTTGCCCTCGCCCATTGGGGACTCGATGATCGTCAAACCCGGCGCACGGATCGCCGGCGCACGGTCGATTGCTGCCTGTTGCGTCGGGTTCGGATCGAACGCGCCGCCCATCATCCCTCGGAAGTCGCGCAGGGTGCCTGCCGGTTCCGCAGGCAATCGCCAATGCAACTGGGTAATCGCGGTCGCCGCACACTCCTTTGCATGGGCGTGATACGCCTCCGGCGAGAGCGTCGGCAGCACGTCTTTCCTGCTGGTCGCATACTGAAATCGGGCCTCATCCGAGCCGATCCAGTCCGCTACGGAGACGAGTCCCGCGACCGTCATCGCCGCCGCCGTGGTCACGCCCTGCGGCGCGCGCCCCGGCACCCCACCGAGCAGACCGGCGAGCATCTCCAGCAGGTCGCGCTGGACGCTGTCCCATGCCCCCTGCTGTCCGCGCCCGTACTCGGTCGTTTCGTTGCAGAGCAGAGCACTGGACGGGAAGATGCCGTGATGCCCGCCGATTGCGGTGGCAATGATCTCCGCATCTTGTTGGCACCAGCCATAAATCTCTTCTTTCCGGGCTAACACATCTCTGAGGATCAGCGTGCTGATCGGCCCGTGCCGGGTCTTGTTGGGATTGAGCGTGTTCGGGAGGTCAGCGGCACCGAGTTGTTTTTGCAAAGCCCTCTGCGCTTCGTCGGGAGCCTTGTTGGGCATGTACTGGAAGGCGGGCGATGCCTTGCCGATGTCGTGCGCCCCGGCGAGGAAGATGATCCACAGCCGCGCTACTTCGACGTCCGTGCCAAATCCGAGCCCTGCCGCAATCGCGCGCTTCGCCGCGAGGGAAAGTACACGATCCCAGATCGCTTCGGTCACCGCCGCGACATCGAGCAGATGAAAGAGCAATGGGTGAAATGGCGGGTTGTGCTCCCCGCTACGGGATTTTGCCCACAGTGTGAGGAGCAGACGCATAGATTGAGACATTCAGGCGTCCTTCCTGTAAGAAAAGGTCAACCGTGGCTTCGCTCGGCGTAGTAGCATGCCGCGACAGATTCGGCCTCGGCAAATACCCACGCGCGGAGGTCGGATGGGGCGAGGACCTCGACTTCGGAGCCATAGTGGAAGACCCAGCGGCGGAATTCCGGTGTGAGCGGGGTGCGCACAGTGAAGCGAACCGCACCGTCCGGTTCGTCGGTGATCTGCTGCGTCGTGTGCCAGCGCTCTTCCCGCACCCAACGGCCCGCCAGCGCGGAGAAGCGGAGGATCACGTCCTGTGCGGGTTCGCCGGTGTCGCGCATCAACCCCCACCCCGCGCCGAGGAAATCGGCGACATTGAAATCGGCCGGAATCTCGTAGAGGGTCACGCGCGGGGAGACGGCGGCGATGCGATCCGCTTTGAAGTCGCGGATGGCCTCGCGCAGGTGGCAGTACCCGATCACATGCCACGAGCGACCATACGGGAAGATCGCATAGGGGTCGAAGTCGCGCTCGGTTACCGCCCCACCACGAGACGCGGTTTCATAGGTCAGGTGGACGCGGCGCCGCTGACCAAGCGCGAGTTGCAGCGTGCGCAGGGTTTGTTCCCTCGGCGATGTTGGCAAGTCCGGCAGGGCCACAAGCGCTTGGATTTGCGGCGGCACGAGCGATGCAAGCCGGGCGATTGCCGCCGTCAGTTCGACGGAGCCGACACCGGGGAGCGCCATGCTTGCGCGCACGGCGAGGAGGAGCGCGAGCGCTTCGGGCAGCGTGAACTGCACGCCGGGCACGGAGGGCAGGGGATCGAAGTAATATCCCGTATGACTTGTCTGCACATGCCAGTGGAGGCCGTGCCGCATGACGGTGAGATCGCTCGTGATCTGCCGCTCGCTGACCTCGTAGTGTGCGGCCAGTCGCTTGCGCGTCCAGTGGCGCGGCGCGGCGGCAATGCGCCACGCGATATCGAGGAGACGCGAAACCCGTCGCGTCTCTTCTATACGTCCCACAGGAATCTCGCTTTCTCTCCCGCCGGGGAAGGCAGTACGATTCATGGCGTCCTATCTGAGAGAAGTCTACCCGATGCAAGGGGAAGACAGTGCTTCCCGTCTTGCAGGATCAGTAGGAACAAAGGTCGGCGGAAGTGCAGGGGAGACAGCCGAAGGCAGATGGAGTGCCAACGGGCGGTAATGCCCATGACCGTGCTGCCGCTACCCGCCACCATCTGGATGAGCGCGCGGGGTCGGTCCGCCGACAGGGATTGTTCGAGGGCGTAGATCGTCTCGATCTGCATAGGCAAGAGGGGTCCGGGATCAGGTGTAGTAATCGCTATTCACACCGCGCGGAGTGCGCGCTCATCCCCTTCTCCGCATCTAGGTCTGATGCCGAAACAATCGCATGGTTGCGGCAAGTACCAGTTCCCAATTAATAGGGACGGCTCGTGGCTATGCACAAGGAAAGAGAATCCATCAGTATTCATAAGGATTGATCCGACTTCTTTCGTCGTCCCCCGCCTCCCCGCTTGCCATACAGAGGATGCGAAGGCGATGCCACACCATGCCGCCCTTTGTGCGTTTCTACGTACGTCTCCAAGGCATCGGCAGTGACGAGGTATGTCTTTCCCGCGAGCATCGCCGGAAGCACGCCGTTCTTGATCTGCGCGCGAAGAGTGTTCGGGCTGAGGCCCGTATGTTCCGCCGCTTGTGCGAGTGTGAGCACTTCGGTCTCTCCGATCTTCATAAAAGCATTCTAGCAGATACCATTGACTATATAGCATACATATGTTAGAGTGTCAATGTCAGATGAAAATGCCACTGACACGGAAACGCCCCGCCGGTGTTCTCACCACCGACAGGGCAGCGAACAAAGGGAGTTGCCCCGATGTCCACGACGAATGCTACCACGGCCCGCACGATCACCGCGAAGTCCGGCATGATCCTGCCCGCCACCATCGACCAGCAGACGGACTTCAACCTCATCACGACCGCGATGGCGATTTATTACAAGCAGTCCGGCTGCCTCGGCTCCTTCGACACCGCCATCCTCGTTGCGGATGCGATGCGCGACAGTAGCGCGGTCGTCGTGCTGTACGTTGGACTGGATGGCGGGCAGGACGCGCGGGTACTCTGGCCGAACAGCATCACCTTCACGAAGGATAACAAGATCGTGGCGAAGTGCTATTGCACAATGCGCAAGCAGTGGAAGACCTTCCGCCTTGACCGGATGCTTACCTGCCACGAGTTGACGACGCCGGATGATGTAGAGGACGCGGCATAATAGCGGGAGTCGTGGGGGCGGCGTGTGCTGCCCCTTTGCACATAGAGGAGATACGACGATGGCAAAAGAGCGCAAGGGCCGGGACGGGATTACGCAACTGACGGACGGGCGCTGGCAAGCGCGCGTAACGGTTGGCTACAAGGACGGCAAGCAGGTTCGCAAGGCGGTCTACGGAAAGACGTACGTCGAATGTAAGACGAAACTGGTTGAACTTCAGGGCAATCAGCACAAGGGCATCGCGCCGATGAATGATCGGATCACGGTGAAACAGTTTCTCACGGATTGGTTGGAGGATTCCGTGAAGCCGTCCGTGCGACCGCGCACGCACGAAAGTTACACGCAGATCGTGGCAGCACATATCGTCCCGGTGCTCGGCAAGACCGCCCTCACGAAGTTGACACCTGCACAGGTACAAGCCCTGATGAACGCGAAGACAAAGGAAGGCCTTTCCGTACGCACCGTCACGTATATCCGGGCTATCTTGCGACGGGCACTCAATCAAGCCGTCAAATGGGGGATGGCACCGCGCAACGTTGCCGCCCTTACCGAACCGCCCAAGCGCGAGTACCACGAGGTTCAACCGTTGACACTCGCTGAGGCCAAAACGTTCCTCACATCCATCACCGGCACGCGCCATGAGGCGTTATTTCTCACAGCCACCGTGTTGGGCTTGCGGAAGGGTGAACTGCTTGGTTTACGCTGGCAGGATGTAGACACGGACAAGGCGGTGCTTACCGTTAGGACGCAGGCGCAACGTATCGGCGGCGTACCCCAGTTGGTAGAGCCGAAGACGCACAAGAGCCGTCGCACCGTCGCCTTACCCGCGCTCGTGGTGGACGCCTTGAAGCGGCATCGCATCCGGCAACTCGAAGAACGGCTCGTGGCCGGAAGTCGCTGGCATGACATGAGCCTCGTGTTCCCGTCCACCATCGGCACCATCGCGGATAGCGCGAACGTCACGCACGCCTTCCACGATGCCCTACAGCGCGCCGAACTGCCCCGGCAGCGGTTCCACGACCTGCGGCACCTTGCCGCGTCCCTGATGCTCGCACAGGACGTAAATCCGAAGGTTATGCAGGAGATTCTAGGGCATAGCCAGATGAGCATGACGATGGACTTATACAGCCATCTCATGCCGAGCGCGAAGAAAGACGTTGCGGCGCGGATGGATGCCCTGCTCACGGGTACGGACTAGGCATCAGGCGTTCATAGGCATCAGCATAGGCATCAAACACCAATAAAGGCGACGCTACTCATCAGCGTCGCCTTCTGTTTATGGCTTCCGAATGCGGTAAAGTGAGTGGCTGGGGCGCAGGGATTCGAACCCCACCTACCTGATTCAGAGTCAGGCGTTCTACCGCTAAACTACGCCCCAACAGCGCGGTGAAAGTATCCCACGGCGCGGCGGGTTTCGTCAACGGCTGGCGCACTTTTTGCTGCATGAGCGCACGCATCACGCGGCAACATTGCCGTTATCGACGTGGACGCGCTGCATCGCGCGGAGTTCCTGCGTTTCCGTTAGCGTCTCGTCCGCGCCCGTGACGAGAACCTGACGATCATCGCCGCCGTTGACGATCGTTTCGATGACGAAGGCGCGGTGGATCGGGTCGAGTTCCGAGAGGATGTCATCGAGGAGGGCGACCGGAGAGTCGTCGGTTTCGTCCGTCATCACGGCGATCTCGGCGAGTTTGAGCGCGAGCACGGCGAGACGCTGCTGCCCGCGCGACCCGTAGGCCGCGAGTTCGACGCCGTTGTAGAGCAGCGTCAGATCGTCGCGGTGCGGCCCGACGACGGTGACGGCGCGGCGATGCTCCTCCGCGCGGCGGTCGGCGAGCGACTGCGCGAAGTTGCGCGCCGCCGTACTCTCCGTGCCCGCGAGGTCGTCGGGGTTCATCGCGTCGCCCGCCACCGGGATGCTCGGCGTGTAGGCAATCGCGAGCGGCACGTCGCGACCCGTCAGGGCGATGAAGATGCGCTCGGCGTGCGCGGAGAGCCGGGCGATAGTCGTCTGGCGGCGGGCGTGGACGAACGCGCCGCTCGCGATGATCCCCTCGTCCCAGTAGGCGAGTTCCTCGTGCACCGCCGGGTCGCTGGCGGAGCGATGCTCGGCGGCGAACCGTTTGAGCAGCGCGTTTCGTTGCGCCAGCGTCGTCGTGTATGACGCGAGCGCGCGGATGTAGCGGCGGTCGATCTGCGAGAGCATCACGTCGAGGTACTTACGGCGGATGCTCGGCGCGCCGGTGATTAACTCCAGATCAGTCGGCGCGAAGACGACCGCGCGCAGGGTGCCCACGGCATCCACCGCGCGGCGGGCGATGCCGTTGACCTTCACCTGCTTGCGCGTCATCGCCGCGCCCTCGCCCGCCGTCTTTTCCAGTTGCAGGCCGATTTCGAGCGCGACCCCGCCGTGCGCGGTCGTCACGTCGCCGTGCACGCGGGCGTAGGGGGCGCTGGCGAACTCCGTGCCGCTCTCCCAGCGGATCATCTCGCGGTCCAGCCCGGCGCGCGGCGAGCGCGTCGTGGAGAGGAAGGCGACGGCTTCGAGGATCGTGGATTTGCCGCTGCCATTCGCGCCCGTGATGACAAGACCTCGCGCCGGAATCTCCAGCGCGAGGCGGCGGTAGCAGCGGAACTCCTCCAGTGTCAGCGCGGTGAGCTGCATATCCCTCCGGTCATGCGTCCACCGCACCCCACCATCATCTACTGCGCGAGGTGCATCGGCATGATGACGTAGACCGCGTCGCCGCTGCCGACGGGCCGGAGGACGCCGGCGTTGTTCGGCCCCTGCATCTCTAGCGCCATCTGCTGCGTCTTCGTCGCGTTGAGCACGTCGGAGAGGTAGCGCACATTGAAGGCGATCACGCCGGACGGCCCCTCAATGCTCGCGTCCACGTCGCTGAGGTTGTCGCCCACCTCGGCGGCGTTCGCGCTGACCTGGAGCGTGCCGGTGCTGTACTCCTCCTCTCCCTTCGTCACGGCGATCTTGACGACATCGTTGTTCTCGCGCGCGAAGATGTTGGCGCGGCGAATCGCGCCGAGGAAGCCCTCGCGGCTCGCCACCGCGCGCGTGTTGTACGACTTCGGCACCAGTTGCCGCACTTCGGGGAATGTCCCGTCGATCAGGCGCGAGACGAACTCGACGCTCCCCGACTTGCACATCAACTGGTTACGGTTCGGCGTCACCGTCATCTCGACGGGTTCCTCGCTGTCGCCGAGCACGCGGGCGAGTTCGGCCATCGCGCGCGCCGGGACGATGATCGAGACCGGCTCACTGACCGGCGCGGCCAACTCCCCGTCGCGCACGGCGAGGCGGAAGCCATCGGTTGCCGCGAGCGAGATCGTCTGCCCATCGATCTTCACATGAATACCCGCGAGCACGGGGCGGCTGTCGTCGCCCGCCGCCGCGAAGGAGACCTGCGCGATCATCTCCTTGAGCAGCACGCCGTCAATCGTCGCCGTCGGGCCGTTGCCCTCGGAGAGGGAGGGGATCGCGGGGAAGTCCTCCGCGTCGATGCCCCGGATCGTCGAGCGGTTGCGCCCGCAGTTGAGCGTCAGCGCGAGGCGGCTATCGACGGCCAGCGTGACCGTCTCCGACGGCAGGGTGTTGACCCACTCGGTCAGCGACTTCGCCGGGATCGTCACGGAGCCGCCCTGCTCGATCGTGCAGGAGATCCACGACGTGATCGCCATTTCCAAATTCGTCGCGGCGAGTTTCAATTTGCTGTCCTCGGTCACGAGGAGGATGTTGTTCAGCACGGGAAGCGTCGTCTTGGACGCGACCGCGCGCATCACCTGGCCGAGCGCCCGATGCAGGTTCTCCTGGCTCACCGTCAGTTTCATCCCCACGCTCGTCGGTACACTATCAATGTTTTCCTGTGTCGCCACCGCGACCTCCGTTGCCTCGAACAAGTCCACCATTGCTGCAAACCCTCCCCACGCATCGAATACCACCCGTCCGTATTGTACGTACACTCTACACGAGTTTGCGGTGGGGCGCAAGGGGAGGCGCATGACGATGATACAATCTCCGCGAAAGGCGGTCAAAAGAGGCGGATGGACAACCAAGAGCACAGGCGCGGCAACGGACTGCGCGACCTCCCCAGCGTCGGCGAATTGCTCGCCGACCCGGATATCCAGCACGCGGCGGATGGGATGGCGCGCGAATATGTCGTGCAGATCGCGCGCGCGGTCATGCAGGAGAGGCGCGCGCAATTCCGCGAAATGCAATCGCCAATCGACCGGGACGGCATGATCGCGGCGATGTGCGCGCGGCTCATGCAGCAACAACGGCCCAAACTCCGCCGCGTCATCAACGGCACGGGCGTCATTCTGCACACCAATCTCGGTCGCGCCCCGATGAGTGAGAGCGCAGTGGCCGCGATGCAGGAAGCGGCAGCGGCGTACGTGCCGCTCGAAATGGACCTCGCATCCGGCAACCGTGGCGGGCGCATGGCGGAGATCGAGCGGCTGTTTAACCTGCTGACGGGCTGCGAGGCCGCGCTCGTCGTCAACAACAACGCCGCCGCGACGATGCTCGTGCTCGCGGCGGTCGTCTCCCCCGCACGGAACGCGGTCGTCCTCTCGCGGGCTGAGGCGGTGGAGATCGGCGGCTCGTTCCGCATCCCGGACATCCTGCGGCAGAGCGGCGCGACCCTCGTCGATGTCGGCACAACGAACCGGACGTACCTGGGCGATTACGCGGACGCGATGACCGCCGAAACCGCCGCCTTCCTCAAGGTGCATTCAAGCAACTTCCGCGTGACGGGGTTTGTGCACGAAACATCGGTCGGTGAACTCGTTCCGCTCGCGGCGGCATCGGGCATCGCCGTGATCGACGATCTCGGCAGCGGTGCACTCGTCGATACGACAGCCTACGGCCTGGCGCGAGAACCGACCTTGCAAGGGAGCGTGGCGGCGGGCGCGCACCTGACCTGCGCGAGCGGGGACAAATTGCTCGGCGGCCCGCAGGCGGGCATCATCCTCGGTCAGCGCGTGTGGGTCGCCAAATGCGCCGCGCATCCGTTCGCTCGCGCCGTCCGCGCCGACAAAACGACGCTCGCCGGACTCGCCGCGACACTGCGCCACTATCTGCGGCAGGATTATTCTGAACATATCCCTATATGGCGGATGATCGCGACCCCGTCGGAGGTTCTACGCGGGCGTGTTGAAGACTGGGTGCGACAACTCCGTGGTGATGGCGTCCCGGTGACGGTGACGGCTTCCGTCGCGACCATCGGGGGCGGGTCATTGCCGGGGGAGACGCTGCCGTCTTTCGCGCTCACCATCCACGAGCAGGACGCGCGTGCGGACGGACATTCGATTGATGCGCTCGCGACCGCCCTCCGCATGGGCACGCCGCCACTCGTCGCGCGGATCGACCAGGGCCGACTCTGGATCGATGCGCGCACGGTCTTCCCGGCGGACGACGCGGACGTGGTGCGCGCCGTCGGTGCGGCATGGCGGGCGATGTAGGGGCGCGGTTGCTGCTACCTGTTACGCGCGTGGTGAGCGCAAGTCCCGGAAGACGGAACTAGGCGGCGGATAGAGTTTCAGATACTCATTCAGCCGCATCATCTCGGCCTGGTAGAACCGCATCATCTCCGGGGCGCCGCTCGCGCGCGCATCCTCGACCAGTTCGCTCGACTCCGTGATGCGTTGCCGTGCATATTCGTGCAGCAGCGCGCGGATGATGCTGCTCGCCTCCGGAATCACCAGGCCAACATACCAGTTGTCCTGTGTCTCGGTGTGGGAGAGCAATCGGGTCACCTGGTCGGTGACCGCCTCCGGCACACGCTCGAAAACCGCCTCGGTATCGAGGTACGCTTCCATATCCTGCGCGAGCGCAACCAGCGTCTCCCAGATGATGCGATGCACCGCGTCCGTGAAGATGTCCGCCACGTCTTCCGGCAAGGCGTGCAGCACGTCCGGCATCGCCGCCGGGTAGCGGATGAGGAGCGAGAGCAGGTACTCGGTGCGCGTCGGGCCAAGGGCGCGGGGAGCCGCTTGCGCCACCGACGTTGTGGCGGGCTTGCTCCGCTGACGCAGCGCGCTCTCGATGTACGACTCGCCAACACCAAGGAGCCGCGCCACCATGCTGACGTAGACATCGCGCTCGACGCGATCGGCCAATTCCGGGATCAGCGGCGCGATCTGGTTAATGATTGCGGTCTTGCCGTGCCCGGTCTTCGTGTCGCCGCTCGCGATCGCGGCGCGGATGACGTAATCGAGGACAGGCACGGCGGCGGCGACGAGCGCGGGCCACGCCGGTGGGTCGGCGCGAATGAACTCGTCCGGATCCTTGCCGGACGGCACAGTGAGCACATTAATCTGCACGGAGAGGCGGCGCTGCGCCCGCACGAGGCCGCGCGCATCGACGACGTACTCCGCATCGTCGCCGAGAGCGTTGCGGAGGGTATCGACGGCGCGCAGCATCGCCATCTGTCCAGCGGCGTCGGCGTCGAGCGCGAGGACGATGCGCGGCGTCAGTTTCTTGACTAGCCCAACCTGCTGCTCCGTCAACGCCGTGCCCATCGTCGCGACGACGTTGCGATGGCCGAACTGATGCGCGGTCAGGGCATCGACGTACCCTTCGACGATGACGACCTCCTGCTGCTTGCGGATCGCCTCCGCCGCACGGTCGATGCCGTAGAGCAGGTGGCTCTTGTCGAAGAGCGGCGATTGCGGGGTGTTGAGGTACTTCGGCTGCTGATCGTCCGCGAGCGCGCGCCCGCCGAAGCCGACGACCCGCGCGGCGCGGTCGCGGATCGGGAAGATGAACCGGCCCCGGAAGCGGTCGTACGGCCCGTTGCCGCCGTCGCGCGTTGAGAGCAGGCCGATCGACAACGCCTCCTGCAGGTCGTGGTTGCGCCCGCGCAGGTACTGCGTCAGCGCTTCCCACTCGTTCGGCGCGTAGCCCAGTTGGAAATCTTCCGCGACGGCGTCCGAGATACCCCGTTTCGCGAGGTACGCGCGGCCCGGTTGCCCTTTCGGATGGACGCGCAGTAGGTTCTGGTAGAAGAGCGCGGCGGCCTCGTTCATCGCGAGCAGTCGTTCCCGGCGCTCCTCGGCTTCACTCGTCGTTTTTTTTTCGGGTGACTGTGTGAGAGTGACGCCCGCCCGTTCCGCGAGCAATGTCAAGGCTTCCCTGAAGTCGAGATTTTCCACTTTCATGATGAAGGTGAAGAGGTCGCCGCCCTCATTGCTGCCGAAGTCGCGCCATGTCTGCGTCTCCGGCCAGACATGGAAGGACGGCGTCTTCTCCGTCCGAAACGGGGAGAGGCCCGAATACGTCCGCCCCGTCTTCTTCAGTGGGGTGTACTGGCCGATCAGTTCGACCAGATCGATCCGCTCGCGGATTTGTCGGATGGCGTCATCGCTGGCCATGCGTCTCCCTTATGCCCAGTAGTGCGGGTGGTGAATTTCATCGAAACAACGCAGCGCATAGAGATCGGTCATTCCGGCGATGTGATCCTTGAGCGCGACGGCAAGCCCGTCGCGCCGACAAGTTTCGGTCACGTCCGGCGGCAGCACCTCCGGGTGCTGCTCGTAGTACCGCCAGAGTGCGAGCACGACCCGTTCCGCGCGCTCGCGCTCCGGCGTCACCTCGGGGCCAGCGTAGACGCGGCGGAACATGAAATCGCGCAGGCTGTCCGCCGCGCCGAGCACCGGCTCCGTCAGCGTGATCCCGCCCGTCACAGGTGGCGCGCCGTCCTCGCCGCTCGCCCACCAGTTCGCGACGATGCAGTCGGAGACCATCGCGTTGATCCGCTTCGCGTGCGTCGGGCCGAGCGTCTGCACCGCATCGGACGGCAGATCATCGACGGTGATGAGGCCCGCGCGGATCGCGTCGTCGATGTCGTGGTTGATGTAGGCGATGGCGTCCGCGAGGCGCATGATCTGCCCTTCGAGCGTCGTTGGCCAGCCGGGGCCGCCGTCTGCGAGCACACCGGCGCGCGGCTTTGAGTGGTTGAGGATGCCGTCGCGCACCTCGGCGCTGAGGTTGAGGCCCCGCCCCTCCTTTTCGAGATGATCGACGATGCGCAGGCTCTGCTCGTTGTGGCGATATGGCACGCCCATCGCCAGCGTGATCGCGCCCTCGCCGGCGTGCCCGAACGGGCCGTGGCCGAGGTCGTGTCCCATCGCGATTGCTTCCACAAGGTCCTCATTGAGTCGGAGCGCGCGGGCAATCGTCCGCCCGATCTGCGAGACCTCCAGCACATGCGTCAGGCGCGTGCGGTAGTGATCGCCGAGCGGCGCGATGAAGACCTGCGTCTTGTGTTTCAGGCGACGGAACGAGGGGGAATGCAAAATCCGGTCGCGGTCGCGCTGATAGATCGTCCGCATCAGCGACGCATCGTCCGGGTGCTGACGACCGGCGCTCCGGCTACTCCGCGCGGCGTAGGGCGAGAGGCGCGCGTCCTCGTCCGCTTCGAGGCGCGGCCGGATGCTGCTCAGACGTTCATCGGTTGCGGGGCGGGCCATCACCGGACTCCTCGACCATCGGCGCGGGCGGACAAACATGCAACGCCAGTATACGTCATGTACGTACAATATGCGACGACGCGATGGCACCGATGAAATGACGATGAGAGCTTTTTCGTAATGACCGAGTCGGTCAACTTCCCCTGGTGGCGGCGGGCTTCA
>JAABUT010002858.1_pt1 | contig 15790 bp, 15 predicted proteins | sample 5559281 | NCBI WGS metagenome assembly JAABUT01 (sample SAMN10711880, study PRJNA513359) | rock metagenome | isolation source: Antarctica rocks | place: Antarctica: Victoria Land, Ricker Hills nord | collected 2016-01-04 | reverse complement strand
CAGGAGCAGCACCAGCTCGACGTTGCGGCGGGTCCGCGGTGCGACGGTCTGCACGGTCGTCATGGCGTGCTCCCGGTGGTGACCGTGGTGTTCGGCAGGCCGGGAGCCACGGGCGCCGTCGTGGTGCTGGTCGCGGTCGACGTGGTGCTGGCCGGTGTCGATGTGGTGCTGGCCGGTGTTGATGTGGTGCTGGCCGGTGTTGATGTGGTGCTGGCCGGTGTCGTGACCGGGACCGAGCCGCACACGACTCCGGCAGCCGCCTGCGCCCGGCAGTCGGTGGCGGCCGAGCGCAGCATCTGCACGCGTCCGGCGGCCTCGGCCCGGTCGGTCACGACGATCCTGCCGTTGACGAGGTCCTGCATGTGGGTGGGCAGATCCGTCAGGGGGATGTCGGAGACCGTCTCGACGCGGGAGAGGCCCACCGGACCCACGTCCTGGGTCAGACCGCGGTAGACCGCGACGTAGCCCCCGTCCGCGCCGAGGAAGAACTGACGCTGGGACCAGGTCCACGCGGCATACCCGCCTCCTGTGAGGACGGCTAGCGCGACCGCGGCGACGAGCAGGCGCCGGCCCCAGGTGACGAGGCCGGACCGGCCCTCCTCCGCGAGCGCGAGGTGCTCGTCGTCGTCCGCGGCGCCGGCCTGCCCGCTCGTCGCGCGGGTCAGCTGGGCGGCCTTCTCCGCGGGGCTGATCGGCAGGCCCCGCGTGCGCTTTCCCTTCCGGTCGCGGACCGCCGCTGCTCCGACGACCTGCGGGACCGTCGTCGGTGAGGTGGACCTGTCCAGGTCGACGACGTCGGCGATGACGACCGTGACGTTGTCGCGGGCACTGGCCTTGAGCGCCACCTCGATGCACCGGTCGGCGGCGTCCTCGGGAGTCGCCGCCTCGGTGAGGATCTCCTGCAGGATCTCGCTCCGCACGAAGTCGGAGAGGCCGTCCGAGCACAGGAGGTAGCGGTCGCCGACCTTGATCTCGCGCATCGACAGGTCGGGGTCGTCGTCCTCCTGACCGGTCATCACCCGGGTGACCAGGGAGCGCTGCGGGTGGTCCTCGGCCTCCTCCCGGCTGATCCGCTGCTCGTCGACGAGCCGCTGGACGAAGGAGTGGTCCTTGGTGATCTGGCTCAGGGTGCCGTCGCGCAGGAGGTAGGCGCGCGAGTCACCGATGTGCGCCATGGCGAGCTTGTTGCCCGTGCGCAGCATGGCGATCGTCGTCGAGCCCATCCCGGCCAGGTCGGGGTTGTCGTCCATGGCCGTGCTGAGCCGCTTGTTGGCGGCGCGGATCGACTTCTCCAGCGTCGGCAGGGCGCTGTCGGCGCCGATGCTCTGGCCGTCGAGCGGGGCGAGCTCCCCGACGATCATCGAGCTCGCGACGTCTCCCGCGGCGTGACCCCCCATCCCGTCCGCGAGCACGAGGAGGTGCGGCCCGGCATACCCGGAGTCCTCGTTGCGCGACTTGGGCCCGAGCCCGAGGTCGGTCCGCGCCGCGTAGCGCAGGGCAATGGCCATCGAGGTCAGCCCCGCAGTTCCACAGTCGTCCGCCCGATGCGCAGGACGCTCCCGACACCGACGGGCGCGGTGCCGGTCAGCTTGTTCCCACCGAGGTACGTGCCGTTGCGCGACCCGAGGTCCTCGACGAACCAGCCCTCGGGTCGGGAGAAGATCCGCGCGTGCCGGGTGGAGGCGAACTCGTCCTCGAGGACGAGCGTGCACTCCGGGGCGCGGCCGATGAGCACGCCGGAGCGGCCGAGCGGGACAGAGGTGCCGGCCAGCTCACCGGCGGTGACGGTGAGGGTCGTGGGGATCCGCCGCCCCTGGCGCGGTCTCTCCGGTGCTGCGGGCGTCGGTGGCGTCCTGCTGGCGGGAGCCTCGGCCGGCAGGCGTTCCTGGCCTGCGGCCAACAGGCGCTTCCTGGCCTGACGGCCGCCAGCGGGGCGCTGGGAGACCTGGGTGCCGTAGAGATCTCTGCGCAGAACCGTGAGGACGCTGAAGACGAAGATCCACAGTAGGGCCAGCAGTGCCAGGCGAGTGAGGGTGAGGGTGAGCTGACTCACTCGTGCTCACCGCTTTCCGGGCCGGAAGGTGGCCTGGGTGCGGCCGACGGTTACCTGGTCCCCGTCGTCGAGCCGCCGGCTGGTGATGCGCTCGCCGTTCACGTAGGTGCCGTTCGTCGAGCCCAGGTCGCGGATCGAGGTCACGAGGCGCGGCCCGTCGTTCGTGACGCGCACCTCGCAGTGCTTCCGGGAGATGCCGGGGTCGTCGAGGATGATGTCGGCGACCTCGTCCCGCCCGATCACGGTCAACGCGCCGATCAGCGGGTAGCGCTCGCCGTCGATGTTGAGCCAGGGGCGCTGCGCGGGGTTCGTCGTCGGGCGCGCGGGCGGCTGCTGGGGGCTCGCGCCCTGCTGCGGTGGCTGGCGTCGGGGCGCCTGGGTGCTCGGCGCGATCGAGCGGCGGGAGGTGCCCGGGCGCACCCGGAAGACCCCCGTCTCCAGGTCGCTGTCCTCGCTGAAGGTCACCGCGACCGGGCCGCCGGGCTGGTAGCGCTGGGACTCGGCGTGCTCCTGGGCGGCGGCGACGAGCTCCTCGGCGAGCGCCTCCTCGAAGGTGGAGAGGCGCTGGAAGTCGGTCTGGCTCAGCTCGATCGTGTAGAGGTTGGGCACCATCGTGCGGCCGTGGCCCATTACCGCAGCCCGGTCGTCCATCGCCCGGCGGATGGCAGATGCAAGCTCGACCGGCTGGACCTCCGACTTGAACGCCTTGGCGAAGGCACCGTTGACCGCCCGTTCCAGGCCGCGCTCGACCTTGTCGAACAGTCCCACGTACCCTCCTCGTCGCCTCGACAGTTCCTTTCATCGTAACCGTCAGCCCCGCGCGAGGCGCTCACCGAGGCCGGGGCGGCGGCACGGCATACCCGCAGGTCGCGGGAAGGAGGCCCGGCGCGTATGCCGGGGAGCCGGCTCCCGCCCATCGCCCATCGCCCACTGCGGCTTGTGCCGGCCAGGGGCGCCGGGGTTGGATCGGAACGGGACGGGCCGTCGATGCGTCCGAGGCCCGGGAGGTTCTTGCGGGGTCGTTGCAGGTCCTTGCTGGTCGTCTGAGCTCGGGAGGCAGGTCCGCGGTGGCGCAGGGTGGATTGCCGAAGGGGTACGTGCCGCCTGCGCCGACCCATCCGAGCTACGGCTACCTGACTCCGGCGGAGCTCGCGGAGATCGAGGCCCAGGAGCGCGAGCAGGCCGCGAGGGCCGAGCTGGAGGCCGTGCCCGAGGTGGCTTCGCCCGAGCCGGCCGACCCTGAGGCTGCTGCAGCCTGGGTGCCGGCACAGCCTGCGGAGCCATGGGTTCCCGCGCCCGTGGCGCAGGCGCAGGCGCAGACCGCCGAGCCGGAGGCCGAGCCGCTGCTCGAACGAGAACGGGAAGTGGAACCGGCACAGGAACCGGAACCAGCACCGGAACCAGCGCCGGAACCCGAGCCCGAACCAGCACTCGAGCCCGAGCCCGAGCCCGAGCCAGCACCGGAAACCGAGCCCGAACCAGCACCGGAACCCGAGCCCGAGCAGAAGCGGGTCCCGCACGGGCAACAGATCCCCACGGCGCCCCAGTCGGCGTCGGAGTCCTCCGCGCAGTGGGCGAGCAAGGAGAGCAGGGCGGAGTCCACGGCAGACACCTGGCAGGGCGAGAACGGCGAGGTCTATGCCTGGGACGGGCAGCGCTGGGTGCTTCGAACCCACGGACCCAGGCGCCCGACGCCGGAAGCGCAGCAGGGGCAGACGCACCGGCAGAATACGGCGTACACGTGGGACGGGCCGAACGGCGAGCGCTACGTGTGGGACGGGCGGGACTGGATCCTCACGGACGCCGGGCCCGCAGCCGGGCCGCAGCAGCGACAGCCCGAGACGCAGCCGCAGGTGAACCGCGAGGGCGGACAGGTCTACACGTGGCAGGGCCCCGACGGCCAGCTCTACCTCTGGGACCCTCGGCTCGAGCAGTGGGTCCCGCAGTGATGCCAGGACCGGCACCCGGGTCCACGCGCATGCCGCGCGGAACGGTTTGGCGATCGAGGCGGCCATGCAGCAGACTGGGCCCCGCGCGCGAGTGGCGGAATGGCAGACGCGCTGGCTTCAGGTGCCAGTGTCCGAAAGGGCGTGGGGGTTCAAGTCCCCCCTCGCGCACATCCACAGAACACCATCGACAGGGGAATGTTTCCGCGCCAATGAGCGACACCGGTCTGCGCACGAGCTACGTGCTGGTGGACGGCGAGAACATCGACGCCACCCTCGGCAGCTCGATCCTGTCCCGTCGGCCGCATCCTGAGGAGCGGCCCCGCTGGGAACGCCTGCTGCAGTTCGCGACGGACGAGTGGGACCAGCCGGCGAAGGGCCTGTTCTTCCTCGCCGCCAACGGCGAGCTGCCGATGAGCTTCATCCAGGCGCTGATGGCGATCGGCTACCGGCCGGTCCCGCTCTCCGGCCGCGCGAACGAGAAGGTCGTCGACATCGCGATCCAGCGCACGCTCGTCGCCCTTCAGGATGAGGCGGCCGACGTCCTGCTCGTCAGCCATGACGGCGACTTCCTGCCGCAGCTCGACGCCCTGTGCGACGGCCGGAAGGTCGGTCTGGTGGCCTTCAGGGAGTTCCGCAACAACGGTTTCGTCGCACTGTGGGACAAGGGCCTGGAGTTCTTCGACCTCGAGTACGACGTCCGCGCGTTCAACACCCGCCTTCCCCGGATCCGGATCATCCCCATCGACGAGTTCGACCCGGCGGACTTCATCTGAGCCGGTCTCGAGGCGGCTGGAGCGCGACGGTGCGGAACCCTCCGTTGGCCATCGACGAGTCCGGGGTGTTCGAGGACCGGGCCGAGCTGCGGTAGCGGTTGCAGTAGGAGTCGTGGCACAGATACGAGCCGCCGCGCAGCACCCGCAAGCTGCCCGCGGCAGGCCCCACGGGATCCTGCCCGGGAGAAGCGGTGTAGTACTGCGGCGAGTACCAGTCCGCGCACCACTCCCAGACGTTGCCCACCGTCTGCCACAGCCCGAAACCATTGGGAGAGTAGCTCCGCACCGGTGCAGTGGTCAGGTAGCCGTCATCCAGGTCGTTGCGGGCCGGGAACTGTCCCTGCCAGATGTTGCACCGCCACCTCTTGCCATCCGGCAGGTCGTCGCCCCAGGGGTAGCGCGCCCCCTCGAGGCCACCCCGGGAGGCGTACTCCCACTCGGCCTCCGTCGGGAGCCGCCGGCCGGCCCAGGAGCAGTAGGCCATCGCGTCGTTCCAGCTGAGGTGGACGACGGGGTGCTCGTCCAGCTCCTCGATGCCCGAGAGGGAGCCCCCCGGGTGTCGCCAGTCCGCGCCCCGGACGCCCAGCCACCACGGGGTGCCCGCCGCGGAGCCCATGACCTCGTCGGGACGCGCGGCAAGGGCCAGGTGAAAGACGGCGGAGAACCCGAAGTCCTCCGCCTCCGTCGAGAAGCCGGTGGCGTCGACGAAGCATGCGAAGTCGGCGTTCGTCACCGAGGTGACGTCGATGGAGAAGGGGGACAGGCGCACCTCGTGGACGGGCCCTTCCCCGTCGCCCGGGTTGCCGTCCCCCGTCGCGTCTCCCATGGCGAACCTGCCACCGGCCAGGGCCGCCTGTTCCACACCGTGCCGAGATGCGGCCACAGCTGGTGCCCAGGTTTTTCCGGACGTCTCCGACGCCCGGGAAGGAGCCGACGCGACGGCGCCCGACCGCGCCGGTGCGCAGCAGGCGCCGCCGGCTCGCTCGTCATGCACGGGGACGGGCGTCTCGCTCACGGCTCCACGCTAACCCCGCAGGGTCGAGCGGTGTCGCGGGTCTGGCCGGGATCCACGGCGGCGGACCGGCCGTCGACGTCGACGGCACGCACCGCGTCTGGTTCGACCACGAGCTGGACTGACCGCTGTTGACAGTGGCGGCAACCTCTGGTCGGTAACGGGTCAGAGGTCCCCGGTGACGGACGCGTAGCGAGCGAGCGCCTCGAGGCGCTCGTGGGCATGGTCGGCGACCGGCGACGGGTAGCCTTCGGGGACCGGGTCCGCCGCCCACGGTTCATGCACCGTCGCGCCGGGCAGCGCGTCGAGCTCCGGCACCCAGCGACGGACGTAGTCGCCCCGGGGGTCGAACTTCCTGCCCTGGGTCACCGGGTTGAACACCCGGAAGTAGGGCGCGGGATCGGTGCCCGTGCCGGCCACCCACTGCCAGCCGTGCTGGTTGTTCGCCAGGTCGCCGTCGATGAGGTGGTCCATGAAGAACCGGGCGCCGCGCGTCCACTCGAGGTGCAGGTCCTTGACGAGGAACGAGGCGACGATCATCCGCAGCCGGTTGTGCATCCACCCGGTGGCGAGCAGCTGTCGCATGCCGGCGTCGACGATCGGGAACCCGGTCTGCCCGCTCGCCCAGGCCGCGAAGTGCCGGTCTGCCTCCGCCCCGTGGTCGTAGGCCATTCCCCTCATCCCGACCTTGAAGTAGCCGTGGCCGCTCTCCGGCCAGTGGTGCAGGACCGAGGCGTAGAACTCGCGCCAGGCCAGCTGTCGCGCGTAGGGGCCGTCGGAGCTGCCGAGGTCGGCCAGCATGGTCCGGGGATGGATCGTCCCGAGCTTGAGGTGCGGCGACATCCGCGAGGTGTGGTCGAGGTCCGGCCGGTCCCGGTCGTCCGCGTAGGACTGGAGGTCATGCTCGCGGAAGCGTGCCCAGGTCTGCCGCGCAGCCTGCTCGCCGGCATCCGGGAGCTCGGCATCGGTGGGCGGGTCGTCCGGGATCTCGACGCCGTCGACGACGTGCCAGTCCGTCCTCGCGGGCTGCGAGTCGGCAGGCTGCGGCCAACCGTGCTCGACCCAGGCTCGGTAGAAGGGGGTGAAGACCCGGTAGGGGCTGCCGTCGTCCTTGAGCACCCGGCCGGGCGTGACGGCATACGGCGATCCGCTCGGGACCAGTGGTGCGTCGCCGAGGGCGGCGGCGACGCGCCGGTCGCGGGCTGTGCCGTACGGCGCGGAGTCGGCGCTGATGTGCACGGCGCTCGCGCCGACCTGCCGCACGAGCCCGGCAACCACCTCCTCGGGCTTGCCACGGAGCACCGTGAGACGCCCGCCGTGCCCGCGCAGGTCGGCGTCGAGTGCCCTCAGCGTCCGCAGCAGGTATGCCGTGCGCGGACCACCGCTGGAGCGCAGGAGCACGTCGTCGAGCACGAACAGGGCCGTGACCGGTCCCTGCTGTGCCGCGGCGGCCAGCGCCGGGTGGTCGCCGAGACGCAGGTCACGCCGGAACCAGAGGATCGTCGGGGCCGGGTCAGGCACGACCCGGTTCCCCGTGGATCACCTTGCGGAACAACGGAGGCAGGTAACGAAGCATGAGGACCGACCAGGTGACGTGGGTCAGCGCCGACGCCTGGATGCCGCCGGATGCCTTGCGCTGCAGGCCGAACAGCGCCCCCATGGCGCCCGCGGCGAGGACCAGCGCGGGGTTGCGCGTGGCCACCGTCGCGGCCGTGTAGGCGACCGTCGAACGGAGCACCGGGTGGACGGGTGCGAAGACCTCGAAGAGCGGTCCGCGGAAGAAGAGCTCCTCGGCGAGCCCGTTGGCGCAGGTCGTCAGGACCACGAGGGGCGTCGAGCCGCGGTCGGCGTAACGAAGAACGCTCCCGATGGCGTGGTCGAGCACGGGAATGTGGCGGCACACGAGAGCCGCGCCGTAGAAGGCGCCGAAGGCCGCGGCTCCGGTCGCGACCGGCGTGATGACCGGACGTCGGGCGGTGTCGTCCAGCCCCCGGATCCGCCCCAGGTGCAACGGGCCCGAGGCGAGCGCACCCGTCGCCCACGTGGCGGCCAGGCCTGCGGTGAGCCAGTAGAACCGCCTCGACCCCGGCTCGGCGTCCATCGACACTGCGAGCAGTCCGGCGCCGGCGAGACCGAAGGCCGTGACCACCCGACGACGTCGGGCCCGGACGTCGTCGGTCTCGATGTGGATGGCCGGGACCTGTTCCCGGAACGGTCGCGGGAGTGAGCCGAGGATCGCCCGTCGCCCGGCCGACCAGGCCCTCTCCAGGTCGCTCATCGGCCGTTCTTCGGATCGGCGCTGGCTTCGGTGGCCTTGGTGGCAGTCGCCGCACCCTTGTCGGCCGTGCCCTCCTTCTCGGCGCGCTCCCGTAGTGCCTGCCGGACCGCGTCGTCGTAGGAGGTGAGCTCGAAGGGCACGAGGGTGCGGATGGCGTCGTCACGGACCACGACCTCGTTGGACATGGAGTCGACGAGCGCTCGCCCGGTCGTCGTGTCGACATCGGTCACGAAGGACAGCCACCGCGAGGACAGCTGGGGGCTCAGCAGTGGGACCGGGACGATGAGGAGCGGCCGACCCTCGATGGCCGCGACCCGGCGGAGCATGGTGACGTACTGGAGCACCTCCGGCCCGCCGACCTCCAGGGCCCGTCCGGCAGCCTCCGGCAGCTCGAGGACCGCGACGAGGTAGCGGACCACGTCGTCGATGGCGATCGGCTGGGTCCGGGTGCGCACCCACCTCGGTGTCACCATGGCGGGGAGGTGCTCGACGAGCTGCCGGGTCAGCTCCCAGGAGATGCCACCGTGACCGACGATGATGCCGGCCCGCAGCGTGGTCACCGGCACGCCGGCGTCCCCGAGCAGCTGCTCGACCTGACGACGGCTGCGCAGGTGCGCCGACAGGGCGTCCGACTCGTCCCCGAGGCCGCCGAGGTAGACGATGCGGGTCAGCCCGGCTGCCGAGGCGGCCCGGCCGAACGAGCCGGCTGCCTGCGCGTCGCGGGTCTCGAAGTCCGGTGCGTCGAGGGAGTGGACGAGGTAGTAGGCGGCGGCGCAGCCCTTCAGGGCGGTGTCGAGGGTGTCCGGGTCGTGGACGTCCCCGTGGGCCGGGGTGCCGGACCCGGCATACGTGTCGGGGTGGCGGGTCATGGCGACGACCTCGTGTCCCGCCTCGACGAGGGCGGGGCACAGCCGGCTGCCGACGAAGCCCGAGGCGCCCGCGACAAGGACCTTCATGCCGGCGACGATACAGACCGTCGACCCTTCGCCGGTGGGCGCCTGCGCTGTTGGCAGGACCGACCCACTGCTGGTCTCGGCACTGGTCGAGGCGCGTGGCCGGGACGGGACCCGACGGCTGGGACCGGGACGGTCATGAGGTGGTGTCCCCGGCCGCGCCGTCCCCGCCGCTGCCGTGTTCTGCGACGACGTCCGCGGGCACGACGATCGGTCGCAGCCGAGCCCAGCCGAGAAAGGCCGCTGCGACGACGGCGAGGCCGATCCCGGCATACAGGTTGGCGTTGATGCCTCCGGTCTTGGCCAGCTCCTGGTCCGAGACGAAGCTCATCACGATGAGGACGAGGCCGTAGATCCCGAGGAGCGCGCCGATGATGTTGCGGATGTCGAGCGCCCCGGCGGTCTTGCGGGACGGCGGTGCCGAGCTGGAGGTCTGCTGGTCAGCCATGATGGCCCTTTCTCAGGCGAAGAGGGTGTTGAGGATGATGACGAGCACCAGGGCGATGCCGGCCAGGGGGATCGTGCGCCGGTACCACGGGTAGGTCTTCTCATGGGCGTCGACGAGGTCCTCCCGGGGCGTCTCGGAGTAGACCAGGCCGACGAGCTCGGAGACCGGCTTCGGCGTGGTCACGAGCGAGACGAGGACGGAGAGCACGATGTCGACGACGAACGCCGTCGACGCGGCGAGGAAGGCGGCACCCTGCCCCGGCAGCGACACGACGCCGATCTCGTTGAGAGCAAACACGATGACGGCGGAGAGGGTCCCCGTCGAGAGGCCGATCCAGCCCGCCGCAGGCGTCATCCGCTTCCAGAACATGCCGAGGATGAACGTCGCGAAGAGCGGCGCGTTGAAGAACCCGAAGAGGGTCTGGAGGTAGTCCATGAGGTTGGCGTAGCCCGAGGCGATGAACGCGGTGAAGATCGCGACGACCGTCGCCCCGACGGTCGCCAGCCGGCCGATCCGCAGGTAGTAGTCGTCGTGGTGGTTCTTGCGGATGTAGCGCTGCCAGAGGTCGTAGCTGAAGACGGTGTTGAACGCGGAGATGTTCGCCGCCATGCCGGCCATGAAGGCGGCAAGCAGGCCGGCGATGGCCACGCCGAGAAGGCCGTTCGGCAGCACGTCGCGCATGAGGAGGATGAGCGCGTTGTTGTAGGTGACGCCGGCCGGCGCGGTCCCGCCACCGCCCTTGTCGGCCGCCTTGAACTGCATGAGGTCCTGGACGAGGACCGCGGAGATCATCCCGGGGATGATGACGATGAACGGGATGAACATCTTGGGGAAGGCGCCGATGATCGGCGTCTTGCGTGCCGACGAGATGGAGTCCGACGCCATGGCCCGCTGGACCTCGACGAAGTTCGTCGTCCAGTAGCCGAAGGACAGGACGAACCCGAGACCGAAGACGATGCCGACGACGGACAGGAGTGGCGAGTCGAAGCCCGAGAGGAGCGTGCCCGGCCACGAGTGCAGCTGGTCGGTGCCGCCGGAGGTCGCGGCCACCTTCTCCTTCAGCCCGCTCCAGCCGCCGACGCGGTGCAGGCCGATGAGGGTGAGGGGAAGCAGCGCCGCGACGATGACGAAGAACTGGAGGACCTCGTTGTAGATGGCCGCCGACAGGCCACCGAGGGTGATGTAGGACAGGACGATCGCCGCGGCGACGAGCAGGGCCACCCACAGCGGCCACCCGAGGAGCGCGTTGACGATCGAGCCGAGGAGGTAGAGGTTGACGCCGGCGATGAGCAGCTGGGCCACGGCGAAGGACAGGGCGTTGACGAGGTGGGCGCCGGTGCCGAAGCGCCGGAACATGAACTCGGGCACGGACCGGACCTTGGACCCGTAGTAGAAGGGCATCATGACGACGCCGAGGAAGAGCATCGCCGGGATGGCGCCGATCCAGAAGTAGTGCACCGTGGCCAGCCCGAACTCCGCGCCGTTGGCCGACATCCCCATGATCTCGACGGCGCCGAGGTTGGCGGAGATGAACGCGAGACCGGTCACCCAGGCGGGGAGCTTGCGCCCCGAGAGGAAGAAGTCGATCGAGTCTGAGACCTGGCGGCGGGCGATGAAGCCGATGCCGAGCACGAAGACGAAGTAGAGGGCGATCAGGAGGTAGTCCATCACGCTGGCGTTGATGAGCGTCGCCTGCCGCAGTGCCGGAACCGCCAGGGTGGGGTGCATGGGTGGACTCCTCGCGGATGGGGACGAAACCGCCACCAACCGTATGCCCGGGAACCCGGTCCGGCATGCGGAGGAACTCAGCCCCCGTCGGCCGGCCGGAACGCTGGTATGCCGGGCACGCGCCGGACGTCAGCCGTGGTCAGCCAGCCGGAACACCGGTATGCCGGGTGACCGAGGTTTCTCGCGCTGGCCCGGGCGGTCCGGCGCTGGGCCGGCGCGCTACGCGCTGCTCTACGACAGTCCGGTGCCGGGGTATGACGCTCCGGCCGAGCAGACGAGCGAGCCGGGCATCCGGGTCATTCGCGCCATCGGAACCCACACAGGACGGCCAAACGAGATACTGGCCGGTAACCTCGTGTAGTCGGCGCTGTTCGGGGCGGTCAGCCTGGACCAGCTGTCGGGGCGGCGGACGGCCTGGCCCCCTCAGTCCTCCAGGGCGCGACCCGTCCACTCCGGCAGGAACAGGGCCGCCGCCGCCGCCACGACGAAGGCCGCCCCGAACACCGCGAAGACCAGAGCGCTCCCGCCGAGATCGCGCAGCCACGGCACGGACAGCGGAGCGAGGATCGACGCGATCCGGCCGAAGGCCGTCGCACTGCCGGACCCCGTCGCCCGGATGGCGGTCGGGTAGACCTCCGGCGTCACGGCATACAGGGCTCCCCACGCGCCGAGGTTGAAGAAGGAGAGGGCCATACCCGCGGCGAGGATGGCCGCGTCGCTGTGGGTGCGCCCGAAGAGGACCGCGGCGACGGCCGAGCCGACGAGGAAGGTGGCGAGCGTCGCCCGCCGTCCCCAGCGTTCGACGAGGTAGGCCGAGACGGCGTATCCGGGCAGCTGCGCGATCGTGATGATCAGGGTGTACTGGAACGACTTGGTCAGCGAGAACCCGTCGGCGACCAGGAGGGTGGGCAGCCAGATGAAGGCGCCGTAGTAGGCGAAGTTCACCCCGAACCACGTCACCCAGAGCGCCGTGGTGCGGCGGCGCAGCTGCGGCAGCCACAGCTCGCGCGCAGACGGGCGCGGCGCCACGGGCACCGTCGGTGACGGGCTGGGTGCCACGCCGGCCACCGACTCGAGCTTGCGCACGGCCGCTTCGGCCTCCGCCACGCGGCCGCGCCGCTCGAGGAAGCGCACCGACTCCGGCAGGGTCCGCCGGACGACCAGGGCGTATGCCGCGGGGACGAGCCCGACGAGCAGTGCCCAGCGCCAGCCGTTGTCCGACCCCGGGACGATCAGATAGCCGATCAGCGCCGCGAAGATCCACCCCACGGCCCAGAAGGACTCGAGGAGAACGACCACTCGCCCACGGATCCGGGCGGGCGCGTACTCACTGACGAGTGTCGACGCGACGGGCAGCTCGGCGCCGAGGCCGAGGCCCACCACGAAGCGCAGGGCGAGGAGCATCCCGACACTCGTGGCGAGCGCGGAGGCGCCGGTCGCGACGCCGTAGACGAGGAGGGTCAGCGCGAAGACCGAGCGCCGCCCGATCCGGTCGGCGAGCAGGCCACCGAGGCTGGCGCCGACCGCCATGCCGACGAAGCCGATGGAGCCGATCCAGGACAGCTGGCCGGCGCTGAGGCCCCACTGCCTGGCCAGCGCCGCCATGACGAACGAGATCAGGCCGACGTCCATCGCATCGAGCGCCCAGCCCACTCCGGACCCGACGAGGAGCCGGCCGTGCGTCCGGGTGAACGGCAGCCGGTCAAGACGCTGTGAACGGGTCAGCTGCCCGGTCGGCGACGGGTGGGTCGGCACGGCTGTCGAGCTCATCGGTCCTCCTGCGGTGTCGACGGGGCACATCGGGTGCGCCCACCCGTGGCAACGCCCGATGCGGGCGCGGTATGCCGGTTGGCAAGGCCCGACGCGCGACTGGTATGCCGGGTGGCGCGCACCCGGCATACGCCTCGGTGCTCGGAACGGGCAGGCGGTGAACCGCGGCGTCAGTCACGAGGACCCCCGGCTTTCGCCGGATGACGACACTGACGACGGGAACCGTCAGCCCGGGCCCTGCCTGCAGCGGGGCGGGCGAAGGGCTACCTTCCCTTCCGGATGACCCGGACGTCCTCGGCGATGCGGATGACGGCGACGTAGAACTCGAAGGTGATCCGGATGAGGATCAGGAGGAAGAGTGCGTAGAGCGGACCGAGGACGAGCAGCACGAAGAGCCCGAGGGCCGCGCTCGACTGGAAGGCCGCGATGGAGAGTGAGAGCCAGAGGATGCCGACCCCGACCATGGCCAGGACGTAGACGATCTTGACCACGGACGGCGTGATGAACTCCGAGAAGGACAGGTCGAACAGCTTCGCGAAGAAGCTCTTGTTCTGGGCGGTGCCGTACGGCGCCCCACCCGGACCGGCCGGAGCTCCGCCCCAGGGGGCGTTCGGCGGCGGCGGCGGCTGGTGCCACTGCTGCGTCGGCTGGCTGGACTGCGGCGGGGGACCGTAGGACGGGTTTCCACCGTAGCCCTGGCCGGGTGGCTGACCGGGTGGCTGACCGGGTGGCTGACCGGGTGGCTGACCGGGGTGCCGGCCCGCCGGACCGCTCTGCTGGCCGGGCTGCTGCGGGTGGTTCGGGTTCGGCGGGGAGGGCGTTGACATGGTTTTCCTCGGACGGTTGACGGTGGAGCGACGGATAGGGCGTGCGGCCGAAGAATAGCCTTGCGAGGGGTGTGCGGACAGGGACGTGGCCGCCGGCGCGGACGGTACTGGCTGGTCGCCCGGGCTTCGCCCGCGTTATCGCCAGCGTGCCCGGTCGGGTGCCGCGCGACCTCAGGTGAGGGGAAGGGCCGTCCGCGGGCCGTCCGCGGTGATCGTCGGCCCCGGCTCGAAGCTGCGCGAGACGAGCTGGAAGGCGATGTCCTCCCCGGCGAGCGCCTCGCGCACCTTCTCGATGGCCAGGTCGACGGCCGAGGCGCCCTGCGGCATCCGCATCGAGTACTCGAAGGCCACCACGCCGAACACGGTGTTACCCGCCTCATCAGCCGTGGCCGTCATCCGCGTGTCGACCAGGCTGGAGTAGACCCAGGCCAGCCCCTCGCCGGGCAACGGACGGACCGGGTCCACGACGGCCGTGGCCTCCATGGCCCGGGTCAGGATCGGCGTCAACCGGTCCACGGGGGCGGCGATGACCAGTGTCCGGGAGAGCTTCTGCAGCTGTCCAGCGACCTGGCTCGACACCATCGCGGTCCCCGCCGAACGGGCGGAGTCACCCGCAGTGCGCGCCGCGTCCGCCGCGCGGTGCAGGCCGTCCGTCGCCTCACTCCGACGCTGGAACAGCTCGCGCGGGTTCATCACGAGTCGGCGGGTGGCGGGCATCGCCAGCAGGACGACGACGACCAGGAGCAGGACCACGTAGACCTTGACCATCGCTGCCTCCCGATGAGTTGTGGCGGCGTCCTTGGGTGAGTGCTCGCGCGCTCAGGCTACACGCGACATTCGTAGGTCAGAAAGTTACAAGATGCGGGTTGGCCACGTCGGTGGTTGACTGGTCAGGTACCGTGCCAGGTTGTCCACTCCCTCCGGAGGCGTACCCATGACCCATCCATCCCCCACGAGAAGGGCGCGACGCGGTGTCGTCGTGTTCGCCTCGACCGTATCGGTCCTCGGCGCGCTCGCGCTCGGGACCTCGCACGCCTCGGCGCAGCCGGCGGACAGCGGTCCGTCGTCCCGCGCAGCCGCCTTCAACCGGGCGGCCCAGGAGTTCGGCGTCCCGCAGTCCGTCCTCGAGGCACTCTCCTACTCGCAGAGCCGGTGGGAGGCCCACGCCGGCGAGCACAACACCGACGGTGGCTACGGTCCGATGAACCTCCTCGACGGGACCCTCTTCGCCGCGGACCAGGCAGAAGCCAAGAACGGCACCGATGGGACCGCGGTCGGGACCGGGCCGAAAGCCGTCGACACGCTGGGTCAGGCGGCGAAGCTCCTCGGTGTGGACCGGGACGCGCTACGCAAGGACGCGGACGCCAACATCCGTGGTGGCGCCGCGCTGCTCGCTGCGAAGCAGAAGTCGCTCGGGCTGGCCGTCGGGGCCACCTCCGACCCCGGCCAGTGGTATGCGGCACTGGCCGACGCCAGCGGCTCCGTCGAGGAGACCGCAGCGGGCACCTTCGCCGACGACGCGTATGCCGTCCTGAGCGTCGGCGCGGCCCGCACCACCACCGACGGCAAGTCGGTCGCCCTGCCGCCCACCGCCGTCACGCCGCAGCGGGGTCAGCTGGCCAAGCTCAAGCTCCACAAGTCGAAGGACAACCCGAACGTCGAGTGCCCGTCGGGACTGGACTGCGAGTGGATCCCGGCGCCTTACCAGAGAACCAACGACACTGGCGGCTATGGGAACCACGACGTCGCCGAGCGCGGCACCCCGGCCGGCCCGACCGTCGACTACATCGTCGTGCACGACACCGAGGCGAGCTGGAAGACGACGCTCAAGCTGGTGCAGGACCCGAACTACGTGTCCTGGCACTACTCGATCCGCTCGTCCGACGGCCAGGTCGCCCAGCACGTGCCCACCAAGGACGTCGCCTACCAGGCGGGCAACTGGTACATGAACTTCCACTCGGTCGGTATCGAGCAGGAGGGCTTCGCCGCCGAAGGAGCG
>JAABUT010002857.1_pt1 | contig 15792 bp, 17 predicted proteins | sample 5559281 | NCBI WGS metagenome assembly JAABUT01 (sample SAMN10711880, study PRJNA513359) | rock metagenome | isolation source: Antarctica rocks | place: Antarctica: Victoria Land, Ricker Hills nord | collected 2016-01-04 | reverse complement strand
ATCACGCCCGCCGGCGCGTGCCGCTCAAACCGCTCCAGAACCGAAGACCAAACCGAACCAACCGCAACAGGACCCTTGCTCATCCATTGAAGCTGGAGTGTCAGAAAACACCCTGAAAGGGGTGGCTTTCAGCGGCCATCGAGGCGGCTGCCGCCCGACAGTGACGACCGATAGCTGTACCACTTCGTCAAACGTCGGATACACGAGGTGGAACAGGCAGGGGCTGGAATGTCGTTTTCCAAAGTCGGCTTCAGTGCCCGGGTGTCATACGCGGCGGAACGTACCCGGGTAGTCCAGGACCAAGCCGTCCTCGTCCACCGCCAGCTCGCCAACATAGCCCCGGAACAGTCCCTCATAGCGGTAGAGCTGTCCTGCTTCGAGGCAGGTGTAGCGTTGCCGCACCGGCTCCGGTGCGAGGGCAGGCACGGCGACGTAGGCTACCAGGATCTCGCGCGCTTCACCTGGCACCAGCCCGAGCCGGCGGATCGGCAGGGTGTTGGTGAAGGGGGTTGCCGAGATATCAATGTCCACACAGCCTCGCAGTGCTTCAACCGACTGCCCGCTGCCGTCCTGCCAGTTGCCCTCGCCATCGGCACGGAGGTGCAGGTGGCGGTCTTCGCCGGCAAGGGACAGCACGGCTTCCCGCACGCGCCAGAGCGTGTCGCAGGCAACACGATAACGCAGGCCGTAGGGCGTGCCGCCACGCGCGCCGACCACCACGCCTTCGGCAACGACGCCCTCCGCCGTACCGCGAACGCTGAGGTGTTCGGCGCCGACGCCCTCTGCCAGCGCCCAGCGAATAATACGGTCCACGTTCACGCCACCATGGTTCTAGCGAGCCTGCTGCCTGACCTTATCGCCGGCTGTCGAATGCGAGCCGGACCGCCAAGCCTCCGAACACCGTTCCAAGGAAGAATTGCGACGCGCGGCGGAACCGACTGCGGCCTGACAACAGCAGTCCCACTCGGCTTGCGGTGACGATCACCACGCCGTTCACGACAAGGCCAATGAGGTTCAGAACGGTGGCAAGGATCAGGACTTGTCCGACGACCGATCCAGCATCTGGCCGAACGAACTGGGGGAAGAGTGCCAGGACAAATAGGGCCATCTTCGGGTTTAGGAGATTTGTGAGCAGCCCCTGCCGGAACATTTGCGCCACCGGGTAGCGCGTTGCAGGTGCGGCGGGACTTGCCAGCCGGCCAGTCGAACGGAACGCCTGCACGGCAAGGTAGAGAAGGTATGCTGCTCCGGCATAGCGCACCAGATCGTAAGCCAGCGGGACGGCCAGGAACAACTGAGACAGGCCGAATGCCGCGGCTATGGCATGGCAGTACGTCCCGGCCTGGATGCCCGCCAGGGAGGCGAAGCCGGCAGACCTGCCCTGGCTTACGCTTCGAGAGGCGATCAGCAGCATATCCGGGCCGGGCGTCGCGGTGAGCGCCAGGCAGGCAAGGCTGAAAAGAGCAAGAGTGGAAAGGTCCGGCATCGCGTAGCTCCTGATGTCCGGGCACCCTTGGTAGCGACTTGCAACGAGTCTGGAAAGGAGGAGCGTGACCCAAGCCTGGCGCCAGCTCGACGCCACAGGCTGCCGTAATGGGCAGGGCCAGGGTGTATGAACTCTAAACCCACCCACCTTTAGAGTTCATACAGGCCCGCGCGCACTCCCGCGCCCAGCGCACGCAGTGCCACCGCCATCCCTGGTGAGCTTGCCCGGCCAAGCAGGACGACCTCTGACGCCGGTAAAGGTGGCAGCCCAAGTGCTGGTCCTGCGTCGGGCACGTCGCCCGACGCGGCGCGGCCCATCGGCGCAACACCTAGACCCGCGCGCACCCCGGCAAGTAGCGCCGCACACCCTCCACCCAGGAAAGGCTCATGCCAGGCCAGGTGTTTGCGCTCCAAGGTGCGGATCGCGGCGGCCCGCACGCCACAAGGCGGCCCAAGGGTGGCCAGCGGCACCGGCTCGCCGGGGCGGAGCTGGACGCCGTTGGCGGCACGCCAGCCGAGCGGGTCAGTCCCAAGTACCTCGCCCTCATCCCCGCCCGTCTCGCGCCGGATCACCGCGGCGTCGATCTCGCCCGCGTCGAAGGCGACCCGCAGGGGCTGCGACTGCCCTGTCCGCACCTCGATTGCGGCGCCGACCGGCAAGGCCGCGCGCACCCGGCGCAACACCCCCTCCAGCCCGACGCCGACCGCGTGCTCGCTCAAGCCGACCGCGAAGCGCATGGCTGGGCTTGGCGCGAAGCGCACCGCCTGGTCGTGTGCGGCCAGCAGCGCGCGGGCGCGGTCCAGGAAGGCGGTGCCGTCCGGCGTCGGGCGCACGAAGCGAGGCGTGCGCTCCAGCAGCCGGCGTCCGAGTGCGGCTTCCAAGGCTTTCAGGCGCTGGCTGACAACGGGTTGGACCGTGCCGGCTGCCTCGGCAGCGCGGGTGAGGTTTCCGAACTCGGCCGCAAGCACGAACAGCCGGACTGATTCCAGGTCAAGCACCATAAGACTCCGCTATGGTGAGAACATTGGACCATAGAGTTCCGCTTTCCTACGGGATGGTCAAGTTGGGTGCAGGCACATCAACCGAGGAGGCCCACCATGCCCATGATCTCCATCCGCTATGTCACGCCCACACCACGGCCCGAACTGCGCGGCGACATTGCAGCCCTTGCGGCCCGCTTGGGAGCCGAACGTCTCGGCAAGGACCCGGGCGTGACGGCCGTGCTTGTTGAGCCGGGGGACCCGGAAGGCTGGTTCGTTGCTGGTCGGCGCCCAGCCGTGGAGGATGGCAAGGGCGCGTTCTGGCTGGACATCAAGATCACCGCTGAAACGAACACGAAGGGAGAGACCACCGCCTTCGTGCGGGCCGCCTTCGACGGCATGGCGGCGCTGCTCGGACCGCTGCACGAGGAGAGCTATGTGCTCGTTCATGCGGTGAACGGGGACACATACGGCTATGGCGGTCGCACGCAGAACGGACGCTGGGCGGCAGCCAATCCAGGGTAGGCAAGCCCTGCGGGGAGGTGGAACACCTACGGGTGTTCCACCTCGTCAACTGGACGTCTGGCAGACGAGGTGGTACACGCTGCTACCTGGCCCCTACCCTTTGAAGGTCACGAGAAGGCATCCTGCCGCGGCTGGCGATCCAGACACCCAGCAGGATCAGGGTAGTCGCCGCCGGCAAGGAGGCGCTGACAGGCTCCCCGAGCAGGAGCCAGGCCAGTAGCACGCCGGATACGGGTTGGAGGAATTGCAGCAGCCCGACACGGGCGATCCCTCCCTTGCCCAAGGCCCAGTACCACAGGCCATAGCCCACAATGGTCACGCCGAGCGCCAGGTAGATCACCCCGCCCCACGCCCATGCGGTCGCCTGTTCCCAGGCCACCCCGGACAGCAACCAGGGCAGGGTGGGCAGGAGCGCGGCCGTCGCCAGGGTCACGCTCCAAAGGGTAGTAGCCTTGGCCGGGTAGCCGGCCTGTTGCAGCCGCCCGCCCGCCACGTTGCCGGCTGCGCCGAACAGGACGGAGAGCAGCACGAGCGCGTCACCGAGCAGCCCGGCTTGGCTGCCATCCGGCCCGCTACGGCCCAGGACCAGGACGGCCTCGCCGGCAACCGCGATGGCGCAGCCGAGCCACCAGAGCCGGTGCGGCCAGCGCCGGTCCCACGCCAGCGCGATGGCCCCCGTGGCGATAGGCAGCAGCGCCAGGAGCATCGCCCCGTGGACGGCGGAAGTGGACCGCATTCCGGCCGAGAACAGCGCGGGGAAGGCCAGGAAGCCGCACGAGCTGGACACGGCCAGCAGGCGCCACTGGTTGGCGTCCTTGGGTGGAGGAAGGCGCAGCGCGAGGAGTAAGGGCAAGGCTGCCACGCCCCCCAGGGCCGTCCGCAGCACGGCCACCGCCAGCGAGGGGAAGGCGACCAGGGCGACCTTGGTGGCGACGGACGAGGACCCCCACAGGACGACGGACACCAAGGCAGCGACGATGACTGGCACCATGGGCCAACTGTGTAGCGTACCCGTCGAGGTCGTTCGACGAAGAGTATGATCCCCGGCACCGGAACCACTGCGCATGGTCCGGAACGGTTCATCATGGCAATCGCTTGTAGCCGGCGAGAGCGATCCACCAGAACAACGCCGCTGCCAGCGACACGCTGGCGGCGCTCAACAGCGCAGCTTGGAAGCCCGCAATGAACTCTCCATGCGTCGCAACCAAGACGCCAAACACCGCGACACCCAATGCGGCTCCGGTCTGACGGGCGGCGTTCAACACCCCGGCTGCGATACCTGAACGGCTTTTTTCCACCGTGCCCATTATGGCAGCCGTGGCGGCCGGGGTGACGAAGCCGGCAGCAGCGCCGATCAGGGACATGGCCAAAGCAGCAGGCCAGATGACATCGCTCGAAAGCGCCGCAAGCAGCCCAAGGAAGCCCATTGCATAGACAATGAAGGCGCTGGTGATGCTCAGGCGCGGTCCGTACGCGCGGACGAGGCGGCCCGAGGCCAGGCTACCCACCATTCCCGCCGCGGTCAGCGGCAGGAAGGCAAGCCCTGCCTGCAAAGGCGCGAAGCCCCGGATGCGTTGCAAGTACAGGCTCAGTACGAAGACAAGGCCGTAGAAGGTGAATGCTGACACCATCGACACCAGTGCTGAACCCGAGAAGACCCGACCTCGAAAGAAGGTCAACGGCAGCATCGGCTGCGCCCGGCGCGCTTCGAGCCAAAGGAAGACAGCCCAGGCAATGCCGCTTCCGGAGAGGCCCGTGAGGACGAAGAGCGACTCCCAGCCGAGCGCCGGCCCCTGGATCAAGGCCGCGACCGGCAGGCCGAGTGCGATGATCGCCGTCGCCTGCCCAGCAAGATCCAGGTGCCGGCCCGGCGTTGCAGGTGTCTCCGTCCCGATCCGAGCCGCCAGCCACAGTCCCACCAAGCCCATCGGCAGGTTAACGAGGAAGATGCCGCGCCAGCCGAGCAGGCGAATGAGCACGCCCCCTGCCAACGGACCCGCTGCCATCGCAGCCACGCCGAAGCCAGCCCACAGACCGATCACGCTGGCTCGCTGCACCGGATCGGGGTAGGCGTGGTTGATGAGGCTGAGCGAGCACGGCACCAGCATGGCAGCGCCGACACCTTGCAGGATGCGGGCGGCTGTCAGAACCGGCAAGCTGGTCGCAGCTCCGCAGAGTGCCGAAGCGAGGGTGAAGACGGCCAGGCCCACAAGGTAGATGCGGCGTGCGCCCAGGCGGTCGCCCAGGGCGCCCCCGGTCAGCAACAGGCTGGCAAAGGCAAGCGTGTAGGCGTTCACTACCCATTGCAGGCCCGCAACCCCGGTCGTGAACGCATCCGCGATTGTTTCCAAGGCGACGTTGACGATGGAGGTGTCGAGGATCACGACGACGTAGCTGATGGCGGTCGCCGCCAACACGCGGCGTTGCAGGGTGGCGTCTGGCATGGGGAGCCGCCTCATGCCAGTTCCACCTCCGCCTCGATCTCAACGGGCACGTTGAACGGCAGGGCGGCGACGCCGATGGCGACGCGGGCGTGGTCGCCGACCTCCGGCCCGAACGCCTCGGCGATCACCGACGACGCCCCGTTCATTAGCACCGGGAACGCGGTGAAGCCTGGCGCGGTGCAGACCATGCCATAGACCCGCAGCCACGCGCCGATCCGGTCGAGGTCGCCGAGCTTGTGCTTGAGGCTGGCCAGGATGGCGAGCAGCACCGCCCGGGCCGCTTGCTGGCCTTGCTCGGCCGAAAGCTCGGCGCCCACGCGCCCGAATGGCCCGGTCACGGCGCCTTCGGCGTCGAGCGGCACATGCCCCGATACCAGGACCCGCTTGCCCCGTACCCGCACCAAGCTGGCCGGGATCGTGATGCCGGGTGGCAGAACCCAGGGTTTGGGCAGCACAAAGCCCATCTCGGACAGGCGCCGTTCGACGTTCGGCATGGCTGGCGGTCCCCTTGTAAGCAGGCGACCGCACAGTAAGCGATGGACGACGACGAACGTTTCAGGCAATCCTGAACCATGGATGGCGAACCCAGCATCGCGACTGTCGCCGCGCTGATCGGCGACACCGGCCGTGCGGCCATGTTGACGGCTCTTGTGGGCGGCCGTGCGCTGCCCGCGGGCGAGCTGGCCGCCGCCGCTGGCATGTCGCCACCTGCCGCGAGCGCACACTTGGCCAAGCTGGCCGATGGCGGCTTGCTGACCGTCGAACGGGAGGGACGCCACCGCTACTACCGGCTGGCCGGGCCAGGGGTCGCTGCCATCCTGGAAAGCCTGGCATCCCACGCCGGACAGCCGATCCGGCCAGGAGCGGCGCGGACGCCCAAGGCCCGCGCCCTTCGCCACGCCCGCACCTGCTATGACCACCTCGCCGGCGAGGTGGGCGTTGCGGTCGCAACAGCCTTGGAAGGCCGCGGGCTACTCGCCCCGGCGGGCGGCAAACAGTTGGACGTGACACAGGCGGGGGCCGTGTGGTTCGCGGCTGTACTCGGGATCGACGCGACCGCGCTCCGGCCGGGACGGCACGGCATTGCCTGCCGCTGCCTGGACTGGACGGAGCGCCGGCACCACTTGGCCGGGCCACTCGGCACGCAGATGCTGCGGCGCTGCTGTGATCTTGGATGGCTGGCGCGGACATCCGGTTCCCGCGCCGTGCAGCTCAGCCAGTCTGGTCGTGACAGCCTGCATCAGCAGCTCGGGATTCGTGTTTCGGGAATGTGAGGCGTCCAACGTCACGGTTTTACAAACCATCAGACGGACCATTGGGTCCGTCACACGGCGTCGCCCGGCGCAGTCCTTTCCTTGTTGCGCCGGGCAATTGCTTGGTGCTCGTCCACCCGCTCAGACGGTTCGCCGCGCCGGGCACGCCGGGCCGCATTGGCGCCGATCTTGTTCTGTGGCTCCAACAGGATGCCCCGTTCAGCATGGCTGCGATGGTCGATGCGCGCTGCGTGCCCGTGTGCGGCCAGGTCGGCATTCGCCATCTCCGCCCAGAGGCGGCGCCAGCGGGCCGCGTTGGCCCGGTCGTTCCAGGCGCGCTCCTTCAGTCCGAAACCGTCCGGGCCGATCCGGCGGAGAGTGAGCAGTGCCTGTGCAGAGGGCTTGGGGTGCCCATCGGACCGCACCGCCCAATGCACGTTCAGGTCGGCGACCATGCCGTCCGCGACGAAGGCTGCCAGCACGTAGCTGCGGGCCAGATGCCCCGCCTGCTCGCGTGACAGCTCCGCCGGCAACGCGATTTCAACCTCACGGGCGAGGCTGGCGTCGGGCCGGCGCTCAAAGGTCTCGACAGCGTTCCACAACACTTCCCGGTCGCGCCAGCTTTGGGGCGCCCCGTCGGGCAGCAGCACCTCGGACAGGATTGGCTGTGTGCCGCGCTTGGCGGGAAGCGGCGCAAAAGTCTGGTCCAATCGACAGTCGTGCAGCCGCACACGGGCGCGGTCGGCGGCGACCGCCACCACGCTTTGTCCACGGGACCGCTGCACCATGCTGAGGCTAAGATGGTAAATCGCCATCGCCCGGCCTATCGGGTGATGCCTGCCCTGCGGTGGGCGGCAAGCTCACAGTCGCGCGGCAGGGCCGGCGACCACATGCTCCATAGCAGTCGTTGCCACCCCCTCGCCCGGCGTATGAACCGCGACATGGGCCGGCCGCCGCCCCGCCACGCCCAATAGGCCGCTTCGTTGCTGGCCATGTAGGCCCGCGCCTCGACCGGGGTCAGGAACAGCACGCCCTGCACGCGCAGCCTGCGGACGGCCGCCCGTAGCCAGGTGTGCTTCCACAGTGCGTCGCGGTCCGGTTCGGTGGCAATGCCGCGCAGGTTGGCACAGTCGGCGGCCATCCAACCCTCCGGTTCATGCTGGCCGAAGTAGCCGGTGATGGTCGCCTCGCGGCCCGAGCCGTGGCGCGACGGCAAGAAGATCAGCGACGTTGTGGGCGGGGTGCGCGGCTGGATCACCCCGGCATCAAGGCCCGCCGTGTCGAGCAGCTCGTCCGAGTTGACCAGTCTGTCCAGCTCTCCAAAGCGAGGCAGGAGGGTGCGGTCCGCCCTCTCCCAGCACTGGCGCAGGTCGTCAAGGCGGCCAGGACCGGGATAAGCGTCGGCGCGCATCATCTCCAGCACCCAGGCGACCGCCTGCCGCGTTTTGCCCTGCAGCGACTCCCAGGACGCATCGGTGCCGTGCTTCACCGTGCAGGACCAGCGCAGCAGTTCCTGCGCCAGGTCGTCGAAGCGTGCCCGAAAGCGCGGGCGCACCGTTTGCGGGTCGAAGCCCATGACCTCGCACAGGTCAAGGAACCCCGGCGAACCCCAATGATAGCTGACCAGATCGCTCAGGCGCATGAGCACCGGATGCACCCGGTCGAGTTCCTGCAGCTCCGTCCGGTCGGTCAGGGCCTGCCTGACGAAGGTTGGATTGTGCATGGGAGCGAGGAGCTTGACGCCCACCACCTTGCGCAGGCCGTCGCAGTCCAGCTCGAACACCGCCATGGGGCTAGGCTGTTCCAGGAAGGACGCCAGCCTGGACGACGCCACGCGGCTGGGTAGACTGTCCACGAAGGCGTCGGCGCTGACCGGGGCTTCGCCTGGTTCGTAGCGCGTGACCTGCCAGCCGCTGCAGTCCTCTGGCCAGGTTGCGACGAAACGGGTGCCAAGCGGGTTGGGGATGGTGGTCGTCTTCGGGTCCATCTGGCGCCTCACATCGCGAACGTTAAGCAGCAGCTTACGACAGGTGCTTGCGAACGAGGAGTGGGGGAGTAGAGAGGCACCCTCACACACCACCACAAGGTCAGCTCGGTGTGCAACAGGCTAAGTGCTGCAAGACTTAACCATAGATGAGGACTAATGCTGACCCTTCGCAGTTTCGACAGCATGCTCGACGCCCTGCTATTTGGCACGACCACGTCTCCGGCAGGAACATCCCCTGCGATTGAGCTGCTGAGGGCACAGAAAGGTCTTCATGCCTACAAGCTGGCTGATAGCGTGCAGAATGCGTCGGTTCAGATCAGGCTGATCGGTACCACTGCAGGACGGCAGGTCGTGTTCGACGCCATGAGAATGGAAGAGTTGTCAATGCCCTTGTGGGCCGAGGGCGTGAGCTCGGCGACCGGTACCAGGAAGGGCTTCTTGATCGAATTGGAGGAACAGGGCGCCTGGGCCGTTTCCAATTATGCCGAGGATGGGAACACCTACGCGATGGCGGCGCGGGTCTTGAGCCTAAGACGTGGCTCAGATGGCTCGATGCGCGTCCAGCGGGGTGCCACGTCGCGTGTTGATGAAGCCCATGTTCTCCAATTCGGGGAATATGTAATGGCAACCCTGGCGGTCGCCTCCGCACCGATGGTGATCCAGATTGTGGATGATAAGCCGCCAAGACGCGGCATGACCCGGTTCCGCCGTGTTCGCATGGCCGAGCCTTGGACAGATCTCCATAAGGAGGGCATCCCAAAACTAGGGAAGACGACCCACCCTGCCTATATTGCCGACGAGATCTTAGACGAAATCAACGTTCTAGAGGGCCGGATTTGGCTCGGCCTCTATCAGTTCGAAACCATCGCTGAGCGGTCATCCACATTCCGGCAGATGCATCACCACCGCCGCGGCATCACTGGGGCAATGCGACTAGTACTGTCCCCGCTCACGGCCGCCGCCGCCGCCGAGGTGGCCGACAACGAACGCGCAGGGATGCAGCAGGCTCGGGGGCTTGTTGTGCTGCCGGACTTCCTGACCTGGATTGAATGGCGCGATGCTGCTTGCGGCGTTCCGGGTCAAAGGTTTGGTTTACTGCTCCAGGCCGTCGAGGACGAGGCGGGTCCAAGCGATGCCAAGGGATTGCTGTTCGCCCTTCCTGCCGACTGGGCCCTTAACGCTGAGAGCTTCGCGCGGCTGCCGATGCTGGCATTCGACCTGCGGCTCAAGAGCGCGGGGCTGCCGCTGCTCGAGGTCTATGACGTGTCCCCTGCCATGGTGGCTGCGGGTCAAGTGGATACCGATCAGCTTGGCCGGTTCCTACTGACCACCCTGACCTTCATTGGCCAGCCGCGAATGGCGGAACAGGCCGATGCTGGAAGCAACCCGGCACGCCAGGCCACCGACCGGGCACGCGCGGCAAAGCGGCTGGACGCGCAGGTCAATATGAAGGAGGTGCGGCTGATCATCGACCTGCCCGGGGAAGTGGAGGACGTAGCCGACGCTGGAGAAGGCCGCGCGCCTGGTCCCGGCGGCGTCGCCCCGGGTGGGATGCCTTGGCACCGCGTGCGCATGTTCTGGCGCTGGCGGCTGGGCCGGTTGGAGATCGTCCGCCCGCACGCGCGCGGGTCGGTCGAGAACGGCGTGTCGCGGCGGGTGACGCTGCTCCTGCATCCCAGCGAGAGCACGAAACGTGCCGCGAAAAGGGCTAGGAGTGATGCCGTGCAGGCCCAATAGGGGCGGCCTTTTTCCCTCTCACCTGTGGGGTTTGTTGGATTTCACAAACCGTCAAACGCTGGACTGCATACGGGAAGCCGGACAAGCCCACCTTGCCAGTTCCAGCAGGCAGCTCGAAACCTGAACAGGGCACGAGCATCGGCCGGCAGTGTGGCCGCGTCCACCGATCCATCCCCGGTGTTATCCACGGTTCACTGTATGTCCCCGGCCTGAGTAGGTGGAACACCTGCGATCCTGCGCGTCAGCTCGGGTTGAACAGGCGCAGGATGGTGGCGATCACGACGGCCTCCTCCCGGGACGAGGCCGCGCCGAGCAGGTGGTGGCCGTCGCCGTGCCTGGGGATGCCGACGACCCCGCTGCCGGCGGCCTCGATGGTTTGCAGACCACCGGCCTCAAACACTGGCAGCGCATCCTCCCGCAACCCAAGGCTGAGCCAGCGGTCCCGTGTCATGCCGCGATCCATAGGTACATTCCAGGCGCATGTCGCCGCGCCGTCAACCTGCACTGGCCAGGCCGGCCCGCTTTGCCCGGACGCCCCGGGCCGCGCATAGCGGGACGGCGCCAGATTGTCCGGAAAGGAGTTCCTTTCCTGACACGCTCGATTTTACCGCCGGACGGGCGCACGATTGTTCGGAAAGGAGTGTGCAGGAATGCCGAGGCCCAGGACACCCCTACCCGCGCCCGCCGAGGAGCCGGCGGACCGCCCGGCCCGGACCTTCGGCTATGCCCGGGTCTCGACCGACGACCAGAACCTTGCCCTCCAGCTCGACACGCTCCGCAAGACCGGGTGCGACGAGGTATTCGAGGACCGCATATCCGGCAAGACGACGAGCCGCCCGGCCCTCGACCGGCTGCTGCCGCAGTTGCGGCGGGGCGACACGCTGGCTGTGTGGAAGCTGGACCGGCTGGGCCGCGGCGTGCTGCACCTGGTGGCGCTGATGGAGGAGCTGCGGACCCGGGGCGTCGAGTTCCGCTCCATCACCGAGGGGATGGACACGCGCACCGTCATGGGCCGAGCCATGTTCCAGCTTGTGGCCGTATTTGCGGAGCTGGAGCGTGGGCAGAACCACGAGCGCATCGTCGCCGGCATCGCCGCCGCCAAGGCGGCTGGCGTGCATTGCGGGCGCCGCCGCAGCCTGACGCCCGCGCATGTGGACGACGCACGGACGAAGATCAGGGACGAGGGCTGGAGCTGGGCGCGGGCAGCCGCGTTCCACAAAGTCAGCAGGACGACGTTGTATGACGCCATCCGCCGGGCCGACCTCGCCAGGGCGACAGCAGAAAGCGACCTTGTGCCGGTCAAGCGGGGTCGGGGACGCCCGCGCAAGGCGGACGCGCCCGCTGTCGCCTGACCCCGCCACCGATCAGGAGAGCCTTTCAGGAGCCTGTTCCGGGATACCGGATCGTCCGGCGCGCCTGACGCGCGCTGAAGCCGCGCGCCGCCGGCTGACGAGGAGGACGGGCGTGCTGCCCATGTTCACCATCAAGCACAGAGCTGCACCGAGCATGAATAAAAGATGCTATTACGAAATGTTGAAGGTGAAGTCATGTTCCAGCCGGTTCGCGGATGTGCCAGGTCGGAACGAGTTAGTTTGGCGTTTGGCGATCTGCGACGAGTTACCACCACTTAGTGCGACTACTGTCCGCCCCTTCAATCCGCGGACTAAGCTGCTTTGTAGCCCTTCAAATAGATCGGCCTTGTCCAGCTTTGTTCCGCCGATCCGGACCACAACCGTCGCAGCGTCCCGCAGCAACGAAGCACTACCGCGCCAGACCTCTTCGAGGAAGGTCCAATATTTCGTTGCGTGAGTGTGTCGATCATCCTTGTGCAGCCTTAGGATAGGTCGGTCATTGCCGCCTAGGAACCAGAGTCTCAACCACTGGTCCTCTGCGTAATCGGTCGTGTCGATGTACGGTGGCGAAGTCACCATCAGCGCCACACTGCCTCTACGGTTGTCGAAGGCGTCCCCGCACTGCCTGGCGTCAGTGAGGACCACGCTACCTTTTCTGCTGGGTGGGGGCTGCGAGTACCGGAAGCGGACAGTTTGCCGCAACACGTCAAAGGTCGCGCGGTGCGGTGCCTGGAGGCCGCGCTCCTTCCACCACCTCACGGAGTAGTCCGGCTTGGTGCTGATCGTCCGGGGCATGCGATTACTTAAGTACATGCCGGATCGGTGCGACTCTCCATGCAGGGCGCCAAGCATGATGGCCGAGATGAAGCGGTCCACTGGATCGTCGTGCCAGCAGAGTGTGCTTCTGAGAAATGCTACTTCGGCGAAGGTGTCGGGATGGAAACAGTGGGCAAAGAACTCGGTTGGGGTCTCGACCACCGAAACGCTTGTCCGAAAGTGTTCTGCCAGCGCGTCCACGCGGCTGAGCACTGAATCGATGTCGGGCACGTCGGCCTTGGCACCGGCCACACAAGCCGCTACCGGGTTGATGTCGGAGCCGATGGCCTGCCGGTTGTTCAGGAGGCTCTCAAGAATTGCTGTCCCGCGGCCGCAGAAGGGATCGAGCACAACCTCATCGGGGCGCGTGTAGGCGTAGAGCTGCTCAAGCACGAAACTTTCGGGAAACATGGCGAAGTACGGGCAGAGGCTATGCAAAGGGTGCCTCATGCGTCCTCCCTGACCTCTGCCAGCCTGGACATTGCATCCTCCACCCAGGCCCCGACCTCGCCGACACGGTCAATTCCGTCCACCGGGTAGGGCAACCCACCGGTAGCTGTAGCAGCCGTGAGGGCCAGGGCACACGAACGGGCGATCCTCCCGCGGTCGAAGATGATGCCGAATTTACCTTCGCGGACGACGAACCGATTGCTTACGCCGTCAGTGAAAGCCAGCTTCCGGCCTGCCTCGTCCTCTGGCGGCTCGTCCATGTCGAACCACAGCGGAAACGGAATGCAAATGGCTGGCAGGAAGTGGTCGAAGCTCGGCCCATCGAACCACTTCCGCAACGCCCTCACGTCGCCGGCCACCTCCTTATCCTTCCAATCGAGGCCCGAGGCCACCTGGACGAACATGATCAGCGTGGCTGCATACCGGTCCGCGAAGTGACGCCACGCGATGATGTCCACGCCGCCGTCCTTCAGTCTATCGTCGAAGCCGTAGGGTACCGCCCCGTAAACCTTGAAGGAGCCGTAACGCCCCCAGGCGGCTTGCAAGGCCGGTAAGAAGCCGCTGCCCGTCGCACGCGGGAACCCAAATGAGATGACTTCCGCGCCGGTGTAGCCGCCGACGGCAATGCAGGAGCAGATCTGGAAGACGTTGCCGATGGCGTGGACCAGCGGCCGAGCGGAAGGCGGATGCGAGATCAGCCCATCCCTAATGCCGGAGTCCAGGAGACAGAACACATAAATCAGCTCGCCACTTTCCGGCCTCATCCAACTGCTGCGTAGCTTGAGTATGTGGGAGAGACCCTTCCCAGCAGTCACCAACTCGAAGGGATAAGACGCGCCGACCGTCATTGCCCTAAATGAAATCTCCTCGACGAGCTTCTCTTCGAGATCGTCGGCCAAGCGCTCTGTGATCTCTGGCTCGCCCGTGTCGTCTGCGTCCGTGTCGATCTCCTTTGGCGACGTCCTCTCGTTGGTGACGCGACGGACCTGCGACCGGATGGCGGACACGGACGCTTGCCGGCGGGCGCTCGTGAGGGCTTCCAGCTCCAGCCAGTCAGCGAGCCGTGCCCTACGCGAGTTCAGGTCCGGCGCCATCAGGCGCATGCGGCTAGAGGTCTTCTTCCGCGCCAAGGCTCTTCTTGACCATTGCGTCGCGGAGGTTGCGCACCGTCACTGCTAGGTTGCGGCCGATGGCCAGGAGCGTTTCATCGCCGTCGTAGTACGACGAGAGCGCCAGCGCCGCCTCGCACTGCCTACTCGCCGCGATCAAGGCATCCTTGAAGCGAGTGGTGGCTGGCTCGACTTGCTCAAACGCTTGGTCCAGGCGCCTGTACCGGACGAGGCTGGCGAGGCCGTCCTTGTTCTCGATGACCCGGACCAACTGGTTCAGGTTCGGGTTCTGGCTCGCGATGACCGTGGGCTCTTTCTTGCTTTCCTGGCCGTACAACCAGGACATAAGCTGAAGGAGCTGACTTTCGTGATCAGCGGGCACCGGCTTGGCAGGTATTCCGTTGTCGTCCTCCTCCACGCCCAGAAAGGTTCGCACGGCCGGGCGGGAGACTGCGGTGTAGAGGTGCGAGAAAGAGAAGCGCTTCTTGGTCCGATCTTCGAGGTTGAAGCCTCCTTGCTGTGCCTGTTCAAGGACGTTGTAGCCAGTGACCAAACGCCGGACGGTGTTGTGGTTGTCGCCGAGCATCCGGCTGACGACGTCGATGCTCTCGCCCTCCCCCAGCCATTCGGCAGCGTACTTGGCCTTGGCGAACGCATCTCATTTGTAAGGGCCATTGATGTGCTTGAAGGCGATGAAGCGGCGTGCCTCCTTGCGGTCCGCCACGAAGCGGACCCTTACCTCGTCCGGCGCCGGCCGCACGTCGCTCACGGCTGGCAGGCGATAATTCATTCGCCGACGTAGCGACGGGTCCCGGATGAGGCGCAAAGCGGCGAGCCGCCGGTTGCCCTCGTACACAATATTGCTGCCCTGCTCGGCGATCAACGGCTCATAGTCGATCCATCCGGAGGACAGGATCGACTGGACAAGCTCCTCCACATCGAACTCGTCAACGAGGTAGCGCACTACGTCGTCTTCGGTCTCAAAAAGTTCGGTTGGCATCCGAGGATTGTCGAGGTCGAACTTCAAGTCATCGACCTCAACCAGTGCGTCCTGTGCCGGCCCTGGTGCGGTTGCTGCGCTTCGCGCGGCCATCAGTCGCTGCCCGGGTGCTTAGGGCTGTCGGGACCAGCCCCATCCGCCGCGGCAGCCAGCGTTCGCACTACCCACTCCTGCAGGGTGGTGTCCTGCGCAGCCACAATCATGCGTAGCGTGCGGTGTAGTTCTGGGTCGAGCCTGATATGCAACATGCGGCCGCGTCCCTCTTCGTGAGGGCGGGCCGCTTGCAGCGGACGAGCCGTGCGAGGGCTAGAGATGGTCCGTCCTCCTCGGAGACTCGTGTAACTCGGTGACGAGTGTAGCGCGCCATCCAGCTTTGTGAACTCCTCAAGACGCCTGCTCGAAACGGACGCTGGCCTGGGCGTCTCCCCCGCGCGGCGGGGGCCGGGCCGCTGCCCGCTACGCTGCGCTCCGCTCCCGGAGCCGCGAAGGCGCGTCTCCGCCCTTCGGGGCAGTGTCCCTGACGCGCACTCTGGCGCCGGACGGCGCCACGAGGGGAACCACAGGGCGCCGCCCTACGGTTCCCCTTCTGCACGCCGCCTACAGCACGGCAGGGCCGCCCCGGATCGCATGGCCCCAAGCGGCCACGCGCCCGG
>JAABUT010002856.1_pt1 | contig 15793 bp, 19 predicted proteins | sample 5559281 | NCBI WGS metagenome assembly JAABUT01 (sample SAMN10711880, study PRJNA513359) | rock metagenome | isolation source: Antarctica rocks | place: Antarctica: Victoria Land, Ricker Hills nord | collected 2016-01-04 | reverse complement strand
CCACATCGCGCACCTGCACCTGGCCTGAAGCCGCTTCGGCGGCTCCGATGACGGCGATGAGGCAGTCGCGGCGTTGCCTGCTCGCGCGGATGCGCGCACCGAGCGACCCGTCGGTCTCCAGCCTTGTTCGCAGCCCGGTTGCGCACAGCTCGTCGACGAGCACCTGGGCCTGACCGTCCTGGGCCTCGTCGACGGGCATCACGCAGACCTGGACGGGTGCCAGCCACAGTGGGAGCCGCCCTTGGTACCGCTCCAGGAGCGCGCCGACGATCCGTTCCATCGCGCCGACGGTGCCACGGTGAATCATGACCACCCGCTGTTGCGTGCCGTCGGGTGCGGCATAGGTCAAGTCGAAGCGATCCGGCTGGTTGAAGTCGAGCTGGACGGTGGCGATGGTTTCCTCGTGGCCGCGCCCGTCTCGGGACTGCAGGTCCAGCTTGGGTCCATAGAAGGCGGCTTCGCCCTCGGCCCCGATCAGAGGTATGGCGCTGTCGTGCAGGACCTGCTCGGCTGCGCCGCGCAGGGCGTGTTCGGCCTGGTCCCACTCGGCCTCGGTTCCCAGATAGCCGGTGCCCGAATCGCGGCGAGACAGCCGGACGTAGTCGACGGGCAGTCCGAGGATCTGCTGGACCTTTAGCGCCGCGCGCAGCGCACGCGCCACCTCGGCCGCGACCTGGTCGGGTCGGCAGAACACGTGGGTGTCATCAAGGTTGATCTGGCGCACGCGACTCAGACCGGAAAGCACGCCGGAGCGTTCGGCGCGGAACATCGCGCCCAGCTCGTTGTACCGGATGGGCAGCTCACGGTAGGAGTGGGGTCGCGCGGCGTAGATCATCGCGTGGTGTGGGCAGTTGGCCGGTCGGAGCACGAGCTCATCGCCGCCCAGTCGCATCGGCGGGAACATGTCGTCGCTGAATTTTGCCCAGTGCCCTGAGTGCTCGAACAGCGCCCGCTTCGCGAGGACCGGTGTATACACCGGTACGCATCCGTCATGGCGGGCGATGTCACGGGCGAGACGTTCCACCTCCTGCCTGATGACCGCACCGGCTGGAAGCCAGAGCGGCAAGCCCTGCCCGACCGCAGGATCGGTGCCGAACACCGCCATGTCCACATTTAGCTCGCGGTGATCAAGCGGCGGCGGGGTTTGCATGGAGGAGCTGATCATCACGGGCTTCCCTTGGCGGTAGTTGCGCCTCGGGCACCACGCGGGAAACGAGACAGCCCCGGAGCGGCGCTCCGGGGCTGGATGGATGCTTCAGTGCAGCACGACCACTAGCGTCGGAGTGGATCCGACGTCGTCGTCGAGCGCGGCGAGAGCATGCCCACGACCGTAGACCATGACCACCGGTTGGGGCGACCCCATTCCTCTCGAGGCGTCCGGCTGGGGATCGTCGAGCGGTACAGCTACCGACCCTTAGCTCAACTGAGTGCACAGCCGATCAATTCTGTGTCAACATGGGGATTGGCGCCGGACCTCATCCGAGGAGCCCCGCCTCCCCTTTCCCCGTAGGGGATCGCCGCCCCGGTGCCGGCCCGACAGTTCTCGTTGTCGCTCACCCGCCAGGCTGTCGATGTCCCCTGCCTGGAGGTACTACCTTGTTCCTCACGACTGACCATGTCTGGGCTCCCCGGCCGCCGTCGCCGTGGCTGGGGTCTGCACACCAGACTCGTCACCGCTGGCAACTTGACATGGTTCGGAGCCTGGCAGAAGCCGCAGCGGTTCTACGGGAGCTGGCCAGCGAGCTGACCGCTGCCCACAACGCCGGCTGGTGGTTGGTGGAACCCATGCGCAGCGGCCACTTGCTCGCGGCCCGCGCGTCCCGCCGCCAGCGCGCCCGTCAGCCGGCTGGATCCTTGCCGCCAGCGGTCAGCACGCGCCCTCCCGTGCATCCCCGGTGCCTCCGGTTGATCGACGAAGCGCCACTCGTCGGCGACAAGGTCTTCGACACCACGGCCGCAACAAGAACTCCCGTTTTGGCCTGGACCGGCCAAACGCTCGACCACGTCAGCGGTCCCGATGTGGCCGCGGAGGTCCTGGCCGAGTTCACCCGGCAGGTGACGCAGACCGACCTCGAGCGGCGATCCTGGGGGCTGGCCGCAACGCAGGTCGGAAGAAGCGTCGACCTGGTCGCGGACGGCAGCGCGCTGCGACTACACATCGTCCACGGCGGTGTGCTGGTTTGCGCGCGGGAGGCCATGACTTTCCAGCACTGCGCGGACGGTGCTGGCACGCTGCGGGACGCCGCCGCGTCCTACGAACGACTCGCCGAGCTCGCAGACTCGGTGGCCGCTGCTGGGGGCCGCCTGGTCAGGGCCGACGACGGGTTCCTGCACGTCGACTACGACCGGCCGGCGTCCTAGATGCCGAGCTACCGCGGTGACGACGGAGCGCTGCTCCACTACGACGTGCTCGGCGGGTCTGCTGCGCCGACTCTGATCGTGCTGGCCGGTGGGGCGGCGCAGCATCCGGCGTACCTCGGAGACCTTGCCGGGCTGAGCGAGCACCACCGACTGGTCATTCCCCACCTACGCGGGGTCGGGCGCTCGAGTGCCGCTGACCTCGACAAGATGGGTTCGCGGTGGAACCAAGCTGACGATGTCGATCGGCTACGCGCCAGCCTCGGCCTGGAGCGATGCACGGTGGTCGCCCATTCCGCCGGCACCCGCCTGGCGATCGCCTACGCCGCCCGGTTCCGCGATCGCCTGTCCGCACTACTGTTGATCACCCCTCCGGCGTCGTACCTCGTCGACGTGCCCTCGGACGCCTCAACCCTGGCGGCCACCCGGATGGCCGATCCTGTGTTCGCCGCGGCGACGGCCGCTTTCGACGCCGGGCCCGACACCAGCAGCGATGAAACCTTCAACGCCTGGCAGCAGGCGAGCGCGCCCCGCGGATACGCCAACTGGAGCAGCACGGCGCAGGCCCACGCCCGCTCCGGTTGGTACTCACTCGCCGCCGCCCGGGCCTTCTTCGACGGCGACGACCCCCCTGACCTGCAGGCACGGCTGCATGACGTTCTCGCACCGACCCTGGTTATCGCTGGCGCCCAGGACGCCACCATCGGCGTACGCCCGGTCGTCGCGGTCGCCGACCTGTTCCCCCACGGTCGCGCCGTAGTGATCGAGGACTGCGGCCATTTCCCGTGGGTCGAGAACCCCATCGCGTTCCGTAGCGCAGTCGATCCCTTCCTCACCCCACGACAATGATCGACACACCTCCACCGCTCGCTGCCTGTTTTCGGTGGCCGATCGTCTTGCGGCCGGGCCAGGACGAACGCCCATCGGACGGCTGGCGGTGTCGGCGACCCGGTGGCCACATGACGGGTGGGACCCTGGCCGTAACAAGGAGGGAGCGGACGCATGGATATGGACCCCGCCAAGAGCAGAAGCACCAGCGAGGCGGTGCGGACCGCCGCAGATTGGCGCGCGGCAGGTGAGCGCGGTGACGTCGCAGCCGCCGGTCGTTGTCTTGCCGGGGGGATCGAGGTGGTGTCGCCGCTGACAGCTCAGTTCCGTTTCCGCGGCCAGCAGCAGGTAAAGGACATGCTGGCCGCAGCGTTCGAGGTGATCAGCGACATCCGCTATCACACGGAGGTCGGCGACGATGTCACTCGAGCCCTGTTCTACCGCGGCCGGTGCGGAAGCGAGCAGTTCGAGGAAGCCCAGCTGCTGCGCTTCGACCGAGACGGACTGATCACCGAGCTGACCCTGTTCGGCCGGCCGCTGCCGGGCGTTACGGCCGTCATGGCAGCGATTGGCCCGGTGCTTCTTCGTCGCCAGGGGCGACCTGGCATGGCCCGCGTCGTCGCCGGCGCGACCAAGCCGCTTGCCGCCATGACCCGACTCGGCGAAGCCCACCTCGTACCTTTGGCGGAGCCGGGACGGAGCTGACTAACGAGGCCGATGCCGCTGAACCTTCGCGTCGGTTGACGATCGGCTACTGAGACTGGCCGCGGTGGAACCGCGACGAGCTGCCGCGGATGGCCGTCACGATGAAGAGCGCACCTCCCAAAGCGAACCACGGGTTCCAGAGGACAAGGCCCCAATAAGTTTCCAGCGGCCCAACGCTCGCTTGCAGCCCGCCGACGTTCACGGCGAGAAGTACTTCCAGGGCAACACCTCTGATGGCCAGCCCGACACCGACAACGGCCACGAGCACGGTCGCGGCGTGGCGCCAGCGCTCGGCTATTCGCGAGCTCTGTGTGGCGGCGATGACCCCGATACCGGCGACGAGGAACATGGCGACGCCGAAGAGGCCGAAGATGACGAAGCTTGTCGGGCGGCGTTCGGCAAGGTCATAGCCAGCTGATGAGGCGAGACCGATCGAGCCACCGAGCGCCCAGAACAGATGTAGGCACGCGAACGCGCCGCACCACACTGCTGCCGCGGCTGCCGCCACACCCCACCGTGATGAGCCCTGGCTGTCCACGTTCAGCGAAGTTACCTCACGAGCAGCATGTTCATCCTCGACAGGCACGTGATCGCGTTCCGCTTGGGAATCCTCTGTGACACAGTGCGCGGCCGCTGGCCCGCTGACGCGCGTCAAATGACACACGCAAAATCATCGGGGCTGTGGCGCGATGCGCTCCTCTGACAGACGCCGACGAGGTCCGCTGTGCTCGTCATGGGCTCGGCCACCATGTCGACCCTGCTCGAGATCGACGACGTGGCCCAGGCTTGCCCAACCCCCACACATAGGCAGATACGCCGGGGTTGCGGTGTATCCGCCGCCCATCTATAGTCTGCTGCACCGGAGTTACCGGGTATCGCAGTCTGGAGGTGCCAAATGTTGCACATCACCCTTGGCGAGAAGCGCGCCACCGACCCCGCCATCGACGGCCTCGGTCGTTCCTACGTGGGGTTCGACGAGAGCATGACGGCCGACGACCTCTATACCGCCAACCGCGGCTGCTGGGTCCTCGGCGCCCGCGCGGACCAGGAGGATTACGCGTTGGTGTCCTTCGGCGGGACGGTGCGGCAAGCGATCGCGATCACTGCCATCGTTCCCACCCGCGGCGGGCGCCGCGCGCTCGAGGGAAAGATCCTCGAAGCCGGCGACCCGGTCTTCGACACCTACGTTGGCAGGCCCTCCCCTGTTTCCCGGGTCCGCAACCCGATCACCTACTTTGCCCCAGCGGTAGGCCAGCGCCTCTGCGCCTGCGGGTGCGACGGCACGGTCGAGAAGGGGGTGTTCCTGCCCGGACACGATCAGCGGGCCATCCACGCCCGCGTGAGCAAGGTCGGCACCGTTGTCGACTTCATCGAGTGGTTCGACGCCACCTATGACGCCGACGACGCGGCTGACGGTGCGCCCTAGACCGACCATCCCTGCCCGGGCTGGCTGACCCGGCCCGGTGCGCTTACCCGTTGAGATGGGAGACGCGGCACTTGCTGATGTCCCTGACTGCGGCGGTGCCGGCGACGGACAGCTCCATTCCTCAGCCGCTGCCGCCAGCATCCTGAAGTGTCGCTGAACCCGTCCCGGATCCCATCTGGCTATCGGCGAGTCAGACCCAGTGGATGGGGCCAACTACATCCTCACTGGCTATCGGACTTCCGCACAGCCAGGGGTGGCGCGCCGGTGGTGGCTCGACACGATGGTTGCAGCCGGCTGGCCGCCCATCAGAGCGCGTCGAGCGGGGGACGAGCTCCCCTGCAGCGGGACGTGCAGGACGCGAACCAGCTGGTCAGCTGAGAGGACACTGCGCAAGGAGATAGAAGCGGTGCGCGTGCACGGTGAGAGGTCCATGGTGTAGACGCTCGTGCAACCGTTGTAACTGGGGCCGGTAGGCGTCGACGGTGAACCCGGGTACCACCCAGGGCGTGATGAGCAGGAGCCCGACGATGGCTCCCACGTCGCGGAACGTGGCCTCGAGGAGTTCCTCGCCAGAGCCCAGCACCCGCAGGCCCGCGGCAGTGACCTGACGGGTAGCGGCTTCGAGGGTCCAGTCGGTGTAGGTGTGCGGTGGGGCGGCGAGTTGCTGGTTGAGCTCGGCGAGGTCGCGTCCTCCGACCTGCTGGCTCAGGAACACCCCGCCGGGGCGCAGCACTCGCACGACCTGGAAGGCGTCGAAGGACTCGTGCCGGTTGAGAATCAGGTCGAAGCGTTGGTCGGGGTACGGCAGGTGGGCGTCGTTCGTGACCTCGTCCACCTCGATGGCGTGCGGCTGCAGCGCCATTCGGGCGGCAAGCACGTTCGGCGGATATCCCTCAGTGGCGTGGGTGTCCCGCGGGAGGCCGTCGAGAGTGCGCAGCAGCTCACCGCCACCGGTCCCCATGTCAAGGACGGCGGCGCCGGGGCTGAGCAGCCGGAGCTGGGACTCGGCCAGACGGCGGTAGTCCCAGGACGGTGACTGCACCTGGTAGCGGTCCCCAAAGGACGAGAAGTCCCAACCCTCGAAAGGGGCCTCTTGCGCCTCACCGACCAGTCGCTGGAAAGAGCCGTCGTCGGGAGCGGCAGCGCGCTCAGGGGACACCACGCAACCTTGGCACACGCAGGGCAGTTCAGGCGGGCGGCCATCTACCGCCCCCACGCGCGGTGTCTTGATCGTGTTCTCGGAAGGGAACGTTCAGCGGGTCACATGCTGGCTGGTTGCTCGTAGGATCGAGGGTACGGATGACCCGGGCGGTCAGTGGTCCTGGCTACGCTCGCAGAACCGATCTTGAGGAGCCCTCAGTGGAGCCTGTTGCCGTCCTCGTCACCCACCGCGCTCGCGCAGGACAGCGTGATGCCGTGCGTGCGGTCTGGGAGGGGCATCTGGCCCCTGCGATCACCGCCAACCCGAGTCACATCTCCTACACCTACTGCTTCGACGAGGCAGACCCCGACATCATCTGCGCGTTCCAGATCTACCGAGACGCCGACGCCGCGACCGCGTTCCAGCACACCCCCGCCTACGCGGGCTACGAGGACGCTGTCGCACCGCTGCTGGCCGGCGCGCCATCGGTACTGCGATTGGCGCCCGTGTGGACCAAAATTGGTGGCGCGGCAGGCTGACGGGTCCACCACGGGCGGGCAGGCTGACTGCCGCTCCAGGGCAACACGCCGTCCTGGTCACCGATCGCCTTGCGAACCCGGTTGTCTATAGCGTAAGATACATATATCGTCTGATGCATGGGCGATCTAGACGAGGTCGAGATTGAGCCCGAGGTGCGGTCTTGGCTAGAAGGCCTTGCTGACCGCGACTTCGGTCGAGTCGACTTCCTCGTCGGCCTGCCACTTGCTCCGCCAGCAGGACCAGGGTGACCTATTGGCTGGCACCGGCTCGTCGGGCGGTCTTGCTCACCGTGTTCCACAAGACCCGCAGCGTCGAGACCCGCGAGGTCGAACGAGCGGTACGAGCTCAACGGACCTGCGAAGACACCCACGACGTCGCGCATGACGTCTACGAACGCGAGGGAAGTTGAGATGAGCGCCAAGCACAGCTCCTACGAACAGATCGCGCGCGAGCGGCGCGGCAGCGCGGACTACCGCGAGGGATACGACGAGGCGCGCCGCGCGTTTCTGATCGGCCAGGCGGTTCGCGAACGCCGCCTCGCGCTGGGCCTTTCCCAGACCGAGGTGGCGGACCGGGCAGCGATGACCCAACCCGCCCTCTCCCGGCTCGAGGCCGGCGGAGCCGTGCCCACGATCCCCGTGCTGGAACGAATCGCCGCCGCTCTTGGCTCTAACCTCATCGTGGCGATCTCCCCGCACGCTGCCTGAACAATGCCGCGATGCAGGTGGCAGAGCGGATGACCGCATGCCGATCCCGCTGTGACGGCTGGCGCGTCTCGCCTGATGTGCCGATCGTCTGGGCGGGCGGACCTCTTCCTGGCGGATCTCTCGGTGCGTGGGTCTACCCGTGGGGTGGGTTTCTTTGGCGGGTCGGGTCGGGGCCGTGGTCATGGTCATGGTCATGGTCGGCTCTACTGCGGTAGGCGGCGAGGAAGACAGCTATACCGCTGCGGATGATCCGGTCTCGCTCGGCAGCGTCGATCGCTGTCGGTACCGGAGAGGGCTGGGCGGTGCCGGCGGTGAGCTGGATCAGTTGGTTCGCGGCGAGCTGCTCGTCGTCGATGTCGAGCAGGTTGCGGTCAGCGAGTCGGCGCAGCTGGCCCGCGATCTCGAAGCGGACCCGCAGCGGTCCGGCGTCCTGCCAGGCGGCGAGAGCCCTGGGTGGGATGTGTCCAGCGTCCGCGGAGATCTGGCGGACCAGGGCGAAGTGGGGCGCCGAGTCGGGATCCGGGGTGCTCCACGCGTGGCCGAACTGGACGAGGTCGGCCTGGAGGTCAGTGAGCCTGCCGAGCAGCCGCTGCACGACCGCGATCTCGCGCTGCGCGGTGCGTTCGGCGCTGTCGACGATCACCGCCTCAAACAGGGCGGCCTTGTCCTCGTAGTGGTTGTAAATCGTCCGCGTCGAGACCCCCGCCTCGGCCGCGATCGCACCGATGCTGGCTCGGGAGTAGCCGTCCCGGGCGAACACCCGCAATGCGCCGTCGAGCAGGGCGCGCTGCTTGTCCGGACGCGGGACGGGCCTGCTCGTGCTCACCCGTCCACTGTCTCACATCGGTACAACGACCCTTGCACACAATGCAATGGTCGTTGTACTTTGGGCTGGACGGAAGGAACACGACATGACCGCAGAACAGCCGATCCGCCTGGCGATCCTCACCGGCAGCACGCGGCCGGGACGTCGCGGCGCCCTGGTCAGCGACTGGATCCGCGACCTCGCCGTTGAACACATCGACGGTGCCGGTCGCGGCGTCGAGATGGCGGTGGTCGACGTCGCGGACGCCGGGCTCCCGTTGCTCGACGAGCCCGTACCCGCCGCTATCGGGGACTACCACCACGCCCACACCCAGCGGTGGGCGAAGACGATCGTGGGCTTCGACGGGTTCATCGTCGTCACCCCGGAGTACAACCACTCGATGCCGGCGAGCCTGAAGAACGCGATCGACTACCTGTTCGCCGAGTGGAACGACAAGGCCGCCGGCTTCGTCAGCTACGGCCTCAACGGCGGTACCCGCGCGGTGGAGCACCTGCGGCTCACCTTCGCCGAGGTCAAGGTCGCCTGCGTGCGCAGCCAGGTGTCGCTTGGACTGTTGACCGACTTCGACATCCCCGACATGTCCGAGCCCGGCACCCTGTCACCCGGTGCGCACCACCACGCCGTGGCCACCCGGATGATCGACGAGGTGATCGACTGGTCCACTGCCCTGCGCCCGCTGCGCAGCGGGCGCAGGGCATGACAATCGACGCGGACCGCGACCCCGGCGCACCGGCAGCAACGGCAACCACCGGCAGCGGGTTCGGTTCGGCCCGACGGATCGGGCTGACCCTGGCTCTCGGTGGTCTGCCCGTCGTGCTGGACACCACCGTGACGATCGTCGCGGTCCCCCGAATCGTCGCAGAGCTGAACACGACTTTGCCTGCGGCGCAGTGGATCACCACCGGCTACCTCGTGGCGATCGTGGCGGTGATACCTCCCGCGGCGTGGGCCGCCAACACCTTCGGCGCCCACCGAGTCTACCTGCTCGCCCTCACCGTGTTCACCCTCGCCTCGCTGGCTTCCGCGTTCGCGTGGGGCATTGGATCGTTGATTGCCTTCCGGGTCCTGCAAGGCCTCGGCGGGGGGCTGCTCAACCCCGTCGGGCAAGCCATCGGGCTACGCACCGTCCCCCGCCAGACTCGGGGGCGGATGATGGCCCTGCTCGGCCTGCCGGTGTTCATCGGACCCGTCCTCGGCCCCCCGCTGTCGGGCTGGCTCGTCGACACCGCCTCCTGGCGGTGGATCTTCGCCATCAACATCCCCATCGGTATAGCCGCCATTATTTTGTGTCGCATCGTCGTTCCCCGCCAGCCCACCGAGCCCACCACCGGCCTCGACCTGCCCGGGCTGATCATGCTGCCCACTGGCGCGGTCCTGCTCGTCCTCGCTGGCACCCTCATCGGGCAGGACGGCACCCTCACCCCAGCCACCATGGCCGCGCTGGTGATCGCTGTGGCGCTACTCGCTGGCTTCGTCTGGCGTGCCCTGTCCATCAGCCACCCCCTGCTCGACCTGCGGTTGCTGCGACGTCGCCCACTCGCCGGCGGTGCCGCGGTGCTGTTCTACTTCAGCGCCGCCTACTTCGGTGGCATGTCGATCCTGCCCGTCGTCGTCCAAGGCGTCCGCGGCGACTCCGCCCTGACCGCAGGCCTGCTCACCATCCCCCAAGCCCTGGCCACCGGCCTCTCCCTGCAGATCGCCACCCGGGCCGTCGACCGCATCGACCCCCGCAGCATCGTGCTGACCGGCGTCACCCTCGGGCTGTTCGGATCCATCCTGCTAGGGCTCGCTGTCACCGCCGAGGCGTCCTACCCCCTGCTCGCCGCCGCCGGCGCCGTGCTCGGGATCGGCTCCGGGGCGACCCTGTTGCCCACGATGACCCTGGCCACCCGCGACCTCGAAGGCACCCAGACCCCCAACGGCACCACCCTGCTCACCCTGCTCTCACAGCTCGCGAGCGCCCTGGGAACCGCTGTCGCCGCCGCCGCAGTGACCATCAGCGTCGCCACCGGTGTCCCTGCCCTGCGCGGCGGCGGCCTCGAAGCCATGCTCAGCCTCAATGGCCCCGACCGAGCCGACATCTACAACGCCCTGAGCCACACCGTCGGCGCCACCTATGGCGTTGTCGCCGCCCTCATGCTGCTCGCCCTCATGACCGCAGCACTTACCCTGCGCAGCTCCCCGAGCCCCGATCCACCGGCCCCACCGTGATCGGCCTGCGCCGTTGGGGCGCCACGTGGGAACTGATCGCCCGAGCAGGCGGGACCAGTCGCCAGGCTGCGTACGAACGCTGGGGAAAGCGGGTCCGTGAGGTCCTCGACCGCTACCACAGCGGCGACCTTGGGGGCCCGTCGCCGAAGACGAGAGAGACCTTGTTCTAGAGAACAACTTCATGGGCGGCGATGCTGGACCGCAAGGCGATTCCCCTTGCGACAACGGGTCGCCCCCGTCGGAGGGCGGGCCCTGCGCGTCGATTAGGGGGTGGCGGTGAAAGCGGCCTGGTGGTCGTGGGCCCAGGTGGTGAAGGTGCGGGCCGGGTGCCCGGTCAGGGTGGTGATGGCGGGTTCGACGGTGGCCGCGGAGGGTCGCAAAGAGGTGGCCATTAGGGCGAGGACGGCATCGGTGAGCGCCTCGGACATCCCATCGTCGGTCATCGCGGCACGCACCGTCTCGGGAGGGGCGTCGACGTAGCGCAGCGGACGCCCGAGGACGGCGGCGAGGATGGCCACCTGATCGTGGGGGGAGAGGGCCTGTGGCCCAGTCAGTGGGTAGACGAGGCCGTGATGACCGGCGCTGGTGAGGGTGACGGCTGCGGCTTCAGCGATGTCACGGGGGTCGATCGTGGCGGTGCGCCCGTCGCCGTAGGGGGCGTAGACCGTGTCGTGGCTGGTGATGGTCTCGGCCCACATCAAGGCGTTGGACATGAAGGCGGTCGGGCGCAGGAACGTCCACGGCACGCCGCTGTCGCGTACGGCGCGCTCACCCTCGCGGTGCCAACTGGTGATGGGGTCATCAGCGTCCTCGTCGCCGACGGTGAGCGCGGAGAGCTTGACGATCTGCGCGGCCCCGGCGCGAGCGGCAGCGGTCGCGAGGTTGGCGTCGTGGCGCGGGCCGTCCGGGCCGCCGGAGAGCAGGAAGACCTTCTCGATGCCGTCCATGGCGCGCTGCAGGCCGGCCGGGTCGCCGAGGTCCGCGCCGACGACCTCGACGCCTGGCGGTAGGTCGGCCGTGTCGGGGTGGCGGGTCATCGCTCGCAGCGGGGTGCCGGTGGCGGCGAGCTGGTCGAGCAGGGCGCCGCCGATGGTGCCGGTGGCTCCGGTGATCAAGATCATCGTTTCTCCTTCGATCCGGGCGTGGTCGCCGGGTGGGGTCCGCGCTGGTGGTGTGGGACGCGGGGCAGCGCGAAGACCAGCGCGAAGGTGGCGGCGGCGGCGGCCAGCGCACCGAGCAGCGCCAGTTCGATGGCGCGGGTGTAGGCGGCCAGTGGGGTGGCTCCGCCGGTCAGGGCGGTGGCCAGGGTGGTGAACAGAATCAGGCCGAGGAGTGCGGTGCCCAGGGCCTGGCCGATGCGTTGGGCGGTGTTGAGCACCCCGGAGGCCGCTCCCGCGTCGCGGCGATCGACGCCGGCTAGGACGACGGTGGTGACCGGGGCGATGACCAGGCCGTTGCCGATCCCGGCGACCGCCAGTCCCGGGATCAGCCACCACACCACCGGTGTCGGGGTGAGAGCCAGGGCGAGCAGGGCGGCGGCGATGCCGGTGGTGAGGAGGCCCGCACCGATCAGCAGCACACCGCGCCCGAGGCAGTCGGTGAGCGGGTCGGAGGCGGCGGCGCTGATCAGGGTGCCCAGCGCGAAGGCCATGAGCACCAGCCCGGTGCTCAGCGCCGATTGGCCGGCACCGAGCTGGAGGTAGAGGGAGAGGGTGAAGACCAGGCCGATGAAGGCGGCAAAGTGCACCAGCGCGACTGCGACGCCGGCGGCGAAGGAGCGTTGGGAGAACAGGGCCACGTCGACCAGCGGGGTGCGGTTGTGGCGGGCGCGGTGGCGTTCCCACGCGATGAACAGGCCCAGGGAGGGGACAACCAGGACCAGGCAGGTGATCGTCCACGCCGGCCAGCCCAGCTGGCGGCCTTGGACCAGGGGCACCGTCAGAAGCAGCAACGACCCGGTGATCAACGCGATGCCGACCGGGTCCAGGTCGCCGGCGCGCCCACGTGCCTCGGGCACCAGCGCGAGCACTAGGGCAAGAGTGACGACACCGACCGGGACGTTGATCAAGAAGATGGGACGCCAGTCCAGCCCACCGAGGTCGCCGGCGATCAGCAGTCCTCCCAGCAGCGGGCCAGCCGCGGTGCACACCCCGGCCATCGCGCCGTACCAGTCGAAGGCCTTGCCGAGTTCGCGGGTGGGGAAGACCGAGCGGATGATCGCCAGCACCGGCGGGTTGAGGACCCCGGCCATCGCGCCCTGGGCGATGCGCCACGCCACCAGCTCACCGGGGCTGCTGGCCGCCCCGCACAGCGCCGAGGTCGCAGTGAACCCGACCAGGCCGATGAGCAGCACCCGGCGGTGACCGAAGCGGTCACCCAGGCGCCCCGCGGGGATCAGCAACAACCCGTAGGCCAGCGTGTAGCCGGCGACGACCCACTGCACCGCGGCTTCTGAGGCCTGCAGGTCGCGCCCGATGGTGGGGATGGCGACGTTGACGATGGTGGCGTCGAGCAAGATCATGAACGCGGCCGTGAGGACGACGCCGAGCACCAGCCACCGCCGTCGACCCGTCTCGGGCGTGGCCGGGGCCCTGCCGCCGGTCGTCGCTGGTGTGGGCGTGCTCATGGGGTGACCGCCGGGCCGCCCCAGCCGGGCTGGTCCTCGCGCTGCGCGAGCAGCTTGGGCAGAGCCTCGAGGAGGGCGTCGTGCCAGGACAGCTCCGCGCGCAGTCGGGTCAGGGAGTGCTCAAAGGTCATCGCTTCCAGCCCCACCAGGTAGGGAGCGGCCAGAGCCAGCTCCTGCTCGAGCATCGCCAGGTGCGCCGCCAGGACCTGGCGGCGCACCCCGATCGCCCCGGTGAGTTCTTCCTCGGCCAGGTCGGGGGTGTACTGCAACGCCAGGTCGACCGGGTCGGGGCGCAGCCCGACCTCGCGCAGGCTGCCGTTGCGCTGGGCGATCAGCTCCTGGCGCCCGGCGGGGGTGATCCCGTAGATCGTGCGCGCTGGCGGGTTACCTTCACGCTCGGTGCGCACCACCTCGAGCAGGCCTTCGTCGGCCATCCGGTGCAGGGCGTTGTAGAGCGAACCGGGCTTGATGTCTGTCCACAGCTCGGTGCGGTCAGCCTTGGCGGCCTGCTGGATCTGGTAGCCGTGCATCGGCCCGCGCCTAGCCAGGGCACTGAGCGCGAAAAGGCGAGTGCTGTTCATCGCCGTAGTCAAGCGCGACCACACGCTAATAGTCAAGCGCGACTATCAAGTCGCCCGTCAGCTTCGAGGCTTCGGGCGATTGGTCGTGGTCTTCGCACAGGCGGGCGCGGCCGGTAGATAGTCTGTGGCGGTGAGTGAGCTGCTGCCCAATCTGGGCCCGCTGCTGGACCAATTGGTCGGGGCCTCGCCGCCCTTGAGTTGACGCAGACCGCATCGACGTCGACCACGGCGCGACCGGCAGCAACCGCGCGCGGCCCAGCCTGCGTGAGGCCTTGGCGGCCTGCCGCACCGGCAACACCTCGGTGGTCACCAAGCTGGACCGCCTCGTCCGGTCGCTGTCCGACGCTCGCGACATCGTCGAGGAGCTGACTACCCGCGGCGTCCGCCTACATCTGGCCAGCTCCGTGCATGACCCCACGGACCCCGTCGAACGGCTGCTGTTCAAACGTCCTGGCCATGGTCGCCGAGCTCGAGTCCGACCTGATCAGGGCACGGACGCGCGAGGGGCTGGCGGTGGCCCGCGCTGCGAGCAAGCTCCGCGGACGCAAGCCCGAGCTCACCCCCGCACGGGAGGCGCTACTCATCGACCTCCACAAGACCGGCCAGAAGAGACCGTCCGACCGCGCCGAGCTGTCGGGGTCGGCCGATCTACGGTCTACCGCGCGCTCAAGGGCGCCGCCGGAGACACGTCGGTTGCTGGCGCCGCAGGAGCAGCCCCGGCCGAATAGCGCTGTCAGATCCGCACCACATACTGCTGAAGGTCACACAATTGACTCCCCGATCTCGCAGGCCCGGTGTGGTTGTATTGCGGCGCTGAGCGACACACCGTCACGAGTGCGGTGGCCAGGCTGGGTGTCCCCCAGCGAGCAGCGCGTGAGCGCGCCTGAGTCGTTGCTCCCACCACCGCGCTCGCTCGGGCGGTGCGGCCAGCGCCCGCATCCGCGCCCGCTCCGGTGTCACCGGCCCGACCGCCAGCACGCCCCCCGCGGGGCGCACATCCGCGACCACATCGGCGGCCAGTAACCCGCCGGTGGCCAGCCCGCACGCGAGTCGCAAGTCCGATACCGCCGCGGCGGTGGCCAGTCCCCCGCTGATGCCCACCGCCGAGTCCAACGCGCTGGAGATCACCACCGGCAGGCCGTGCTCCTCGCGCAGCACCGCCGCCAGCGCCAATACCGCCCGCATACCGCCCAGTGGCGCCACCTTGAGCACCGCGACGTCAGCTGCACCGGCTCGGGCCACCCGCAGCGGATCCGACGCCCGGCGGATGCTCTCATCAGCGGCGATGGGCACCCCGGTGCCGGCCGCACGGACGGCCGCCAACTCCTCCACTGTGGCGCAGGGCTGCTCGGCGTATTCCAGCGGCCCTTGACTCGCCAGCGCGCGCAGCGCCGCCACCGCCGCGGGCACGCTCCAACGCCCGTTCGCATCCACCCGCACCGTCGGGACTAGCTCACGGACGGCGGCGACCCTGGCCAGGTCGTCGGCCAGGGCACCGTCGGCCACCTTCACCTTCGCGGTGGTGCACCCGGGGAATTCGGCGAGCACCTGCGCCACCTGTTCAGGGCGCACGGCCGGCACGGTGGCGTTCACCGTCACCTGCGGCCGGAGCCCAGTCGGTGCGCCCAGCCACGCCTGCTCCAACCCGGCCGCCAGCCATGAGGCGCTTTCGGCGTCGTCGTACTCGGTGAACGGGGCGAATTCGCCCCACCCGGCTGGCCCGCGCAGCAGCGCCACCTCCCGGGTGTCGATGCCCCGGAAGCGGTTGCGCATCGGCAGCGCCACCACGCGCAGTTCGCCCAGCAGGTCGTCGAGTGCCGGCAGGTCCACGCCTACGATCCTGC
>JAABUT010002855.1_pt1 | contig 15799 bp, 13 predicted proteins | sample 5559281 | NCBI WGS metagenome assembly JAABUT01 (sample SAMN10711880, study PRJNA513359) | rock metagenome | isolation source: Antarctica rocks | place: Antarctica: Victoria Land, Ricker Hills nord | collected 2016-01-04 | reverse complement strand
CTCCACAGGCAGCGGCAGATGGAACGGCGTACTGCCGGTCCACGAGTGCGGGAACAGACCAGCGAACATCAGCGACCACCCAGAGACTCGAGCTGCGATCAGGTCGAGCCGATCGTGCCCACCCCCGGTGAACTCCAGCCGTCGGAGACCCCGCCAGCACGTGTCCACGTCATGAACGACAGCCCAGTGAACAGGCACCCGGTCTGTGCTCGTACCGGCCGGTCACCCCGCTGCACGGGACGCTCTGGATGACGGCTCGACGGGGCCCTCGACGTCGGGCGGCTTCCACTAGTGCTCGGCGCGGACTGGAGCCTGCTCGTCGGTACCGGATTGGCCCTGGGCCGCCGGGGCCAGTCCGGCCTAGGGCGTCTCTCCCGGTTCTCGGTGGGGGCGATCGCGACGATCGGTTGATGACGCGTGCTGGTGGCGCGGGCAGGAGCGGGTGCTCGTCAGGCGTGGCGGACTTGCGCCCGGGGCGGCTCGGTGGGGGGCTGTCAGGCTGTGGGGATGGCGCATGTCGTTGTTCCTGAGCCGGAGCCGGCCGCGGGAGACCCGCAGTCGCCTGGGCCGGCGGCGGCCAGCGTGAGCCGGTCGGTGCCGCCGCGCTGCCCGGCCCGGACCCGGCTGTACCGGGGCGGGGTGGTGCTGGCTGAGGGTTTCTCGCCCGAGCAGATCAGTGACCGGCTGCGGGCCGACGACGACGCGGTCGTCTGGCTGGACCTGTTCGACCCGGACACCACCGATCTGCAGCTGCTGGTCGAGAAGTTCGGGCTGCATCCGCTGGCGGTGGAGGACGCCGTTCACGACCATCAGCGCCCCAAGCTCGATCGTTACCGCACCCATCTGTTCGCAAACATGTACGCGGTCAGGTTCGACCCGGCCGGCGGGGAGCTGACCACAAGCGAGATCAGCGCGTTCGTCACTGATCGGGCGCTAATCACCATCCGCAAGTCCGACTTCGACGTCGACACGCTGCTCGGCCGATGGGACAACACCCCCGAACTCGCTGGCAGCGGTGTCGGGTTCCTGGTCCACGGGCTGCTGGACGCGGTCGTCGACGGCCACTACGCCGCGGTGCAGTTGCTCGACGACGCCGTCGACGAGCTCGAGGACGCCCTATTCGACCCCCGGCCCGGCCTGGACATCCGACGGCGCGGCTTCGAGCTGCGCAAGAGCCTCGGCCAGCTGCGCCGCGTCGTCGTGCCGATGCGTGACGTGATGGCCCGGGTGGTCCGTGAGGACGCCCACCTGGTCGACGAGCACCTCGCGCCCTATTACCAGGACGTGCACGACCACGTGCTCCGGGCCGCGGAGGATGTCGAGGCCGGCCGCGATCTGATCGCCTCGATCTTGGAGACCAGCCTCAACGAGCAGGGCAACGAACTCAACGAGATCACCAAGAAGCTCGCCGCCTGGGCGGCGATCATCGCGGTGCCGACGGCGGTGACCGGGTTCTACGGCCAGAACGTGCCCTACCCGGGCTTCTCCCAGCACTGGGGGTTCGTCGTCAGCACCTTCGTCATCATCGTGCTGTCCGGTGGGCTGTACCTGATGCTCAAGCACCGCGACTGGCTGTGACAGCCGCCGGAGCCGGCCCGGGCGCCGCCCGCTTCGGCGTGGTGGAGCCGGGTGTTGCGGGGTCGGAGGTTCCGGCGCGGCAGGGCAGGACCCCGGGGAGCCGCGCTGGCACCTGGTGACGGTCGTGCTGGTCGCGGTCGGGCTGCAGCTCGCGCTGCCGGAGCGGCTGGGGCTGCGCCTCAAGCTGCTGCTGCGCGCGCTGGAGGGCGCGCTGCTGGTGGCGCTGGTCGTCGCCGACCCGGGAAGGTTGCAGAGCCGGCACCCGGCACTGACCCGGTCCACGTGGCTGAGCCGGTTGATCCGGCAGCGGGTCAACACCGCGTGCACCGTCGAGGGTGCCAGGCCGACCCGGGCGCCGATCGCGACGGGTCCCAGCCGCTGCTTCCACCGTAGGTGCACGATCCTGCGGACCACCGGCTGCGGGGTCCGGGTCGGTTGCCGGTGCGGCCGACAGGATCGGTCAGCCATCCCGGCCCGGCCGAGGTGGCCCAGCTCCCGGTAGCGCCGGGCCCACCGGTCCGCGGTCGGCCACGAGACCTGGAACCGCTCCGCGGCCCGGGCAACCACGCCCCGCTGATCGGGACCGCCCACGTCCACACCGTGATCGATGACCACAGCCGGGTCGCCTACGCCGAGATCCACGACGACGAGACCGCCGCCTGCGGGGCTTGCCCGATGTTGCGGCCCGGTTCTTCAGTCCCTGCTGCCCGCTTGACCAACCTCCCCGGGCACTACACCTAGCCGAGGCCCGGGCGATCTTCACCACAGGCCCTGAGCCCCCATCTGTCAGTACGCCTGGTGGCCGGGGCCGGCCGCTCGAGCCGGTCGCTCGAGCCGGTCGCGGCGCATCTGCTGGCGCAGCTCGTCGCGGTGAGCGACCACCACGGCCCTGCTCACCGGAGCCAGCATCCGGGCGACCCTCGCCTTCCCCATGACCCGCCCGGGACAGCGGCGAACCCATCCCACCCAGAGGCGGGTCACGCCAACATGGGGGACGACGCCCAGATCCAGCAGTGACCGACCCCGCCGGGCCCAGCCGCCTGCCCCCAGATGGCTTCGCGAACATCGGACGACCACAAGCGTGGCCGCCGACCGGAGCGTCCCTGGACGTGGCCGGGCGCAGCAGGCAAGTCGCCAAGTCCCTGAGGAACCCCGGAATCGCGGGCTCTCGGCGGCTGCATGCATAACCGCAATTATCCACCAGAGTTGGGCCGGTCTCCTGCTGTCGTCAGCGGTGCACTCAGGTTCTGTGATCTGGTCGACCACAGTGGGCGGACAGAGCCGTTGTCGGCGGTTGCGAGAAGTGTCGGTGACGGTGTTCGGCACGGCTAGGTGGTCTGTTGGCCGGTGTACCTGCCGTTCTAGGGTGGCCGCGTGCTCGAGCCACCGGCGGGTGTCGGCGACCGCGAGGTGCTCGGCGCGGTCCGTGCCGGGTGGGACCCGGCGGTTGACGAGGTCCGGCATCTGCCGGTGGGGTTCGGGGCGCACCACTGGGTCGCGTCCACCGCCGGTCAGCCGGGGCTCTTCGTGACGCTCGACGGGTTGGGTGGGCGCCGCGACGCGGGATCTCTGGAGGCCGCCTACGCGGGTGCGGCGGCATTGGCCGCGGGCGGGTTGGGGTTCGTCCTCGCGTGCCAGCTGTCCCGCTCGGGCAGCTACACGGTGCCCTACGCCGGGGGCGCGCTCAGCTGCGTCCCGTGGTGTCCCGGTGAGGCCGTCGGGTCAGGCGCGGTCCGCGACATCGACACCGCCCGGGCGGACGCCGTGGCGCTGAGCCGGCTGCACACCGCCCCACCGCCCACTGGGCTCCCCCGGTGGCGGCCCATGGTCGGACCGGGTTTCGCGGCCGAACTCGCGGACCGTGTCGCCCGCCCGTGGGACCACGGGCCGTTCAGCGGCCCCGCGCGTACCGCTGTGCGCCGGCGGCTCGACGACGTCCAGCGGTGGACGGCCACCTACACGCGTCTCAGCGCGGAGGCCCGGGATCGGCCGTTCGTCGCGACCCACGGCCAGCCGCACACCGGCAACCAGCTGCGCACTCCGGGCGGGATCGTGTTCGTCGACTGGGAGTCTCTCGCACTGGCGCCGCGCGAACGTGACCTCGGTCCGCTCGTCGACGCCGGCCACGCGGACCTAGTCCACCCGGACCGGGCGATGATCGAGCTGTTCGACCTCGAGTGGCGGCTGGCCGAGGTCGACCAGTACGCGACCTGGCTGTCCGCGCCGCACACCGGCAACGCGAGCGATCGTGAGGCGCTCGACGGGCTGCTCGAGGAACTGGACCGCCCCACCCGCGGCTGACCGGGGCCCGCGCGCGAGCCGTTCAGCCGCGCAGGGCTCGACTCGACCTGTGTCGACCCGGGATGCTTGGGTGACTGCCACCGCCGCCGTCCTGAACGGCCTCTCTCTCACCCCGGAGACGGCCTCATGCATAACCACACTTATCCACCACTGGTGGAGCGGTTCCCCGGGTCTGTTGCCGCGGGCCGGGTTGGGGCGTGAGTCGGGAATCAACTGCCGCTAGGACCGCTTGGTAGGGCTGCCCGGAGACTAACCGCAACCGCGACGTATCCGAAGGGACCCGGGTTCCCGCCGGCCCCTGAGTTCGGTCCCCAGACGCCGCGGTCAGTCGTGGACCACGCCGACACTTCAGCGCCGACCGGAACCGGGCGGTCGGCAGGCGACCTTAGGAGGGGTCGCTCTCCGGGTCGCCGTCGGTGTTCTTCTCTGGTCGTTGTTCCGGGCGATCAGACATCTCGCGGGACTTCTCTCGGGACTTCTGCTGCACCTCGTCGCTGGCAGCGTCGGCTTTGCCGTCGGACCTGTCGGCGTCCAGCGTGCCGTCCGTGCTCATCGTGACCTCCGAAATAGGACCGTGCAGCCCCGACCCGAGTCGGGTACTGCCTTGGACTGCGACAGTACGCACGCGCACCGTCCCCGAAGCGGCGCAGGGAGCCGGTCGGTGAACGCGGCCGCCTCGCCGGCCGTGCTGCTGGCCGCCGCGCGACGTTCCCAGCGCGGGCTCTGCCAACAGGGCCACGGCTCCCGGATCCGCCGGAGCAACCGCCGACTGCGGTCGCTGTACCGGTTCACCAGCTCGTATCGGGGGTCACTGGTGCCGGCCCTGGGCAGGTCCACCGGCGGGACCGGCACGTCCAGTCGCTGGGCCAGCAGACCGGCGAACCGGTCGTTGACTGCTACCAGCGCGTCGATGACCGCAGCGTCGACGTGGGCGGCCCGGGTCCCGGGCAGCCGTTCCTGGACCACGGCGACCACACCGTGGTCGAGCTCGACGGTCAGTTCGTGACGGGGGACGGGAAGTCCCCGGTCCCGGGCCATCTCGAGCACATCGGCGGTCTGACGCATCCGGGCCGCAGAGACCATTGCCTGGGTCACGACGCTCCGATGCCCGTCGGGCCACCGGACGTAGGCCGCGCCCGACGTCTCACCCGAGTCCGTGTCCCCCAGGTGGACCAGGCCGCACCCGGCGCGCTGGTTGATCCGCCGGACCAGACCCCGCATTCCCGCCACCCCAACACCATCAGCCACGGGTATCCGTCCGCCGACGGACGGCCCCATCAATGAGCCCGACCCTGTGCGGGGTCCGGCGTGGCCTGGACCGCTTCCCACGGCTCGTCCCTTCAGGCCGTCGGCCTGGCCGCTGCTTCAGCGGAAAGTCGACCGGCGGATGTGAACCGCGCCGGCGGTGACCGCGGCGATCACCGCCGCGGTCAGGAACCCACCGCCTGGGCCGGTGCGGTCCACGATCACGCCCGCGGCGGCGGTGCCCCCGGCGAATCCCGCGAGGCCGGCAGCGGTGACGGTCGTGAACGCCTCGACCCGGGCGCCGGCCGGCGCGAGGACGTCGACCTGGCCGAGGTAGCAGACCGCGGCCGGGCCGAGCAGGAGTCCGCCGGTGAACAGCCCGACGGCCAGCCACCCCAGCGAGGCCGCCACTGCCGCACAGCCACTGCTGGCGACGGCCACCGCGACGAGCAGCACAATGAGGGCGCGGCCCGCAGGTCCGGTACGCCGGAGGGCCCCGTAGCCGACCGCTCCGAGCAGGCTTCCCGCCGACAGCGCCGCGTACAGCAGAGGAGCACGTCCCGGCAGTCCGCTCCGGACGGTGGCTGCCGCCGCTGACACCTGCACCAGGCCGGTGATCATCCCGTGCGCGGCGGCGACACCCATGACGGTCCGCACCCCTGGGCTCCGAAGCGCTACGAGCCGCTCCCGGGCCTGTCTCGTCGGGGGCTTCCAGGCTCGGGCCGCGGGACTGCGGGCCAGCATCCACGCACCGACGGTGAAGAACGCCCCGGCGACCAGGACCACCGCACCCGGACCGACCACGGCGAGCACACCGACCAGCACCAACGGCCCCAGCAGCACCGGGGCCTCGAACAACACCGACGACAACGCGACCGCGGTCCCTCTGAGCTCGTCGGGCACCAGATCGGGCCACAGGCCCCGCAGGCTCCCGCCGATCTGGGGCTCGCCTGCCCCCGCCAGCAGAGCCCCCACGGCCACGAGGCCGGTCGGACCGTCGACCCGGGTCACCTGGACCAGAACGACCAGCGCCACGGCCTGCACAGCTGCCGCCGCGAGCAGCACCCGGGCCGGTCCGAACCTGTCGATCAGTCGACCCTGGACCGTCATCCCGACCCCGGTGCCCACCCCGAGCAGGCCCACCACCAGACCGGCGTCGGCGAACCCCGACGGAGACCGCTGCCGGACCAGCAGGAGTACCGCCAGGCCGAGCATCCCGATCGGCAGGGAACTGACCGCGGCGCCGGCAGCTGGGCGGCCCACACCCGGCCGGCGCAAAACCATCAGATACCGGCGGAACCCGCCGGTGGCAAGGGTGGTCCTCGTCAGATCGGTCATCGGCTCGGCTCTCGGTGAAGGTCACCGGCCGCCGTGCGCGCCGCGCCCGGGCCTGATCGGGCTCGAGGGGTGACAACAACCTACCGAACGACCGCGCCGCCGACCCATGATCTGGGCTGATTCACCCCAGGGGGGCCGTGTACGTGGTAAATAATCCTCTTATCCACGACAGGTCGACTGGTCCCCCAGGGTTCGGGCCCGAGTCGGTGGCCGCGGTTCTCGACCGGTCCCGCGGGGATGCTGTCGGCATGCCATCTCCACCTTCCGCGTCCGCGACCCCGGACTACGGCGAGCTGGTGGCGGCGGCCCTGGCCGCGCCGGTCCACGGCTGGGACTTCGGGTGGCTGGCCGGTCGGGCATTCGGATCGGACCCGACCTGGTCCTACCCCCAGCTGGCGCGTCAGGCCCTCGACCGGTCCACCCAGGTCCTCGACGTCGACACCGGCGGCGGTGAGCTCCTGGCGTCCCTGACCCCACTGCCCCCGCACACGGTGGCCACCGAGAGCTGGCCGCCGAACCTCCCGATCGCCCGCGAGCGGCTAGCCAACCTCGGCGTGGACGTTCTCCCAGCGGCGCCCGACGCACCCCTGCCGGTCCCGGACGGGACCTTCGACCTCGTGCTGAACCGCCACGGACACATCACCCCCGCCGAGGTCCACCGCGTCCTCGTCCCGAACGGGACCCTGCTGACCCAGCAGGTCGGCAGCGAGGACTGCGCCGAGCTCAACACCACCCTCGGCGCTCCCCCGGCTCACCATCTCGGCAGCTGGACGCTCCGCGGTGCTGCCGGGGCGCTGACCGCGGCCGGGTTCGAGGTTGTCACCGCCCGCGAGGAGTGGCTGCCGTACACGTTCACCGACGTCGGCGCGGTGGTCTACCAGCTGCGCATGGTCCCCTGGCAGATCCCCGACTTCACCCCGGACCACTACGACACCGCCCTGCGCCGCCTGGACGCCCGCATCCGCACCGACGGCCCGCTGCACGTGCACTCCCACCGCTTCCTGATCAGCGCCACACGCAGCTCCTGAGGGATCCGGCCCCATCCCCGGCCGGGAGAGAAGCCGACCGATGGTGCAGCGCACACGCCCAGTGGTCGGCCTCCGCTCCGCGTTTACCGTCGACCGCACCCGTAGCTCCGATTTCATGAGGTCGAGGGTTGCTCGGTGCGCTGTCGCTGCCGGTAGGCAGCGGCCTTGGCGCGGTCCCCGCAGCCTTTCATCCCGCACCAGCGGCGGCGGTGGCCTCGGGAGCGGTCGATGAACGGTCGTGTGCATCTCGGGTCGGCGCACCGGCTCAGGTTGTCCCGGTCGGGCCCGTCGAACAGGGCCAGACAGTCCTCGGCCAGTAGGGCGAGGACCGAGTCGAGGTCCCCGGTCCGGTGCACGCCGGCCGCGGCGGTGAGCTGGACGCGGGGCCGGGGTCGGGCCGCGGCGGCGTTGACCAGCTCCCGGTCGACCGGCCGGGTGGGTGTCCGGTCGATCAGCGCGGTGATCAGCGCGGACATCGCCTCCCGCAGGCGTCTGGCCTCCTCGAGTTGGGCGGCGGTGACCCGGGGTAGATCGGAGGTGAGCCCGGACTGGGCCACCCAGCCGGCGAGGTCCCCACCGGTGTTCAGCTGCTCGAGGTGGGTGTTCCCGCGCTCGGCGACGGTGGCGACGAAGTTCAGCGCCGACCGGTCGGCGACAAGGTCAAAGGGCACATCACCACCTTGACAGGTGATGCACCGGGCGGCAAGGCTGCCCGTGACCGTCACCGATCGAACAGGTGACGCCGCACCATCGATCCGGGGGGTGCGACTGTGATCGGTCGGCTGGCCCACTACGCGGTCGGGGCGGTGCTGGTGCGCCTGGCCGATGAGGGCGCCCGGGTCGCGCTGTTGCTGGTGGCGGTCCAGCGCACCGGTAGTGCCGCGACCGGCGGTGCTCTGGTCGCGGCCCTGTTGGTCCCCCACGTCGCCGCGGCCCCGGTGGTCGGTCTGCTCACCGATCGGGCGTCGCGACCCCGCCTGGTGGTCGGGGGTGCGGCGCTGGGGTTCGGCGGCGCGCTCGCCGTCACCGCCGCGGGACTCGGCCGGCTGCCGTTGCCGGTGGTCGTGGCTGTCCTGGTCGCCGGCGGGTGCTGCGGGCCGGCCTTGACCGGCGGGCTGACCAGCCAGCTGTCCGCGCTGGTCCCCGCCGAACGGCTGCCCCGCGCGTTCGGCCTGGACTCCCTGACCTACAACACCGCCGGGATCATCGGCCCGGCCGCGGCGGCCGTGCTGGCTGCCGCGACCTCGCCCGCGGTGGCCACCGCAGCGCTGGCCGCGGGGGCGGTCACCGGCGGCGCGCTCATCGCCGTCCTGCCCACCAGGGCCCACCGTCCGGGCGTCTCCCGGCCGGTCGCGTGCCAGCTGCTGGCCGGTGGTCGGATCCTGGTCCGGGACAGGGTCCTGGCCGCGGTGACCGGCGCCACCAGCCTGGGCCAGGTAGGTCTCGGGGCCCTGCCGGTGATCGCCGTCCTGCTGGCCGAGCAACACCAGCACCCCGCGGCGGCCGGCTGGCTGCTGACCTCCGTTGCGGCCGGGGGGCTCGTCGGCTCACTGGCGTGGACGTGGCGCCCCGCCGCGCCCGACCACGCGCCGACCGTCGTGATGGGCGGACTCGCCGCGGCCGGCATCCCCCTGGCCGTCGCCGCCGTCCTCCCCTCCGGTCTCCAGGTGACCGGTGTCCTGTTCGCGGTCTCCGGCTTCAGCACCGGGCCGTTGTTCGGTGCCCTGCTCCTGACCCGACACCACCACGCGCCGGTCAGACTGCGGACGCAGGTCTTCACCCTCGGAGCGGGCGCGAAGATCACCGCCACCGCAGTCGGAGCCGCCGCCGCCGGCACTTTCGCCGACTACTCCCCCCGTGCGCTCCTGGTCTTTGCTGGCTTCTGCCCGTCGTCGCCGGCCTGCTCGGCCAGTTCGCTCTCAGCACTCACCGTTGGTCCCACCGCGGTAGTGGGACGACCGAGCATGTGGGCCTGAGCGAGATCGTTCCCCCGGAAGTCACCGTAGATGAATGACCGTATCTATCCACTGGACCTAGATCGCTCCCCGGTCGCTGAGAGTTCCGTAGTGCCGTTCGAGGCTCCACAGTCCTAGGTCGAGGCGGGCGGTCAGTCCGCCGGCGGTAATGCGGTCACCGTCCTGGACGACCCGCTCGTCGAGGACGTCCCGGACGTGCGGACGCAGTTCGGTGAAGGCGTTGCGGTTGGTGGTAAGCGTCGCTAGTGCTTTGCCGAAGCTATGACCATGCCGTCGTCGGGCTCGGCCGACGCGGCGTGTCGTGGTGCGGGTTAGGCGGGGTTGAGCTGCTCCACCGGGGTGAAGTCCACGTTCATCCCGAACGCGGCCGGTCCGAAGGTGGCTAGCGCCTCGGGGGTGCGCATGAGGTCCGGGGTGGAGATGCCGACGACCCGGACGCGCTGGCCGTAGCGCATCCCCTCGGTGGTGACCGGGTCCCCGGTGTCCGCCTCGAGCATGCAGATCAGGTCTGGCACGATTGCACGGACGACGCCGTCCACCCGGGCGACCAGGTGCTCGTTTTGGAAGTCGACGTCGAGCCGCTGCCCGCCGTCGAAGGAGATCAGGGCGGCGTGGCCCCGGGTGAACCCGTCGATGGTGCGTCGCTCGACGTCGACGACCTTCCCGGCGAGGATGTCGCGCACCTCGTGGTAAGCCGTGGTGGACATCTCGGCGGCCAGCGCGCGGACGACGTCGACGTGCCCGGCGCGGGCCTCGCGCAGCGCCCGCCCGATCTGCAGTCCGAGGCTGATCGTGGCGGGCACGGCCGTGCGCTTCACGTCGGCGCCGCTCATCGGGTACTCGGCGATCTGCGCGGCGCCGCCCATCCGGATGGCCAGGCCGCGCGCCAGCCACTCCATGCGCCGGTTGTCGGTGCCGGTGTCGACGAGCACCGTCTCGCCGTGCTCGGCGGCGACCACCATCGGTGAGCCGGGGATCCCGTAGACCCCGAAGGTTTCCATGTTCAGTTCCGGGAACGCCCGACCCATGCCGTCCGCGTCCACGACCGGTAGGCCGGTCCGCGCCGCGACGACCAGCGGCATCATGGAGTTGATCCCGCCGCACTCGATCGGCATGGTCGCGTCGGCGCTCCGGCCCAGGTGGCGTTCCAGGGCGCGCAGCGCGGCCACGGCCTCGGTGCCGCGGGGGATCTTCTCGACCATGACGGTGGGCGCTCCCATCATCGCGGTGGGAACGACCAGCGCGTCGTCGGCGAGGTCGTCCAGCGCCAGCACGGTGATCGGCCGTCCCGACTCGCGCAGGGCGGCCGCGACCATCAGCCGGCCGATGTAGGGGTCGCCCCCGCCGCCGGTGCCCAGCACCGCGGCACCGCGGGCGAGATCGGGCAGGTCGGACCCGTGCAGTTCCCAGCTCACCGGGACGGCACCGCCGTCTCGGCACGTGCGGACGTGACCGGGTCGACGTCGTAGCCGAAGTAGCGGGGTCCGACCAGCTCCAGCCCGGCCGCGGAGGTCCAGCGCGGATCGCACGGCACAGCGAGAACGCGGACCCGCTGGCCGTAGCGCAGGCCCTCGGTGGTGATCGCCGCCCCGGTGTCCGCCGCCAGGGTGCAGATCAGGTCCGGGACGGTGGCGAGCAGCCGTTCGTCCCCCGCGCCCGGACCCAGCCGGGCCACCGACAGGAGCAGGTTCTCGTTCTGAAACTCCATCCGCGCCTCGTGGGTGCGGGCCGCGGGCGGCTGGTCGGCGTCGGTGAGCACCCCGTGAAGGACCGCCGTCCCACGGGCGAACCCGCCGGTGGTCCGCCGGCTGACGTCGACGACCGTGCCGGCGAACAGTTCCCGGCCACCCAAGGTGTCGAGCACCGCGGCCACCGGGTCGGTGTGCGCGGCGCGGGCCGCGCGAAGCCGCGCGCCCACCCGTGCGGCGAGGGAGATCGAGCGCAGCACCAGGGACTCGCGGGCCTGGGCCCCGGTCATGGCGTAGAGGCTGATGGTGGCCCGGCAGCCCATCTCCACGGTGGCGGTGCGCGCGAGCCGCTCCGCCCAGCCGTTGTCCCGAGTCTGGAAGACCCCGCGGTTGCCCTTCTCGTCGGCGATCGACATCGGCGACGCGGTCAGTCCGTAGATGCTCGGCAGCACCATCTGCAGTTCCGGGAACGCGCGGCCCATCCCGTCCGCGTCCAGCACCGGCAGCCCCAGCTCGGCGGCCGCGACGAAGGGCAGCAGGGCGTTCAGCCCGCTGATCTCCGTGCAGGTCACGTGCGTCGGGGTCCGGTCGAGGTAGCGGGCGAGGGTCTGCACGGCCTGCGCGGCCTGCTCGGCGCCCGGCAGCTTCTCGACCATGACGGTGGGGGCGCCCATCATCCCCACCGGGAACACCGCGGCGTCCGCCGTGAGGTCGTCAGGGTCTACCAGCAGCACCGGGCCGTGCCGGCGCAGCGACTGCCGCGCCAGCAGCCTCGCGATGTAGGGGTCGCCGCCGCCACCGGTTCCCAGCACGGCCGCACCCGCCGCGATGTCGTCGAGGTCGTCGACGTCGACGAGCCGGGTGCCCGCGCCGGTGGCTGTGCCGGACGTCGTGGTCGCAGTCACTCGGACCGGCCACCGTCCAGCACGAGGTCACCGACGGCCTTGACCCGCACCCGGGTCGCGTTGCCGGGCAGGTAGGCCATGGGGACCTCGTCGACGTCGACGATGCGCACCGAGTCCCGCTGTGCGCCGGCGGCCACCGCACGGTCGACGGCCTCCTGCTTTGCCCCGTCCAGGACGGAGTCCCGGGTTCCCGGCGCGATCGCGAACACCCGGTCAACCTCGCCGCCGATCTGGGCGATCGCGGCGCCGATGGCGTTCGCCACGTCGTGGTGTTCCGGACGGGTGACCTTCCCGATCCCGGCCAGGGCGTCGGGCAGCAGGCACGAGCCGCCGCCCACGGCAACCACCGTCAGCTCGGCCGGGGACAGCCGCATCCGGTCCACCACCGCGCCGACGTCGGCGGCGATCCGGTCCAGCGCCGCGGCGACCAGCGACCGGTCCATCCCGGCGACCAGCGACCGGTCACCCATGTCGGCCCGGCCGGCCGCCACCGCGATGTCGCTGGCGGTCAGCACGTCCCCGCCGAAGACCCGCGCCCTGGTCGGGAGTGCGTAGCCCACCGAGTCCGGCCCGACGCTGACCCCGGGGCCGGGCGCCCCGCCCGCCGCCCGGACCAGGCTGCCGCCGCCGATCCCGAGGGAGAGCACGTCCGGCATCCGGAAGTTCGTCCGGATCCCTGCCACGGTGACCTCGGTGGTGGCCTCCCGGGGGAAGCCCCCGGCGAGGATGCCGATGTCGGAGGTCGTGCCGCCGACGTCGACGACTGCGCAGTCACCGATCCCGGACAGGAACGCCGCGCCCCGCATCGAGTTGGTCGGCCCGGAGGCGAACGTGGCGACCGGGTGGCGGCGGGCCTGCTCGAGGTCCATCAACGTGCCGTCGTTCTGCGACAGGTACAGGTCGCCCGGGATGCCGGCCTCGCGCACCGCGTCGGACAGCCCCCGCACGACGCCGTCGGCCAGCAGCCGCAGCGCCGCGTTGACGATCGTGGCGTTCTCCCGCTCCAGCAGGCCGATCCGCCCGATCTCGTGGGACAGCGACATCGGCACCCCGGGCAGCTCGGCCGCCAGGATCTGCGCCGCCTGCTTCTCGAACTCCGCGCTGACCGGGGAGAACACGCTGGTGATCGCCACGCTGAGGACACCGTGGGCGGCCATGTCCGCGGCCGCTCGACGGAGCTCGTCGGGCCGGAGATCGGAGATGATGCGCCCGTCGAACTCGTTTCCGCCGTGGCAGAGGTAGCTGCGCCCGGCGACCGCGGTGACCAGCCGCTCGGGCCAGTCGACCATCGGCGGCAGCGACGCGGTGGCCGGCAGCCCGAGCCGCACCGCCGCGACGGGCGCCAGCCGGGCCCCCTCGACCAGGGCGTTGACGAAGTGGGTGGTGCCGATCATCACCGCGCTCACCGCGGCCGGGTCGAACCCGGCTGCGGCGCCGAGGTCGTGCAGCGCCTGCCGGATCCCGCCGGTCACGTCCTCCGTTGTGGAGCACTTGACGCCGGCGAGGACGCGGTCGCCGTCCACGAGGACGGCGTCGGTGTTGGTGCCCCCGACGTCGATCCCGATGTGCATCTCAGGCGGCCGCGGCGGTCGCGTCGACGCCGTCGAAGCTCTCGGTGCGACCGGCGCCGTAGCCCCGCACCAGCCCGAGCCGGCCCAGGACGGCGTACCCGACGAACCCGACCAGCAGGGAGTTGATGCTGGGCAGGCCGACCGTGACGTACTTGCCCACCAGCGCGGCCGCGACCCAGATCACCAGGGTCACCGGCACCCACTGGGGGGCGTCGACCGGTACCCGGCCCAGAGCCCTGCTCTCCTCCAGGTCCGAGCGCCAGGTCTTCACGACGAAGTACTCGGCGATGACGATGCCGGCGATCGGCGGGAAGGTGACGCCCAGCACGGTCAGGAAACTGACGAAGTGGCCCAGGATGCCCAGGGCCGCGAGGGCAGAGCCCACCAGCCCGATGACCAGGGTGGTGAGAGCCCTGCTCACGCGGGCGTTGAACACCGAGCCGAAGAAGTTGACGACGCCGAGCCCGGACGAGTACAAGTTCCAGTCGTTGATCTTGACCGTGCCGAGGATGATGATCAGCAGTCCGGCCCAGCCCACGCTGGAGGTCACGATCTCGGTGATGCTCGCGGAGCGGACGGCGTGGGCGAGCACGACACCCACGAGCCCGATGAGGTACTCCCCCAGGGTGATCGACAGGACCGTCTGCTTGACGACATCGCGCGCGGAGCGGTTGTAGCGGGTCATGTCGGGGCTGACGATCGCGCCCACGATGAACCCGCCGGCCACGAGTGTCGTACCGGCGATCAGGCCCAGGTGCGGTCCGGCCGGGGCCGAGCTGACCATCGAGGACAGCGAGTGGCGGCGCATCTCCGACCCGACCGACCAAACGACCAGCAGCATGAAGACCGGCACCGTCAGGTAGGCGGCCCAGGCCATCGACTGGAAGCCATACACGACCACCGCGGTCACGGCCAAGCCCGCCAGCAGCGACCACGCCCACACTGGAAGCGCGGGGATCAGCAGGTGCAGTCCCTCGGCCGCCACTCCCGACTGGACCCCGAACCACCCGACCAGGCTGATCCCGATCGCGATCCCGACGATGGCCGAACCACCCCGGCCAAACCCGGTCCAGCGGGTCAGCATCGAGGTGCTCAGGCCCTCCCGCATACCGATGATCCCGAGCAGCACCGCGACCACCTCGAGGATGACGGCGCCGAACGTGATCGACAACACGGCGGTGCCGAAGTGCTGACTGAACCCGAGGGTCGCGCCAAGCAAGAACTGGGAGAAACAGGACAGCTCGCCGAAACGTTGCGTCGCCACCGAGAGCCAGGAGTACCGCGCGGCCTGCGGGACACGGGACTGCGCGTAGTCGTTGTGCGGGGTGGCCGTGGCCATGAGACGCCTCCGGGGTGGCGCCGGCCGGGTCGCGGCGCGGCGGGTCAGGCAGGGGTGGAACCGGGTCCTGCACCGCTCCGCGCCGAGCGCGTTGACATTCTGTTCAGACCACGCGTCGATCACGCAAGAGCCGGCCGGTGTCCACCGCTACGGCGGGCCGCACCCGGTCGGCCCGGCCACGGCGGTCCTGAGCGCAGCGACGACCCAGTTGCGTCCGCCCTCCCTGGCCGCTGCCGGTCGGCCCTCAGGCCAGCAGCAGCAGGACGCGGTGGACGTGCCGCCCGACGGCCAGCGGTGGGCCCGCCAGGTCTTCCGGGATCAGAGCCGGGCGGCGAGGTCACGAACCGCAGCGATGTGGCGCGCGCCACGCTTGCCGGCACCCGGGCCGGCAGCTCCACGGTGGGGATTTCGCCGCTCGAGCTAAGCGGGCGTTCCGAGGTGGCGACCGACCCGCGGTACCGGGTCAGCTGGGTGACCCGTACCCCGGTCAGCGCGGCGTACCTGTTCGCCACCGCCCGGTTGCCGCCGATAAGACACCGCCGCGCTCCCAGCCTTTGCCGCGCATGCCGCGACGATCTCGACGCGGTCGTCGGCGCTCGCGCACTTCCCGCGTCGTGACCTCGTACTCGGCTCGACCTTGCCGTGTCCTCACGCGGGCCTAGAGGTCTCAGTGAGTAGAGCTTTCCCCTGCCGGTCAACGCCCGGCAGTGTCAAGTGGTCAATGCGCCACCGGCTTGGATCAGGAGTTCGTTGAGTTTCTCGGTGGGGTTCTTCCAGTGGAGGGTCTCCCGGGGTCTGCCGTTGAGTTGGGCGGCGACGGCGTCGAGGTC